>Ga0315907_10008819_pt1 | contig 10303 bp, 11 predicted proteins | sample LakEriMetagenome_3_FD_203525 | JGI IMG/M metagenome (GOLD analysis project Ga0315907, IMG submission 203525) | Freshwater fungal communities from buoy surface, Lake Erie, Ohio, United States - Buoy 12 MA123 | ecosystem: Environmental > Aquatic > Freshwater > Lake > Lake biofilm | place: USA...
AACCATGCCTTCGTTTTGTGCTGCAAACTTGGGATCGGTAAGTCCATTGTCTAGCATCGAGTAGAACAGATCCATACCCCCATTCAAAGAAAGTTTGTTGTTGAGGTTCACATTGAAAAACAAATTGGTTCCTACGGCCTGCTCGCGACCAATGTTTTCGAAGCTGGTAAAGATGATGCCATCGTCACGCACATTGCGAATGGATTGAATGGACCCCGTAGTGTTTCTGTAGAATCCTGTAAAATTCAAGGTGGTTCCTTTGATAAAGGTGCTGTACCCGATTTCATAGTTATCGGTCAATTCCGGATCTAGCTCAGGATTACCTTGAGAAAGCTGCTGCGGATTGGAAGCTTCAATGTTGGGATTGAGAAAACGAAGCGAAGGGCGCTGGATACGTCTGTTGTAGGCCAACTTGATCATGTTTCCGTTTTTCAATTTTCTACTCGCATTTATGCTAGGCACAAGGGTCCCGTAAGACGGAATCTCCGCCTTGAAGTCCGTTTTAAAGTCGGCATTGATGGTGGTATACTCGTAGCGTAACCCTGGCTTCAAGGTGTAGTTTTTGAGCAACTGGAACGTATAGGATAGGTATCCAGCAGTTACATTTTGATCGTAACTAAACTCATTGCTCAAAGTAGGGTCTGGCAAGGCTACATAGGCGCCTGTAGGACCCTGTGCCAGGAAATAGGAGAAGTCCGAGTAAGCCTTTCGCAAGATGTTTTTGGCACCATATTCAATGATTTGAGATCCCTTTTCATCGAGTGGGGTGACGTAGTCTACTTGAAGCGTAAATTCTTCGTTCTTGCTTGGGTTCACGTTTTTCAACCTAGAAAAGATGGTCTCCAGGTCATTTTCTTCAAAAAGCGTGTTTGTAAAGGAGCTTTCTCGGTTGTTATTGGAATACAAGGTGAGGAAGCTCAATTCCTTTCCTTTCTTCTCAAAGGTCTTCGTGTAGTTTAAACTCACATCCACCGAATTGGAGTTGTCCAGCGTATTGCTTTCTCGGTTTTGCTGAGCGCGTACCACGTTATTTAAAGAATTCTGAGTAAGGAAATTGTACTGCCAGTTTTCGGAATTTCGTATGCCGAAATTGACTGCTCCAGTAATGAAGTTTTTGTCATCAATTTCATAGTCGACTCCGAAATTGTAGCGTCCAAAAATTTCGCTTCGCTCGGTATCTGCAGACTGTTGGGAGGTAGAAACGCTTCCATTGGCAAGGTTGGTCACTTGCTTGTTTTCAAAGCTTCCCAGGATATTGTATCCAGAGCGGCCAAATCCACCTAAGGAAAAGCCCATTTTGCCTTTGCGCGCCGATCCTTGAAGGCCCAAGTTGGATCCTCTCCAGCCTGCCGCAGAATTGACATTGAGCGTCATTCCTTGCAGGTTGTTTTTCTTGGTGACGATGTTGATCACCCCAGACGTACCTTCAGCATCAAATCGTGCTGAAGGCGATGTGATCACCTCCACCGCCTTAATTTCGTCTGCAGGGATCTGTCTCAAGGCATCCGCAATGGAAGAAGCTGCAATGGCCGAGGGACGGTTATCGATCAATACGAGAATGTTGGCACTCCCCCGCATGGAGACATTTCCATCCAAGTCTACGGATAGCATGGGCACGCGGCGCAAAACATCTGTGGCATCACCACCAGCAGTGGTTCGGTCATTTTCAGCTTTGTAGATCGTACGATCTACCCGCTCTTCGATGAGTTCTCGCTGTCCCTGAACGGTGATTTCTTGGAGTGCTACCCCTTCATCAGATAGGGCTATTTCACCCAAATTGAGATCCACGTCCAAGGAATTTACGGTAATGGAACGCTTGACCGTCTCGTAACCTAGGAAGGATAGTTGAAGTTCGTAGGTGCCTAGGGCAAAGCCGGTGATGTAAAACACCCCATTTCCGTCAGCCACAGCACCCGCAACGGAAACCTCCGAGCCGGTTTTGTAGAGTGCAGCCGTGGCATAGCCAACTGGACTGCCTGTCTTGAGATCTTTCGCTACCCCGATGATTCGGGTAGGTTCTTTCTTTTCACTCGTTTGTTGGGCTTGTACCCCACTCAAAGAGAGCAATTGAAAAAATAAGAGAAGTAATGTTACTTTTTTCATGGTTTAGTTTTCAAAAAGACTTTTAGAGTCTCCTTATATACCACAAAGGTGGGAGGAATGTTTGGCCTACTCAAATCCGATAGACCAGTACAAGCCCGACGTCGACCAACTCCCCAAAATGAGAGACCAATAGTTGAACCATCAACTAAGCAGGATTGATGTGTCCATTCAGCCTCTTGGTGGGGAAGAATGGGGTATTGGTAGATTTGATTGGGAAGGAAAAAAGAAAATAGTTTAGCTTCACCTTTGCAAATCAAGGCCATGTTCTCACAAACACGAAAAAGAAAGCTTTCCATTTTGGTTCACCTACTCGGTTGGATCATGCTCTGTGTGGTTTTGCTTATCCTTTCCCCGCTCTCTTGGCGGATGGGTGAGCTTGAGCTGCCAGTCCAATTCTGGTGGAAGCAAATCTACTTGGTAGGGCTGCTGATCTCAATATTTTACTTGAATGCCTGGGGTATCGTTCCCAAATTTCTGCTCAAGGGAAAAAACTACCTCTACTTGCTGGTCATCCTTCTGGGAGCCGTTCTTTTTTATGGACTGATCGTTTATTTCGAGCAGTTTATCCACTATGGGCAAAAAATGCATGAGCTTTTCAATCCAGACAAACCCTATCTCGCCAGCAAGCGCTGGATCCCTGGAGATGTATTTCAAATGCTCCTGTATGTAATCTCCATTGGCCTGAGTACCTCGGTGGCTTTGGTAGAAAAGTGGCAAAAAGACGAGGCTTTACGTGGGGAACTGGAGCGTCAGCGCATCAATACCGAACTATCCTACTTGAAGGCACAGATTAATCCTCATTTCTTTTTCAATACGCTGAACAACATCTATTCTTTGACCACTCTGGACGTGAGTAAGGCGCAGGAAGCCCTATTGAAGCTTTCTCGAATGATGCGGTACGTGCTCTATGAAAATCAAAAAGACACCACCCTACTCAGCAAGGAGGTGAAATTCATTGAAGACTACCTGGAATTGATGAAAATGCGCCTTTCTCAGAAAGTGCATCTTTTGGTCAAGCTGGAAGAGCCCAAGGAAGATTTGGTGATTGCACCCATGCTTTTTCTCCCCTTCCTAGAAAATTGCTTCAAGCATGGGGTGAGCTCTCAACAGGAATCTGAGATCAGCATCAGTTTGGAAGTAATGGGCGACACCGTGTTTTTTGAAGCAAAAAATTCAATTTTCCCTGTCCCACCAGATAGTCCTGAAGCACAGGAAAATGGCATCGGGCTGGTCAATACCCAACGACGATTGAGCTTGCTTTACCCAGAAAAACACCGGCTCAAATTGGGAAAAGATGAAAATTCTGGCCAATATGGTGTACATCTGACCATCAATCTGGCATGAAAATCTCCTGTGTAGCCATCGATGACGAGCCCTTGGCACTTGACCTACTCAGCAAATTTATCCAACAAACTACCTTTTTGGAGCTTGTGGGCAAGTTTTCCAATGCTATTGAAGCCTTGGGCTACATCAACCAGCACGAGGTGAATCTGATATTTATGGACATCCAAATGCCAGATTTATCGGGAATGGAGCTTGCCAGAATCTTGGATGGGAAGAAAAATTCTTCCCAAACCCGCGTGATTTTTTGTACCGCCTACCACCAATTTGCTTTGGAAGGCTACAAGGTTGAAGCTTTAGACTACCTACTCAAACCTTACAGTTACGAAGATTTTTTGGCTGCGGCCACCAAGGCTTATCAGTACTTTGGGCGAATTGCGACACCCACTCAAACGGTGTCTCCACCAACCCAATCCCCTACTGCTGATTATATTTTCTTGAAGGTAGAGTACCAATTGGTCAAAGTAGTGCTCAAGGACATTACACATGTGGAAGCCTACAAGGATTATGTCAAGGTGCATTTGAAATCCAAAAACCACCCCTTGCTTTCGCTTACTTCTATGAAAAACATGGAAGAACTGCTCCCCAAGGATCGGTTTATGCGGGTGCATCGGTCCTTCATCATTTCCTTGGATCACATCGATTCCATCTCCAAGAATGTGATCCACATTGGAGACCAACAAATTGCAGTGGGCGACTTGTACAAAGATCAGTTTTCAGAGTTTGTCAGCCGCTGGACAAGTTAAACATGAAAAAACTACCCCTAGAGCAAGTCCTCCAGCTTTCCTAGTCCTTCCCGCAAGCAAATCACTTCTTCGCCCGTACAGTCCAGGATGGTGGATGGAATAGCAGCTCCATATCCCCCATCGATGACCAGATCCACCTCATGCTGGTACTTTTCAAAAATCAATTCCGGGTCCGTGCTGTATTCAATCGCGTCTTCTTCTCCCTGAAGCAAGGAGGTGGACAAAATAGGATGCCCTAGCAAATCCACGATTGCACGAGGTATTCCATGGTTGGGGACACGAATCCCCACCGTCTTTTTCTGGCTATGCAGCATTTTGGGCACCTGAGAGTTGGCCTCCAAAATAAAGGTAAAGGGACCAGGGAGTCCCTTTTTCATTAGTTTAAAAATAGGCTTGGAGATCACTCGGGTGTACTGAGCCAAGTGACTTAGGTCCGCGCAGACGATGGAAAAATTATGTTTTTTGGGATTGATGCCCTTGATCCTGCAGATTTTTTCTACTGCGCGGGGCTGGTTGATGTCACAGCCGAGTCCATAGACTGTGTCGGTGGGATAAATAATGACCCCTCCATCTCGGAGCACCTCCACCACCTGCTTAATGCGGCGAGGGTCCGGATTTTCTTCATACAATCGGATAAATTCCGCCATGGTTCCTTAGGTTAATCCCAGTAAATCCTCCCATTTGGACTGCACTTCCTGAACGATGGGAAGATCTGCTGGCGCCCAATTCAAAGATAGGAGGTCTTCTTTGTCCAGCCACTGACTTTGGGCATGTTCTGTCAGTTTCAAGCTACCGCCTTGCCAGGTGGCAAGAAAGGGGATTAGCTGAATCTTCTTGTTTGGGTAAGCATGCATGACAGGCGTCAAGCTACCACAAATCCGAATTTCAATGGATAGTTCCTCAGCAATTTCTCGGATTAGGCAATTTTCAGGACTTTCGCCTGGCTCTACTTTTCCTCCAGGAAACTCCCAGCAACCCGGCAAATCCATGGTAGCACCACGCTGGGTGGCCAGGATTTTCCCCTCATGAAAAAGGACGAGACAGCTAACTTGGATGGGATTCACGGGACGGAGAAAAGGAATTGAACTAGGTGATAAACCGCAATTATGCCAGTGGGTCAAGACATGTTTGAATTACTGCGGATAATCGTCGACAGCGACTGTCCGCAGTCCATAGCTCAGCTAAATGAACTTCAAACCTTATTTTATTCCGTTACTGGTGAAAAGGCGGATAATCAGGTAAATTATTTTTTGAATACTTGAAGGTCACAAAAATGCCATTTTAAATTCGATTAAAGAAGGAGGGCTGGGAACTAAGGACTGCTTGTAGTCCGCCGTCTATCAACTGTAGACAATTATCCGTAGGCTCCCTGCTCAATTTGAACTGCTTGTACGATTGCGGATAATCATTATTTTCTATTTTTGTTTCTATGCAAATCGAGAAGCGCAAAAAACTACTCCTAGTCCTCCTGATTTCAGGTTCGGTATTGGCCATTTCCATGACCTTTTACTTCTACCAGGTATTTCTAAGTCCCAATACCTTGCAGGATAAGCAGGAGCCCTACCTCCTAAAAATTCCTACCGGCTCAGTTTATACCCAAGTAGCCGATCAACTCTACAACGAAAAGGTCATCAATGAGGCCTTGAGCTTCAGTTTTGTAGCCAAGCTCTTAGGCTACCAAGAGGCTGTGAAGCCAGGATTGTATCAAGTGGAGCCCGACATGAGCAACCTGGACTTGGTGCGCATGCTTCGCGCTGGAAATCAAATTCCCGTACAAGTTACCTTCAATACCATCCGGACCAAGGAAGAGCTTGCAGAAAAAATTACGGCCAACCTCGAGGTGAGCGAAGAACAATTCTTGGAGCTACTTCAGGATTCGGTGTATATCCGCAGCTTTGATTTTGAAGAGGAAACTGTCCTGAGTTTGTTTATTCCAAACACCTACGAATTTTGGTGGAATACTTCAGCTGAAGGGGTATTTGAGCGCATGCAGGAAGAATACCAGAAGTTTTGGACTGAGGAACGGAAGCAAAAAGCCGCAGCCTTGGGTTTGAGCCAAAAAGAAGTGAGTACCCTAGCTTCTATCGTACAAGCGGAGAGTCAAAAATCCGATGAACGGGCTAGGATTGCGGGCGTGTACCTCAATCGACTTCGTATTGGAATGGCTTTGCAAGCAGATCCTACACTAGTTTTTGCAGCGGGGGACTTCAGCATTAAGCGCCTCACTGCCAAACAAATGGCAATTGACAGTCCCTACAATACCTATAAATATACGGGACTACCTCCTGGTCCTATCAACCTTCCGGACATCAATTCCTTAGATGCAGTGTTGAATGCGGAAAATCACAATTACCTTTATTTCTGCGCCAAGGAGGATTTTTCTGGCTACCATTCCTTTGCGGTGAGCTATTCCGAGCACCTCAACAATGCACGGCGCTACCAACGGGCTTTGAACGCCGCAAATATTTACTGATATGTTTAAAGCCAAAACACAGATCCGGGTACGCTACGCCGAAACAGACCAAATGGGCTACGTCTACTATGGCAATTATGCCATGTATTTCGAAGTGGCACGCGTGGAAGCCTTGCGTTCTGTGGGATTTTCCTACCGAGAGATGGAAGATAGCGGCATCTTGATGCCTGTTTTGGAAAGCCACATTACCTACCTCAAACCAGGTAAATACGATGATTTGCTCACCATACAGACCGTAATTTCTGAGCTTCCGAGTGTAAAAATTCGTTTTGAGTACCAGATAAGTAACGAGGCGGGAGAACAAATTGCACGAGGCTGGACGACCTTGGCTTTTCTTAGAAAGGAAAATCACCAACCTACTCGGCCACCTAAGGACTTGCAGGAATTGCTTCATCCTTATTTCAACTAAGCCAAGCTCGCTGTGATCAAGGAAAGAATTTCTAAGTGGAGGATACGGTTTCAGCTGAAAGCTCGGGCACTGAAAAAAATTCACTTTGGAAGTCAAAGCAAAAACCTATACGATGTCCTGCGGATTTTTATACAGCAACTCAAAAAAGATGACATCAATGAGCGTGCTGGTTCCATGGCCTTTAGCTACACCATCGCCTTGTTTCCCCTCCTATTATTTTTGCTGAACCTGGTCCCGTATTTACAGGACTTTTTTCCTCTAGTCACTACCGAAAATATTCTATCCTTTGTTCGAGGGATTATGCCTTGGGATGTGTACAACAGCATCGAATCTACTTTACTGGATATCGTGTCCAAACCCCGACAAAGTCTCCTTTCTTTGGGTTTTTTCTTTGCGCTCTTTGCCTCTACTCAGGGGGTGGTGTCGATGATGAACTCCTTCAATTCGGTGTATAAAACCAAAGAAAATCGTGGCTGGCTTGAAAGCAGAGGCATTGCGGTAGCCATTGTCCTGATTTTGGTCGTGACCATTATTGCCGCAAGCTCAGTCATGATTGTTGGAGGCTACTATATTACAGCATTGAGGGAAACCAACTTATTTTCCAGTGGATTTGTGATTTTCTTGTTCAATACCCTCAAATTCTTCATTCTCCTTTCTGTATTTTACCTGACTTCTGCTTTTATTTTTCGGTTTGCTCCAGCTATCCACGACAAATGGCACTTCTTCTCCACAGGGGCTCAACTTGCAGGGTTATTGATTACGCTCTCCTTTTACGGTTTTATTTATTATTTGGAAAATTTTGCAAGCTACAACAAGCTATATGGCTCAATCGGTACCATCATTGCATTAATGCTATGGCTATACCTAACCTCGGTCATCGTTTTGGTTTGCTTTGAAGTGAATGTGAGTTTTGACTTGGCAGAGGAAAAGCAGCGGAATCGAAACGATTTGAAAAATAATCTCAAAAAAATCAAGGACTTACAATAAAAAGCAGGAAAGGTGTTGGCATAACTCCTTCAATCCGCTATTTTTGCAAACTCGATGACCTATCGACACGCTTAGAGGAGTGGCAGAGTGGTCGATCGCGGCGGTCTTGAAAACCGTTGTACCGTGAGGTACCGGGGGTTCGAATCCCTCCTCCTCTGCATAGATGTAAAAAACCCTTGTAAACATCAGATTTACAGGGGTTTTTCTTTTTAGTGAATTGACTAGGTGGCTAGTTGGAGGAAGAAGCGCTTTGAAATTGATTGATATTGGGTCTTGCATTTGGCTCTACGACCTAAAATTGGATTGAGTCAGAAATTTGATGTAGCCAACGCTGCTTTTGATTACCGCAAATCAAGCGCTAGGATTTGGGTCCCTTACAGCAACTTGTTTAAAAAAAAGCGCCTGTTATTTCTAACAAGCGCTTTTCCATTTTTGAATAAAGCTTTTTCCTTAACCGCATACACAGCCTAAAGACAAAAGCAGGTTAAAACACAAGGCAACTAGTGCATGGTTTTAATGATAAAACTAGCAACTACGACAATTGTGGTAAGAATAAAGTGCCACTTAATCATGCTAGCTCCATGCTTTAATCGAAAGGTGAGGTGAATTACCAACAGCATCATTAAGCCGATGATAAAGGATAAAGGTGGATACAATATAAAGCTCTCGTAATAATCGCCTTTGAGGAGTGCAATCAATGATCTTTGCATACCACAGCCAGGGCAATCTAAGCCAAACAATTGCTTGTTGAAGCATTGCAGCATATTGCCTTCTAGCCAGCTAATGAACTCACTCATATTTGATTAAAACTGATCCCAAGGCATTGAAGACAATGAGGCGCCAACAATCAAGAAGTACCAAATAACATAAAGAAAATAAAGAGCAGACAAGGCAAGTCCAATAATAGCACAAAGCTTTCCTGTTTTCAAATTCTTTAAGGAACCCGCTGTATATTTTTCAGGATTTGCCAAATACAAATTATTACTATTTGAAGCTAAGAAAAGGGCTATTCCCCCCAAAACCATACCCACAATACCATAGCAGCAGCAGGTTACGATTGAAAGAATTCCCAGAATTAATACTGGAAGGTGATTAGGTAATTCTTCTTGCTTAGAAGCCCCTGAGAATGATGTGTTTTGTTCCATGATTCGGTTTTTAAAGGTTATTTATAAGGTTGTTTATAAATTTAGGTAAATTTTAAATTATTATAAAAAAAATTAATTGTTTTTGTTTCTCATTTTTTTGAAATGTTTTTGGGACCACTCTGCCTTTGGGGAAGATTCATTGTGGTTTTGAACTTCCTCAAAATCGATTACCAAAAAAATACAAGACTATTGCTATGGGCTGGCTTATATAGAATAGGCCATATTTTAACTCCATGAAAACCATCTCCTTTTCAAACTACGCAAACCTAATTTTTCAATAAAAATTAGTTTGGAAAGCCTAAAAAATATTTTATTTTTATTTCGATTTTCACCCGATACCCTAAAAAAGATTTGGATTTCCTTTATTCCCAATAGCGTACCTAATCATTAGTTTCTGAATAATAACTAACAATTCAGTTTAGGACTGTTCGCTTGAGGAAAAGAAAATCATAACTCTGCTACCTAACTAACATTCTTTAATTTCACCAACCCAATGAACCCACACCTACTTTCATCTGGCCACCTCCTTTACAACCGATATACTATCCAGCAAACTTTAGGTCAAGGAGGTTTTGGCATCACTTACCTTGCCATTGACCAAAAGCTAGAACAAGAAGTTTGCATCAAGGAATTGTTTATCTCGGGAAACAGTACCCGTGGAGCGAACATGACCGTTCAATCTCAGGGCCATTCTTCCTTTTCTTTTCAGGAATTTGTAGATCGCTTTATTCAAGAAGCTAGGCAATTGGTAAAGTTTCAACACCCCAATATCGTACGGGTGATTGACATCTTTGAGGAAAACGATACGGCCTACATGGTCATGGAGTATGTAAAAGGGGAAACACTTAAGCAACAGATTCAGCAAAAAGGCATTTTAGCAGAAAAAGAAGCCATGCAGTTGATCAGTCAGCTTATGGAGGCTGTTGAATCTGTTCATTCAAAGGGAATGCTTCATCGGGACATTAAACCAGATAACATCCTAATTTCTAAAGAAGGGAGAGTCGTTTTGATTGATTTTGGTTCTGCCCGAGAATTTGCGGAGGGTAAGACTACCCACCAAACAGCGATGATTACTCCGGGTTATGCACCACCAGAACAA
>Ga0315907_10008822_pt1 | contig 10300 bp, 5 predicted proteins | sample LakEriMetagenome_3_FD_203525 | JGI IMG/M metagenome (GOLD analysis project Ga0315907, IMG submission 203525) | Freshwater fungal communities from buoy surface, Lake Erie, Ohio, United States - Buoy 12 MA123 | ecosystem: Environmental > Aquatic > Freshwater > Lake > Lake biofilm | place: USA...
CCAGCGACGGAAAGTTGGCAAAGGGGTGGGTCGCCACCGGCTGGCTTTTCACGCCGAGCTTATCGTGCATGAGTTCTTCGCCGCTGAACAGCAGGCCAAAAACGCCGATGGATCCGGTGATGGTGGTGGGCTGGGCCCAGATTTCGCGGGCGGGAGCGGCCATGTAGTAGCCGCCGCTCGCGGCGGCTCCGCCCATAGAAACTACGACGGGCATTGCCTCGGCCAAGCGCGTGACGCCGCGGTGAATTTCGTCAGACGCCATGGCGGAACCGCCCGGGCTGTTGATGCGCAGCACCACGCCCTCAATGTCGTCGCGCTCCAGCAGGTCTTCGACCGTTTCGTTGAAGTCGAAATCGGCGATGGCTTCGGGGTCCGAACCGTCGACCACGTCGCCTTCGGCAAAGACTACGGCAATGCGTGGCGCTTGGCTGCCTTCGCTAAGGGTGCCCAGGTAGTCGGCGGCCGAAATCAAGCCGTCGTCGCTGCCGCCCCAGTCGCTGAGCGCGAGCTCGTCAGGGTAGGCAAGGGCGTCGACGAGGCCAAGAGCCAGCGCCCGCTGGCCGGTGAGCAGCGGTTCGTGGTTGAGCACGTGGTTCCAGGAACTGTCGCTGAGGCTGCGGCGGCTTGAGCGCACTGCGCGCTCGACTTCGGACCAAATTCCGCCCAGCAACTCCGTGTACTGCAGGCGGTTGGCCTCAGACATTTCGTCGGCAATGAAGGGTTCGCCCGCACTTTTGAAGGCATTGTCAGATCCCCGGACCAGGTGGGCTTTGACGCCGAGCTTGTCGAGCGCTCCCTTGAGGTACAAGGGGCTGGCGCTGAGTCCGTTGAGTACGACCATGCCGGCCGGAGCGAGGTAGATTTTTTTAGCGACGCTCGCCAAGTAGTAGCTCTTCGGGTCGTAGGCCTTGCTGGTGGCAACCACCGTAATGCCCGCTTTTTTGGCTTTGGAGAGTTCAGCGCGGAGTTCGGTCAGGGCCGCCCAGCTCGCGTCGACCCCGCCGAGGTCGAGCCAAATCGCCGTGACTTGGCCGTTGCTTTCGCGCGCGCCGCGAACGACTTCGGTCAGCTCGTACAGCGACAGCGGAGCAGGCTCGTCGAGCAATTCAGCCCACAGGGCGTTGAGTTCGTTGGGCCGCTCCGCAATGCTTCCGTCGAGTTCCAGGTGGAGCACGGCTGCCTCGGGAACCGATACCGCGGGGTCAGCGCCGCTGGCGGCCGCGCCGATTCCGAAGCCGATCAGTACGGCGATGAGAAGAAAAAATCCAACGAATGAGCCAATAAGGGCTCCAAAAAACTGCTTCATGTGTTTCTTTGTCGAGGGCGTCAAGCCCAATTATTCATGAGCACCAAGGTACTAAACGTCCTCATCCTACTCGGAAGCAACAGCGAAGACGCCGACTTGGTTCTTGGCCGGGCCCGAGCATTGCTGGCGGTACATGCACCGGTCCTGCGCGCAGGCAGCCTGTGGCGCACCGCCGCATGGGGTTTTGATGGCCCAGACTTTTTGAATCAAGTACTTGAGGTGGAATGGAATGGCGAACTTAAAGGCTTGCTTTATAATTGCCTTGAGGTGGAGCGGAACCTCGGACGCATCCGCGATGCAGGGGGTCCGCGCTACACGAGCCGGAGCATCGACATCGACCTTTTGCTGACCCGTCCGTTCGTGGAAGTGACGTCGCCGCAGCTCGAGCTTCCGCACCCGAGAATGCCGCTGCGACGCTTTGTGCTTCAGCCACTTGCGGAGTATTGGGGGAGGTGGCAGGCAAATTCTGAGGGACGTTCGGTGGCGGACCTTTTGGCAACGTGTACTGACCAAAATGCTGTACATTTGCACTCAAACTCAAACGAACACGATTTATGAAGTACGTAGCTCTTGCCGCCAGCGCCCTTTTGCTGGCTTCGTGCGGTGTGAAAGACCTCGAAACTGAAGTGGCCTCATTGAAAGGCGAACTAGCGAAAGTGCAAAAAGACGGCGACGGCGACGGCGTGTCGGACGCTTTTGACCTTGAGCCCAACACCCCAAAAGGTGCAATGGTGGACGGTTCAGGCCGCGCCCTTGACCTCGACGGCGACGGTGTTCGTCACGAGTTAGACGTGGATCCATTCAGCCAGCGCGGAGTGCGCGTAGACGCTAGCGGTGCCGAGCTGGACAGCGACGGCGACGGCGTTTCTGACAGCAAAGACAAGGAGCCCAATACCCCGGCTGGTTCGCTCGTGAACTTCCAGGGCAAGCGCATCGAAGCCAACGGCCTGAGCGCTCAGGTGGCCAGCGCCTTCATTCCGGAGATCATTTTCGCCACCAACAGCGTAACCGTTTCAGCAACCGAAGAGGCGAAACTCGCCGTGGTAGCCAAGATGCTCAAGGCCAACCCCAACCTGCGCCTTCAGATCATCGGACACGCCGACAAGACCGGTTCAGAGAAGACCAACCTTAAAGTGGGCGAGCGCCGCGCCAAAGCGGTTCTTCGCGTGCTTACGTCAACCTTCAGCCTGCCCGAGTCGCGCTTCGACGTGGTGAGCAAGGGCGAGAACGATCCGATCTCTAAGAAGAACCAGCACAACCGCCGCGTAGAATTCGTGGTGATCAAGTAAGCGACCGTTCAGGTCGATTTGGAACTCCGGGCTTAGGTTCGGAGTTTTTTTTTGGCTGGTTAGCTAGTTGGCTAGTTGGCTGGTTGGCTAGTTGGCTGGTTGGCTGGGTAGCCAATAATCCAATTAGCTAGTTGCCGAATTCCTTTTTCCAGCGGTGCAGCAGCATGAGGGCGTCCATGGGCGTCATGGTGTTGGGGTCAAGCTGCTCGAGTTCGGCGCGCCAAGCTTGGGCGGCGGGGTCTTCCCACTGAATGAAGGAGAGTTGGGCGGTAGGGGCGTTGGAGTGTCCGGGTATAACCGGATTTTCGTTTTTTTCAAGGTCGCGGAGCACGGAACGCGCACGCAGCACCACGCTCGGCGGCATGCCGGCCATGCGGGCAACTTCAATGCCGAAGGAGTGCGAGGAGCCGCCCTCGGCGAGGGTGCGCAAGAAGACCATCTGGCCGTCGACTTCTTGGATGCGCACGTGGCGGTTGGCGATGCCCGGCAGGCGGTCGGCCAACTCGTTGAGCTCGTGGTAGTGGGTTGCGAACAGCACCAGCGGCTTGAACGGATGGTCGTGAAGGTATTCGGCGATGGCCTGGGCGATGCTGAGGCCGTCGTAGGTGGCGGTTCCGCGCCCAATTTCGTCGAGTAGGACCAGGCTGCGCTCGGTCAATCCATTGAGGATGGACGCGGTTTCAGCCATTTCGACCATGAAGGTCGATTCGCCAGCGCTGAGGTTGTCGCTCGCGCCTACGCGCACAAATACGCGGTCGAGCAAGGGAAGTTGGGCGGAATCCGCGGCCACAAAGCAGCCGATTTGGGCCATTATCGCGTGGAGCGCCGTCTGGCGGAGGAGCGCCGACTTACCCGACATGTTGGGGCCGGTAATCATCCAGATGTGCTCGCCCGCCGCATCCAAACGAACGTCGTTGGGGATGTAGGGCTTGTCGTCTGGAAGGCGCTGCTCGATCACGGGGTGGCGGCCATCCTTCACCGTCCAAGTAGCTAGTTGGCTGGTTGGCTGGTTAGCTAGTTGGCTGGTTGGCGTGGCCCCCGGAGCGAAATTTGGGCGGATCCAGCGGCGGCGACGGGCCAGCGCGGCAAAGTTCAGGAGCACGTCGAGTTCGGCGAGGGTGCGGGCGTTGCGCAGCAGGGCGGGGAGCGCGCGCTGCGCGCGCGCGACGAGGTCGGCGAACAACTGGGCTTCAAGGACGGCAATTCGCTCGTCGGCCTGAAGGATGCCTTCTTCTTGTTCTTTGAGCTCGGGCGTGATGTAGCGCTCGGCGTTGACCAAGGTTTGCTTGCGGATCCAGTCTTCGGGCACGCGGTCTTTGTGGGAGTTGCGCACCTCGAGGTAGTAGCCAAAGACGTTGTTGAAGTCGAGCTTGAGCGAGGGGATGCCGCTTCGCTCGGATTCGGCCTGAAGGATTCCTTCGAGGACGGAGCGAGCGTCGCGCTTGAGCAGGCGGTACCGGTCGAGCTCGGGGTCGACGCCCGCGGCGATGGCGCCGCCCTTGGCCAAGAGGACCGGAGGGTCCGAAGCCAAGGTGGCGTCGATGTCGGCGCACCAGGCTTCGAGGGGGTCGAGGGCCTCCAAAAGGTGCTCGAGGGGCGAGGCCCCGTTGAGCTCCGACGCGAGTTCGTTGATTCGGGTCACCGCATGGGCCAGGGCGCGGAGGTCGCGCGGGCCGGTACGGCCCGTGGCGAGCCGGGTGGCCGTGCGCTCGAGGTCGGGGAGCTCGCCGAGGACGGCCGCGGCGCGGCCGGCGGGTTCGGGGTGGGCCATGGCCCAGGCGACGGCGTCGTGCCGGCGGCCCAGGGCCTGGGGGTCGAGGAGCGGCATGGCCAGCCAGCGACGTAGGAGCCGCGCGCCCATGGGGTTGGCGGTCGCGTCGAGCACGTCGATGAGGCCGACTCCGCCGGGATGGGCTGAACCAAAGAGTTCGAGGTTCCGCACCGTGAATCGGTCCATCCAAAGGTGGGTCGCAGGGCGCAGCCGTTGGATGCGCTCAATGTGGTCCCACTTGGCGTACTGGGCTTGGCGCAGGTAGTGCAGCAGGGCGCCCGCGGCAACGACGGCCTGGGGCGCGTCGTCGAGGCCAAAGCCCTTGAGGGAGGCCGTTCCGAAGTGGTCCGAAAGGGTGCGCGAGGCGAATTCGCGCGCAAAAACCCAGTCTTCGAGGCCGCTGGGCACCGCAGAACCCATGAGCGTGCGCAGGTCGTCGCGGCCTACGCGGCGGTTGAACACGACTTCGCTGGGCGAGAACGACTGCATCCAGGGGTCGATTTCGCCCAGGGGCCCTTCGGCCGCAAAAAACTCGCCCGTGGACACGTCAACGAGGGCGAGCCCGATCAGCGGTCCGTCGGCGTGGAGGGCGGCAAGAAAATTATTGCTGCGGGCGCTCAGAAGGGTTTCGTGGTGGGCAATGCCTGGGGTCACGACCTCGGTAACGCCGCGCTTCACGATTCCTTTGACCGATTTCGGGTCTTCGAGCTGCTCACAAATGGCCACCTTGAAGCCCGCCTTGACGAGGCGGGGCATGTAGGCGTCGAGCGCGTGGTGCGGAAAACCCGCCAAGGGCATGTCGGCCGCGGCGCCATTGGATCGCTTGGTGAGCACGATGTCGAGGGCCTTGGCGGTGGCCACGGCGTCTTCGCCAAAGGTTTCGTAGAAATCGCCGACGCGGAACAGCAGCAGGGCCTCCGGGTACTCCGCCTTCAGGGCGTTGTACTGCGTCATCAGCGGAGTTTCTGCGGTCTTCTTGGCCATGTCGGTCTACCTTTACGGCGGAATGGCGAAGATAACCATACACAAACGGCTAACCGAGGAAATTCGCGCGGAACGCATCGCGTCGCCCAACGAACGCATCCCGGTGGTGGCGCTGCTGGAGAACCTGCGCAGTGCCCACAACGTCGGCTCGTTTTTTCGCACCGCAGACGCCTTTGGCTTGGCGGAACTCTGGCTGAGCGGCTACACCTGCCGTCCGCCCCACGTGCAGCTCGACAAGGTTGCCCTGGGGGCCACTGAAACGGTGCCCTGGCGCGGATTTCCAGATGCCGCAGCGGCCATCGCTGCCGCCCGCGCAGCGGGAATGACCGTCTACGCGGTGGAGCAAACGGACGCCTCGATTTCGCTGGCGTCCATGCCGACCCCTTCTGCAGGATTGCTGCTCGTCTTTGGTAACGAAGTCAGCGGCGTGGAGTCTGAAACCTTAGCCCTCTGCGACGGCGCCTTGGAGGTGCCCCAGTTTGGCCTCAAGCATTCGCTCAACGTCAGCGTCTGTGGCGGAGCGGTGCTTTGGGAGGCCTGCCGCCGCTACCGCGGACTTTGAATGAAATTTTGAAATCCGGTTATACCCGGACGATTCGTTAGCAGATTGCCAACGGGCATAAAAAAACCCGCCGGGTGGGGCGGGTTTTTGTCTGGAGCGAAAGACGGGATTCGAACCCGCGACCCCGACCTTGGCAAGGTCGTGCTCTACCAACTGAGCTACTTTCGCGTTGGGGAGTGCAAATATACGACCGCAAACACATCATGCAATAGGCTTTTGGTCAAAAAAAGAGCCGCCCCCGAGGTGGGAGCGGCTCCGAGCAATTGGGATTTCGAAGTCCGCCTTACTGCAGGACCACGCGCTGCGTGGTACGGCCGGCTTCGCTAACTACTTCTACAAGGTACATGCCACGTGCGAGGCTAGATAGGTTAATTTCGGCGCGGTCGTCGTTAACCTGCTGTGAAGCAAGAATTTGACCGTTCAAATTGCGCACAGAAATTTGGTACGTAGCCACGCCCGGTAGCTGAATCTGCACCAGACCGCTGGTCGGGTTCGGGCGCATGCCTACGTTCAGCATACCCTCGGTCAACCCCACCGTTTGGTTGCCCGGTGAACCCACGTCGCTGCCGGTAGAGGCGTAGGCGCCACGAACACCCACGGCGGCGTTTCCGAGGTAGGTACACGCAGTGTCGAATTCAACGCTGAATCCGGCGAGGGCAAGCGTGTACTCTGCGCGGCAAACTTCAATGGCCGTAGCCGAGGTATCGAAAAGGACTACGCCGTCACCGCTCGCGCTGAAGCTGGGCTGTGCGGTAGCAAAGTCCTGGTTCACCAAGACTTGAACCCACGGACCGAGGTTCCATGCGGCGCGGAAGGCAGCCTCGTTGGCCGAATCGATTTGGGCCACGACGATGGCTTCGCCCGGAGCAATGCTCACGTTAGGGAAGACCACGGTGCCAGGGTTCCACGAGTTGTCGTCCCAGCTGAATCCGGCGAGGTCCACGCTGCTGCTGCCGTAGTTGGTGATTTCAAACCAATCCTCGTTGATGGCGCTGTTGGCGTCGTTGGAGCTCGGCATGACCTCGGTAATGGCCAAGTCGTAGGTCACGGGGATGGGGTAAATGAAGTCCGCCAGGTAGCGGGGCAGGAATTGGTAGCCGCTTGTGTGGGGCGCACTGTTGTCGAACTGACCGCCAATACCCACTACGTCAAAGGTTCCGACGGGGCAAGGCGAATTGTAGACGTCCGATACGTCGGCGTCGATGCGAAGTTGGATCGTATCGGTACCGTCGGTCACGTTGACGCTGAAGCCAGAGCCCGCGTTGGTCCATTGGGTGGGATTAATAACGTACACGTCGTTCATTCGGATCAACTGACTCTCGGTAGACTCATTGATTTCGGTGATGACTATTGGCGTTGGAAGGCTGGCGTTGGTGCCGACCACGACGATCGAGTCCGCATTGATTTGGGCAACTCCGTTAAAGTGTCCGATTACGCCAATAACGCGCACTTGGTCGCCCTCGTTAACGGTGTAGCCAAGGTTCTTGGTGCCGGCGCCGAAGACGCCGAAGCCCACGCTTCCGTCGTGAATTGTGAAGCCAACGTTGCCCGTAGTGGCAAAGGTTTGGGTGTTGACACCGAGCACCGTACCGACGAGCTTGCACATTTTGTTGTTCGAGTCGGGAATGCCTTGGGCATTGATTCCTTTCACCTGGGGCAGGGTGCGGGTCGGAATATAGATGTCGTTGTCGGCGATCGTGAAGGTGAACGTTGACGGCGCACCAATCGTGAGTCCCGTGGTTGCGGAAGTCATGGTAAACAGCACGTTTTCGTTGCCTTCGATGATTTGGTCGTCAAGTACGTTGACCACAAAGCTCACCGTGTCGGTCATACTCGGAACAGCTAAGCTCAACGTGGTTCCGCTCAGGGCAGGGGTCGTGGTGGCGTCGGTGCCAAGAACAAAACCGGTTCCAGGGCTCGCGGTGACGGTTACGCTGCCGGCGGCCATTAGGTGGGGCTGCACGTGCATTTTGATGGTGTGCGAAACGTTGCCCTCGAGCTTGGTCGCGCTGCCGCCCACAAACCGAATGGTCGGGGTCGCGGCAACCACTGGAATGATATCGTTGGTGTCACGCGGGAAGATTTGGTATCCGCTCGTGTAAGGCAGGGAGTTGTCGAACTGCTGGAGGCCGCCGATGACGTCGATCATACCCACGGGCTGCGGGCGGTTCCAAACACCTGAAAGAGGCACCACACGCATCGTGTAGCTATTGGTGCCGTCGCTCAGCGTGATGTTTTGGCCAGATCCTGTCCAGGTGGCGGGCCACGAAGTGACGCTGAGGCTGTTCATGCGCACGAGCTTACCCTCGTTGCTTTCACCCATTGTGGTAATTACTAGCGGAGCCGGAAGCGGACGGTTTTGGGCGCGAAGGTGAATGGTATCTGGGATTACTTGAAGCAAACCGTTAAACTGATTCAGCGTACCGCGAACTTCGAGGGAATCTCCGCGAAGCGGTGCGGTGTAGTTGGCAAGGTCTGCGCTGCGGAAGACCACGATGCCGCCAGTGGCATCCTGAAGGTGAAAGGTGTAGCCTGCGCCACGGAAGTCGTTGGTGGTCACCACTCCGCGAAGGCGCACTACGACGTTGTTGGAGTCGGCCACGCCGTCAGCATTCACGCCGCGGATGCTGCCAATGCTGCGAACGGCCGGCCCCGTAGTGGTGCCGCCACCGCCACCTCCGCCACCGCTGCCGCAGTTGGAAGTGTGGGCGTTTAAAAAGCTTGTGGTGTTTTGGGGATTTACGAGCCATTCGTTGGCGCCGAGGCTCCACACGAGTTGGCCGTTGCGCACGTTGGGCTTGCGGACCAGCGTGTATTCCGAGGTTGCGCCTGTGCCGACGACCCAGTTGGTTCCGGGGTCAACACCCACGTCGCCGATGATGTCAAGGGTATCGTTGTTTTTGAACAGGACTACGGCGTCGTCGCCGTTGAAGAAGGTCACGGTTGACGTAGTGTCAGCCACACCCAAAATGGCGGCAACTGCTTGTGAGTTAGCGATAACGTACACGTCGTACGGCGCGAGCATCTTGTTGGGAAGCTGAAGGCTGTTGGAAACGCTCGTGCCGCCGTTGTTGTAGGCCTTCACGCTGTAGGCCGACAAGTTGATGGCCGCGTTGGTAGGGTTGTAGATCTCAAGGGCCTTGTTGTTGCTGCTGCCTTCGAGGTACTCTGAAAAGTAGAGTTCGGTGCAGGGAGCCGTCACTTTAACGGTGCCCACCATGCCCATCGCCGCGTGGGGATCGCACTGGTAGCTGTAGGTGCCAGCTGCGCTGAACACGTGGCTGTAGGTCCAGGTTCCGCCCGCAACAGCACCGTTCGTGAACCCGGCGGGGTTGGTCGGGAAGGTAGAAAGGCTGCCGTTTACGTTGTGGGAACCGCTAACCTGGGTCCAGGTCACCGTGTCGCCCACTTGAATGCTCAAGTAGGCAGGGGCAAAGTAGTTGGAACCAACCTGCACTTGGTAGTTGGTGGCCGAACTCGCAAGGGCGATGAGGGCGGCAAAAAGGGCGTAAACGTGCTTCATAGTCATTCGAGGTAAAAGAGCTTCGGCAAAGGTACCCCCGAAGCGCGGGCTAGGTGTTACTTAAACGTTATTCAAAGTCTAAAGTGTTTTTAAACCGGCTCACGCGGCCGTTGCCGGCGTCCACCACATAGAGGATGTTTCGCCAGTAGCCGACCGCCACGGGGCCGTTGAACTGCATGGGACCGGTTCCGCGTCCGCCAAACGAAACTTTGGCGTAGCGGGTTTCGCCGCTCGCAGGGGGCGGAGGAATGCCCTCAAGCCCGTTGGCGGTAAACTGAAACACGGAGTCTTTGGCTTCGTCGACTACAAAAAGGTAGCGCGTTTGGTCTCCGGCCATGGCCATGCCCACCGGGCGCTCAAACAGGCCGGGCTGGCCAATCCAGCGGTCGGTGCGGTCGGGATTCGGCACGGCGACTCCCGGCTTGTAGTCGGCGCCGAAGGGGGTCTCGACGAGGTTGATTTGCTGCACGCGGATTTCTTGGTTGGCGTCGAGCGAAGTGTACCAAAAATCGTCTCCGGCGCGCGCAGTAAGCTGTGGGGGCTGAGCAAAGCTGACGATGCCTTGGGGCGACTTGAAGAAGTTGGTAAACAAACCAGCCGAAGTCGTGACGCTTATCGGTGAAACGTAGCCGTCGTTCGCATCAAAAAGCACCACGGCCTGGTCTGGCCCTTGGTTGGCGTTGTTGCTTATGGTTCCGCGGCGCGTTACGTAGTACCGGTTGTTCAGGGCCGGGTCTGCACTCGCGAGCACTGCGATTTGGCCAAATTCCGCGTTGGCATCCCCTGTGGAAAAGGTGGATTTGAAGTAGAATGGATGCACGGTTTTGTGAACAATGCGCGCGTAGTCCAAGCCGTAGCCGTTGGT
>Ga0315907_10008824_pt1 | contig 10297 bp, 9 predicted proteins | sample LakEriMetagenome_3_FD_203525 | JGI IMG/M metagenome (GOLD analysis project Ga0315907, IMG submission 203525) | Freshwater fungal communities from buoy surface, Lake Erie, Ohio, United States - Buoy 12 MA123 | ecosystem: Environmental > Aquatic > Freshwater > Lake > Lake biofilm | place: USA...
AAACGACCGTCACCAGCAGGCCCAGTGCGACGTATATGACGTTGATGCTCAGGCCATAAATCAAGGCTTTGCGCACGCCATCGGCCTTGGACTTGCTTTGCTTGAGGAAGAAGCTCACGGTCAACGGAATCATCGGGAAGATGCAGGGCATGATCAGGGCAAAGAAGCCGCCGAGCATTCCGGCGCCAAAGAGGGCCCAAAGATTTAGGGCTTCGGGTGCTTCGGCGGGCGTTTCGGGGTTTACCGGAACATCCCCGGCTTCTGCCGCGGGTTCTTCGGCGGGCGTCGCCTCGTCGGCCGGGGCTTCAGTCGTCGGCGTTTTCGCGGCGGGATCGGTACCGGTCGAGGCGTCGGCATCGGTTGGCGACGCCGTCGCGCCGGCAGCCGGGGCTGCAGGCACCTTAAACACCAAGTTCACGTAGTCGGGCGGAAGGCAGCGCTCGTCGTCGCAGACCATGAATTCCACTTCGGCCGTGTAGGTAAAGGCCTTGGGGCTGATGCGTTGTGCGGCGATTACGAAGTCGGCCTTCTTGGCGAAGTAGGCCAGTTCCATCCCGAAGTTCTTGTCGAATTCCTTGATGGGCTTGGGCTCGCGGACCGGACCCTCGGTCTTAAGGTCCTTGGACTCCGGGAGCTTGAAGGCCGTAGGAATGGGGCCATCGCTTCCGATGAACTGGGAATACACGTGCCAGCCGGCGTCGATCTTGGCGGAGGCCACGAGCTCGAGTTTGCCGCCGTCCAGGCTCCGCACCGAAGTGGTCCACGAAACGGGCTGAAGGATTTGGGCTACCGCGGTGCCCAAAGGGAGCAGTACGGCGAAGGCAGCGAGGAAAAATCGGTTCATAGGAGTCAAAGGTAATTCACAGTCCAACGGAGCACGTGGGTTGCGTCGCTCGAGAGGGCCAAGGCTTGACCGAGTCGGATTCCCGGAATCCACAGAACCTCGCCCGGTTCGATTCCGCGCGCCAAAACCACCACGTTACGGCGGACCGGACTCGGAACCTTGGCCTCGGTCAGGGCGTCGCTTACCTTCTTGCGGCCGTTGAGCCCAAAGGGTTGGATGAAATCGCCCTCGAGCCAGCTGCGCCAGCAGGCGCCGTCGGGCAGCAGGGTGGTTACGGGTTCGGTCGCGTTGCCCAACTGCTTGGGGCGCTGACCGAGTTCCGTGTGCAGCAGTGCGGTGCGCGGGTGCCACACTTCGCCGTCCCACAGCGGAACGTCTACCCTCCCCGTTGCGCTGCGGGGCAGAAACTCCACGTCGGACGCCGGCAGCAGCAGCAGCCCTTCGCGGTCGGCCCAGATTTGCCAGCCGTCGCGCTCGAGGTAGGCCCCCACCTGGGCTTCCGCGAGCTGGCGCAAGGCCTCCAGGTCAAAGGGCGCGTAGGGCTTGAGCAGCTGGTGCACCATGACTTCGGAATTTGGATGGGCCAGCGCGTCGCGGTAGAGCACGCGGGCCCCGGGAAGCTGTCGGCTCATCGCCGTGTACAGGCTGGACTCGCGTTGAATGGCGACCTCAGCAAACTTTTGCAGGTGCCGCAGGCGGCGCATGGTGGTTCGGATGCCGTCGCGGGCCTGCGGAATCGCCTGCTCGAGCGCCGGGAGGGCGTGGTGGCGCAGGTGGTTTCGGGTGTACTTGTCGCCTTCGTTCGACGCGTCTTCCCGCCAAGTCAGCCCCATGGCCTCGGCCTCCACGCGGAGTTCCGATTTGTGGAATTCAAGCAGGGGACGGCGGAGCAGACCGTTTTGGGGCGAAAGCGACACCAGGCCGTCGATTCCGGTTCCGCGCGCCGCAAAAAGCAAAAAGGTTTCGATGGCGTCGTCGGCGTGGTGGGCGGTAGCCACCAAGTTGGAACCAAGCTCACTCGCCCATTGGGCGGCCGCGTCGTAGCGCAAGGCCCGTGCCCGCGCCTGCAGGTCGGGCGCGTCGCCAAAGTTCACGGGCGCCGTGACCACCTGAATCGGACAGCCAGCCCGCTCGGCCCATTCCCGCACCAGGGCTTCGTCGCCGTCCGAGTCCGCCCCGCGAAGCCCGTAATTTACGTGGAGCACGTGGACCGGGTAGCCGTGGGCCTGGAGTGCCTCGGCCAAAAGCATCGAGTCGAGCCCGCCGGAAATCAGGGCTACGACCGGCAGCGACGGCGCGCCCAGGAGCGACTCGAGCTCCGACGAAACCGCGGCCCGAAACCGGGGATCGGCCTTAGTCCACGCACTCATTCCAGACGTTTTGAGGGGTTGACGCCTTGAGCAGGCACTCATCCCATTCGGATTGCGGATCGGCCGCCAGCGTCAGGGCACTGCCGGCCCAAACCTGCCAGGACGCCGACGGAACATGCCCAAACAGCGTGCGAATCAGTACGTTAAAATCTGCGCTTCCGTCCGGGCGCACGTAGCCCATGGCGCCGCTGTACCAACCCCGCGGGCGGGATTCGTGGGCGTCAATCAACTCCATTGCGCGGAGTTTGGGCGCACCCGTCATGCTGCCCATCGGGAAGCTTGCGGCCACCGCGTCCAGCCAGTCGAGCCCCGGCCGCAGCTGAGCCTCCACGGTGCTCACCAAATGGTGAACCGTTTTAAACGAGTTGAGCTCGAGCAGGCGAGGCACCTTCACCGTCTGCTGCGCCGCCACCCTACTGAAGTCGTGCCGAACCAGGTCCACAATCATGACGTTTTCGGCCTGCTCCTTTTCGGCGCGCTGCAGGGCGGAGCCTTCGGCAGCGTCCGCCACCGGATCGCTTCGGCGGGGCGCGGTGCCCTTGATGGGCTGGCTGCGAATTCGGCCGTCGACCGAAACCTGCAGGTAGCGTTCGGGCGAGGCGCTGGCCACGGCGTAATCGCCCCAGCGCAGCATTCCGGCCATTCCGGCGTCAGCGCGCTGCTGCAATCCGTGAAACAGGCTTCCCAAGTCGCGCGCCCCCCGGGCTACCGCGTTCACGCACAGGTTGACTTCATACATGTCGCCGCGGTTCAGGTGAACCCTAAGGCGCTCTGCTTTTTCTACGTAGTCCGCAGCCGACCAATCCAGGACCCACGAAGTCGGACTCGCCCCGAGGGCTGCCGGCTGCGGATCCCGACCCGGGCGCTGACCCTCGTTTTGAAGCCAGGCTTGAGCGCTTCCGTACTCCACGACGGTTCCGTCCTGGCGGCATTCCACCACCCACTCCGGCTCCCAAAGGGCCAAATCGGGCTGACCGCACCAGGCATCGCCGCGGGCCGGAATCGAAGGCTCAAACGCATTCTTCAGGTCGTAGCCCAGCACCCCAAACCACCACGTAGGTCGGTCGCGCCAGGCCGCAGCGAGGTCTGCCCATGCTGCGGGGGTCGCCCGATCGATGCGGTGCACGGCGCGGCAACCGCCCGCCGCGATCCAACGCAGGCCGTTAAGCGGCTCCGCCGGCGCGGCCGGAGACGTTTCGTAAAATGCAAAATAGTCCGCCTCGGACCCGCGGCGCTGAAGTTCGTCCGCGAGGTCCGCCGGAGGCTTGGACCAAACGCGTTGACTCCAGCCCATAGCCCTACATGTGTATGGCCCGCTTCGCCGTTGCGTCGAGGGCGGCTTCTTTGATGGCCTCGGTGTAGGTCGGGTGACCGTGGCAAATGCGGGCCACGTCTTCAGCCGAAGCACGGTATTCCATCGCCACGGCCAATTCCATGATCAGGTCGGCGGCGCGGGCACCCACGATGTGGGCTCCGAGCACCTCGTCGGTGCCGGCATCGGCCAGGATCTTCACAAAGCCGTCGGTGTCGCCCGAGGCTCGGCTGCGTCCCAGTGCGCGCATCGGGAAGTTGCCCACCTTGTAGCCGCGGCCGCTGGCCTTGAGCTCCTCTTCGGTCTTGCCCACGCTCGCCGCCTCCGGCCACGTGTAGACAATCCCAGGAATCAAATTGTAGTCGATGTGCGGTTTCTGACCGGCGATTTGCTCGGCGACCACGACGCCCTCTTCTTCGGCCTTGTGGGCCAGCATTGCGCCGCGCACCACGTCGCCGATGGCGTAAATGTGGGGCTGGCTGGTCTGCAGGTGGTCGTTCACGTTCAGGCGTCCGCGCTCGTCGGCGGTAAGCCCTGCGGCCTCGTAGTTCAGTCCGGCCGTATTGGCCTTGCGGCCCACGGCCACCAAGCAGTAGTCGCCCTCGACCGTTACGGTGTTGCCTTTCTTATCGGTTGCGGTCACGGTCACGACGTCGCCGGTGCGCGAAACGCCTTCGACCTTGGTTCCCAGATGGAAGTTCATGCCCATCTTGCGGAGTACGCGCTGCATCTCCTTGCCGATGGAGCCGTCCATCGTGGCGAGGATGGAATCCGCGAACTCCACCACCGTCACCTCGGCGCCCAGGCGCTTGTAGACGCTGCCGAGCTCCAGGCCAATTACGCCGCCGCCGATGACGATCAGGCGCTTGGGCACCTCGGGGAGGCTCAGGGCCTCGGTAGAACTGATGATGCGCTCGCCGTCAAACTTGGCGAAGGGCAGCTCGATGGGGGTAGACCCGGTGGCCACGATGAGGTGCTTGGCCTTCACCGTCTGCTCCTCGGCGCCCGAAACCTTCACGGTGTGGGCATCGACGAAGGACCCCAGTCCCTTGAGGACCGTAACCTTGTTCTTGTTCATCAAAAAATCGATGCCCGAGCAGGTCGTGTCGACCACCTGCTTCTTGCGGGCCATCATCTGGGGCCAGTTGATCTTGGGGGCCTCGACGTCGATGCCGTGCTCCGCAAAGGCATGGGTGGCGTTGTAGTAGTGCTCCGACGAGTCCAGCAGCGCCTTCGACGGGATGCAACCCACGTTGAGGCAGGTTCCGCCGAGGGTGGGGTCTTTTTCAACCAAGGCCGTGTTCAAACCCAGCTGGGCGCAGCGAATGGCGCTCACGTAGCCTCCGGGGCCGGCGCCGATAACCAGTACGTCGTATTCCATACCGCAAAGGTAGGCCTCACGGGCGTGCGCGGGGCGCCGAAGGGGCGGATTTGCCCGGGCTGCAGATCAAGCTAGGGGCCGTTGGCACCCCGAATGCGGCGCACCAGCAAACTCAGGGACAGAAAGCCGAAGACAAAGAGGCCCCAATCGCCCATAATGTCGCCGTGGCGCGCAAAAAAACTGGGCGTATCGTAGGTAGGGACCGTGGCGCGAAGCATGCCCTCTTGGTCCCAACCCAGCGACTGCTGAATCTGGCCGTCGGGGCCAATCACGGCCGAAATTCCCGTGTTGGCGCTGCGAAGCACCGCGCGGTGCTGCTCTATGGCGCGCAGTCGGGCGTAGTGCAGGTGGGCGACGTGGCCCGAGGTGTTTCCCCACCAACCGTCGTTGGTAAGTACGGCCAAGACTTCGGCCCCGGCGTTCGAAAACTCGGCCGCGTAGGGTCCAAAATCCTGCTCCCAGCAAATCGGCGTTCCTACCCGAGGCAGGTCGGGACCCGCTTCAAACACCGCGCGCTGCTCTTGGGTGGCGAGGGTTCCGCTCGTTCCGCCCAACGAAAGGGTCAGGTCGCCCAAGATTCGGTTGAGCGTACCCGCCATGGGCATCGTTTCGACGCCGACTACCAGCTTCGACTTGCGGTAAACCTGCAGCGGAAGGCCCGCCCGGGCAAAGACCGCGCTGTTGGCCCAGCTCACGTAGCGGCGGTCGTCGAGTTTCCGAGCTGCAGGGTTTTCAGGTTCCGGACCGTGAAGCCGGTAGGTTGTCGCGCCCAAAATCACGCCCCAATTCGCCCGAAGCAGGGGCTCGAACGCGAGCAGGGAAGGCCAATTGGATGCGTAATTCTCGTCCAGGCCTTCGTGCAAAAAGGTCTCAGGCAAAACAAGCAATCCGGGGGCGGAATCGGCTTCGGCCGAAGCCAGCAAGGCCCACTTCCGCGCTTGGTCCCAGTCCGGAGTTTGAAACTTCTCGGTGTAGGGGTCCACGTTGGGCTGCACGACCAGTGCGCGCACGCGGCCGTGGGGCACTTGAGCATCGAGCCATGCGCCCAGGCCGTAACTCAGCAGTATGGGCCCCAAGACGGCCACCCACACGCCGGTGCGCCGAGCGCGGGTTGCGCCCGTGCTGAGCTGCCAAAACAGGGCATTGGCCAGGAGCAGCCACAGCGTTCCGCCACGGGGCCCGGTCCATGCGTACCAGCGCACCCAGTGCGGAACCTCGGCAAAGGCGTTCCCGAGGTTGAGCCAGGGAAAGCTAAAGGCCCAGTTTTCGTGGAGGATTTCGATGGCGATCCAACCGGTGACCCAAATCCACAGCGCGGTGCGCACCCCAACCTGTCGGGCAGTGTAGCTGTACAGCGTCCATACGCCGCCCATCAGAATTCCGTTGATGAGTACGGCGCCCAAAACGCCGCTCCAGTGGGCCCCGGCAACCCACCAGGTCGTTCCGAGGTTGAACAGGGCCATACTCAAAAGGGCCCAACCCGCAAACCGGCGCAGCGGGGCGGGGCGCATGCGGGCTTCGAGCACCAGCATCGGGACCAAGGAAACCCAAAGTAGGGGCGCCAGCAGAGGCCATTCGTGGTAGCCCAGGCTCCCGGGCCATGCCAAGCTGAGGAGCACGGGAGTGAGCAGGGCCAAGCCCCAATTCGGTATTCGGTTCAACGTCGCCATGACCCCAAAGGTAGCGCCGTACTTTTGTGCGATGCGATGGATTCCCAACGCCCTTACGCTGGGCAACGTGGCCTGCGGCATGGCCGCTATTTGGTACCTTATGTTTCAAAATTTTGAGTACGCCGCCGTGGCCGTACTGCTGGCCTTCGCCTTTGACGGACTGGACGGTTGGGCTGCCCGAAAACTCGGCGTACGCGGCGAACTCGGCGTTCAGCTCGACAGCCTGGCCGACGCCATCACCTTTGGCGTGGTTCCGGGTTTTATGTGGATGCAGCTCGCCATGTGGTCCAACACCGGCTACGCATGGCCCGCGCTGCCCGTGCTCGGTTGGGCCGTTACGCTCGCCTCGGTGTACCGATTGGCGCGCTTTAACTCCGACATGAAGGACGCCAAAGGTTTTATTGGCATGCCGACGCCCGCCAACACCGCCTTCGCACTTGGCCTGATGTACGCGGCCGACGCCGGACTGCTTCCCCTTCACCCTGCCCTGTTCCTGGTCGCTTTGGCGTGGTCCGTCTACAGCCTCAATGCGCCGTTCACCGTGGCCTCGCTAAAGGACCTTCCCAAAGGCTGGGGGCAGCGTCGGTTCCGCTTGGCCTGGCTGGCCGCATCGCTTGGGGTATTTGCCTTTTGGGGCTTGGCCGCGATGGCCGTTGCCGTACCTTTGCTGCCTGTAGTTTCTGCCCTCGAAAAACGCTATTTATGAAATTCCGCGCTGAAATCAACGTGATGCCCCACAAGGCACTTTTGGATCCTCAAGGTAAGGCCGTGAGCCAGAGCATGCCCTCACTCGGCCTGCCCGAAATCGGTGGCGTCCGCATCGGCAAGCACATCACCCTTGAGGTCGAGGCCGCCAGCAAGGACGAGGCGCACGAAAAAGTAACGATTGCCTGCGAAAAACTCCTAGCCAACCCCATTATGGAAGGCTTTGAGTTCGAGCTGTTCAACCAAGCGTAAAACAATGGAATACCGTCGGTTAGGTCGCTCTGGCTTGCAGCTTAGCGAGCTGTCGTTCGGTACTTGGATTACGTTCGGGAACCAGATCCCCTACCCCACCGCGAAGGACCTGTTTATTGCGGCCTACGAGGCTGGAGTAAACTTTTTTGACAACGCCGAGGTCTACGCCCACGGCGAGTCGGAGCGGGTTATGGGCCAAATTCTCCGCGAAGTGGGCTGGGCACGCGACAGCTACACCCTGTCGTCCAAGGTGTTTTTTGGCGCAGGCGGCAAGCTTCCGACCCAACGCGGACTCCACCGCAAGCACGTTGTCGAGGCCTGCCATCAAGCCCTGGATCGGCTGAACGTCGACTACCTCGACCTCTACTTCTGCCACCGCCCCGACAAGCAAACGCCGATCGAAGAAACGGTCTGGACGATGCACCAGCTCGTCATGCAGGGCAAAATCCTGTACTGGGGAACCTCCGAATGGAGTGCCGAAGAAATCATGGACGCGCAACGCGTGGCGGACCAGCACCACCTGATCGGTCCGACGATGGAGCAGCCTCAGTACAACCTGCTGCACCGCGAAAAAATGGAATCGGAGTTCCTGCGACTTTTTGACCGCATCGGACTCGGAACCACCATCTGGTCGCCCCTGGCCTCGGGTATTTTAACCAACAAGTACCGCAGCGGACTGCGCGACGACTTTCGCCTTAACCGCGACGAATTGGCTTGGCTCAAGGACCGCAACGTGGTCGACGAAAAGCTGGCCGTTGCAGGGCGACTCGCCGATTTAGCGGCGGAACTTGGAGTGACTCCCGCCCAGCTAAGCATCGCTTGGTGCCTAAAAAATCCGCACGTTTCCACCGTAATGTTGGGCGCAACCCGCGTGGAGCAGCTGCGCGAAAACCTGGCCGCATCCGAGGCGGTAGCCTCGCTCACCCCCGAAGTCATGGAGCGCATCGAGGGCATCGTACTGAATAAGCCCATTTTAGCACCGTACTGAATTTTAGGGACGTGGCCTCGCGAAGCGTTGGCTTGCGTTTAACCTCGGCTTCGCAAACCGTTGGAACCGACTGCGCGCCACGTGGCTTCGGAGTTTTGGTCCGTTCCCCGCGGTGGGGGACGCTAACCACTAAATTCCAATTTTATGCGTACGATGATTTTTACCGGATCCCTTTTGGCGGCGTGTGCCGCTTCAGCTCAAAATGCCGATTTTGTGGATGCCGTTTTTGAAGTTGACGAAGCAGCCATGATCCGCGCCGTAAATGCCCAAGGGGGCAACCTAACCAACTTGACGTTTCAGATCACGGCTCCGGGTCAGGCGGGCGCCGCCTTCCCGGGTGTAGCCAGCCAAGTGATGTACCTGCAGTACACTTCGGTGAAGTCCGCAGCACCCGACGACCAGCGCGCGCTGAGCGTGGACGTGGTGGGCGGTGATTTTCCCGCAGGAGTAAGCCTCTCCCTGGCGGCCAATCCAGCCGGAACCGGGAGTACGGGTTCAGGGCACGAGGTCGTACTCAGCAACAGCCAGCAGTCGGGGGTACTCGTAACGGGCATCGGATCGGCCTACAGCGGCACAGGTGCAGGTCAGGGAATACCCATTTTGCACATGGTGAATTTCGCAACCGAAAACCTCGACGCCGCAACAGCCGGCGTGGTCTCGCTGCAGTACACCCTCAGCAACTACTAGCATGCAGCTCGCTCGCTTGCGGGGCGGCCTCCTTGGGGCTGCCTCGCTGGCTTGCCTTTGCGCCCAGGGCCAAGTCGTCGTGCGCAACGGGCTCAGCCATTTTCATACCTTAGGCGAACCTGCTACGGGCGTCATTGAACTCTACAATGCCAGCGACCAGCCCGTTACCGCATTGCTCTCGGTAGACAGCCTATGGGGCACGCAGCGCAGCATTCAAATTCCGAGTGAAGTGGGCCTCGACGCGGGGGAGCGAATGGCCGTACCCTACAACTGGCCAAGCGCGGACTCCAGCAGCCAAGGCACCCGCATTTACGTGACCACCGCCGCCGTGGAAGACGCTCTGATTGAGGTGGCGGGAACGGTACGGTTCAAGGTTTCCATGCGCTATGCGGTCGATTTGTACCGCGGCCCCATTGGCGACGAAGTAGAACTTACGTGGTTAGGTGATTCGGTGCACGTGACCAATGCAGGGCCCAACTTTTGGGTGGGAACCTGCTTTACGCTCCAAGGGCTCGAGCGCGGAACCCAGCGAATTGCGAGCGGGGTACTGCGTCCGGGCGACCGCCGCACCTGGGTCCTCCCGCCGGAATCCGATGGGGTCTGGCTCGAAAACGTACGCGGACAGGTTACCGCAAGCCTTCGGCCATGAGCTTCGCGCTATGGTGGGCCTTGAGCACGATCCCGGGCGGACTTTGGCCGGCCCTTGGGCTGTCCTGGTCGGATTCGAAGCACTCCCTGTGGTTTCAGTCATCGCCCACGCGCTTCGGAGGCCGTCCGCAACTTGCGGCACGCCGCGGCGACTGGTCCCTGGTGTACGGAAGCCAAATGGCGGGATGGGGCTGGAGCCTGACACGCCGAGGAACGGGTATTTGGCACGCCCAAAATGGAGGCGTGGGTGCGATGTGGTCTGGTGAGGGGCAGCTTGCATCCAAGCCATGGTCTGCTAAAGCTACCTGGCAGCGCCACGGCTGGGTAGGCAGCGCCAGCTGGAACGGCATCAACCTGCAGCGGACCCTTGGAGGTACCCAATCCCTGACCTGGCGAACCGGCAACCAGTGGATCGAAGCCAACCAGAACGGCTCCAACCG
>Ga0315907_10008830_pt1 | contig 10293 bp, 13 predicted proteins | sample LakEriMetagenome_3_FD_203525 | JGI IMG/M metagenome (GOLD analysis project Ga0315907, IMG submission 203525) | Freshwater fungal communities from buoy surface, Lake Erie, Ohio, United States - Buoy 12 MA123 | ecosystem: Environmental > Aquatic > Freshwater > Lake > Lake biofilm | place: USA...
CAAGAACCAGTCGCAGTGACCGAGGTGGTAGATAACTTGGCCGTCGATGACTCGATAGACTTTGGGAGGACGAGTTTGGGTGCTTCCGCCTAAGATCATGGGCATATGGGCCACCGCCTGCATGCTGGCCATGCGGGCAATTCCGCGATTGCTTTCTTTAGATGCCATAGTTAATTGAGTTTTAAGCTGCCCTGCTCGAAGTTGATGTTGAGGGCTCCGAATGAAGAGAGAATGTCCATACCCAAGAGGTTTTCACCCTCGGTTTCGCTGACGGTGAAGGGACCGTACTCGATTCCGCCAAATGAAATGGCATCGATGGTGAAATCCCGGAACTCCATGTAGCCGCATGCCGTGTTGTAGGTGTGCAGCTCGCCAGGAACCAAGGTGATGCCCGAGCGGCGCAAAAAGTCCATGGTTTCTTTGTTGATCGAGGTGATTGAGCAGCCGGTGTCGACCAAGAAGGGGACAGGGATTCCGTTAAAGAACAGTGTCGTGCTCAAGGTGTAGTCGCTGCCGGGCGCCTGGTGGACGTCGACTAGCACTTGGGCGCTGTGGTCGCGCTTTAGGATTTCGTCGCGCCGCACTTCGTAGCCCACCCAATCAAATTGGCCAGGGAGCTCAAAGCGGGCAGAGGGTGGTCTGACGCCTTCTTTGAGGGTGAAGTTGTCGAGGGTCGTGCTCTTGCGGTACTGCACGGCGACGCGGCGGTTGCCGGGGCGGTCAAAGGTGCAGAGTCCGTCAAGCTTGCCCTCGTTGAAGCGGGCAATGAGGATGGTGCCTTCGCCGTAGGCGGCGGTGCGCTCGTTGCTGCTGAAGTAGATGCTTCCGAAGCCGTGCGGCACCCCTTTGTACCAGCGGCCGTGGTAGATGTCGCCTTGGGCGTCGCGGGCAGTGCCCACACCATCCCAGCAATCGCCATAGACACAGGAGTCTGCGATGAATAGGGCAGGGGTCTCTTTGGCGGGTATGGCCTTGCGAAAGCGTCGTGGGGTGCCGGCCTCGGCGGTAGTGGCCAAGGCAGCAGTGAAGATTAGAATGAAGAATGGTGTGGTTTTCATGGCTTTGAATGGTTTTTAGTGGTTTGGGTTTGTGGAGTGTTTTTGGATGGGTTGACCGGGGTTTGGCCTGTGATTACGTTGTAGAAGAGTTGCCAGAGCGCATCGGTGGTGTCCTCAGGGTCTGGGTCACCCAAGTAGCTGCGTGGGTCGCGACGGTCGTGCAGTCGCGGGTTGGGTGTTTTTGGGCGCAGTTCAACGCGGTAATTGGTCTTTTTCATGTTAGGGTGAGTGTTAATCGATGAATACCGCTATGGGAAGAGTCGTTGCACCCTTAGCGATCTTTAGTTGTTGTTCGTCAATAGCCTTTTGGGCATCGGTCACGCCAAAACCATGGACAACACAGATTTTAAGTGTTGGCCATTTCGGAAGGTGTTCATTCAGCGCTCCGAAGACTTCGTTAAGAACCTTCGGGTGCGCAATCGAGCCCACTGCATTTAGGTGCAGATGACTTACCGAATTTGAGGTGTCTTCGAAGACACTTCGCAGGATTGCTCTTGCTGAAGTTGCCGAACTGCCTTCTTGTAAAACGGAATTCACTTTGGTTTCGTTTCGCAGGCGGAGAAGTTCATTGAGTTCAAACACCTTATGTCCGGGGTCTGTTTTGGCAGACAATAAGGCGATTTCAGAAAGTCCATAGCCAAGAAGTATTATCCGTGGCTTTCCTTCGTACCTAATAGTGGTGCTGAGGTACTCTGGTTTAGAGACCACCTTAAGTCTGCGCAAATCAAATTGACTCGCCAGATTTCGCCGTGATAGCTCATTTAGCAATGCAACGCGAAGAGTGTGCTCGTCGTGCGTGCCTTCAACTCGACGCGCAAGTTGGTCGGCCACAAGTAAGACCTCTGCGTTATCTAATTCCTTCCATTGGTTCATAGTTCATTATTTAAACGTTAGTAGTCAGTCGATTAGTGCGGCACATGCGATCCAGCGGTATCCGCCGTAGGCGGAATTATGCTTTTGAACGAGTTCGCTGGCTAGGTGTCGTGGCATTCCATGGATTACGACACGGTCAACACCCATTTTATCGGTGATTTCTTGGTTCACCGCATTCACCAAGTCCATAGCAAAATCAGGTCGAAATGAGCCATGGCTAACGTCGACGTGAAGCACTTTTGGTCGCTCGTACAGCACGTTTCTAAGAATGTAGAAGTAACCCATCTTGGCCGACGCTTGGGTAAAGAGCTGGTCTCGTTCAGTCTCGCCCTCGGGAACCTGGTATAAATCGGGATCCTTGAGGGTGAGGTACATGGTTCGTTCATAGGTTGGCTCTGGGAACGCTCGAAACACAGGGTACTTTTTGTAGGATCCTATGTTGTGGTACATTTTAGGCAGCTGCACGGGAGACTCGGTAAAAAAGATCCGTGGCCGGTCCGCGTAATAGTCAGCAGCTATTTGGTATTCAGGGTTTTTAGACCGTTGAATTCTAGTGATGTCAAACTCGCGGTCAAGACCACGGTCGACAATTTCTTTGATAAACGCGCCGCGGCACATGGCGTCTATGTAATTCTGCGTGTACCGTTGGGCATGCCGTTCAGCGTGCTCAAGTACTTCTTCGTCGGTGAGGTTGGACCATTGGCTCATAATGTTCTGTTTTAGAGGGTTTTTGATTGAGTTGGGGCGTAGTTAGCCCAGGAAAAACCTTGTGAGTTTTTCAAAATTCAGTAAATCAACATGTTAAGTGATCGGGGCGCCGCGCCCTTTGGGCCCAACAAGGCACAGCGCACCCGTGCTTAGACCAGGGGTCTAAGAGGTTAAGGTATCCAGCATGTCAAAGAACGCGGCCTTGGCCGTTTCTGAATTTCAAGTGAGGGGGCCTGATCGTTTGAACGTTGTCCCTCATCGTTTTACCACCGTGCTTCAGGAAAGTCGGTTGGTGCAGTTGCCCAAACGGGCAGTGCTGCTCTTGATGATGATTCTAAAGTACGATAATTATCTGAAATACAAAAGGATGAGCTTGCTAATTATGTACATTATTAAGCCGAACATAGATGATTTCAGGCATTCGTCCCAAAACATATTCAGTGACGCCGCAGAGCCACATGTCGTGGGGCTGACCGAAGTGTAGGGTGCGGTAGTAGGCACCGTCTCCGGCTGGGTGGCGCTGCACGTAGTTGACGCTAAACCACTCGGATTCGGGCTGGGGTTGGGTAGAGATTTCGATTAGGACCTCTGGGTTGCGCTTGCCGATGCGCTCGAGAAAGGTATCGGCTCCGTCAACCATGGCGAGGGCCGCCTTGGGGCCAGGCCAGTTGGGGAGGTCGACGAACCATCCGTCGGAATCGCGGTAAAAACGAAGCGGGATGATTTGACCCTCAGTGCGGCGCAAGCGGCCAAGGGCACGTGAGGCGAGAACTTTAGCGCCGACTTGGGCGCGGTAGAGGAATTCAGAAGCAGTTGAAATCATGATTTAGTGGTTTGGGGTGGTGGTTGTTATTCGGAACAGGGGGGCTTGGATCAGATCAGTGCATTTCTAACCACTGAATGTCGTCGCCCCAGCGCACAATGGTGTCCCTAAATGATGCGCGATGGCGGTTGTTTTCAATGAGCCACTTCAGGTGTCCAGTGATTTCTGAAATAGTCATTCCACCCTGAAGCGCACGACGAAGTGCGTTACGGCGATCTCGAATGGGTGTGCTTCGCTGGTTGATGTAGCCAAATCCAGCAAGACGTGATTCAGCGTTTAAACGGGTATAACCGCGATGCGAAAAGGAGGTTGATGGGTGCATGCCAAATATGATTTTGATGACATGACAAAGGTCGGATTTTGACCACCCCAAAGTCCACTATTGACAAGCTTGTCGGACTGTAACTGACTCGAAAACAATATTTTAATCCTCTCTTGTTCGAAAGGTGACAAGTTCACGTGCGGCAGCGATAATCCGCTTTGAGCCACCGTTGGGTCCAGCGATAAGGTAGGGTTTTGAATCTCCCAGGTTGACCATTGCCAAGCGGATCTTCTTGTTGAGTTTTGAGATTGTTTGGCTCAAATCATCGTCTTCATTATTGGCAAGACGATGAACAGTTCGGTCTACTGCGTGTCGGTCGTCCATGGTTCCGGTATAGAACCGAAGGTACCAGTGGCGAAGCCGATCGATGTGGTCAGGCACATGGGTTAGTGGCAGCCCATTGCGGAATTCCGTGAAGAACGCATAAACGGCTAGCTCCTTTGGGGCGAGCTGAATAAGACTACCTGTGTTGGATACCTTGAGGTGGTACCCCAATTCGAGCCGAGGGAGCTCAAAGGCGTGCAACAGGTTGGCCAAATTCTGCTGGTACACGCGAATCTTTTCGAATCCATCCCTCGTTTGCCGCAAAAGTGCGTACGGAACTTCAACCTCTTTGATTCGTTCAATGCACCGATCGCAGATGTCCGCACTTTTGAGTTTGCGTTCCATTTCGCTGAGGTTAGCATAAAAATCATTCATGCATCCAATCGACTCATCGACATGTAGGTGAGTCAAAAACGTCATCAGATCCCCAAATGCGAAATGCCGCAAAGGCATTGCCAGTAACTCATACGCCACAGGGAGGTGGGGCGCCGCCATTAAGTGCGTGACCTGATGGTTGCTCTGAATGAATGCCCACTGTTTGCCAAACAGATCCGGAACCGCGAAATAGTTGTTCTCGTTGTTTTCTGTGGTCAGAATGACAACCATTGAGTTCGTACGGTCCGCACCTGTTGCTGTGTAAAAGTCATCGGCTATTATATCAAATCATTACTTTAAGGCTTCAGTCCCCTCAGTTACCCATGAGTAGGGGTCGGGAATACTTATGCTTTCGCTACTAATGTGAAAGTCCTTTGAGTTAGTGATTTCCCGAACCGAGTCCAAGCTGTGCTGTAGGCTTGTGTACCCCCAGTTCTCAGCAAATTTATACCTGCCCTTAACCCGCGTGAGTCGTTTATTAATGGGCTTGGCATCTTCGATTTTTGGCATCGTCCACTCGTGGTACCGAAAGGTGACCGGGCCATCGACTTGGTTAATTAGATTAAGTGCGGATTGAACAACGGGGCTGTTCAGGCCCCGCTGCTCAAGCACGTGTACGGTAAACGATTGCATACGGTAAATTACAAATTAGTCCTTTTCATAAGGGGCTTCGCACATCAGGTTGTCGTTCCACAAGTTCTTTTCGATGAACTTGCTCATCTTACCAAATGCTTTGCCCTTTTCGGTGGCGCTGTAGCTGACCATGCGGTCGCTTCGCATACGCATCTTGGCCAATTCGTTGAATCCAGTCAAGTCACAACCCGTAAAGGTGATGGTCCAGCCGGGCAAATTTTGATGTGAGGTAATTAACTCGGTGAGGTTTCGGCCATTCCACTTGCTTGAAGCGTTTTCTCCGCCGTCGCTAAACGCCATGATGACCACTTCTTCGCGCTCGGGGTTGAGATTGGTTCCGATTTTGTACTCGGCGCGTTCAATGGCCATACCCACAGCGTCAAAAAGAGCGGTCACTCCACTGGGTGTGTATTCGGCAAACTGGGCAGGGTCAAAATCTTGGATCGGCTCGCCGTTCGAGAGCCATTCCATGTGTGAATTGAACATCATGAAGTGAAACCGCACCTCTGTCGTGGTGGACTGGGTAATCGTCGTGAGTTCTTTGTGGTGGCGGTAGAGCTCTTCCCGAACCTCGTCGATTTGGTCGACCATGGATCCGCTGCGGTCTGCAACGATGAAGTAGTGAAGGATTTTGTTGGGTGTCATGTGAATTAGGTTTATTGGTTGGTTGGTTTATTGGTTGGTTGGTTGGTTGGTTGGTGGTCCGAGGGCGGAGCTTCCCAGCCCACGGTTTGTGTGGTTTTGCCCTCGAACTGGACAAAAGTGCGATTTCAAGGGGGCGGAGCTCAATTCCCGACAAGCTTGTCGTGTTTCACGGTTAGTTGGTGACTGGTTTGATGCCCAGCGCCAGTCCCACTTTGGTGGCATACTTGAGTGATTCCACATCCTGACGGTTGTAGTTCAGCAACTTCGTCCACTTGGCTTTGGCCGTCGGAGTGAAGTGCTGTATGTCGCCGTACCGCTCAGCAAACTGCAGCGTGTAGCGCAGCCGTTGTGTGGCTTGCTTGGTTCCGTAGCGCTTGAGTTTGAAGCCCAAGTGACTGGCTACGCCATCCAGGGTCCACGTGCGGGGCCTTGTGGCCTTGGACCATACTACTTGCCGCTTCAGAAACCAGTGGGCGTTGCGGCACCACGCCTCGGGTAGGCCCATTTCGGGGGTGGATTCAGCCTCGTGCATCGTGTAGCCCACGGCAAGGAATCCGCGGAGCTTCAGTCCATGCAACTTGGCAATCCACTCGTCCCAAGTGAGGTAGGTGACCCCGAGGTCCAGCGCCAACGGTGCTAGGATGGGCTCAAAGGTGTACTGCTCGAATTGCCCATCGTGCCACAACCCTGCTATTGAGGGTTGATGGCCGACAAATCCTTCGTAGTCAATGTAGTAAAGTTTGTCAGCGACCTTTATTTGGCCAATGGTCAGCTTTTGGTAGTCGGAATAATCTGCAGCAGTTTGGGGGATGGTTGGCTTGATCACGGCACAAATCTTTGCACCGGATCAGCCCCATATCCAAACGCCTTTTTGGAGGTCGTTTGACCTTATTATATATAATAACGGTTTTTTAGTCGCTTAAAAATTTATATAAAACGACTAAATAATTGAAGCGATTAAAAGGGTGGCAAATCGTCACCTGAATCATTGTCGTGGTCGTCGTCGTCAAACCCTAGTGTGTTTGAGTTGTACGGCTCATTATCTTCAAGTACCCCAAGTTGGAGCGGCGCCCCATGGGTGCCATTCGTAATCTCACGAAGTACTTTGTTTACTTCCTCCAGACGGTCGTAGACTTCTTTGATTGGAGCCATTATCTTCTGTAAATCAATATTGGCTTTAATAAATAAGGCCCTCAACTCGTCCAATTTTAAGACTACACAATGAGCGAAGCGAAAATTGACATGGGCGATTCCTTTCGTATCAACAGATAACTCACACTTGACACCCTGAAGCCCAGTTTGGGGATTGCAGTACCCGGTAATCTCGGGCATCGTTGACATGGACCCATCGGGGACGTCTAGCCGTTCCGAACCTGTAAGCTCAACATGGCCACTGAGAATCCAGCGCAAATCTGTTTCATCCCATTTGTTGGCTTGCCTTATTTCGGGAATCGACAGCCACACGTCATACGGGTACAGTAGTTCGTTAATCTCTCGATCAAGAGTCTCTTTAATGTCGAGCTTGGCGTTGGCGAGTGCCCGCTTCACCTCACTGGTGAGCACAGCACGCTCTTTGAGGAGTGCGGGAAGCACCCCTTTAGGATTAGTTTTCATGGTATAGAACGGTTTCAATTAGATACACTCCACCCTGGAGTGCAAGAGAATCAAACCGTGGGCTTGGGATGCTGTAAAAATACGAAAATTTGTGGAAACAATCTAAAGACATACCATGTATCAGCTTTGCAAATGATCTCGAGTTATAAAGGTTAAATAGCTGATATACAATTAATAGCATTCAATATTATACCAAGTGAAGCTCCCATTATCGGATCCGCCAAGAGTCCGCTCAAGCACCTGGCACTTCGCAACCCCCAACGCGCAGCGCCTCGAGGGTCCGATCATGGAAAACCACTTCGGAATCATCGACCTCAACTGGGCCGACCCCGACCCCAGCATCACCCTCGAAATCTGGGACGTGCGCGGAACCCGCCGCATCCAGCGTGTACTGCGGCTGTCGGAGTTGAGGTTTTAAGATAGATTCCAACTAAGCTATAGCGCGTCTAAGGATGCTAACCTTCGAGCCAACCAAACGCGACACTCGCTATCATTAAAGCCAAGAACGCAATAAAACCAAGTAGCGATTATACGGTAAGCAAATAGGGCACTTGCTCAGCCTCATGTTGAATGACTACGAGGTTCGCGCTAGGTTCGTTTGAATTGTGTGGCTAAAAGAATTGGGGAACAATAATGAACAGTGCGCCAAGCACAAGGAAGACTACACCTAAACGAAAAAACTCTTGAGCTTCATCGGTGTCGAAAATGCTCACAAAATAACCGACAAATAATGCGAGTGCACCGAGTAGCGTTAAGCAAATGCCAAGGATAACCCCTGCAACCTTTAGTGCAACCGATCCAGCCGAATCAGCAAGTGACTTGTTCACCTGTTGATGTGTCGTTTGATCCGCGTGCAGCTTCTCAAGCCGTCGCTCAACATGGGGTGCCACGGCTTCGGGTAATTCTTCAATTTGGATTCCGAACGGCAGCGACACCTCAAAATCCGCAGCCTCAGGGGCCGCCATGTGCCGGGCGGTTTCAGTTGGCGACTCAGATTCAGCTACGTACCATTCTGGCGCAACTTCAGGTTCGACCTCGGGCTGAGCTTCGGTGAAGTCCGATTCTGCGCGCTGCGGAACCGTCACGCGACGATCCCACCGCAGTCCATACTGCGAATCAAGCTGAAGGCTGCACGAGGTGGAGGCGAGGGCCGCGAAGGCAAGGAGTAGGGTAGTGTGTTTCATAATTCAGACCTTCCATTAGTCGACTTTGCGATATTTATAAGTTTTACCGCAAGCCAAAAGCAAAGTATTGTCAGTGCGAAGATGGTCAAAGTGATGAAGATCAGAATCCAAGGGAAGTACCAAGAAACGGTCAATACTACCCCTACTACAAACCAAAAAAGTCCAATTAACCCGGCAAGAATCATCAGGATTGCAAAAAAGATCGCTAATAATCTTGTAGGTTTTATGAAATTATATTCGTCAATGGCGTCCAACACAACGGAGTCCTCTTGTTCACTCATGAAAAATTGAGGCTCGAATTGAGGTTCGTCGTCTACTGAAGTTTCCATGTTTGGATCTCGGGCGAGCTCGGCGTCTTCATAGCCAAAGGCGTTGTCTTCGCCTTCACTCGTTTGAAGCGCTTCTGAGGATTCAGGTTCAATGGAATTCCAAGACGGAGCTGCAGTTTCAGTAAGCACTGTTTCGGGTGGTGAACTGGATTTTTGGTTCCGTTCACTACTTGGTCCAGCGTGTGTTTTAGGTTCCCACCGTAGTCCGTACTGCGAATCGAGTTGAAGGCTACACGAGGTGGCTGCGAGGGCCGCGAAGGCCAGGAGTAGGGTGATGTGTCGCATGACTTCAAGTTGGCACGCATTTTTTACTTAACGTCAGCGAGGTAGCCTTGATTTTTGGCAGAAACTGCTACTTCGCGCTTCGCCCGGAGCATAAACTGCAAGAACACGCTCGGCGATTTTGGGGTTAACCTGGCATGATTTCAGCCGAAACCCTTTCTGCCATTGAGCACCTTCGACAGTCTGACCCCGCGCTGCGGGCGGTGGTGGACCGAATGGAGGTTCCGCCGCTGGAGTCCACCGGCAACGTGTACGAGGACGCCCTCAGTTGCGTGCTCGACATGCGCATCCACTACACGCCGACCAACGCGGCCTTTCGTTTTAAGCGCTTAAAAACGCTGTACCCGTTTGAACTGCAGCCCGAAACCGAGGTGCCCGAAGACGTCGTACTCGCCCTCAAACTCTCGTACCAAAAATCCGACGCGTGGAAGGCGCTACGCGACGTCGCCCGCCGCGACCGCTGGCCTGAGCTCGACTGGACCGCCATGCCCGACGACGAAGTCATTCGCCGCCTCACCGAAGTCCCCGGCCTCGGCCTGTGGTCGGCCCAAATGATCCTATTGTTTACGTTGGGTCGGCCCGAAATCTTTCCGCGCGAAGACTACCAAATCCGCAAAGCCGTGTGCGAACTCTACGGCTACAGCGAATCCGAATACGCCGAGCGTATCGACCGCCTCGTGGAACGCTGGCAACCCCACGCCGCCCTCGCGGCGCGCCACCTGTACAGGTTTCGGAATCCGTTGAAAAACAAGTAACCAGTAACAAGCAACGCGAAGCTTTAGCTTCGCCGCCCCAACCACTTCTGAATCAGCCAGTAGTGGCCGAGCATGAGGGCGTCGATTCCGACCAAGTACCACGGCCAAGGGCCGATGAGTAGGGGGTTGTTGACGGCCGGGGGAGCGAGGAGGAATTGGTAGTTGGCTCCGGCCACGCGGTTGAGTACAAAAATCGGAACCAGCAAGAATTGGTTTCCCCAGAACGCCTTGACCCAGGCGCGGGCGGGGATGAGCCAGGCTCCGCTGCGAAGCGCATACAGCGGAACCAGCACGATCGTGGTGTGCTGCACCCAAAATTCGATGAGGTAGAGCGGATGGTCGCCCAGCGGGCTGCCGGGGGTAATGAG
>Ga0315907_10008832_pt1 | contig 10292 bp, 3 predicted proteins | sample LakEriMetagenome_3_FD_203525 | JGI IMG/M metagenome (GOLD analysis project Ga0315907, IMG submission 203525) | Freshwater fungal communities from buoy surface, Lake Erie, Ohio, United States - Buoy 12 MA123 | ecosystem: Environmental > Aquatic > Freshwater > Lake > Lake biofilm | place: USA...
TGCTGTCCATCGGAGCCCCGCCATTCCGCACATCAATGATCGCCTTCTCCAGTTCCTCGTCAGTCGCCGTCTTGATCAGAAAACCAGACGCCCCGGCCAGAAACGACCGGAACACACAGTCGGCATCATTGTGAATCGTCAGCATCACAAACTCCGTGTCCGGCATGATCGGCTTGAGCCGGCTCAGACACTCAATCCCGTCAATCCCGGGCATGGAAACATCCACCAGCACGACATCCGGCCGCAGACCCGGAAGCCCCGCAAAGGCCTCTCCCGCCGTCGCAAAGGTTCCCACGCATTCACAGTCCGGAAACCTCGCAATCTTGCGCGCAAAGGCTTCCCTCAGTCGGGGCTGATCATCAATCAGGGCTACTCTTGTCTTCATAGGTCAATTCAGGGAAAACTCTTTGTCACGACGATCCGCTGCAGTCACGTCCGTCCCCACCGGCGCGGGCACATGCAGAATCACCGAGGCGCCGCCCTGCGGACTCCGTCCAAATTGCACGGTCCCGCCTGCCTCCGCCATCCGCTGCCTCATGTTGCGCAGTCCATTGCCGCTCTCCTGCGGCCCGCCATCAGGAAAGCCTCTTCCATCATCTTCGATCCGGATCTCCACCGCACACCCCTGATGCTCCATGGTGACATGCAGAGCTGTCGCCCCCGCATGCCGGATCACATTCGTCACCGCCTCCCGCGTCGCCAGAAGAAGATGCTGCCGCAGCGATGAAGGCAATACGCAGTCCACATCGTTCACCTGACTGGAAATGCGGACTTCCAGCCCGGCCCGGCGACCCGTTTCCTCAATCGTCCGGCTCAGATACCCCACCGTATGGTGCCACGTGTCATTGCGGGGATTGATCGCCCAGATCGAATCGTTCATCTCGTCCACGAGTTCGCGCGCACACTCGGCCACCCGTTCAGGCCCTCCCAATTCCGTGTTCCCCTTCCGCAACTCGTCGCCGATGATCACGAGTTCGGCGAGCCCGGCACCCAGCTGGTCATGCATGTCCCTCGCAATCCTCGCACGTTCCTGCTGCCGGGCCTCCGCAATCGCCACCGCCTCCCGCAGGCGCGTCATCCGCCCCATGTAGACCGCCCGCATCAGACCATGGATCAAAGCCGCAAGGACGCACGCGCTCAGTACCCAGAACCACGGCCGCAGCCAAACCGGAGCAAGCACCTCGAACTCAAACTGCGCATTCCCGGCTGCCTGCCCAAAACGGTCGGTCGCCCGGACCTCAAAGACATATTCGCCATGGCGCAGACGCTGATAGTCAACCGACCGGGCAGAGCCAAGGGGTGTCCATTCCTTCTCGTGCGGCGTCAGGCGGACTTGATACTGCACCCCGTCCGGCTGCGCTACCCCCGGCAGCGTAAAATGAAACTCCGCCCGGCGCAGTTCTCCCGAAACAGAGCCACCCGGGATTCCTATTTCGCCATTCAGAAACACTGAATCGATGACGATGTTTCCCGGAGGCGACGCCTTGCGGAAAAGCTCGGGATGAACCTGCACCACCCCAATGCTGCTCGTGAACCAGAGCGATCCATCCGGGCTCGTCGCGCTGGCCTGATCCGTCTTCCCATACCCCATCTGCCCCCCCATCCCGTCGGATTCCCCGAAGACCGTGACTTCCGGGAATTTCCTGCTTCCATCAAACCAGTCCGCCAGTTCCTTGGCTTCAACCCGGAAAAACCCGCTCTGTGCCGAGCACCAGAAAGCTCCGGAGCGGTCCGGCGCCACCGCAAAGATTTCATCGGACGGCAGCCCATCGGACTTCCGGCACTGCCGGAGACTGCCTGCCTGATAACGCCAGATGCCAGTCTTCGCGGTCGCCACCCAAAGTGCCCCGCCATGCGCAGTGATGCTCCGGACGCCGACCGGCATTCCGCCATCCTGACCCTTCACCGCTTCCGCCCGGCCATCCTTCCAGCGGAATAATCCGTCCGACTCGGTCCCGATCCATAGCCACCCATCATCGGTGCGGCACAAGGCACGCACATCCGATGGCCCATTCTTGAAGGCGATCACCTTTGATTGACCGGACGCTGACAGCTCCAGCAGGGGTGCCTCGGCGGTGCGGCCTATCAGATACGCTCCACCAGCTTCTGCCCGCAGAACGTTGATGGGTGCCTTCAGCACAGGCTCAAGCAGAACCCCCTGAGCTTTCTCCCCATGACAGTAAATCAGCCCGTCGCTCAGCGTCCCTCCCAGCAGTCCCCCACCCTGCCGGAAGACCATGCTGGTGAATGGAATGACCCGGTCGCCATCAGTGGCACGGAGCAAGGGGCGCGCGTAGCCGTTCTCAAGGACGAAGACACCCAGATCACTGCAGGCAGCTGCGACCACTCCATCTTCCGTCAGCGTCAGCGCCGCTACCGATGTCGACCGGATATTGCGGCTGCTATCCCAGCGGGTGAAGATCGCCGGCTGCACCCGCGACAGCCCGCCGTTCTCCAGACCAACCCAGAGGTGATCGTTACGGTCGAGCATCATCGACAGCACGTTGACACCCCCCAAACCGCTGCTTGTCGCCAGCCTCGCGCGGGAACCATCCGGCAGGAAGGCAAGCAGGCCCTCGCAGACAGTTCCCACCCAGAGAATGCCATCACGGCCCGCCAAGCCCTTCTTCAGATGGAGCGGACACCAACCGGGCGGACTGGCCTTAGTCATCGGCTCGGGAGCCATCCCCGGACCCACGCGGTAGATCATGCCCCCTTCCTGCCTCCATGCATGGCTCCCGGCGCAAATCCAAGCCTCGGGTGCCCCAGCCAGCGGGATATGCGGAACGAGCGGCCCGGGCGCGCCTTTCCACAGGCCCGCGGAACCAGCAATCAGTACCCCTCCCTCTCCATCCGGCAATAACCGGTATTTCTGAGCAGCGTCACCGGACCAGCGCGCAGAACACCCATCCAGCACCCCATTCTCCAGCACAGAAATGGATCCGTCGCCACCCTCAATCCAGAGCCGACCCCGGTCATCCTCAACAAAACGGACCACGCCACCCCGGATCGTCCCGGCAGCCAGCACCTCGCTGATCGCTTTCCCATCAACCGCACTGACGCCCCCGTCGGCGCGACCCACCCAGAGCCGATTCGAAAAGCCACCGGCAAGGGCCGTCGCCTGCAACAGCGGCTCAGATACCATGCCGAACCCAAACCCGGTGAAACGCACCCCGTCAAACCTCGCCACCCCCCTCCCGCTCGCCACCCAGATGTACCCATCCGCCGTCTGCGCCAGCGCAGTCACCGATGGTCCCGGCAATCCGTCGCTCATCCCCCACGTCCGCACCAGAAACCGTTCCGAATCAGGGAGCATCACCGCCTGCGGCACCTCCAGCGGTGCCGCCCGAGCCACCATCGCAAGACACAAATGCAGAAGATTCAGTACTCCCCAGCGCCACCCGGAACACCGCGGAGCCATGAATCTCCCTGACATTTGCGGCTTCGCCATAAGGATCTCAGGATGAATCGCTCGCGTGTTTGTGTGAGGTTTTTCAATGTCACCGGCAGCCACAGAGCTGAAGTTTTTCCTCCGTAACGCGGTCCATTCAGAGGACATTCTTAATAAACCTTTCTCTCATGGCTGGCAATACTCTATTTCCAGGTAGACGCCGGGTGGCCTCGCTGCCTGCCGCCTGCTTCCATTCCGCGAATCAGGAATTGACGCCGGGAACCGTTTTCCGGCACACTCCCTCCAAATTCCCCCCCCGGAATTCCCCCACCACACTCCTGCCTTATGAAAAAACGTGCCATCGCCCGGCTGCGCGGCCCGAAGCGCCGCAGCCTTGAATTCTGTGTCCTCTGCGCCCTCGCTCAGCAGAGCCCCGCTCAAGTCCAGATTGCCGAGAACCTCCTCGTGAATCTCGACTTCACGAGCCAGCCCATCGGAGCCCTTCCATACATCGCGAATGCGGGCACGGCGGGCGGTGGTTACGAAGCGATTCAGGGTGGCAACACGGTGCCGGTGATCCGCACGGCTCCCGGCGGAAACGTGAAGAGCCTTTACCTCGACGGCACTTCGTTTCTCATGAGCGTCGCCGGACAAACGGTGCCCCCCGCGGCCCCCAGCCGTCTCAATGCCCCGGCCGGAGTCGTCGGCCCCCAGCCGTCCCGCTCGGTCGAAGTCTGGGCCTACAATGAAGCCCCGCGCGGTCTCAATGGCTCAGGCGAGGAAACCGTCCTCGCATGGGGCAAACGCGGCGGTGGCGACGGCCAGAATTTCTCGTGCCTCTACGGCACACATCCGACATGGAGCGCGGTCGGACAATGGGGCGGGCCGGACCTCAACTGGAGCCCCTTCCCCACCGCGGGAACATGGCGCCACCTCGTCTGGGTCCACACCGGCCCCGGCAACGGAGCCGACGTCCCCCCGGACACCACCCAGCTCTACGTCGATGGCGAACCGAACAACTCGGAAAGCGGTTTCCTCCTCAATACTCACCAGGGCCCAATCCTGATTGGGTCGCAGATGGAACCAGACGGCGTCACTCCGACCGCTCCACTCCGCGGCACCATGTTCCTCGGCAAGGTCCGGGTCCACGACGGTGCCCTCACCGCCGCCCAGGTCCTCCAGAATTATCAGACGGAAAAACCACAGTTCCCCACCACAACTCCAGCCTCCACCCTCGCCAGCGGCCCCATCCACCGCTGGAGCTTCAATCAGCCCGCCGGAGCAGCCCCGGCAGGCACCACCGTAACTGACAGCGCCGGCTACCGCCACGCCCGCATCCTCGGAGCCAACGCCTCCTTCACAGGCACCTCCGTCTCCCTCTCGGGCGGTCCCTCGGCCACGGAAAGCTACGTCGACCTCCCCAACCGCCTCATCAGCAGCCGCGCCCCGGAACTCGGAGGATCCGGCGAAGTCACTCTCGAAGTCTGGTTCACCCACACCGGTCCACGCACGTGGGCCCGCGTCTTCGACTTCGGCAGCTCCAACAACTCCGAACTCTTCGGCCCCGGCGGCGGCGGCGAAGGACGCGACTATCTCACCCTCACCGCCCAGGTCGGCGATGACATCGCTGCCAACCGACTCGAACTCCGCAACGTCGACCCCGCAGGCAATGGCCCCTCGGGCAACGGCGGCCCGGCCATCGCAGTAACAGGCGACTTCGGCGTCCCCACCAGCGTGGAACGCCACCTCACCGTCGTCTGGCGCAATGGCGTCGGCATCTGGGTCTACGAGGGAACCACTCCCGTCACCGAAATCCTCTCGGCCGGCGTCAATCTCGCCCACCTCAACGACGTCAATAACTGGCTCGGCCGCTCGAACTGGACCGGCGACCAGAATACCCAGGGCGAATTCAACGAATTCCGCGTCTACGACCGCGCCCTCACCGCCGCAGAAGTCGCCCGCAATGACGCCGTCGGTCCAGACGCAGTCCTCCCGCCTCCCACCGACTTCGATGGCGATGGACTCCCGGACTGGTGGGAAGCGCTCTACGCCGGACCCGGCGTGAACGTTGCGGTCGGTGGACAGGCCGCTCTCGACCCGGATGGCGATACCCGCACCAACCTCCAGGAATTCCAGTCAGGCACCCACCCGCAACTCGCCGACACGGACGCAGACGGAGCCAATGACGGCGTCGAAGCCGCCCTCGGTACCAATCCTCTCCTCCCAGACTCGGACGAAGACGGACTCAAGGACGGCCAGGAGGTCGCCATCGGCACCGACCCGCTCGATGTAGACACGGATGGCGATACCTACTCGGATGGAGCCGAAGTCGCCGCCGGATCCAATCCGCTCAGCGCTTCCTCCATCCCCGTCATCTTCCTCAGTGCCCGCTACAGCTTCAGCGAAACCTCAGGAGCCACAGTCACCGACAGCATCAGCGGATGGAATGGTCAGGTCCGCGGCGAAGGCGCCACATGGACCGGCAGCGCCATCTCCCTCCCAGGTGCCGGATGGGGCGGCAGCAATGGGCCCGCCGCCTACGTCGACCTCCCCAATGGACTCGCTTCCCGCTTCTCGCGCGAACGCGGGGGCCGCGGCTCGGTCACCTTCGAAGGCTGGGTCACCATCACCCCACGACCCGATGGCGCATGGCAGCGCATCATCGACTTCGGCTCCACCTACCCAGGCTACGCTCTCGGCGAGGTGTTCTCCACCCAGCGCCTCAATCAGAACAATACCCGGGGCATGGACTACCTCATCCTCACGGGCGCCCGCGGCGACGATGTCAATCTCCGCCGCATCGACTGGACCAATGACGATCCCTTCGGCGGAACCGGAAACAACTACGGCGTCGACTTCAATGCCACTCCAGGAACGGTGGGAGCCCCGCTCCACTTCGTCATCACCATCGACGAAACCACCGGAAAACTGAGCTACTACGAAAACGGTGTCGCCATCCCCACCCCCGGCACCCCGCTCAAGCTCAACCAGCTGAACGACGTCAACTGCTGGCTCGGACGCTCGAACTGGGCAGGCGACGGCAGCCTCGCCGGGGAATTCGACGAGTTCCGCGTCTACTCGGGAGCCTTCACCCCGAATGACGTTCAGAAAAGCTTCGCCAAAGGCCCCGCGACCCTCCCCACAGGCACCAACCCAGCCACGGACATCACCACCCTCAAGGTCATGCACCCGAGCGGCTGGCCGGAATGGTACCTCGACCGCAATCCGTCCGCCCCGGCTCCGGGATCGGACCTCGACGGAGATGGCCTCACCGCCCTCCAGGAAATGGGCCGCGGCTCGGACCCTGCGAAGTTGGACACCGATGGCGATGGCCTCTTCGACGGTGCCGAAACTGGAACGAATCTGTACATCTCGGCACTCGCCACCGGCAGCAGCCCCACCAACCCGGACACGGACGGCGATGGCCTCAACGACCAAGAAGAAATCGCCGCAGGCGCCAATCCCTCCAACCCGGACACCGATAACGACCTCGCCCTCGATGGCTCGGACCCCATCCCGTCCAGTAGCTATGCCCTCGAACGCCCCATGGCCCACCGCTGGACGTTCAATGAACTGAACGGCAACGTCGCCGACGGCACCACGGTCATCGATTCGGTCGGTGGAGCCCATGCCGTGGTCCGCGGAACCGGAGCCACCGCCAACGGAGCCAGCCTGCTCCTCCCAGGCGGTCCGAACAATGGGGCTTCGCCCTACGTCGACCTCCCCAACGGCATCATCAGCAGCAAATCCCGCCTCACGGCAGTCGCATGGGTCACCATCGATTCCGCAGCAAACTGGGCGCGCGTCTGGGACTTCGGAAACAGTACCAACGGGGAGGTTCCCCCCAACCCCATCGGCAACGGCAGCAGCTACTTCTTCCTCTCTGCTTCCCGCGGCACCAACCTCAATGACCAGCGGCTGGCCATCAAGACGCCAACCTCCGGAGAGTCGCTCTACGATTGGTCCCTCACCAATGTCGGCCTCTTCGATCCAGGCCCCGGCGTCGAAATCTTCTTCGCCGCCACCATGGATTCCAGCTCGGGCACAGCCACCATCTCCAGCTTCAACCGCGATGGCACATGGATCCAGCAGAACGCCGCCCTCGACTTCCGTCTCAATCAGGTCGAGGACCTCAATAACTGGCTGGGACGCTCGCAGTACGCCGGTGACCCGAACCTCAACGGAGCCTTCAATGAGTTCCGCCTCTACAACGGCATCCTCAACCGGAACGAACTCTACAGCCTCTTCGCCGGAGGACCAGAAGGCATCCGCGTCACCAATGTCCAGCGCACGGGCGCAGACCTCGCCCTCACATGGACGTCCCGCCCAGGCATCAACTACCAGGTCGAATCCAGTGCCAACCTCGTGAACTGGAACATCACCGAAGTAGGCATCACCGCCACGGACTTCAGCACCACCAAAACGTACCCCATCACCCCGGGCTCCCGCTACTTCCGCGTCCGCATCCAGGCTCCCTGATCGCAGCAGCGGATCGCCGGAGAACACCCGGCATGGCCTTCTCCACAAAGCGCGTCCCTGCTCACCCCAGGGACGCGCTTCCCTTTTCCAGCCGAAGCCTTTACGGTGGCAGTTTCCACACGAGGAGCCACATCACTCCCATCGCTCCGCCAACCGCTTCCCCTTTCTTCCCAACCCGCATGAAAGCGCCTGCCATCGGCCTGGTGGCCAATCCCACCAAACCCGACGCCGCCTCGCTGGCCGCCCGGCTCGCTCACCTGCTCGCTTCGGAAGGTGCCCGCGTCATCCCGGACGAATCCGCCGCCGCCCTCATGGGCTCAGCCGACGGCATCCCGCTTTCTGAACTCGGTGATCTCGTCGACCTCGTGGTGATCCTCGGCGGCGATGGCACGCTCCTCCGCACGGCCAGCCTCATGGGAACCTCGGTCCGCCCGCTCGCCGCCATCAATATCGGCAGACTCGGCTTCCTCACCACCACCACGGCCGACGACATGCAGCGCTTCGTCCGCCTGCTCACATCCCAATCATACCAACTCAGCCGCCGCCGCACCATCGAAGCCGCTTTCACCACGAACGACGGCGACACCATCCGCCAGGCGGGCCTCAACGAGGTCGTCGTCACCCGCGGGGCCATTTCCCGCACGGTCACGGTCGAAGTCCGCATCGATGGCGAATTCCTCAATGCCTACCACGGCGACGGTCTCCTCGTCTCCACCCCCACCGGCAGCACCGCCTACAGCCTCTCCGCAGGCGGCCCCATCATCCATCCCGGCGCAGAAGTCTTCTGCATCACCCCAGTCTGCCCCCACGCCATCGCCAACCGTTCCTGCATCGTCCGCGACGACGTCAGCATCGACCTCCTCCCAGCCGGCCGGCCGGAGGAACTCCTCCTCAGCATCGACGGAGGCGACCCCTTTCCGCTCTGCCGGGACCAGCCAGTCACGCTGCGCCGCGGCCCCGTCGACATCCCGCTCATCACCATGCCGGAATTCTCCTTCTACGGCGTCCTCCGCCAGAAACTCCAATGGCACGGCGGCAACGTCGCCCCCTGATCCCGCCGCACCCGGACCTGCGCCGGCTCAGTCGTCCAGTGCCACGGCCTTCCGCCCCCCCCGGCGCTTCGGACGCGCCACTTCCTCCAGCGGTTCCTCGTCCCGGGTGAAAAGCGACCGGATATCCTCGAGACCAAGGTTCCGCGTGAAACTCTCTTCGCCAAGGACACCGGTCACCAGCTGCTGCTTCTGATGCTGCAGCCTCCGGATCTTCTCCTCCACGGTATTCCGCGCCAGCAAACGATAGGCCATCACAGGATTCGTCTGCCCAATCCGGTGCGTCCGGTCAATGGCCTGATTCTCCACCGCGGGATTCCACCATGGATCATACAGCACCACGTAACTCGCCGATGTCAGATTGAGACCAGTCCCCCCGGCCTTCAGACTCAGCAGAAACACATGAGGATCCCGGCTCGTGTGGAACGTCCGCACCACGGCATCCCGGTCCTTGGTCTGACCCGTCAGCAGCAGGTGCGGCCGGTCTTCTTCCACAAGGCGGTTCCGGATGATGTCGAGCATCGAGGTGAACTGCGAGAACACGAGTACCTTGTGGTTGGCCTCCCGCAGCTGATCGAGCAGATAAAAGAGCGCATTCATCTTGGCACTCGGCACCGCCAGATGCTGGTCATCAATCAATCCTGGATGACAGCAGATCTGCCGCAGCCGCATGAGTCCCTGCAGCACCACAAAACTGTTCTTCTGCAGCGCCGCATCACTGTCGAGCCCCAGCAGAATCCTCTGCATCCTCGCCAGCTCGGCCGCGTACAGATTCTCCTGCGCTTCCTCCAGCGGACTGAGAATGTCTTCCTCGGTCCGGCTCGGCAGATCCAGTGCCACCTGATTCTTCGTCCGCCGCAGCAGAAACGGCCGCAGCCGCGCACTGAGCCGCCCCTGCGCCCCCGCATCCTTGCGGCGGTCAAACCGGTCCCGGAAATACTTCCGGTTCCCCAGTACCCCAGGCATCGAAAACGACATCAGACTCCACACATCAAGCAGACGGTTCTCAATCGGCGTACCCGACAGCACGAGCCGGTTGTCGCTGCTCAGGTCCCGCGCAGCCCGCGCCGCCATGCTGTCGGGATTCTTGATCTGCTGGCCTTCATCAAGGACCACGCTCAGCCAGGGCACGGCTTTCAGCTTCTCGGCATTCACCCGCAGCTGACTGTAGTTCAGCACCAGCACATCAACCCGCTTCGCCAGCCCTTCAGTGTCCAGCTCGGTCTTGTCACGGATCACCTGAACCCGCAGATCGGGCGCAAATTTCACGGTCTCGCCGGCCCACACATCCAACACGGACTTCGGACACACCACCAGACACGGAGCCACCGGCACATTCCCTTCTTCCTGCTGCTGCGCCGCCCGCTCCCTCA
>Ga0315907_10008833_pt1 | contig 10291 bp, 7 predicted proteins | sample LakEriMetagenome_3_FD_203525 | JGI IMG/M metagenome (GOLD analysis project Ga0315907, IMG submission 203525) | Freshwater fungal communities from buoy surface, Lake Erie, Ohio, United States - Buoy 12 MA123 | ecosystem: Environmental > Aquatic > Freshwater > Lake > Lake biofilm | place: USA...
ATGCCACAAATCCGATCTATGCACAGAGCCTGATCAAATACATTGAAACCTACAGGCTGACAGACCTGCATGAATATTTGGATGAGGAAGAAGAAATCGATCTGAGTGAATATTTTGAATCGTTGAAAAATCCCAGCGCGCTCCCCCCTCTTACCAGGGCAAACAATGGTCCGCGTGAAGAAACATCCATAGAAGATCGGGATTCAGAGAAAAAAGGAACTTCCGTTTCAAATATCTTCAAGCATTCAAAAAAGACAAAATCAAAGAAACAGAAGACCTGTGTCGTGAAAAAGGGAGACTCTCTTTACAGCATAGCCAAAAAATACAAAACCACGGTTGCGGCACTGAAAAAGAGCAACAAATTGAAAAAGGATGCGCTTCAACCAGGACAAAAAATCAAGATCAAAAAATGAAACACCAGGTACTCGATAAAACTTTTGTACCCTATCTTACTCCCGCTGAAATTGAGGCCGCCATCAAACGAATGGGCGCAGACATCAGCCAGGACTATGTAGGAAAAGATCCACTTTTCATCGCCATCCTCAATGGTTCTTTCATGTTCGCTTCAGACCTCTTCAAGGAGATCAGCATCCCTGCAGAAATCAGTTTTATCAAACTGGCTTCCTACAAGGGAACAGAATCCACTGGAAATGTAGTGACGGCGATCGGATTGGAAAGAGATTTGTTCCAAAGGGAAGTGATCATCATCGAGGATATCGTGGATACAGGAAAAACTTTATCTGCGTTTTTACCCCAACTCCTTCACCAACAACCTGCATCATTGAAAATTTGCTCGCTCCTGCACAAAAAAGAGGCCACAACACATCCCATTGCCATTGATTACCTGGGCTTTGAGATACCCAATTTATTTGTAGTAGGCTATGGACTCGATTACAATGGCTTTGGCAGAAACCTGAACCAGATCATGCAGATAGAAGCATGATCATCCAAACATTTCTTTGACCTTGGCAAAGAATCCTTTCTCGGATTTTTCCGGATTGGGAGCAAAGTTTTTGGAATCCTTCAGCTTTTCAATCATCGACTTTTCTTCAGCCGTAAGCTCCTGAGGCGTCCATACATTCACATGGATCAGCTGGTCTCCTTTCTCATAAGAGTTGATGGCAGGGAATCCCTTACCCTTTAACCTGAAGATCTTTCCGGGCTGTGTTCCTTGCGGAATCTTGATCTTGGCCCTGCCGTCGATCGTGGGCACTTCAATATTGGCACCAAAAACGGCATCAGGAAAGCTGATGTGGAGATCGTAAATAACATTGAGGTTGTCACGCTGAAGCTCTGCATGGGCTTCCTCTTCAATTAACACAATAAGATCGCCATTGGATCCACCCCGCTCACCGGCATTGCCTTTTCCACTGAGGCTGAGCTGCATGCCGTCTTGCACACCGGCTGGAATATCAATGGAAACTGTTTCCTCTGCATAGACCCTTCCCTCTCCCTTGCAGGACCCGCATTTGCTGGTGATGGTGGAGCCTTCTCCGTTGCAAGTAGGACAAGTACCAACTGTTTGCATTTGTCCCAAAAATGTATTGGTCACTTTTCTTACCTGTCCGCTTCCGTTACAAGTTCCGCAGGTCTGAACCGCATTCTTGTCTTTTGCACCGGAACCACTGCAGGTGGAACAAGGCGTATATTTTTTTACTTTGACTGTTTTGCTGGCCCCTTTGGCAATCTCCTCATAGTTCATTTTGAGTTTGATGCGGAGATTGCTTCCGCGGGTACCACGGGCCCTTCCACCGCCTCCACCTCTTTGTCTACCCCCTCCAAAAAAACTACCGAAAATATCATCTCCGAAAATATCTCCAAAATTGCTGAAGATATCATCCATGTTCATGCCTTGTCCTCCGCCAAAGCCCCTGTTCCCGTTTACGCCGGCATGGCCAAAACGATCATATTGTGCTTTTTTATCCTGGTCACTCAGTACTTCATATGCTTCGGCAGCTTCCTTGAATTTTTCCTCTGCTTCTTTATCCCCTGGATTGCGGTCAGGGTGAAACTGCATGGCAACTTTCCTGTAGGCTTTTTTGATCTCATCAGCAGAGGCCGATTTGGAAACTCCCAGTACTTCGTAATAATCTCTTTTGGACATAGTTTATTTTTTGAAGTGGATCATTTACCCACTACCACTTTTGCGAATCGGATGATTTTTTCGTTCAGGGTATACCCCTTTTCCACCTGATCTACCACTTTTCCTTTCATGTTCTCATCCGGAACAGGAATCTCTGTGATGGCCTCATGAAAATCAGGATTGAATTCTTCACCGATGCTTTTCATTTCCTTGAGTCCCTTGGATTGAAGGATATTGCGCAGTTTGGCAAATACGAGTTGAATACCTTCCTTGACCTGACCCAGGTCATCAGTCTTTTGCATTTGTTTTTCTGCCCTCTCGCAATCATCTACCACTTCCAGCATTGCCTGGATTACTTCTCGGCCAGCTGTCTGGATCAACTCCACTCTTTCCTTGGCATTTCTCCTTTTGAAATTGTCAAATTCGGCATAGAGGCGGATAAATTTTTCCTTCTGTTCTGCCAATTCAGCCTTGAGCAGACCCAATTCATTTTCAGGGGTATTTTCAGGGGTTGATGCTTCTACCGGAGTAGATGATTGTTCCTGCTCTTCCTGCTGCATCATGTCTTTTTCTTCCATGTTTCCAATTTTTTATCCTTTCACTCTGTTCAAATGGCTTGCCACAGCAAAGGATCAAGCCAATTTGTCGGTTTTCGTTCGACAGAAATGCAAATTTCCGGCATTTCTATGAAAGTTTACCTTTGCGGCATGAAGAAAGTGGTATTAAAGCGAAAGATCAGCAACAGGGTCATCAATGGACACCCCTGGATCTTCTCGAATGAAATTGACATGGCCGAAGAAAGTCTTGCTGCGGGTGATATTGCCTCGGTATTCACCCATGACGATAAATTCATTGGAAAAGGGTATGTAAACCCGGAATCCAGGATACCTATCCGTTTGCTGACCCGAAACAAGGCCGAAGAAATTGATGCAGCTTTCTTCCTGAGAAAAATCAAGGAAGCATGGGAGTACCGGCAAAGGATCGGCTATGTGGAAAATTGCAGACTGATCTTTGGTGAAGCCGATGGGCTTCCCCAGCTGATCATCGACAAATTCAATGATTACTTTGTGATACAAACGCTGGCATTGGGAATAGACCGCTGGAAACCTGAGATCGTGAATGCCCTCAATACAGTCTTCCATCCAAAGGGTATCTATGAGCGAAACGATGTGCCCATTCGTGAATTAGAGGGCATGCAGCAACAAAAGGGGTTCCTGTCGAAACCCTTTGATACCAGGATCCCGATCACTGAAAACGGGTTGAAATTCATCGTTGATGTAGACAAGGGACAGAAAACAGGATACTTTCTGGATCAAAGAGACAACAGAAGGGCCATACAACACATTGTAAAAGGTGCGGATGTATTGGGTGCGTTTTGTTATACCGGAACCTTTGAAATCCATGCGGCCCATTATGGCGCAAAGCATGTATTGGGACTCGATATATCAGCCTCAGCCGTTGAGCAGGCAAGAGAAAATGCTGCCCTGAACAATCTTGAGAATATCAGCTTTCAAGCCATCAATGCCTTTGATGCCCTCAAGCAATGGAGCAAAGAAGGAAAGCAATGGGATGTGGTGATGTTGGACCCTCCTTCGTTTACCAAAACAAGGGAAAATATACAGAAAGCGATCAGTGGCTACAAAGAGATCAACCTTCGGGGCATGAAACTGGTAAAGCCGGGTGGATTTCTGGTGACTTCCTCCTGTACAAACCTGGTGCAGCCGGAACTTTTCCATGAAATCATTGAAATGGCAGCAAAGGATGCAAGACGAACGCTCAGGCAAGTGGTATTCCAGGCACAATCAGCAGACCATCCCATCTTAAGAGGATTGGAAAATACCAACTACCTGAAGTTCCTGATCGTACAGGTACTCTGACTATTTTTCTACGTGAAATTTGCCTGAATCGATGATCTGTCCGTTCTTATCCCGGAACTGAAAGACATAGATACCTCTCCTGAACTCCGCCAGGTCAATGTATACATTGTTACCCGGCTGGATCATCTCAAACTGCTTTTTACCTGCAAAGTTGAAGATGACCAGGTTCCTGGGAGCCGGCCCGGAAAACCGGTATTGAATCCTTACAAAAGATCGGGCCGGGTTGGGATAGACGTTGACCATCCGGGGATTGTCTTCCGCCGAAACTGTTTTTTTTACCTGGCCTGCAACCAGGACGGTAAAAAACAATGCCAATATGGTGAACCCGTATCTCATGATGTCATCAATGACATGAAGTTAGGACAATATTTTAAAAAAAGGGCGGGGCCAGTGGCCCCGCCTCTCTGATTTTTATGTTATGGCAATCAATTCAAACCGCCAAGCACCTCTTTGATGGCATCAAAGTTGGGCTGATCACCTGCGCTTTCCAACACCTCAGCATACTGAACAGTTCCTTCTTTGTCCACCACAAAAGCAGCTCTTCTGGAAACTCCTTTCATTTCAAAAACAAATTCATCATAGAAGGACCCATAATCCTGTGAAACGGTTTTGTTGAAGTCAGACAGCAATGGGAAATTGTATTGCTGCTCTTCCTTGAATTTGGCCAATGTGAAAATTGAGTCCACTGAAATACCCACAACATCAGCATTCAGGCTGGTGTATACATTCAGGTTATCCCTGACTGAGCAAAGTTCAGTGGTACATACGCCGGTAAAGGCCTGAGGGAAAAACAGGATGACCAGGTTTTTTCCTTTATAGTCTGAAAGACTTACTTTGTTCTTCTCACTGTTGAATAATGTAAACTCGGGTGCTTTTTGTCCTTTTTCGATTGCCATTGTTTTAGTTTTTATTTCTGTTGCAAATGTAATGGATTAACAAAAAGCATGACCATCTGTTCACCGGGAAGAGGAAATGATCAGAATTTGGGGCAAAGGATGACTTCAGCATGCTGGGGTCGATTGGTGAACCAGGACATCGACAATTCAAAGCCCCCTCTGTTCAGGCTGGCTGAAGCAAGGCGTGAAATATTGATGTCATAACTGAATCCGATCGCCAAATGATTGATTTCCACTTTCATGACCGGTATGATGGCATCCTTGAAACGATAATAAGAACCTGCATGAAACCAGAAACCCTGGCTGTCTTCACCCCCTAATCGCCTAGCGTAAAGTCCTCCTGCAACCCATTCCTCAAAAGGGTCTTGGCGTGAATAATCGCTGTGAATAGTAATATAGGCAAGGTCACTGAGGTTGAGTTTCAGGCCACCCGAAACCACCCATTTGGGCAGATGGGTAATATTGCGGTAAAAGGAATTAATGGGTTTGTTGAAGTGATGATAGCCAAGTCCCCCAAAAAGCAGGTGTTGATCAACCGATCCGAATGAACTGTTGTAACTCATGCCAACCGACATATCCACATATGAATAACTGCCCATGAATGATTCACCGTCCGGCAGTGTTCCATTAAAATAGAAACCGTCGTACTGATTGTTGGTGGTGACCCTTGATCGATCCAGGTTCCTGTTTACCACTCCCCCCATGAACCCCAAAGACAAATAAGATATCCTTTCCTTGCTGAGTGATTTGTGAAAATTAACTGCGGGAAGCATTTGAATGGTTTTCAATTGTACAGTTCCGGCCTTGTCAAACATGAACTGTCCACCCAAGGTCAAGAAGTCTCCTGCCTTACCCAACCTGAACTTGTACTCACCATTGATGGATCCGGTTTGGAAGGGATAGGATATGCTGTTCCACTGATTGCGGTAAACGCCTTGGATCCTGATATCTCCTTCATACAAGCCTGCAAGAGCAGGATTTCGCAGCAAAGGGGCTTCATAAAACTGAGAAAAATGGAGGTCCTGTCCACTTGCTTGTATGGCAAGCATGACCACCAAAATGGAGATCGTTCGCCTGGCCTTTACAACAGGAAGGATCTGCCTCATCTTACCAGCGTAACATCCCCCTTCCATGTGATGATATTGCCATTTTCGCAAACCAATTCTATCATGTAGACATATACATCGGGTATTACCAATTGCCCTGCTTTCTTCCCATTCCATCCTGCATTGACATCATTCGCCATGAAGTTGGTCTTCTCATAGAGCAGCTGCCCCCACCGGCTGAAGATCTTTATCGATTTGATTTTCTCAATTCCCCTTCCTCTGGGATAAAAAATTTCATTCATGCCATCCCCATTGGGTGAAAAGGTATTGGGGATGTAAAGATTCTCTTTGGTACAGGTAACAAAAACATTGACCACATCTTTTGACATACAACCTTCGTCTGTATAGGCAAATAGGGTATAAGTGGCAGAGTAGGAAGGAGTGGAACGCGGGAATTTACAATCTGCACAATTGAGGAAGAGAGATGGAATCCATTGAACACGACTGACATCGTTGGAATAGGATGGCTTCAAGGCAAAAGGATAGCCCGCCATCACGGTGGTATCTTTCCCGGCATCGACTTTTGGCTTGGGAACATACCTGACCAAAACCTCATCCGTCGTAACAAAACAGTTATAGGGATCCTTTCCCGTAACCGTATACACAGTTGTCTGCAATGGTCTTGCAACAGGCGATGAAACATCGGTCTTGCTCAATCCCGTTGCTGGTGACCAGTTGTAAAAAGCGGTTCCGGAAGCAAAGAGCTGGACGGATTCTCCCTCACAAACAAAGGTATCTTGGAGGGCAGTGACGGTAGTTGGTTGAATGACTTTGACCTGCAATGAATCAACCGCTGTACAACCAACAGCCGAAAAGCCCTTGACCTTGTAAACCGTATCCCGAGTGGGATTGACAAAGGGACGCGCACATTCTTGACAACTGATGGCGGGGCCTGGATCCCACTGATAGGTCAGCCCCCCCTGTGGAGAAAGTTGAACAGGTGAACCCAGACATAGGTTGATGTCTGCACCTGCATCCAAAATCGGATTGGCGTTGACAACAAAATCCCGGAACAGCGTATCGGAACATCCCTTGCTATTGGTAACGTACAACCTGAATGGATAAACACCGGCCTTCCGGAAAGGCTGTAGGGAAGGATTCTTTACCGTGGCACTATTGCCATTGGTGAAATCCCAGAACCAGGAAACAACAGGAGAATTAGAGGGGATCATCTCAATGGCTTCAAACTGAATAAAATCATCCTCACAGATGACAGCTTTATTGCTGGTAATGCCAATATCGGGACGCGCTTGCACCTCAATCAAAGCGCTGCGAGTCAAAGTGTCAAAACAAGCGGAGGCTGATTCAGCATTCAGTTTTACCGTGTAAAGTCCAGGACTTGTATAGAAATGAGATGGCTTTGCACCTGTTCCGGAATTACCATCACCAAAGTCCCATTTCCAACTGATCAGTGTTTCATTTGACAAGGTACGGTCAGTGAAATTTACCATCCCTCTATCACACATAAAATTGATGTCCGGTGTGAATTTTGGCTCTATAGCAACTGTCTTGATCCCATTGGGTGAAGGAAGCAAGATCCTGCAGCCAACGTCGTTTAACAGAAATATTTTGGGCTGATAAAACCCCGTGTCAGCGTATTGGTAAGCAAACCGATCGCTGACCGGAAGGGTGTCTGAAATGTTTCCATCACCATAATCAATCATTACAAAATTAGACTGGGAATGGGCAATATTGAATTCAGCATTGAAAGGTTCACAGACTGTAGGACGATAGCTAGCGCTACCTTTTGGGCCTTTCACCACCAGCATGAGTGGCTTTGAAGAGGAGGCAACACATCCTCCGGGACTGGTTACTGTTAGCGTAACGGGATAGTTACCCGACTGGAGATACAGGTGCCTGGGATCCCTCAAAGTAGAGGAACTGCCGTCACCAAAATCCCATTCAAAAGACTCTGCAAAATTTCCCTTGAAAATAAAGCCACCATTAAATGGAGGACAATCAGCGGTATCTTTTTCTGCAACAAAATTGGCCGCGGGCATATCGATCAAGAGATAGTTGGGTTTGGTGATGGATTTTTCACATCCCAGCAGGTCTTTGATGGTCAGGGTGATGGTTTTTTTACCGGTAATACCATAGCTGACACGTGGATTCGAGCCCAATGAAGTTTTGTTATCACCAAGATTCCAAAAATAGGAGGAAAGCTGCACCGATGATTTTGCTTCCAGTTGAATATCCTTATCCAAACAACTGGCGGTATCAAATGTCAAAAAATCAATATCCGGATCTGAAGTGTTGACAACAACGGTAGACTTTGATGCTGAACAGCCCGCTGCATCCGTAATAGTTAGCTTGACTGGAAACCTTCCTACCGCAGCAAAAACATGCGATACCGGTCCACCCAAAATATTTTCTGCAGGAGTGCCATCACCGAAGTCCCACAATTTGGTTAGAAACGGATTGAGCCCGTCACCAACACTCTTGTCGCTGAAATTCACCGGTAGATTGACACAGCCTGAAATGGGGCTAAGCGAAACATAATTCACGATAGGCCCGCCTATCAAAATATTTTTCACCGGAGAGGTGATCACACAGTTATTGGTGTCCACAATCCGCAGGCGCATGGCATACAGGCCTCTTCCGCCATTGGCAGGATATTTGCAAAGGCTTGAAAGATCAATCTTCAGTGCGCTGGATCCCCCTGCGCCAGTAAAATCACATCCAAGATCCCAATTGTAAGATTTGATGAGCTTGGGCTTGTCCACCACTGCAATCAAATTCAGGAAGCTATCGGATACGCAAACCGGAAATTTGGAAAGGGTAAAATCCAGTTTGCTCTCATCCGCAACATTGATGTTAATCGAATCCATGGACTGGCAGTTATCCCCTTCCACTTTAAGCGAAACAGTATACTGCCCTGTTTTGGCATAGGTATGCCGCAATGAATCTCTTCGGCTCGTATAATTATCAATGATGCCATCCCCATAATTCACCGTCCAGCGCTGGATATTGCCAGATGAATTGTCCAGGATCACTTTATCAAGGGGAGTTCCACAGGCACCCAAAGACGAAAAGGAGGATATGACACCCTTCACATTGACATAATCTTCTTTGTATAGCTCCTTTGCACATCCGTACTGATACACAATCAGTTTCACATCTACAGGGCCAAGTATGCTGAACTTTTTTATGAGATCCTTTTCCAAGAGGGAATCTGACTGATTAAAAAACCACTTAAATCCTGTTGCAGCGTCCCCTCTGTACCTAAATGTAAAGTTTTCAGTAGCACAGGCTTCGGTGGGTGTTGCATCAAAATCAAAATCCCTTGGGGTGAATCCTGCTTTGACCATCCAACGAAATGTTCTATCGCAACCTTTGATTGTTTTCACTTTTAGCTGCACATAGTATCTTCCGCTGTCGGTGAATACAAATGATGCGGGTGTGGGTCCACTGGTAGCAAACATGACATTGCCTTTCAGATCTGTATACTCCCATTCCCAACTACTGATTTCATTTTCATTTGCCAATCGAACAACCGGTAAAACCTTGAAAGGAACACAGCCACTGTCTGGCATATTGGCTTTGATCACCCTTGGCAACTTGATGGAGATCATGTTGGAGAGTGTTTTTTCTACAACACAATTCTTATCCGTAACAAGGGAAAGCTTGACAGAAAACAATCCCTCTTTTGTGTAAACATGTGTTACGAATCCTGGGTAGGGTGCCTTTTCAGTCAGGGATATTCCATCTCCAAAATCCCATACCCGCCTTACAGATTGACCGGTAGTATTATCAAAAAATTTAACAGAAATAGGGAAACTGCAAGACTCGAGCGTGTCAGCACTAAACATTGGTTGGGGAGAAGGATTGACACGAATGGTTTTTTCAATTGAAGCACGACAGGTTCCGATCAGTGTTTCAAGTCTTACCAGATAAGTACCTGCAGTTGAAAAAAGATAAGACTGATCTCTTTGCGTACCCACTTGAAGACCATTGACAAACCATTTGTTTTCTGTAGGATCAGGAACAGAAGTATTCGTAAAAACCATTTGACTGTTTTCGCAGGTAGAATCGGTACTTGTGAAGGAAGCAAGGATGTTGGTCTGTTGTAGAACATAATCAATTGTTTTTTCATCTGTACATCCTTTGTCACTGACCACACGCTGTTTTACCGTATAGGCACCTGGCTGTTGGAAACCAAGTATTGGGCTTGCTGCAGCAGCATCATCAATAGCAACAGACGTAGGCCCCTGAAAAGTCCATTGGTAAGCTGCAGCATTCCCGCTATTGTCGATTGATTGAATCACAATGGGATATTGGCAGGCATTGGGTGGGGGCAAATAGAAATCCGCAAAAGGCTTTGGATAAATG
>Ga0315907_10008834_pt1 | contig 10290 bp, 13 predicted proteins | sample LakEriMetagenome_3_FD_203525 | JGI IMG/M metagenome (GOLD analysis project Ga0315907, IMG submission 203525) | Freshwater fungal communities from buoy surface, Lake Erie, Ohio, United States - Buoy 12 MA123 | ecosystem: Environmental > Aquatic > Freshwater > Lake > Lake biofilm | place: USA...
GCGCAGCTCGATGAGATTGCTGAGAAACTCAACAATCGACCGCGAGAGTGCCTGGGCTGGAAAACACCAAACGAGGCGTGGGCAGCCATAGTTGAGCAGGTGTTGCACTAATTTCCTGAAACCGTCCCAAGCAATTACAAACACAACCATTCACGGACTGTTTCAGCCACTTTCACCCCAAGACGCCCGTCAATAAAAGACTTTTGTCTTTCGGCTACTCCTGCATCATTTTCCAATACTGGTACTTGAGCGTCGCCGCACAGCCGACAATCATCGCGGCCAGCGCGAAGAAGGAACCCACGGCGAGTGTTGATAGGCCGGTAACGCCCTGACCGATGGTGCAACCCATCGCGGTGACGCCGCCGACACCCATGAGTACCGCACCAACAAGATGATTGCGTGTGTCATCCACACTCGCAAAACCTTCCCAGCGGAATCGTTTGAAGACGAGTGAGTAGACAAATGCGCCGAGAATCATCCCCGACACAGAGGCAATTCCAAACGTAACGGCAAGGGACTTGTCACTCCACAACATCAATAGTTCCAGTGAGTAGGCGATTGGCGCAACGAACGTGATCGACTCTGCTGTACGGCTATTGGTGCCAAAGAAGACCATTTCAAGCGTCTCTTGATTTTCACCAAAACCAATTTTGGCGGTGATGTACCAGCCTGCAACCGCCGCAAGGCCATAACCGAGGCCGCCGAGCCAACCGTCGAGAGAGGCGCGGAACTCGCGACCGGCAACGACCCAGATCAGCATGGTGCCGGCAATGACCGATGCCGCGCAGATCTGTGCGGTTTTCTTGCTAATGCCGAGCATGGTGGCGAGTAAGCTACCAAACTCCTGTGTGGCAACACCTGAGGCTGCAAGATCGACTGCGACCTTATCAATGGAAGCAACACGCCAGACACCGAACAACCCCTTCATCGTCATGTACGCGGCGATGCCAAGAAACACAAACACCACTATCGATTTCACATTCCCGCCACCGATGCGTACCAAGGTGCGGCTGCCGCAACCCGAGGCGAGTGTCATGCCGATGCCAAACATCAGCCCGCCGACAATATAGGAAAGCCAAGTGACGTTGGGGCGCACGTAAAACGCTTTTGACAGGTCGATGATGTCCAAGGCATATAGCGTTTGTGCGCCGATGATGGCCACCGCCATCGCCAGTACCCACATGCGCATCCGTGACCAGTCGTTCATGTTGACGATGTCGGAAACGGCGCCGAGTGTGCAGAACTGCGTTCGCGCCGAAATCGCACCCAGAACAAAGGCAACAACGAATGAGAGCCACGCAACCGTGGTGGCCAAGTTGGTAACAGCAGAAGTAGCGGAATTCATGCCGCTATTTTACGCAGGAGAATGCTACGTTGGCGCGACCGACGACTGACTAGGCGTATCGGGTCGGGTCAGCCACCCCCGCTGTAATGAATCCCTGCCGCCGCAGCCGGCAAGAGTCGCAGCGCCCGCAGGCGCGCCCTTCGGTATCGGCTTGATAACAAGATACGGTGATTGCGTAGTCGACGCCGAGCCGGATCCCCTCTTTGACGATGTCGGCCTTTGTCATGTTGATGATCGGCGTGCGAATCGTCAGTTGCGCTTCATCATCAGCGGCTTCGACACCAGCGCGTGTGGCAAGCCGCGCCATTGTTTGAAACGCGGCAACGTACTCCGGCCGACAATCGGGATAACCTGAATAATCCACCGCGTTCATTCCGGCAAAGATGTTTATCGCACCCAACGTCTCGGCCCACGCTAACGCAAGTGACAAAAAAATCGTGTTGCGGGCGGGGACATAAGTGACTGGAATTCCTTGGCTGGACCCACTAGGTGTGGAAACCGGCACGTCGATGGTGTTGTCGGTCAGCGCCGACCCTCCCCATTGGGTGAGATCAAACTTGAGTACGCGGTGCTCCTTAGCGCCAAGCGCCGCTGCCACACGCGCGGCGGCGTCCAGCTCGGTCTTGTGACGCTGACCGTAATCAAACGACAACGCGAAAGTCTGATAACCCTGTTCGCGCGCAATCGCCAGGACGGTGGCGGAATCCAGCCCGCCGGAAAGCAGCACAACCGCGCGGTTTGTTGTGCCGTTTGTTGTGCCGTTTGTTGTGGCGTTGGTTGTCATACGCCCCTCCGTTCGCCCCAGATCACTTTGTGTAGCTGTACTTGCATACGCACCTTTAACTTGTCTCCCAACACCCACTCCGCAAGCTGGCTATATTCGAGCTCGGCAAACGCAGGCGAAAGCAGGACGGGACAAACGGCATCCAGTCGCCGGTCAAGAATCACCCTTTTCGCCCATTGGTAGTCGTCTTCTGATGTCAGCACAAACTTAAGTTCATCCGACTGACGTAGTTGTGCCAAATTCGCCCATTGATTTTTTTCTACCTCGCCTGAGCCTGGTGTCTTGATATCGACAATGCGTGAGACGCGTGGATCAACCACAGACACGTCGAGCGCCCCACTTGTCTCCAACGAGACCGAGTAACCCGAATCACAAAGACGCGTGAGTAGGGTCATACAACTTTTTTGCGCAAGTGGTTCGCCGCCCGTAACACAAACGTATCGCGCGCCGTGCGTTGCGACTTCCGCCAACACGTCGTCGATGGTTCGGGTCTTGCCCTCGTGGAACGCATAAGCGGTATCGCAATACCCGCAGCGCAATGGGCACCCCGTCAAACGCACAAAAACGGTCGGCAGACCGACACGAGATGACTCGCCTTGTAGTGAGAAGAAAATTTCGTTGATGCGAATTTCGTCCGAACGCGTGCGCGCAAACTCGCTGGGTTTGGTAAAAGCGATTTCTCGCGCGACGGTGGTGCTCATAAAGACCCGCCTTCGGCGACGCGGCAAGAAGTGCCTCTTTCACACCTGTGCGAGGCGCCGCCTTCGGCTAGGTTATACGAGGCGCCGCCTTCGGCGGCGCGATTAGCGGCAGGAATCAAGTTTGGTGTCATGTTGAGGGGCCTGTTAGCGGCGCAGGCCTGAGAGTCGCGTTCGCGCCTTTGCGGCAGCGTCTGAGGCGGGGTACTTGGCGATAATATCTTCGTAGCTGTTACGCGCGGAGCCTGCATCACCCATTTCAGCTTGTACGCTCGCAATCACCAGAAGTGCGTCCGGTGCCTTTGCAGAATCAGGATACTTTTTTACCAACATCTCTTGGGTGGCACGTGCCTCGCGTAAATCCTTCAGATTGAACTGCGAAAGTCCAATCCAGTAAAGCGCGTTTGATACCAGCTGACTCTGGGGGTAGTCGGTCATGAAGGTATTGAAGCCACGAATCGCGGCCGCAAACTCACCACGTCGGAAGGCGTTCGAGCCGACATCGTAAGCTTTGTTCTCGCGTTCTCTCGCAAGTGCCTCGGCTGCAGCAGTAGCTGCAGGGTTAATCGCCGATGCTGAACCTGCTGGCGCGGCTGGGTTTGCGACGGTGCCGCCGCTTGGTGTTTTTGCCGCATCCATGCTGCCCGCTGCTGCGACAGCCGTCGCTGATGGGGGCGTTGCGGTCGGCGTACCAAAACTTGTAGTCGCCGGCACACTAGTGGTTGGCGCAGTGCTGCCCTCTAAAGCCCGCAGGCGGGTATCAATATCGACATAAAAGTCACGCTGGCGCTTTTGTAATTGTTCATTCTGATTTGCCAGCACTTCCGTCTGCCCGCGTAGGCGCGCAATCTCGGCATTCAGCAGCTCAATCTGGTTAAGCAGCTGAATGATGCCAAGATTCTTGATCGACTCTTCCAGCCTCAAGAACTTGGCATCGTTGTCTTTGTTCTGCGCCTCAACTTTTTCGGCGAGCAACTTAATGCTCTTGCGCGCCTCGTCGTCGTCAAACAGGCCCGCTTGGGCAGAGGAGACGGCGGAGGCAAAGAAAGCAACACAACATATCACCGGCCACAATCGCGTGGGTGTGCGCCAAGACTTAAATGTAGTCGTCATTCTCACCTCCTGCCCGCCTCAATCCGTGGGGTTATTCGCCGTCGTAAACAATTTCGACGCGGCGATTCTGCGACCACGCTTCTTCGGTACTCCCCTGGGCGCGCGGCTTGTCCTCTCCAAAGCTGATGGTCTCCATGCGGTCGTTGGCAACACCGAGCAAGTTAATCGCCTTACGAACGGAGTCCGCACGGCGCTGGCCGAGCGCCATGTTGTATTCACGCGAACCGCGCTCATCTGCGTGGCCTTCCAGGCGAATCTTGCGACCGCGATTGTCCGCCAAGAATTTTGCGTGCGCCTGCACGATGGCTTGGAACTCGGACTTCACAACATCTTTGTCGTAGTCAAAGTAGATGATCCGTTTAGATAGGATATTGCTCGGATCTTTGAGTGGGTTCACAGTAGGTGTCTCGACCGGCACCACCGGCTTGGCCGCAGGGGCGGTTGGTGCCGTGGTGGTGGGTGCGGATGGGGCGGTACGGGTCTCAACCGGTGCCTCTCTGGCTGGTTCCTTGCTGGCGCACGCGGCAAGCAACACTACCGAGATTGCCATCATGGCTGACGAGAATTTCTCTTTCATTTTTGCACTCCTTAAATAAGTTGGCCCGAACTACAGGCCAAAAGTTAAACCAACCACTTCATGGCAACGCTAACACTCGCATACAGCAGAGCCGGTGCCACCAACATTGACTGCCCAACCTAGACGTTACACTAAATCTAGCCTTCTACCTCGGGGCGGCCACCGCCTGCGGATAGGGCCCCCACGCGGGCTCACGTACGTCACCATTCTGTGACGTAAGACGCTGCTTAATGCGTCCGTCAACGGACACCGATCCCAAACTACCCTTGCCGGCCACCTTAGATTCAAACAAGATGGTCCGCCCATTTGGGGAAAAGCTGGGGCTATCATCGCGCGGCCCGTCAGTAAGGACATTGATGATGCCACTGGCGAGTTCAAGTGTTGCGATCCGCAGGCGGCTCGAGGCATCACGCGTCACGAACGCCACCAGTTTTCCATCTGGACTCAAACGCGGGCTAGTGTTGTAGTTACCTTCAAAGGTGAGGCGCTTCGCATCCCCCCCTGCAACAGGGACCGAATAGAGTTGCGGCCCACCCGATCTATCGGAGAAGAAAATGATTGTTTTGCCATCCGGCGTGAATGATGCGCCACTATCAATGGAGCTACTCTGCGTGAGCCGCCGCGGCTCACCTCCGACTGCCGGGATGACGTAAATCTGTGAAACCGCATCACGCGATAACGCCACCGCAAGTTGACTGCCGTCCGGCGACCAAGAAGGCGCGTAGTTATCCCCCTTAAAATTCGCCACCACCCGGCGTTGCCCCGTCAATAGGTCTTGGACAACAACATTCGACTTACGCGACTCAAAGGTGACGTAGGCCAGTTTGTTGCCATCCGGCGACCACTTTGGGCCACCGATCGGCTCCAACGATGACAACACAGTTTGCGGATTAAAGCCATCCGCATCGGCTACTTGCAACTCAAAGCGCTGACCCCGCTTGAGAACATAGGCCACCTTTGTCGAGAAAACGCCGCGTTCGCCCGTCAACTTCTCGTAAATTTCATCGGACACTTTGTGCGCAGTGCCACGAAATTGTGTAGCGGAAACCACAATCGACCCGGAAGCGATTTGGGTCTGCTTCGGCACGTCGAACAAGCGGTAGCGAATTTCAAAGCGTCCGTCCGGCTGGGCGGTGATACCGCCAATCAGCAGCGCCTCGGCAGTACGGCTGGTCCAGTCGACAAAATTGACTTCAGAGGGCTCGGTTGGCAACACGCTGATCGCCCCAGTCGTGACGATTCGGAACAAACCGCTACGCGCAAGATTGTTGATGATGATCGGCGTGAAGTTCTGCGGCGCCTGCGCCTCACCACGGAACTCAACGATGGCAACCGGAATCTGCCGCCCCGCGCTGGTGGTGACATCAATAGTGAGCTGCGCGTGTGCCGTTGCAGCAACCAACAGGCCCGCCGTGAACGCCAAGAATTTCGCTGTAAGTTTTTTTATCATTGCTACCGTTCGTGCTTGATATTCAATAAAAGTTCGCGCTGCCGTCCAAGTATTTCTGGATCGTCGGGTACTGGCCACTGCCGGATGCCATTTATAGCGCGCTCGACTGCATCGTCGTAGGCCTTATTGCCGGACGGGTTGCCCACCGTCGCCTCAAATACCGTGCCGTTCGTCAACAGCCTAACGCGTACCTGAATAATCGGCTGACCGGTGACACTATCCGGGATATTCGCGCGATTTCGAATCAACGCGGCTATTTTTCCGGTGTAATCACTGACTGCCTTGTCACGCGCACTTTGCGCTGCCGCCGCGCGTGCCTCAGCCTCCTGACGCACCTTATCCGCTTCCGCCTTGCGTTTAGCGTCGTCCGCTTTACGTTGTTTGTCTTCCTCGGCCTTGCGTTTGTCCTCCGTACGTTTCTGCTCGTCACGTTTCTTCAGCTCGGCCGCGAGTTTCTCCTCTTTTTCGCGCTGGAGTTTTTCTTCACGTTCTTTCTTTGCCTTCAGCGCGATATCCGCCTTGTTCGGCTCTGCCACCTTCTGCTCTGCCACCTTCCGCTCGGCAACCTTGGGCTCGGGCGGTGCCGCTGGCTCTTCCTGTGGCGCGGGTGGCGGCTCTGCGACCCGATTGACCGCCGGTGGCAGCGTACTCCAAAGCTCTGCCGATATTGGCGAGGGCATCTTTACCTGCCACGACACGCCAAAAATAATCAAGGCAAAAAAACCGATATGAACCACAATTGCAAATGCGCCCGCAATCGCACGTCTCGGTTCTCGCCGGGCGTGCAACACCGAACGACCGGTGGCGGAAAGTTTTGGCGGCAAGTGGGGTGGAAGCGCGGCGGCCATCAAGCGTTGGGCATCAAAAGTTACGCAGCGGGTTTGGCCAGCAATCCCACACGTTTCACCTGGCCTTTTTGCAGCGTATCAAGGACACTGATAACGACTTCATAACGCAGATCCTTGTCGGCCGAGATCACAACCGCTTGGTCAGCATGCCTTGCCTGGATGGTCTTCACCGAAGCGAGCAACTCGGTCTTGCCAACACTTTGCTCGCGCCCACCTTGCTGGCGGTCAACCAACGTGATGCCACCATCCTTGCCGATGCGGATTTCCAGCGGCGCAACCGTAGGGTTAAGCGCCTGCCCCACACTCGGCAGATCAATCTGCCCGGGCGTAATTAACGGTGCACAAACCATAAAGATGATGAGCAATACCAACATCACGTCGATGTATGGCACAACATTTATCTCACTCATCGCTCTTCTAGGTCGTCTCATTTGCGGAGCGCGCGGCTGCGGAGGCCGCTGGGGTTGTTGTCACTCACTTGGCGGCATCGCCGTATTAGCGATACTGTCTCGCCGCCTCGCTCGCTGCCGCCTACCCAGCGACACTCCTCGCATCGCTTGTCGTGCACCGCCACTGAGCATCTGGTTGCTTGGCATACCATCGCTTAACTCACAGCTTGGCGTTGAAGAATATTCGAAAACTCCTCAATGAAACTCTCGTAACGATTAGCAAGGCGATCAATCTCCGCCGCATAGCGGTTATAGGCGATCACCGCCGGAATCGCGGCGAACAGGCCAATGGCGGTGGCGATTAGCGCTTCCGCGATGCCCGGTGCGACTTGCGCCAGCGTCGCCTGTGCCACATTCGACAGCCCGCGAAACGAATTCATGATGCCCCAAACCGTGCCGAACAACCCGATGTAGGGGCTGACAGAGCCAACGGTGGCGAGAAACGAAAGATTTCGTTCAAGGTAGTCGAGCTCGCGCTGAAACGCTGCCTTCATCGCGCGGCGGGTACCGTCCATCAACGCACCAACATCCGAGCCGGAGCGCGTCTTGAGTTTGAGAAACTCCTTGAAGCCTGCTTCAAAAATACGCTCCATTCCCTGCGTTTCGTAACGCCCCGACGCTGACCGCTGATACAAACCAACGATATCCGTACCGCCCCAAAACTCTTTCTCAAACGCTTCCGCCTGGCGTTTCGCGTTGCTAATGGTGAACATCTTCACAAAGATGTACCACCAAGAAAAAAAAGACGCAAGCGCCAGCAGTGCCATCACAATCTTGACGATGATGGAGGCCTGCATAACGAGTGACCATATGGCCATATCGGGATGAATTTGCATGTGGCTTTCTAACGATTAACCGAGTGTGGCTTCCATCTTGCGCTTAACATCCGCCGGGAATTCAATGGGCTTCATGCCGTCTGCTGAAACTGACGCTACGGTCACCCGCGCCGTCAGAAGGCTCTCTTCACCACGTCTTACTTGCTGATGAAACGTGCAACGAACTCGCCCCATCGTCTCAACGGCTACTGTCACTTCTAGGTTGTCATCCAGCCGCGCCGGCTTCAAAAAATGCATGGTCATCTCCGTGACCACCCAAAGCATCTTGTACTTTTTTTCGAGTTCAGTATTGTTGAAACCAAGAAACCGCAGCCACTCAGTACGCGCACGCTCGAGAAAGCGCACGTATTGGCCGTGATATACAACACCGCCCGAATCGGTATCTTCGTAATAAATGCGCAGGGGAAACGAGAACGTAAAGAGCTGCGTTTGCTGCGCATCGCGAAGAGAGAGTTTGGCCATCAGAAGAGTCCAGGCGCGTTGGCTTGTACGGGCATCACCACGCCAAAATGCTGGTAGGTCAACATTGTTGCCATCCGTCCGCGAGGTGTACGCTGCAAATAACCCTGCTGAATAAGATAGGGTTCTAGCACATCCTCAATGGTGTCGCGTTCTTCACCAATTGCCGCCGCAAGATTTTCGACACCAACTGGACCACCGGAAAATTTTTCAATGATCGACAACAGCAACTTTCGGTCCATCATATCCAGACCAACCTTGTCGACATCGAGCATCTTCAACGCAAGGTCGGCGATGCCTTTGCTGACGTTGCCATCAGCTTTCACCTCGGCGTAATCACGTACACGCCGCAGCAGCCGGTTCGAGATTCGCGGCGTACCACGGGAGCGTTTGGCAATTTCCATCGCACCGTGTTCGTCGATTGCCACCTCCAGCAGCTTCGCCGAGCGCTTCACAATCAGCCCCAACTCGTCGGGGGAGTAGAACTCAAGTCTGGAAACGATGCCAAAACGATCACGCAGTGGATTGGTCAGCATGCCGGCACGCGTGGTCGCGCCAACCAACGTAAACGGCGGCAGGTCTAGCTTGACCGAGCGTGCGGACGGGCCTTCGCCGATCATGATGTCGATTTGGTAGTCCTCGAGTGCGGGATACAAAATCTCCTCGACGACCGGGTTCAACCGATGGATTTCATCGATGAACAATACGTCGTTGGGCTCAAGATTAGTCAGCATCGCGGCTAGATCCCCGGCGCGTTCCAATACCGGGCCAGAGGTCTGCTTAAGATTGACCCCCATCTCACGGGCGATGATGTGTGCAAGCGTGGTCTTGCCTAGTCCCGGGGGTCCAAACAGCAGCGTGTGATCCAGGGGTTCTTTACGCGCCCGTGCGGCGTCGATGAAGATCGATAGTTGCTCTCTGATTTTTTCCTGGCCGACGTATTCTTCCAGCAACTTCGGGCGAAGTGCACGTTCCTGTACCTCTTCTATATTCGAGGCTTTATCGGCAGAGATGAGGCGGTCTGGTTCTAGCATTCAGCGATTTTAGCTGAGTGAAGCAGCCGAACCCACGCTGGTGACCACATTCGCCCCCGCCCGATCCGAGTCGATCGGCCGTTTGCGTATGTACAGGGTCTTTTGTACACGAGCGATCAGTTGTTGGTCGGCGTCAACTACATCCACCCGGTAAACCGGCTCGAACTTCTCGCCGTCCGCTGTTTTCTCGTAAATCTCCGTCAATTGCGCGTCACTGATCTTGAATTCGGCATAGACCGTTGTGCGACCGGGCTTTAGATATTCAATGGTCGCCGCTTTGTCCCAGACAAGGTAGGAATTTCCCAAAATATTTTTCAACGCCACCATGTAGAACGGATCGGTCATAGCGAAAAGCCCACCACCGAAGTGCGATCCCACGTAGTTTTTATTGCGCATGGATAGCTTCATCCGCGTCCGAACATAACGCCAGTCCGGCGCGATCTCTTCAATGTGAATACGTGTACCCCAAAACGGGGGCCAGCAATTCATGACGTGCCGGAACACGTTTGGTGACAACGCCACCTTTGAGTAGAAACCTTGTTTTGAGGAACTCATCTTCACACCACAAGAGACGGTTTCAGGAAATTAGTGCAACACCTGCTCAACTATGGCTGCCCACGCCTCGTTTGGTGTTTTCCAGCCCAGGCACTCTCGCGGTCGATTGTTGAGTTTCTCAGCAATCTCATCGAGCTGCGCT
>Ga0315907_10008836_pt1 | contig 10289 bp, 7 predicted proteins | sample LakEriMetagenome_3_FD_203525 | JGI IMG/M metagenome (GOLD analysis project Ga0315907, IMG submission 203525) | Freshwater fungal communities from buoy surface, Lake Erie, Ohio, United States - Buoy 12 MA123 | ecosystem: Environmental > Aquatic > Freshwater > Lake > Lake biofilm | place: USA...
ATTATCATGTCCGACATGCACGTGATTGTCAATCTTCGTTCCTTCTCCAATTCGGGTGTCAGCGGTAAGCCCTCTGTCAATAGCACAACCAGCTCCTACTTCCACATTGTCTTCAATCTCTACGCTACCACATGTATGCATTTTATCTCTTCCTGTTGGGCGGCTTTTATAGTAAAAAGCATCACCTCCTAGCACAGTATTGGCGTGTATGATGCAATTTTTTCCAATATGAATATTATCGTAGAGCACTACTCCTGGATGAATGATTGTATTCTCTCCTATAGAAATATTCGACCCCATGATCACACTTGGATGAATTAAGGCTCCATCAGCTATTCTGATGTCATTGCCTCTTGAAGACATTGACATATCGAAAGGAGAGAAGTGCTTGTTGAGTCGATTAAAATCACCGCAAGGATCGTCCGAGAAAATAAGAGCCTTTCCGTCGGGGCACACTACCTTTTGATTAATGAGAACAATTGTAGCAGCGCTATTAAGCGCTTTATCGTAATACTTTGGGTGATCAACAAATACAAGATCACCTGCTTTCACTTTGTGAATCTCATTAATGCCGAGCACTGGAAAATCAGACGGTCCTTCGAAAGCACAGCCTATGATGTCTGCTATCTGCTTCAGGGTATATCCAGATGGTAGTCTCATGCAACAAATTTGGGGTAAGGAATTAACAAGCTAAAGAAAAGTAAAAATGTTTAATAACCTGCGTTTGGTGAAAAGCTAGGCGCAAAAAAATCCCTCTAACTTTCTGTTGGAGGGATTTAATATTTGAAAGAAGTGATTACTTCTTGATTCTTTCGTGGTATTGACCGGTAGTGGTATCTACTTTCACCCAGTCCTTTTCATTAATAAAGAGAGGAACACGTATTTCCACACCACAATCCAACTTTGCAGGTTTCATAGCATTTGTAGCTGTGTCACCTTTCAAACCTGGCTCAGTATAAACGATTTCGCACTCGATGAAGTTAGGAAGATCGCATGACATTGGAGTATCATCTTCAGTGTTGAACAACACGATACACTTCATACCTTCTTTCAAAAACTGAGGCGCAGAAATCATTTTCTCTTCGATTCCGATTTGTTCGAAATCTTCGAGGTTCATGAAGTTGAAGCCAGCTTCATCCTTGTACAAGAATTGATATTCTCTAGTCTCGATTCTAACAACCTCGATTTTCACACCAGAATTGAAAGTGTGATCAACGATTTTACCATTGTTAAGATTCTTAAGTTTAGTACGCACGAAAGCAGGACCTTTACCTGGTTTAACGTGAAGGAATTCCATCACTTTCCATACGTGGCCTTCCATTTTAAAACAAAGGCCATTTGAAATGTCGGCAGTAGTTGTTGCCATGTTTTTATCTGTTTTGGGGGTGCGAAGATAATTAAAGTCTAGGCTCAAAAAAAAGCCCCGCTGGAAAACCAGCGGGGCTTTAATTTTATAGAAGAGGTCTATTAACGAACTACTAGTTGGCTAGTAACAACGCTGTTACCTGCTTGTAGAGATACGCTATAAACACCTGCGTTCAATTCGCTAACGTTTACGCTCACTTGGTTTGAACCAGCGCCACGTACACCGAAGTTGTCAGTGCTAACGATACGTCCAGTGATGTCACGAACGATAACGTTTACGTTTGAGCTATTCAACAAGTTGAAAGAAATGTTTGCATTGTCTTGAGCTGGGTTTGGATAAACCTGAGCAGCTACGATATCACCTGCAGAAACTTCGTTTACAGAGATCGTTGGATCTAGGTTTACACGAACTGCTGGAGTGAAATTCCATCCTGTGAACCAGTTAGAAACTCCACCTGTTCCGAAAGGACCGTAGTTAACAGTACCGAAGTCATCATCATACTGGTTAGCAGCGATGTAAAGACGCTCAGTGCTTTCAAACTTACGGATCTCAGCGATGTAAGACTTACCAGCTTCTAGAAGAGCAGCACCTGATTGGAAGAAGCTAAGGTTTGTGTACTCACCAGCAGCACCTTGGTCAAGCATTTCCTGTGTTACAGTGAATACGCCAGAGTTTGCTACTTGAGAAAGATCTTGAATGTTAGTCAATACTTCGTAGATGCTAACTTCAGCTTGAAGACCAGCGTCAGAAGCATCACCGAAAAGAACTAGCAATCCACCAGCTTCAGTTTCAGCATTGATAGTGTAGATGTTACCGAAAGCAACGTCCTGGTCGCTGTTGAATGTGCGCTGGAACAAGTCTAGGTTTGAATTGTGACCATAAGCGAATTCAGTAATATCGAATTCGTTTACACCAGAGTTACCTGATGGATCTTCGTCATCTGGAAGAGTTACATCAACTTGGTAAGAACCAATTGCTGTAGGAAGGTTGAAAGGCTCAGTCCATACTGTATCAATAGTACCAGCCAAGATAGTTTCAGTTACTTCGTAAGTCTGACCATCAACTGCGAAAGTCACAGTAGAAGTTTGGTCAAGGTTACCAAAGTTTGCTACTTCAGCACCGAAACGTACTTCACCAGCTTGAGATGAAGGTACAGCGTGATACTCATAAGCATTGATGATATCACCTACCCAATTCTTACCTAATGTAAGGTCGTTGTCTGGAGTTTGGAAAACGCTTACGTCATCAATCATCCAAGCATATCCATAGTAACCTTTCCAACGGAAACGAATCCAGATATTTGTTACATCGCCACCTGCAAGAAGTGAAGAGAAGTTAAACACCTTTACAGTTGGGTTAGTAACTGGATCTTGAGTTCCCATAGTTGGCCACAACTCGAAACGAGCAGTACCTGGAGTAGTGTTTTCAGCAACTTCATAAGTTGTTGGATCTGGCCAAGTAGTACCGTCAGTAGAAATTTCTACTAGGCAATATTCGTTACCATCGCTTGAACCGTTGTCCCACATTCTGTAGAATGTTTCAAAACGCAAGCTAAGTGAAGTCTCACCAGTAACGTCGATTGGGTTTGCTGTTTGGAACCAGCAGTTCTCAACCCAAGTACCTGGAGTTGGGCCACCGAACTCGTCAGAGTCAACCATCATGAAACCATCTGCAGCAGTAGTTGAAGAGATTGGATCGATTGAAGCTGGGCCGTTTGGTGAAAGACCTGTTCCACACTCGAAGTTGATACCAGCAATATACTGAGTCAAACCAGCATCAGTATTAGCATTCTGGATTACCCAGTTGTCGCAATCTGAGAAAGTGTCAGCCCAAATCTCAGCACGGTTAGCGTTCGCATCGTAAGCCGTTGTAGTAGGCTGATTGCGATAAGGCAGCTTTCCTTGAGTTGCAGGATTCTGCTTGAATTGAGCAGAAGCAACAACTGAAGTACTAACAGCAAGAGCAAGCAAGTAAATTTTCTTCATGTTAATTTATTTTAAAACGTAATAGGTTTTGAAAAGAGGCCAAATATAAAAATTCATTTAACCTTATCGATTCTTTAAAGAGAAATTTCGACCAATCAGCCATTTTTTTGACCGTTCGGACACAAAAAATACCATTTCATGACAAAAGTCCCTACCCAAAAAAGGGATTACCTAAGTATTTAGGTCATCGCGGACTTCGATTTTGATTTCTCAACTCGTCCTGCGACGTAGATACTTATCTCATAGAGGAGCAAAATTGGAAGAGAAACTAAAATCTGACTCGTAACATCTGGAGGTGTTATAATGGCAGCAACTATCAAATTCACCACAAATGCGTGTCTTCTATACTTTTTCAAAAAAGCAGAAGAAACCATGCCCAATTTTGCCAAGAAATAAATAAGAATAGGCAGCTGAAACATAAGCCCAGTGCCTAAAACAAGACTAGTAGTAAGTTTGAGATATGACAATACAGTAGATTGAACTTGTACATCTCCAAACTGAAAATTTCCTAAGAATTGAATAGATAAAGGGGCCAAAATGAAATATCCAAATAGGACACCCGTGAAAAAAAGTAGAGATACAAAAAAGACGATTCCATTGACAGAGCTGATCTCTTTCTTGTTGAGGCCAGGTTTAATAAAACACCAGAGCTGATAAATGATCCAAGGGAAAGCGACTACGATGCCACCTACTATACACACCAATAAATAAGCGGAGAAATTACCTCCCATAGTAGTACTCTGCAAGGAGAAGTTCATTTCCTTGAAACACAATTTGTCTCCCAAGCCAAGAAAATCAGAGAGTTCGCACCACATGCGATATGAAACGAAGTCGAGACGACGAGGCCCCATAATCACTTCTTCAATAATGAACTGATCGAAAGATACTACGACAACAATACCGATAACCACTCCAAGAACCGCACGAAACAAGCGTTTGCGCAGCTCCTCTAGGTGTTCTAAAAAAGACATATCCTTCGTCTCACTCATGATCTTATCTCACTAAAAAATTCCTTCCTTCAGAATATCATGAAGGTGAATAATTCCTTTGTACTTATCGTTTTTGGTAACTACCACTTGGGTAATATTGAAACTTTCCATCATGTGGAAAGCCTCTACAGCCAATGCATTTGCATCAACTGTCTTTGGCGATTTTGCCATGATGTCTTTTGCAGTAATTTTTCCAATATTGGTGCTCTTTTCAAGCATTCTCCGGATATCTCCGTCCGTTACAATTCCTTTGAGTTGGCCTTTTTCCAATACAGCTACGGCTCCTGCCCTTCCTCTTGAGATTGCAATAATGACTTCTTTGATAGGTGTATCTGCTGACACTTCTCGCTTCTCGTCAGTATTAAGAATATCTCCCACTTTGGTGTAGAGTTTTTTACCCAAAGCACCACCTGGATGGTATTTCGCAAAGTCTTGAGAGCTAAAGCCGCGTTGTTCCATTAACGCAACTGCAACCGCATCGCCCATCGCTAATTGCGCTGTTGTGCTAGAGGTTGGAGCTAAATTATTTGGACAAGCTTCTTTCTCGATTGGTGTTTTCAGAATCAAATCACTGTGCTTGGCTAAAAATCCATTTTGATTAGCCACCATACCGATGAGCGTGTTGCCCATGCTTTTTACCAATGGAACTAATACTTTGATTTCAGGAGAGTCACCACTTTTTGAAATGCAGAGCACCATATCAGATTTCTGAACATTGCCCAAATCGCCATGGATCGCATCGGCAGCATGCATGAAAACCGCAGGCTGGCCGGTACTGTTGTATGTTGCCACAAGCTTTTGAGCAATATTGGCGCTTTTGCCAATTCCCGTGATTACCAAACGACCTTTAGACTTCAAAATCGCCTTAACGACTTTTTCAAAAGATTCGTCGATTTGATTCTCCAATGCAGCTATTGTTTCCGCTTCTATGCGGATGGTGCGCTTCGCCGCTTCGATTATGTCATTTCTTTTTTTCACCTTGGGCGCAAAGATGCGACAAACATGCTTATTCGCATATATTCTTGTAAAAAGGAATAAAATATACCTTGCAAAAAAGTTTGTAACCTCGTTTCTTAGTGGTTATATTCGCGTCCCTTTAGAAAAAAGCAACGTGCTCTTTCGAAAAGGAAAGTCCTTCAGATGAAATCATTCTAAACGTTTAAGGTATCGACAAGAAATTTACCTATATTTAAAAACGTTACAGTAAAGTAATTCGAAATGAATACAGTAGTTGACCTTTCACCTAGAGAGGCATTAAAGAATTTTTTTGGTTTCGACCAATTCAAAGGCCTCCAAGAAAGTGTAATTAATTCTATACTAGACGGCAAGGACACGTTTGTGATCATGCCCACTGGTGGTGGTAAATCGCTATGCTACCAGCTCCCTGCGCTAATGCTTGATGGCACTGCAATCGTTGTATCTCCCCTCATCGCTCTTATGAAAAACCAAGTAGACGCCATGCGCGGCTTCTCGGATGAGGACGGAGTAGCCCACGTAATCAATTCTTCTCTCAATAAGACAGAAATTGCTCAAGTAAAAGCAGATATTCTTTCAGGAAAAACAAAACTTCTCTACGTTGCCCCAGAATCTCTTAACAAAGACGAGAATGTAGAATTCTTGAGAAACGTTAAGATCTCTTTTGTAGCAATCGACGAAGCTCACTGTATCTCCGAATGGGGACATGACTTCAGACCGGAATACCGCAGACTGAAGCCTATCATTCACCAAATTGCTGATGTGCCGATCATGGCACTCACCGCAACAGCTACACCGAAAGTGCAGCAGGATATTCAAAAGAATTTAGGAATGATGGATGCTCGCTTCTTCAAGGCGTCGTTCAATAGAGCAAATCTCTTTTATGAGATTCGCCCAAAACATAATGTCGGAAAAGGAATTATTCAATACATCAAAGCTAATTCTGGAAAAAGCGGTATCATCTATTGCCTATCGCGCAAAAAAACAGAAGAACTTGCTGAACTGCTTCAGGTGAATGGAATCAAAGCTCTTCCTTACCACGCAGGTATGGATAGCCATCAGCGAAGCAGTGTTCAAGATAAATTTTTGATGCAAGATGTAGATGTTATCGTAGCTACTATCGCATTCGGTATGGGTATCGATAAACCAGACGTGAGATTTGTAATTCACCACGACATTCCAAAATCTCTAGAAAGCTATTATCAAGAAACAGGAAGAGCAGGTAGAGATGGTGGAGAAGGTGTTTGCGTAGCATTCTACAGTCCAAAAGACATTGAAAAACTAGAAAAATTCCTACAAGGGAAACCTGTCGCAGAGCAAGAAATCGGAATGCAACTTCTACAAGAAGTAATTGCTTACGCCGAAACGTCTATGAGCCGTAGAAAATATCTCCTTCACTATTTCGGTGAAGAATGGGATGAAGTAAACGGTGAAGGCGCTGGAATGGATGATAACTCAAGAAATCCAAAAGAGAAATTTGAGGGTAAAGAATATGTGAAGTTGATTCTTGACACCATCGTTTCATTCAAAGAAATGCATAAAGGCAAATTCATTTGCAACGTGCTTTGTGGAGTGAAAAACTCTGAAGTGACTACATACAAAGGTCATTTAAATGAAAACTTTGGAGAAGGAAAAGAACATGATGAGAAATTCTGGAACGCTATCATTCGTCAAATGCTCGTTCGCGGCCTTCTCAGAAAAGAAATAGAAACATACGGAACACTCAAGCTTACTGAAGAAGGTAAGGCATTCGCCAAGAAACCTGAATCCTTCATTTTAGTTAAAGAAGAAGAGATTGGAGAAACGGATGAGGACGGTGAATTACTTCTTCCTAAACAAGGCGGTGGAGCTGCTGATGAGCAACTCTTCAACCTTCTGAAGGAACTAAGAGCTAAGACTTCTAAAGAAAAGAAAATTCCGCCATATGTCATCTTCCAAGACCCTGCGCTAGAAGAAATGGCTACGCAATACCCTATCACGCTTGACGAGTTAAGTAACATTGGAGGTGTGGGTAAAGGAAAGTCGATGAAGTTTGGTCAGGCCTTCATTGCGTTAATTCAACGCTATGTAGAAGACAACAACATCGAACGTCCTATTGACTTTGTGGTGAAAAGCGCTGTAAACAAGAGCGGACACAAGGTTCAAATCATTCAAAATATCGATAAGCGTATTCCACTTCCTGATATAGCAAAAGGATTAGGCAAAGGAATGTCAGAATTGTTAGACGAATTAGAGGCTATCGTTTCTTCTGGAACCAAAATCAATATTCAATACTTCATCAGCGAAGAAATTGATGAGGATTCACAACAGGACATCATGGATTATTTCATGGATAGCGAAACAGATAGTATCGAAGAGGCAATGACTTATTTCGATGGAGATTTCGAAGAAGAACCATTGAGATTAATGCGCATCAAATTTATGAGCGAAGTCGGAAACTAATTATTAGTTTCAATAAGGAAAGAAAAAGGCCCAACGTTTAGCTGCTATTCGTTGGGCCTTTTATTTAACTACCACTTTACCAAAAAAAACACCTGTTTACACCACCTCAACATTGGATGAAATTGAAATTGGACCTTCAATGCTGTCGAGGTGCTTCTTAAATGTCGTCAACTCTTTCTGGAGTTGTTTGATGCGTGATTCGCGCATCTTGATATCTTCTTCATTCATTGTACTAGTAATCTTCTCCTCATGATATTGAATCTTGAGGCCAATCATCTTCTGGATTAAATCCCACGCCTCATTTTTTTGAAACGTTCCTTTTATCAATTGTAAATCCATACTAATTAATTTTTTTATTGACCTTGACCCAGAGAGAAAGCAGAAACTCCATTAAATGCATAGAGATTTTCTGTTTTGATTACTTCCAGCTTGCTCTCGCTTGCTGTTTGTAGCAATTGAATTATTTTATTCTGGGAAATAACTTTGTCGGTAGCCTTGAAGCGACATCTCCAATGGTCTGTGCAATATGTTTCCTTAAAACCATCAGGCCATACTTTGATTCCGCGATTCGTTATCATAGATAACTTTACTTCGCCATCGCTCCATTTTGAGACATGATCCGCCAAAGTATTTGGATCTGTACCTGTCCAATGAACAAATAAGTCAACCCCCTGCAACTCTTTTGGAGCCGGGCTTTTCCTTACATACTTTGGTAAATTCAACTTTGAATTAGCGGCGTATTTTACAGGCTTCAACTGCTGTGGTGACTGTCCTAATCTCTCGATTACAGCTTGAGCAAATTCGGTTGTACCTAACTTGACTTTGCTAACCCCTTCCTTGAAAATATCATAAGTATGATATCCATCTTCAATGGTTCTTAGCCAAGCATTTTGGATTCTTTCTGCAACATCATTTTGTCCGATATGATTCAGCATCATGATAGCACCTTGTAAAAGACCGCTTGGGTTTGCTAGGTTTTGACCCGCTCTTCGTGGAGCGCTACCGTGAATTGCTTCAAACATTGCACACTCCTCACCGATGTTTGCAGAACCAGCCAAACCAACTGATCCAGCGATTTGCGCTGCTACATCCGAAAGAATATCGCCATATAAATTTGGCATCACGATCACATCAAATGCTTCTGGAGTATCCGCCAATTTCGCAGCTCCAATGTCTACGATCCAATGTTCGTTTTCAATATCTGGGTATTCCGCAGCGATTTCGTCGAACACTTTATGAAACAAACCATCGGTTTGTTTCATGATGTTGTCCTTGGTAAAACAAGTGACTTTTTTACGATTGTACAAGCGTGCATATTCGAATGCATATCGCACAATCTTTTCACAACCTGGTCTGCTAATTAACTTAAGACATTGAACTACCTCATCTGTTTGTTGGTGTTCGATTCCAGCATATAAGTCCTCTTCATTTTCTCTTACGATAACAACATCCATCAAAGGGTGCTTTGTGCTCACAAATGGAGACATACTGAAGCACGGACGAACATTAGAATAAAGACCTAGAAATTTACGCGTTGTTACATTTAAACTCTTGTAACCTCCACCTTGTGGAGTCGTGATTGGGGCTTTCAAGAAAACTTTGTTTCTTCTAATTACATCCCAAGACTCATCGCTAATTCCGGAGGTGTTGCCTGACAAATACACTTTCTCACCCACTTGGATTTCATCTATCTCAATTTGTGCATTTGCAGCCTTTAAAATGGCCAGTGTAGCGTCCATAATTTCTGGACCTATTCCATCTCCTTTCGCGATTGTTATTCTCGTCATTGATTTAATCTTTGACGCAAAGCAACGACACGTTATCGATCAATTATTATTTATGTTTTTTATACAAAACATAAATAAATTCTTATGTGTTTATTAGAATCTATTCAACGATGGCCATGTAGGCCATCAAACCCATTCCTAATTCAATTGCTTTTTCATCAATATTGAATTGAGGATGGTGGACAGAAAAGCGATTGTCGCCGTTTTCTGATGCCGTTCCTAGACGATAAAAACAACCAGGAACTACTTGTGAGAAATATGCAAAATCTTCAGCCGTAGCTCTTCTTTCTAGAGTGACGACATTATCTTTTCCCAAATAATCTTCAGCAATGTTCCTTGAAACTGCTGTGACTTCTGGATCATTGAAGACCACAGGATATCCGCGCTCCACGCGGAACTCCACCGTTCCTCCCATCCCTTCTACTAATCCTTTTGCAAGGGCAATCATTCTTTGGTGTGCATCTGAGCGCCAATTTTCATCGAATGTTCTAAACGTGCCTTCCATGGTTACTTCTGATGGAATAACATTCGTTGCTCCGTTGGCATTTACTTTTCCAATCGTCAAAACGCTAGGAGTAATTGGATTCGACCATCTCGACACCACCTGTTGCAATGCGATAATAAGGTGAGAGGCGATAAGCACCGGATCTACGGCGTGGTCAGGCTTGGCACCATGACCGCCTTTTCCTTTTACCGTAATATATAATTCATCAGAACTTGCCATGTAAGCACCAGGGGTGATTCC
>Ga0315907_10008838_pt1 | contig 10287 bp, 6 predicted proteins | sample LakEriMetagenome_3_FD_203525 | JGI IMG/M metagenome (GOLD analysis project Ga0315907, IMG submission 203525) | Freshwater fungal communities from buoy surface, Lake Erie, Ohio, United States - Buoy 12 MA123 | ecosystem: Environmental > Aquatic > Freshwater > Lake > Lake biofilm | place: USA...
CACTATCTGTGGAATATATATTTTGATGCAATTTTTCTGTAAAGCCATCCAGCAAAGGATCAATAGCAGCAAAATAATCATTTGGAGGATACCCATCAAAAGATTCCGACCATAATGCTTTATGACCCGCTGCACAAATGCCTCGTTTTAGATCTTTAAGGCTTTTTCCACCTGTTAAAACAAAAGGTATCCAGTCACAATGTTCTACAAAGCTGGCTATGTTAGACCTTATTTTTTCATCTGTTTTTAAAATATGAAGCAATTTTGCCCAAAACCATTCAGAGGAATATATCCCACCAACATATTGCAAATAATCGGTATTACTCTGTCGATTATAATTATTGATAGCCTCTGCTTCCTCAATACTGGTATGATCTTTCCATAAAATAAACATGGCATTTGGATTATCAGCAAACTCGGGAAGCAAGGAAAGGGGAGTGCCAGATTCATCAACGGCAACAGGCGTTGAACCTGTTGTATCTATTGAAATGCCTTTTATATTTTGAATGATTTCCTCACTAAGTCCTTGAAGACAATTTTTTATGGTGTAGGTTAAACCTTCCAGGTAATCCAGCGGATGTTGGCGAAACTGGTTCATTCCAGGATGACAAAAAAGTTGATTTTTCCAACGCGGGTAATGAATAACGGAGGTGGCTATTTCCTCTCCATTCAGTGCATTTACTAGCAGTGAACGAACTGAATCAGTCCCAAAATCTACACCGAAAACATATTTATTCATAAAAATTTACCTGAAAATGAATACCATTAAACAAAGCTAAAATAATATATTTAAAGTATGATTCTCATTTAAACGCGTTTAAATATTCTTGTCATTAATGTTATATTTAAGAATAAAATCACCCAATATGAGATATTTTCTACTTGTTTGCCTAAGTGCCCTCTTGTTATCTTCACTTCATCCATTTCAAAAGAAGGCGATTGATAAAAAATTTTCACCGAATATTTTACTGATTTTAACAGATGATCAGGGGTTATATGATGTTTCTTATCAGGGAACAAAAGATATAAAGACGCCCAATATTGATGGTATTGCAGCTTATGGTATCAGATTTAATCAGTTTTATGCTAATTGTACAGTGTGTTCACCCACCAGAGCCGCTATTTTATCAGGTACTTATCCTGATTATGTTGGGGTGCCAGGCGTTATAAGAACCAAAGAGGAAGATAACTGGGGGTATTTAGATCCAAAGGTAAAATTACTTCCTACCTATCTGAAAGATGCTGGATATAACACCGCAATCATTGGGAAATGGCATCTGGGATTAACTTCGCCAAATTTGCCAAATGAAAAAGGGTTTGACTATTTTCATGGATGGTTGGGCGATATGATGGATGATTATTGGTCGCATAGACGCCATGACATCAATTATATGAGACTAAATGAAAAGGTTATTGATCCGGCGGGGCATGCAACAGATTTATTTTCTGATTGGTCCATCGATTATATTAAAAGACAATCCCAAAATAAGAAACCATTTTTTCTATACCTTGCTTATAATGCACCTCATTTTCCAGTTCAACCTCCTGTTGAATGGTTGGAAAAAGTTAAGATGCGAGAACCTCAATTATCTGAAAAAAGAGCAAACCTCGTCGCATTTATTGAACATTTGGACTATAGGATCGGTACGGTTATTCAATCTTTAAAAGATCAAGGGATATATGATAATACATTGATTATTTTCACCAGTGATAATGGGGGACATTTGCCTGATCTCGCTAATAATGGTCCTTACCGTGATGGCAAACAGAGTATGTATGAAGGTGGTTTGAGAGTTCCAACCTGTATTTCATGGCCTGAAATGATTGAAAAAGGACGTATTTCAGAATCTAATTGGTTGTCTATGGACCTTTTTCAAACCATTTTGGATATAACTGGCGTTCAGCAAAATGCGCTATCCGTCGGAAAAAGTATGCTTAATGAATTAAAGAATTCATCACCTGATACGATGGAAATTCGGGAAATGTACTTTACTAGAAGAGAAGGAGGGGCAAATTACAATGGTGATTGTAGTTATGCATTGAGATTTGGTGATTGGAAATTGATTAGAAATTACCCTGGTTTACCTATGGAATTGTATAATTTGAAAGTTGATCCTTTTGAAAAAATGAATGTGATAAAAGAATATCCAAAGATTTTTGCAGATTTAAACAAAAGATTAATGAGGCATATTCAACATGCGGGTAAAATGCCTTGGCAAAAACCTTAATAAAAAAAGGCCAGTAAGAAATCATCTACTGGCCTTTTTTTATGGATAAAATCTTATTTATTCAGTTTTAAATTCAATATTGACCATTGCGGCGGCAGGTTCACCCTCTTTAATAGGTTTAGTAACAAAATACAAGGTATGTTTTTTCTTGTCTGTTACTGGAGTAAGCTTTATTTCGCAACCACCAAAATATGGCGGTTTTGGACCTGTAGCTGTTAATTTAAAAACAGAACTTCCAAGAACCTTGCCAGTTGGGCTGTCTAAACGTGCTTCTATACTATAGCCATCCTTACCAGCTTCTTGTCCGGCAGCAGCAATCTGAAGCTTAATGATTTGAGTTAAATCAATATCGTTCAAAGAAAATGAAGCCTGGGTGGAAGGGAACAACATTAAAGTTTGTCCGCCATATTTCATGATTGAAAATCCATTTAGATTTTTAGCCTGATCCATGCCAATTTTTGGACTCTTTAGGACCACAGAACCATTGCCACTTAAAGGCTTAGATTCTTTACCACCCCGGTCAGTGAAACTTGCATTTAAGACAAACATACCGCTTTCACTGAAAGTTTTTCCTAAGAGTGGATCTGCTACAATTCCTTTGGCTGGTAAAGATGGTTTTGGTGCCTCTTTTTGCCCCAAAGACATGATATAGGAAATAATTTTTGTAGCATCGTCATTTTTTAATTCAGTATTTGCTGGCATTACGGTTTCTCCCCAAACACCTGAACCACCTTTTTGTATCTTATTTAACAGATAGGTAGTTACATTTGGCTGTCTTCTGTATTTTTTTGCCACATCGGTGAATGAAGGACCTATGGAAGGTTCGTCTGCTTTATGACAAGTAATACAAGTAGTTGAATTGACAATACTTTTACCAATAATCGCATCTGCAACAATCAAATGGCCCTTTGATGCTTCGGCTTGATCTAAACCTGATATGTAATCAGCGGAAACGTATAAAGAAGCAATATTTTTAATGGCTTTTTTGTCATCCGCATCATTTATTGATACTGAATAATCAACGGGTTTTTTGGGGAAATAAAAAGTTTTATTACTGATAATGTCTATGCTCACTTCTGGCGCAATATTACCAGCATATACAGATACTAATCCACTTCTTGCAGACAAGTTACTTGGGTCACTTACTTTCACGTTTACGTCGAAATCGCCTATCTCTTTAAATGTATAAGATAGTTCAGGCACCATGGTATTTATGGTCTGACCATTGCCAAGATCCCAGGTATAAGTTAGCTTATCATTTTCAGGGTCACTCGCTGACACAGAAAATTTAGCTGAAAAAGGTATAGCTCCGGATGTCTTATCAACCTTAATATTTTTAACGACGGGTGATCTGTTCCCAGCATTGTAATCAATTCTTGAAAGGGCAGCATCTATGTTTTTTGAAAACCAACCGTTTCCATATTCTAATGCGTAAAATCTACCATCTGGCCCTATTTCAAGGTCAATCAGAGCATTAAATTTGTTGGATCCCATGAATGGTTCCATTTTATCGAAATCACCATTTGGAAGCATAGTAACTGCTTTTATCCATCCTCTAATCCATTCATAAGCAAAAAATTTGCCATCATAATAAGAAGGATATCTGGTTGCTTCCGGATAAAGGTCGCTGTAATAAACAGGTCCTGCCATCGCATTTCGGCCTCCGGTACCTACCGATGGAAAATCTGGTGAAGTATCATAAGGGTACCAAATAAAGGCTGGTTGAGCTGGTGGTAATTGAGTAATCCCGGTATTATTTCTGGAATTATTAACAGGATTCTTTGGGTCAAATGTGATGCCAGTTTCTCCTGAATCAAAATTATATTCTGAATAGGCATAATTATTTCCAACAAAATAAGGCCAACCAAAATTACCCGCTTTTCTTGCCTGGTTCATTTCATCATAGCCTCTTGGACCTCTTGTTTTTAAACTATCCACATTGGAGTCTGGACCAACTTCACCCCAATATAAATAACCATTTTTTTGATCTATTGTAATTCTGTAAGGGTTTCTATTTCCCTGGACATAAATTTCAGGTCTAGTTTTTGGGGTACCTACAGCATATAAATTACCTTCTGGAATATCATAAGTGCCGTCAGCATTTACCTTAATCCTTAATATTTTACCCCTTAAATCATTACTATTTCCCGAGCTTCTTCTTGCATCATATTGTTCAAATCCTGGTCTGTCATCTAATGGAGCAAAACCACGTAAAACTAATCCACCTTTAGGTTGATTAAATGGTGTAGCATTATCACCTGTAGATAAATACAATAAACCATTTTTATCAAAGGCAATAGAACCCCCTGTATGACAACATATATTCCGTTGAGAATTCACCTCTAAAATTATTTTTTCAGAGCTCATATCCCATTGGTCATTTTTGAACGTATATCTGGAAAGTCTGTTTACCGCCCTATCTCCTGAAGGAGCATAATATACATATACAAAACCATTGGTAGCAAAATTAGGATCTTTCTGAATACCCATTAATCCTTCCTCAGCATTTACACCCGGCGTTTCTGTCTTCCAATAAACATCTAATTTTACTATTTCCTTAGCCTCATCACTTCCATTCTTATACAATAAAATTTCACCCCTTCTTTGAGCAATAAGGATATCAAAATTAGGAAGAATAGTCATTTCAGTAGGCTCTGTGAATCCACCTTGAACTAAGTTTTTCTTTTCAAATCTATTTTCTTCAGGGACTCTTTTTGTTTTAGCCTTGCTATAATCTAAAGTCTTGTTTTCACCCATAGCAAATTGAATGCCTGCAAGTACATGTTTTAAAAATAAATCTTCAGTGTAGGACTCTTTAGTATGCCCGCCAGCCGTGTAGAAAGCCCTTCCACCATCAAATTCGTGATACCATGCAATGGGATGTTTTCCCATTTTATATCCCCCTAAATAGCTTGATTCATCAAGGTTCATCAAAACATTTACCTTAGGGTTCATTTTTTTATAGCTATACCATTCATCGGTTCTTTCCCAGGTTTCAGGAAGGAATTTAGTGGATGCGTGTGCTTTATCAGCTATATTAATTTTTCCTTTCTGTACATTTGGATGAGGATCATTAATACCTGGATGGTCTAAAAATTGACCTCCAGCCAGTCTGTTATACCAACCCCATTCGTATTCCGTATCGGCAGCTGCATGTATACCTACATAACCGCCACCTGCCTGAATATATCTTTCAAAATCAGCTTCCTGGTAGTGGTTCAAAACATCTCCAGTAGTGCTTAACCAAACCACAGCGGCATATTTTGATAAGTTTTCTTCGGAAATTAAGGTTGCATCATTTGTGACATCAACGGTAAATCCATTTGCCAATCCTAATTTTTTAACAGCAGCAATCCCATCAGGGATAGATTCGTGCACAAACCCAGCAGTCTTATAAAAAACCAATACTTTGGGTGGCTCATTGTTGAAAAAAAAGGATAATTGACCAAAAAGTAGCATGCTTAATACTACAAATGGTATTTTGAGAAGGTAAAATAGGTTCATCATCTGAAAATTCAATATTTTATTGGGTTAACGGGTGTAATTTAATGATATTTCAATAATATCGTTTAAAAAGTCTTAATGATTTTATTTTACATACATTATTTTAAAAGACAAAATGTATATGCAACTTAAATAATTACTAATTTAGCCAACTATAATTTAGTTTAAAAAATGATAAATAAGGAAAAGGCCATTATTTTGACGTTGGATGCTTATGATAAGCTTGATGCCAAAACGGCCCATGGGCTAATTCGTGGAACCAAACGATTTGAAATTCTGGCAGTGGTGGATAGTAAAAATTATGGTTCGGATGCTGGCGAAAAATTAGATGGCACACATCGACATATCCCCATTATCGAGTCTGTCAAAGAAGCTATCCAATTTTTTCCAGAGGCAACGGTAGCTATCATAGGAATAGCCACTCACGGCGGTGTTATTCCTAAAGACTTAGAGGTTATCCTACTGGAATGTTTAGAAAATGGATTATCCCTAGTAAATGGTTTACATGAGTTTTTATCGGATAAACCGCATTTTGTAAAACTGGCAATGCAAAACAATGTCTATTTAAAAGATGTTAGAAAACCTAAAACAAAAGATAATCTTCATTTTTGGACTGGACGTATCCATCAAGTAAAATGTCCTGTAATTGCCGTTATTGGAACTGATTGCGCTGTTGGGAAAAGAACCTCAGCACGATTTTTTACAGATCTACTGAATGAAAATAATAAAAAGGCAGCAATGATTTATACCGGTCAAACCGGTTGGCTGCAAGGGGGAGAATATGGATTTATTTTTGATTCTACCTTAAATGATTTTGTTTCCGGTGAATTGGAAAATGCTATTGTTGAATGTTATTTAAATGAAAATCCTGATTTTATTTTCCTGGAAGGACAATCTGCCTTAAGAAATCCAAGTGGACCATGTGGTTCTGAATTTTTCGTTTCTGGAAAAGCAAAATATGCCGTTTTAGTTCATCCCCCAAAAAGAGCTTTTTACGATGATGATGCTCATTGGGGTGAAATTCCCTCGGTTGAATCAGAAATTGCGTTGATCAATGCTTATGGGGCAGAAGTAATCGCGTTAGTATTAAATACCCAAGGTTGTTCTATGGAGGAATTAAAAGCTTTTCAGGAAGATTACTATGAAAAACTAAAAATTCCTGTACTTTTACCCATCGAGGAAGGTGTTAACGCTATCTTACCCGCTTTTTTAGCTCTTTAATTTTAAATAAATGTCTTTTTGGTTAATAAAATCTGAACCCTTTGTCTTTAGCTTTTCCAAATTAATGGACGATGGAATATCTATGTGGGATGGTGTAAGAAACTACGGTGCAAGGAACTTTCTCAGAGCTATGGAAATGGAAGATATTCTACTTTTCTACCATAGTAATGAAGGATTGGAAATTGTAGGTATTGCCAAAGTTTTACACACAGCTTATCCCGACCCGACGGCAGAAAAAGGTGATTGGTCTGCTATTGATATCGTTCCAGTTAAAAAATTAAATAGGGCAGTAAGTTTAAAGGAAATTAAACAACATCCTGAATTACAAGATATTGGTTTAATAAAACAAAGTCGTTTGAGTGTTATGCCAGTGACTGAAGCTCAATTTGACATCATTATGCAATTAGCCGAAACTAAACTACACTAATAACTCATACAACATTTTACTTTCATTCATAGATTGGAACTGAAGCCCATTATTATTCATCCTTTGCAATAAAAGGTCATAATCTTCTTTACATTTTACCTGAATGCCAACTAAAGCGGGACCAAGCTCCCTGTTATTTTTTTTGGTATATTCAAAATGGGTAATGTCATCATTAGGACCTAAAACATGGTTTAGAAATTCTCTCAAGGCACCGGCTCGTTGTGGAAATCTAATAATAAAATAGTGTTTTAACCCATTATAAAGAAGCGCTCGTTCTCTAATTTCCTCCGTTCTGGTTATATCGTTATTGCTACCACTTACAATACATACAACGGTTTTCCCTTTAATTTCTTCTTTTATATCATCTAATGCAGCAATAGACAGAGTACCTGCAGGTTCAACTACAAATCCTTCATCATTGTATAATTGAAGTAAGGTATGACAAACTTTTCCTTCATCTACCAGTAGTACTCTGGACATCGTTTTTTTGACGATAGGAAAATTTATCTCTCCTACCTTTTTTACAGCAGCCCCATCCACAAAGTTGTCTATTTGATTAAGCGTTACTATTTTATCTTGCTTTATTGATTCAAACATTGCTGGTGCGCCGGCAGGTTCGACGCCTATTATTAATGTTTTTGGGCTCAACGCACTAAAAACAATACCACAACCCGCTATTAATCCACCACCACCAATTGGTGCTATGAGATAGTCGATGTGATGTGGGTACTGATTTAAAATTTCTAAAGCAACGGTACCTTGACCTTCAATTATTTTGATGTCATTAAAAGGATGAATAAATGCTTTTCCTGTCTCGGTCGAATAAATCATAGCCTCTTGAAAGGCATCGTCAAAAGTATCGCCAACCAGGACTATTTCCACCCAATCTTTTCCAAATTTTTTAACTTTTGTTACTTTTTGTTGTGGTGTAACCGAAGGCATGTATATTTTTCCTTTAACACCAAGTTTTTGGCAAGCAAAAGCAAAGCCTTGGGCATGATTTCCGGCACTGGCGCAAACTACACCTTGATCCAGAATTTCTTTCGAGAGGCTTGACATTTTATTATACGCACCTCTTATCTTGTATGATCTAACAACCTGAAGATCTTCACGTTTTAAAAAAATATTACATTGATATTGTTCAGATAAATTAGCATTTAGCTGCAATGGGGTCAAATCAGCAATTCCTTCTAACCTTTTAGCAGCCTCATATATTCCTTCAAGGGTATTTTGCGATGTTGCAACCATAATAGCTTGTTATAAAAAAAGAGGTATAGTCGAAAACCGAAAATACCTCTTTTTATTATTATTTAGATATAATTATTCTTTTACTGCTTCCGGGCGAAGGCTTCTTACTGTTTTACCAGCTTGCCACATTTCGCTATCTCTTAACTCTTTTAATTCAACCTCCAATTTAGCCCTATAATCAGGTAGGCTGTTTGAATCTATAGATAATTGGGCTTCATTTCCTGAAGAAACACTGGCATAAAGGTCTTCAAATACCGGTTTAACGGCATCACGAAATTTTTTCCACCAATCTAAAGCACCTCTTTGAGCGGTGGTACTGCAATTGGCATACATCCAATCCATTCCATTTTCAGCAACTAAGGGCATCAATGATTGAGTTAATTCCTCCACGGTTTCATTGAAAGCTTCTGATGGACTATGTCCATTACTACGCAACACTTCATATTGTGCAGCAAAAATACCTTGAATGCAACCCATTAAAGTACCTCTTTCGCCGGTTAAATCACTGTACACTTCCTTTTGAAAGGTAGTTTCGAAGAGATAACCTGAACCGATACCAATACCTAGTGCTACTACTCTTTCGAAAGCTTTACCTGTAGCGTCCTGAAAAATGGCATAGCTGGAATTTAATCCACGGCCTGCTATAAACATTCGTCTTAAAGATGTTCCACTTCCCTTTGGGGCAACCAGAATTACATCTACATCAGCAGGAGGTATAATTCCAGTTCTTTCTTTGTAGGTAATACCAAATCCATGAGAAAAATAAAGAGCTTTTCCAGGAGTTAATTTTGCTTTTAACTGTGGCCATGCCGCAATTTGGGCAGCATCAGATAAAAGATATTGAATAATTGTTCCTCTTTCAGCTGCTTCGTCGATGGAAAACAAGGTTTCTCCTGGAACCCATCCATCAGCAATAGCTTTGTCCCATGTAGGGGATGGGTATCTTTGCCCAACGATTACATTGAAACCATTGTCTCTTAGGTTTAATGCTTGCCCAGGACCCTGAACACCATATCCAATTATCGCAATAACTTCATCTTGAAGGATGTCTTGTGCTTTTTCTAAAGAGAATTCTTCCCGTGTTACCACGTTTTCTAAGGATCCTCCAAAATTTAATTGTGCCATTTTCTTCTACTTTTTTAGTACGCGCAAATATAAACATACTTAAGGTATTTGTTTTTAATTTCTAAGCCTGTTTATATTTCAATTTTAACTTTTTTACAAATTCTAAGAATCATTAAACCTGTTTTACCAAAAGGTTGGACAAGGAGAATCTTTTTTTCCTCCCCGTCTGGATGCTCCACTATCCTTTATCCGATAACCTGCCGACAATTGAACCAAATAAAACCAATCTACTGCCGGCCCTCCTCTGGAATAGGGTGTGGCAGAAGGATTTGGATACAACGTTGGATTGCTTATAAAGGCATTTAAGGCTAAATTAGTACCTTTTGGATTAGCCAATAAATCATTAAATACCACTGTCGCGGAGGAAACATCATCAATATAGTCACCAAAAACCCGGTTTCCAATGATTTCCGCCGTTAAGGTTAATCTTTTTTTAATCATAACAGAAAGTCCCGCTCCAACAGGCAGACTAAAGAGGTAAGATTCATAATAATCGGGATACCCTGGAATACCTTGTCCTTCTGTGCCTAATTT
>Ga0315907_10008841_pt1 | contig 10286 bp, 10 predicted proteins | sample LakEriMetagenome_3_FD_203525 | JGI IMG/M metagenome (GOLD analysis project Ga0315907, IMG submission 203525) | Freshwater fungal communities from buoy surface, Lake Erie, Ohio, United States - Buoy 12 MA123 | ecosystem: Environmental > Aquatic > Freshwater > Lake > Lake biofilm | place: USA...
CCCGGTCAGCCCCGCAAGGCGCGCCCCGAGTCGCGGTTTGAGGCATTTCTGAACTTCGCGCGCTAAGGCCCTGCCAGATCAGCAGGAAGCATCCAACCCCTTCGCCCGCCCATCGGAAGACGCTATATCTTGTGGCTGCCGCCGAGGACACCCACCAGAAGCTGTGGATAACTCGAAGGCGCACCGAGTCCGAGCCCCTCAGGAGTTTCATGTCCAGCGCCGCGCAAAGGCCAGATACCGCCACCCGCATTGAACCCTTTCGCCTGCGCGGGGCGAATTTCAGTTTGCTTGTGCTCCGCCTGCTCGATCACCGGCCGGAAGCGGTGGTGCCCGCCATTGGCGATCAATTCCGCCGCGCGCCGGGGTTTTTGCGCTTCGCGCCCATCGTGCTTGGCCTCGGTGACATTCAGGTGCCGCCGCATGAGGTGGATTTCCCCGGCCTTATCAAGGGCCTGCGCGAGCTTGAGATCATGCCGATAGGCACGACCGGCGGCACGGCGGAAATGCGCAATGCAGCGCTGTCCTATGGCCTGCCGCCGGTGCGCAGTGTTGGCGGCAAGGAAACGGATGAGATCGCAGCGCCCGCCGCGCCGGCGGGCGATGCCCCGCAAGCGGCACCACCGCCTCCGACGCCCGCGGCCAAGCCAGCCGCTGCGCGCAGCACCATGGTGGTGGAACAGCCGGTGCGCGCCGGGCAGCGCATTTGGGCGGAAGGGGCTGATCTGATTATCACCTCCACCGTCAATGCGGGGGCCGAGGTGATCGCGGATGGCAATATCCATGTCTATGGCGCGCTGCGTGGCCGCGCCATTGCGGGTGGTGCCAGCAATATGGAAGCGCGGGTTTTCGCGCTGAATTTCGACCCGGAATTGGTTTCCATCGCCGGCTTCTACGCCGTGCGCGAAGGCTTTCCGGCAGCACAGATTGGCAAGGCGATGCAGGTGCGGCTGGTGGGTGAGCGCATGCGCTTCGACCCCATCACCTGATCGCAGTGCATTAAAGTCTTAGGGAGGCAGAGGATATGGCTCAGGTTATCGTGGTGACATCGGGCAAGGGCGGCGTCGGCAAGACGACATCAAGCGCCGCCTTCGCAACCGGCCTTGCCCAACGCGGCAAGAAGACGGTGGTGATTGATTTCGATGTGGGCTTGCGCAACCTCGACCTCATTATGGGTGTCGAAAGGCGCGTGGTGTTCGACATCATCAATGTCATTCAAGGCGAAGCGCGGCTGAGCCAGGCGCTGATCCGCGACAAGCGGGTTGAATCCCTTTCTATCCTGCCGGCCTCCCAGACCAAGGACAAGGATACGCTGACCAAGGAAGGCGTCGCGAAGATCATTGAGGAATTGTCGAAGGAATTCGATTACATCCTGTGCGATAGCCCTGCCGGCATCGAAAAAGGCGCGCTGCTTGCGCTGTATTTTGCCGATCAGGCGATTGTGGTGACGAACCCGGAAGTCTCCTCTGTACGCGATTCGGATCGTATTCTTGGCGTGCTGCAATCCAAATCCAAGCGCGCGGAAGAAAAGCGCGAACCGGTGAAGGAACACCTGCTGGTGACGCGTTTTGACCCGAACCGCGTGGAAAAGGGCGAAATGCTGAAGCTGGATGATATTCGCGAAATCCTGGCCATTCCGCTGCTTGGCGTGATTCCGGAAAGCGAAAGCGTGCTGCGCGCTTCCAATACCGGCACGCCAGTGATCATGGATAATGAAAGCAATGCCGGCCAAGCCTATGCTGATGCGGTTTCCCGCTTCCTGGGTGAAGATGTGCCGCATCGCTTCCTGGAAGCTGAGCGCAAGGGTCTGTTCCGGCGCCTATTTGGTGGGAGGGCCGCATAATGTCCTGGCTCGATTTCTTCCGTGGCCGGCGCAAGGATGTTAGCGCCGTTGCCGCCAAGGAAAGGCTTCAGATTGTGCTGGCGCATGAGCGCATTGGCCGCAATCGAGAGGATTTCCTGCCGAAGCTCCAACAGGAATTGGTGGCGGTTGTCGCGCGCTATGTTGCGATTGATCCCAGCAAGGTGAATGTGCATCTTGATCGCGGCGGGGATATGTCCACGCTGGAGATCGAGATTGAATTGCCGGCGCCTTCCGCGATGCGGCTTGCGTCCGCGCGGTAAAGCCGCGCAAAGAAGGGCGCTGACGTGCGGCGTATTTTCAAGCCAAGTGGCGACACTTGGCGACTCGGAAAATACGACCAAAAAAACTTGATACGTGTCCAGTGAACTAATCTTCACGGGATACGTGTCACCGCCCTTCCTGCCGCCAGGCCAGCACCACGGTGCCGAGCAACAATAAAAGCGCCAACCATGGCGGCAGCAAGGGCAAGGCGGAAATGCTGATCACGCTGTGATCGGCATTGCGCCTGAGGCCAATCCAACCCGCGCCCGCAACCTCTCGCCCTGCGGTCACCATGCGCAATTCCGGCAGCGCGGGTGCGGCATCCTGACCCAACCAACGGAGCGCGCCACGGCCTTGCACCAGCGGGCGCAGCCTTTCGCCATCCGCGCGCAGATCAGCAATTTCCAAAGGATTGGCCACCGCAGCAGCGGCGAAAGCCACGCGCTTGCCATCGCCCACCTGCCATACGCCGGGCATGCGCGCGGCAATATCGGCAATCGCGCGCCCGCCGCCGGCTTCTTCCAGCCGGATGGTGCTGCGCGTGCCATCTGGCGCCGTGATGGTCACTTCCGGTGGCGGTGCGGCTTCCAGGCTGCGGCGGGCAATCGCCATGCGCCCGCCATCAATCCGCGCCGTCAAATCTTCTTCTTCCAAAGTGGTTTCGCGCATCAGCCAATGGGCGATGCGGCGCAGCAATTCTTCCTGCGGGCCGCCGCCATCATGCCCGCGCCCCCATAGCCAGATATGGTCGGACATCAGCAGCGCCACGCGCCCCTCACCAACCCGGTCCAGCACCAGCAAGGGTGTACCCTCGGGGCTCTCCATCACCGCCATGCCGCCGCGTGCCTCACCGCGCAGCCAGCGATACCAGCGGCCCCAGCTTGCTTCTGTTGAAGCGCTATTGGCCCCCGCCAAAGCTTCGGTCACCGGATGGCGCGCGCCAAGCGTGCTGATGCGCGGGCGGAACGGCCCTTCCTCCACCCCCGCACCACGGCCCATTGGGCGCGCAGGCAATACCTGCGATAGCGGCGTGAAGGCCAAGGAAGCCGGCCCCGCGAATTCCGGACCGACACTCATCAACAGCGCCCCACCCGCGCGCACGTGATCGGCGATATTGCGCATATAGGCCGGCGGCAGCAGGCCGCGATTGGTGAAGCGGTCAAACACAATCAGATCGAACTCGCGCAGCTTGACCTGAAACAACTCCCGCACCGGAAAGGCGATCAGCGCCAATTCATTGAGCGGCGTCAGATCATCCTTCTCCGGCGGGCGGAGGATGGTGAAATGCACCAAATCCACATTGGGATCGGCCTTCAGCAAGCGCCGCCATGCGCGTTCGCCGGCATGAGGCTCCCCGGAGACCAGCAGTACGCGCAGCCGATCCCGCACACCATTCACGGTGACAACCTGACGGTTATTGAGCGCGCTGACCTCCCCCGCGCGGGGTTCGGCTTCAAGTTCAATCACCATCGGGCCGCCGCGCGCGACGGGGACGGAGATTGCGTGCTCACGCCCGATAGGGATTTCCTCACGCCGCGGCGCCCCCCCATCGCGGCGAATGATCAGCCCTGCATTGCCGCCGGAACCTGCCCCCAAATCCTCGATCACCACGCGCAATTCCACCTGCTGGCCGACAATGCCAAAGCCGGGGGCCGAAACCAGGCGGAGGCGCCGATCAATTTCGCCGGCGCGGCCGGGCAACAGCACGTGAAACGGTGCGTCAAAGGGCAGCAGCGCCGGCGCGTCATGCACCTGGCCATCCGTGAGTGTGATCACGCCCGCAAACCGCGCCCGCGGCACATCCGCCAAAGCAGCCCCAAGCGCGGAGAATAGCGCCGTACCGCGCTGGCCGGCTTCCAGTACCTCAATCACCCGCAAATCAAGCGCCGGCAGGCGCGCGGCGCGCGCTTCCAAGGTAGCACGCGCGGCGGCGATGCGTTCAGCCCGGTCAGCGATCTGCGTGCTGTCACTACGGTCAACGGCAAGGATCGCGATATCCGGCCGGGTTTCGCGTTCCTCGCGGAGCAGGCGCGGATTACAGAGTGCGCCCAGCAGGATCACCGCCGCCAGCGCCCGCCACCAAATGCCGCGCGCGCGCTGAAACAGGCCATAGCCAAGGAAAAGCAAGGCGAGGAAAGCAAAAACCACCAGCAGCGAAAGCGGCAAGCGGGGGAGGAAATCTATATAGGCAAGATGCTGGGTCATGGCCGGCCATGCCGGGGTAGTGGCTGGCGAAAGCCAGCCTTACGCTCAGGGCTGGTGTGGCGGCTGCGCGCGAAACCGAGGCGGGTTAGCCTGGACCCCGCCATAACAATCACCGCACTAGGCGGCAGTGCTGCCAACCAGGCGCCAGGTCGGGTCGGCGCTATTGAGGTCACGCTGGAAGGTCCAAACATCGGTCATTTCCGTCACCGCCTCGGCACCTGAAACAATCGAGCCATCGCGCGCCTGCACCAGATTGATCTGATCCGTCACCAGACGCACCGTGACCTCGGCGACAGAGCCGCGGAGTTCGGCCGCTTCAATGCCGCTTTCCTCAACGCTGCGGAGTTCCGTGCGCTGGGTCTCACCGGCTGCCTCACGTGCGGCAATCGCCTGATCGAAGCCGGCAAAGGCTTCTTCGGACAAAAGCGGCTTCAAGGTGGCGCGATCACCGCGGGCAAAGGCTTCCACAATCATGCCGAAGGCAGTCTCGGCGCCGTCCAGAAAGCGGTTGGGATCAAAGCTGCGGTCGCGCTTTTGGATTTGCATCAGCGCCTCACCGGCTGGGGTGCGCGGATCAGGAATGACACGCCGTGCACCGCCCTGGGACGGCTTTGCGCCAATCTCGACCTCAGTCGCAGGACCCCGTGCGGGCACCGGCGCGGCCTCCGGCTGCGCCTGACGTTCAAACCCCGTCCGGCGGCCAAGCACACTCCGCAGTCGCAGCACCAAAAAGGCCGCAACCATCGCGAAGAGAATGAGATCTATCGGCAAGCCACCCATGTTTTTGCTCCTTGAGCCTTAATCTAGGGTGCCATAGGCCCCAGGGCAACGCTTCGCTTGCGCGAAGCCGCAACGGAATCACCTGAACGCCCAGGCCATTGCCCAAAAACTAGGCCGGTTGCGGCCAGCGGACGGCCTCGCTAGACCAAACTCAGTTCAAATGAGGGTGACAATCGTGATTCTGCTTCGGCATGGGCAAAGCGAATTCAACCTGCTTTTTACCCAAACCCGCAAAGACCCAGGGATTATTGACCCCAAGCTGACACAGCTTGGCCAAACCCAGGCGGAAGAAGCGGCCGAGGCGCTGGCGCATGAAGGCATCAGGCGGATCATTGTCTCCCCCTATACCCGCGCTTTGCAAACTGCCCTGCCGGTAGCGCGGCGGCTCAACCTGCCGCTGACCGTCACGCCAACGGTGCGCGAACGCTATGCCTTCACTTGCGATATCGGCAGGCCGGTGACGGAGCTACGGCTCGATTTCCCCCATGTGGTGCTGGACCATATTGACGAGGTCTGGTGGCCACCCGTGGAAGAACCCGCCGAACAGGTGATTGATCGCGCCCAGCTATTCCGTGACGAAATGGCCGCGCTGCAGGATTGGTCCCATACATTGGTGGTGTCCCATTGGGGCTTCATCCTGGCCTTCACGGGCAAAAGCGTCATGAATGGCCAAATGCTGCGCGTGGACCCGACCGAAGCGCCCCCCGCCGAGATCATCTGGAAGCACTGAACGGGGAGCGTCGCGGCCCTACCCGGCCTCCAACCGATAACCGCCGCCATCCGTCAGCAGAATACGCGCCTCCGCCGGGTTGGGTTCGATCTTCTGGCGCAGGCGGTAGATATGTGTCTCCAGCGTATGCGTGGTGACCTTGCTGTTATAGCCCCAGACCTCGCTCAGCAGGATTTCACGTGAAACCGGCTGCCCGCCGGCACTAAGCAGGAAGCTCAGGATTGCCGCCTCCTTTTCCGTCAGGCGAATCTTCCGCCCGCGCTTCGGTTCCTGCAGCAGCTTGGCAGCGGGGCGAAACTCATAGGGCCCGATGACCGAGGCGGCATCGTCACCACTGCTGAGGCGTTGGATGTGCGCGCGCAGCTTCGCCAGCAAGTCCTGTATTCTGAGAGGCTTGGTAATGGCATCATTCGCCCCGGCATCCAGGCAACGCAGCACTTCTTCTTCCCCCGCAGCCCCGGCCAATAGAATGATGGGCATGCGCATGCCCGCGCGCCGCAACTTGGCGCAGAACTCCCGCGCTGAGCCATCCGGCAGGCCAAGATCCAGAAGAATGGCGGCAAACCGGGCTCCTTCGGCGCGGATCAGTACCTCCGCCGCCGCAATGCTGGCAGCGCCAAAGGCAGCGAATTCGCCCCCGAAAGCCAATTGCTCGATCAGGCTGGCCCGAAGCCTTTCATTATCATCCACGATCAAGACGGGATGCGGGGGGGTCATCGGCGGCGAGCCTCGTTCTTCTGTCCTGGAGCCCGGCCGCGACGGATGCAGCGCCCCTTTCTGAGTAGGCCAGAATGCCACCGGCCAAGCCATGGCCGCAAGATATCGCCGCGGTGTGACGCCATGACGCGGTCATTGTCGGGCGGGGGCTCGCAAAGCGCCGCAACAGTGCCACATTCACCCCTACTGAATAAGCGCGTATTGGAAACCCTTCACATGTCCCTGCAAGGTGGCCGTTTGCCCCAAAGCCCTGAAATCGCCCCCGACCCGCGCCGCCTGGCCATGCGCGGCGTGCATCGTGCCGTTTCCGATTTGCGGCGCGGCACCCCGGTGCTGATCATCGAAGGAGAGGTGGCCTTGCTGGTCGGCGCGGCGGAAACGCTTGGCGCTTCAGGGCTTGCCGATATCGCCTCTGGCGGCTTGGCGGCGCCAGTGCTGCTGCTTGCCCCGACGCGCGCGGCGGGTTTGCTGCGCCGGCCCGTGACCCAGGCCGAGGATCAGGCTGTGGTGGCGCTGCGCTTGCCAGCTTTGGCGCTGGACCCCGTGAGGCTGCGCAGCTTCGCTGACCCCACCGCCGAAAGCCTGCTGCCGCATGAGATGGAGCAACTTTCCCCACCCCCACTCGCCGGCGCGGCCCTTGCCCTGGCCAAGCTTGGCCGGCTTTTGCCTGCGCTGGTCGCCGCCCCCGCCGCTGCGGGTGTGGCTGAGCGTCTATCGCTGCTGTGTGTGCCGGCCGAGGATGTCTTGAGCTACCCGATCAGCGCCGCTGCCAGCCTGCAACGCGTGGCCGAAGCCCGCGTGCCGCTGGAAGATGCGCCGGAAGCGCGCATCATCGCTTTTCGTGCCGCCGATGGCGGGATTGAACACCTCGCCATTTTGGTGGGCGACCCGGAAGCAAGCGACGCCGCCGGGCAGGCGCCTTTGGTGCGCGCCCATTCCGAATGTTTCACAGGTGATCTTTTGGGTTCGCTCCGCTGCGATTGCGGGCCGCAGCTGCGCGGCGCCATCAAGCGCATGGCGGAAGACCCCGCGGGCGGTGTGCTGCTTTACCTGGCGCAGGAAGGCCGCGGCATTGGGCTCGTGAACAAGCTGCGTGCCTATACAATGCAGGATCGCGGGCTTGATACACTCGATGCCAATCGCGCGCTTGGCTATGGCGCGGACGAGCGCAATTTCCTGGTGGCTGCCACCATGCTGCGCGAGATTGGGATGACGCGTGTCAGGCTGCTGACCAATAATCCCGACAAGCTTTCTGGCCTTGCGGCATGCGGCATTGATGTGGTGGGCCGTGAAGCGCATCAATTTGATCCCAATGGCGTGAATGACGCGTATCTGGACACCAAGGCGCGGCGCTTCGGCCATATGCTGGGATAGGCAATGAGCCCATCCAGTCTCGCGACACTTGGACCGGATGGGCTGCTGCGCTTTCGGGGTGGGATTTTTCGTTGCGCCATCGGCAAGGGTGGCAGGCGCGCTGACAAGCGCGAAGGTGATGGTGCGACACCAATAGGATTATTGCCGCTCCGTCGCGTGCTGTATCGTGCGGATCGTCTGGCGCCGCTACTCGCCGCAGTGCCCGTGGCGCCGATCGCGCCCGAGGATGGCTGGTGCGATGATCCGATGCATGCCGATTACAACACGCAAATCCGCCTGCCGCATCCGGCGCGGCATGAAGAACTTTGGCGCGTAGATGCGATTTATGATGTGATTGGCGTGCTTGGCTGGAATGATGCGCCGGTCGTGCGCGGCCGTGGGAGTGCGATTTTCCTGCATTTGGCGCGGCCCGGCTTCAGCCCGACCGAGGGCTGCATTGCGCTGGAGCAGCGCGAGCTTCTGCGCGTTTTGGCCGAGGGGCTAACGGCGATTAAGGTTTCGGATAGTACGCGGAGTTAGGCGAGGCCTTTTCCTTCGCCAAGGCAGCTCTGTATATACGGGGGCTCCTTGACTCAAGAAAGATCACCGAGGTGAACACGCCTGAAAAACCATACTTCACAGAAGATGAGGCTGAATCTTTGGCACGCTACATCCATGCCGCGGCTGTGGTAGCCGCCTTTTGTCTGCCTGTAATGTTCTCATGTGGAATAGAAGGTTTTTTCCAAACCTCCGTAAACATTCTCCTGAAAGGTCAGGGAATGCAAGTTATGCTTATCCTAATCTCAGTTTTTTTATTCGTTATTATGTTTCAATCGCAGTCGTTTTCGTTTTGTGGAGACGTGGTCGGTTTAAGGAATTTCGGCCGATTAAGCATGGTTTAGGTAGAGTGCCAGTCGAGAAAATCAAATACATTCCCGAAGAGGATAAGATAAAGTATGGACGCTTAATCTCTTTCGTATTTCTTCCAAAATTTCTTGCGGCCATCTCACTGGGCTGGTTCTTGATGGCAAGAACTCATTGCCCCTAGAAAAGGAGACCTGAGTTACCATGGATACTTCGCAATCATCGCTTGTCTTCCGCCGTGACTTAAACCTTGGCGGAGCAGCCGCATGAAAACGCGCGCCGCCGTGGCTTGGCAAGCGAAACAGCCGCTCTCCATCGAAACCGTTGATCTGGATGGGCCGAAGCCCGGCGAAGTGCTGGTCGAAATCATGGCAACCGGCGTTTGCCATACGGATTCCTACACGCTGGATGGGTTGGATTCCGAGGGGCTTTTCCCCGCCATCCTCGGCCATGAAGGCGCTGGCATTGTCCGCGAAATCGGCGCCGGCGTCACCAGCGTGAAGCCCGGCGATCACGTGATCCCGCTCTACACGCCCGAATGCCGCGCCTGTAAAACCTGTCTCAGCCGCCGGAGCAATCTTTGCACCTCCATCCGCGCGACGCAGGGCAAGGGTGTGATGCCCGATGGCACCAGCCGCTTTCGCTGCGAGACCACGGCACCCGGCAAGCCAGTGTTTCACTATATGGGCTGCAGCACCTTTTCGAACTTCACCGTGCTGCCGGAAATTGCCCTGGCCAAGGTGCGTGAAGACGCGCCCTTCGACAAGATTTGCTATATCGGCTGCGGCGTCACCACCGGCATTGGCGCGGTGATCTATACGGCCAAGGTCTGGCCTGGCGCCAATGTGGCGGTATTCGGGTTGGGTGGCATTGGGCTCAATGTCATTCAGGGCGCGCGCATGGTGGGTGCCGACAAGATCATCGGCATAGACATCAACCCCGCCAAGCAGGCCATGGCGCGCAAATTCGGGATGACGCATTTCATCAACCCGAATGAGATCGGCGCCGATAAGGTGGTCCAGGCCATCACGGACCTCACGGGCGGGGGGGCTGATTTCTCCTTCGACTGCACCGGCAATGTCGCGGTGATGCGTCAGGCGCTGGAATGCTGCCATCGCGGCTGGGGTGAGAGCATCATTATCGGCGTCGCCCCTTCAGGGGCTGAGATCGCCACCCGCCCCTTCCAACTTGTGACAGGCCGCGTCTGGAAAGGTTCCGCCTTTGGTGGTGCGCGTGGGCGGAGCGATGTGCCGAAGATTGTGGATTGGTACATGGAAGGGAAGATCGATATTGACGATCTGATCACCCACACCATGCCGCTTGAGAAAATCAATGATGCCTTCGATTTGATGCATGAAGGCAAATCCATCCGATCAGTGGTGGTGTTCTGATAGCCACCTAATCGAAAGTGAGGTCCATTCGAATGAGGCAACAACTACCGGGTCTCGAAAACCTGACTGTAGCGAACCTTAAAGAGTGGGCTGCAGATCTTGGTACGCTTGGTATTCGTGATCC
>Ga0315907_10008846_pt1 | contig 10281 bp, 3 predicted proteins | sample LakEriMetagenome_3_FD_203525 | JGI IMG/M metagenome (GOLD analysis project Ga0315907, IMG submission 203525) | Freshwater fungal communities from buoy surface, Lake Erie, Ohio, United States - Buoy 12 MA123 | ecosystem: Environmental > Aquatic > Freshwater > Lake > Lake biofilm | place: USA...
TTGAGTCAACAATGAGCAGTGCACCCTCACACGCCGCAATCGAGCGCGACACTTCGTACGAGAAGTCAACGTGACCGGGAGTGTCGATGAGATTCAGCACATATTTTTCACCTTTATAGGTGTAGTTCATCTGGATTGCGTGGGCCTTGATGGTAATGCCCTTTTCGCGCTCCAGATCCATATCATCGAGCGTTTGTGCAACGAGTTTGCGCTCATCAACGGTTTTGGTAACCTGCAATAAGCGGTCGGCCAAGGTGCTCTTGCCGTGGTCGATGTGTGCGATGATGCAAAAATTACGAATGTGCTTCTGACTCATGAGTATATTCAAACGGGCTGCGAAAGTACGCACAGACATGGCAAAACACCCAAGTATTAGGGGATTAACCATGTAAGGTGTATCTGTCTATAAGCTTGCTATTGTACTTTTGATTTCCAATACACGATTCAATGAAATTTTTATCCGTTTTTTTCTGTTGGATGCTCGCGTTGAGCGCAGCCGCGCAAGACCATATAACGCACTTCTGTGGACAAACCGAGGCGCGTGAACGGTTGTTTACAAAGCATGCGCATGCGCGAGAGGTATGCGAGCACGATACTCGCGAGTTGGAGCGCTTTACTCAGGAGCAAGAAAATCAACGGGGAGGCGGCACGCAGGTGTATATCATTCCTGTAGTGTTTCATGTTATACACTTGAATGGTCCTGAGAACATCAGCACGGAGCAAATCATGGACGCAATCAACGTTCTGAATCGTGATTTTCGAAAATTGAATTCCGACACGATAGCTATCGTGGACGAATTCGTGGATATCGCTGCCGATTCATACATCGAATTCCGTTTGGCTACTATCGATCCCGAAGGCAATTGTTCGAGTGGTATCAATCGTATTGTTAGTGACCTTACGAATGATGGTTACAACTCAGACATTAAGTTGTTGTCGAATTGGCCTAGAAACAGCTATCTGAACGTTTGGGTGTGCGCCGAGATAGGCAACAATATTGCGGGCTTCACTTATTTACCCGGTGACGTCAATGGAAATTGGGGAGCCTTGGAGGATGGCATCGTAATGAGGAGCGACTACATAGGAACTATCGGAACCGGCGCCATTACTCGCTCACGAACTCTCACACATGAGGTGGGACATTGGTTGAATTTATACCATACCTGGGGCCCTACGAATTCTCCGGGTGATGCATCGAATTGTGATTTTGACGACAACGTTGCAGATACTCCCAACACGATTGGCTACACCAGTTGTAATCTGAATGGCGCTTCTTGCGGAAGTGCTATAGACAACGTGCAGAACTATATGGAATACTCCTATTGCAGTCGCATGTTTACGCAAGGGCAAGCCAACCGCATGCGGGCGGCGCTGCAAAGCAACACGGCTCAGCGCAATCAGCTGTGGACATCAGCAAACTTGGCAGAAACAGGGGTGTTGAATCCTCCGCTTTGTGCTGCTTCATTTACCTCTTCGCAGTACACGGTTTGTGCGGGCGATGAGGTTGCCTTTTTCGACGATTCTTATCACAATGTTGTTTCTTGGAATTGGGATTTCGGTGACGGCCAAACGTTCGGTGGAAACGATCCACTCATTCACAAAAACCCATCGCACGCATATGCAGAGCCTGGTATTTACAGTGTAACCCTGACGGTTAGCAACGGGGTTCAATCTATTTCAGCAACGGAAACTGCTTTTGTTCGTGTGCTCTCGAGCGCTATGATGCAATCGCCATTTTCAGAAGGGTTTGAAGGCACGTGGCCCGGCACGTGGATAAGCAACAACATCAATGGTGATGAGGCTTGGGAAACAACCTCTACGGCATTTTACAGTGGAAGCAAATCGCTGCGTTTGCGCAATTTTAATATCGATGCAGGCAATGTTGACGAACTCTATTCTGCCACAATAGATTTGACCGGCGCAGAAATGGCAACGATTTCATACAAGTGGGCATGGGCCAATCGCTCAACGGAAACAGACGATCGATTGAGGTTGAGTGCTTCGGGCGATTGTGGTTTAAGCTGGAGTATGCGCAAGATGCATAAGGGAACCACAAATCTTCCAACAGCGGATCCTACCGATGCTTTCTTTGTTCCTTCAGGGATTGACGAATGGTCTCAAACATCCGTGGAGTTGATTAATGATGAGTGGTTCAATGATCGTTTCCGCTTCAAGTTCGATTTCACTAGTTATGGAGGAAACAACCTTTACCTGGATGATATCAACGTTGTGGGCCAATTCGCATCGGGTGTTCGAGAAGTAACGCCGCTATTTATTTATTCGGTTTATCCCAATCCGACAGAAGGCAACATGACCCTGGATATTCAGCAACTTGCGAGTGAGCCGGTTCAAATCCTTCTCGTTAATTCTTTAGGCCAGGCGGTAAAAGAAATTTATAATGGAGTACTTTCTTCAGGTAAGCATCTAATGGAAATAGAAGAACAGGCCGCCGGATTGTACACATTGGTTCTTTCGAAAGGAACACACTCCGACATACGAAGGGTTGTTTTCAAGTAGTTGAGCACCTCGGAAAATTGAGGCTTTATATGTTTTGATGAAGCAATTCATCACAATATTTTATTATTCTTCGTGGTGAAAGAACTGTTCAGTTCTTTGAGCCATCGAATTCGTATTTTCGCCCCATGTCTCGCATCCTTACCGGCATACAAAGTACAGGCACACCGCATCTGGGAAACATGCTTGGTGCAATTATGCCTGCTATTGAAGAAAGTAAAAAGCCCGAAAACGACAGCTTCCTGTTTATTGCCAATTTGCATACGCTCACAGCAGTGAAGGACGCTGCAGCTATTCGCGAAAACACGTACTCGGTGGCAGCAGCATGGCTCGCATGTGGACTTAACACTTCAAAGACTACCTTTTATCGTCAAAGCGATGTGCCCGAAGTGACAGAGCTTACATGGTATTTGCAATGCTTTACGCCATTTCCGATGCTTGCCAATGCGCACAGCTTTAAAGATAAGAGTGATCGATTGAGTGATGTGAATGCCGGACTGTTTACCTATCCGGTGCTCATGGCCGCCGACATTTTACTCTACGGAGCCGAGATTGTTCCCGTTGGAAAGGACCAGGTGCAGCACCTTGAAATAGCGCGTGATATCGCCGAAGCATTTAATCACCGCATGGGTGAAACACTCGTTGTTCCACAATCCAAAATCAACGAGGAAACACAGTACATCCCGGGCACCGACGGACAGAAAATGAGTAAGAGCTATGGCAATTACATCAATGTTTTTCTTCCGGAAAAGGAGTTGAAGGATGTTATCAATAAGAAAATTGTAACCGACGCTACGCCGTTGGAAGAGCCGAAGGATGCGGAAGGCAGCGTAGTTTTTAAACTCTATAAGCTTATTGCTCCTGCAAACGATGTTGCCACGTTGAAGGGCAAACTCGAAGCAGGTGGTTATGGATGGGGCCACGCAAAGAAGGATTTGCTTGAAGCTATCCTCACGCGTTTCGCGGAAGAACGCAAGGCCTATGATCACTACATGGCCGATAAACAAGAGCTGGATCGACGGTTGCATGAAGGCGCTGAGAAGGCACGTGCCACGGGATTTAGCACACTGCAATCTGTGCGTAAGGCGTTGGGTTATTGACGAAGTGTAAGCCCTTGGTGTAAAAATTACACCTCGCAAGTCGTATTAATCACAATTCTTCTACATTTGTTAGACTTGTATTAGCCTATCGTCGGGCAGCTATACGCCCGCTTTTTTTAATTAACCTCACAAAACACGTTCATGAAACGGATTTTATTCATTCATGTGATGGCACTTTTCTGTGCTGTTCAATCATTTGCACAAAACTCTCTGAACTCAGGCGATTTCGTTGGGGGTTCTTGGGGCTCGGGACAGGCCATGAGCGCATCGGCGGGCACTTCGTTGATTATTACAAAGTCTGTAGCGACAACGGGCGATAAGTATTTTCGATTTTTCGGAGACGGCAGTCCGTGTGGTGAATACCAACCGACTACGAATGGCGATTTTTTCACACACAATGTTGCGGTGACCGCACCCAACGCCAACTGTGGAAATGCGAACGCCTGGCGCATCAACGTCCCAACGACTACATCGAATGTGGTTTTTAAAACAGACGGGGGCAACGATGGTATGGACAGAACCATTGCGTATGTCATTCAAGGGGCTGTTCAATCTGTGAGCAGTGTGAGCCAGGCGCCCACATCGGGCAGTGTGTTTCCCGGACAGGCGGTAACAGTAACCGCTACACTGAGTGGCGCATTCGCCACGGGTCAGGCGGCTTATTTGCGATACACAACCAACAGTTATTCAACTTCTACTGTTGTTACGATGACGGGTTCAGGCACTTCCTATACTGCAACTATTCCTGCCGCGACCAACACACCTGGAGCTTCGGTAAGTTACTATGTTTTTACTTCGGGTAATACGGCTCCGGCGGCAAACGGATCGGATGCTGATTTTAGCACCATTAACTTAAATAATAACGGTGGATCTAATTATACCTACACCGTAGCCTCTGGATGGACAACTGCGGCCACCGGTAACTGGGGAACCGCAGCAACTTGGACAGCCAACGCCATTCCGCCCACTGCCACAAATCTTGGTGTAATTACACTCAACCATAGCGTAACACAGAATCAAGATGCTCTTGGTTCAAGCATCGTTATTGCGAGTGGCGTGACTTTAACTGCCACGACCAATACGTTGACAATCTCGAACAACACCTCGAGCACCACCTTCACAAATTCAGGCACGATGGCCCTTTCCGGCACACATGCCGTGACGTTCGCGGGAACCGCCACTCATACAGTATCAGGAACAACTACATTCAACAACGTTAACACAACCACCGGAGTTAACTTCGGTTCGGGCTCTACGATAAACGGTAACTTTACGATTAATGCGGGTGGTTTTGTTTCAACAAATGCTCCAACCTACGGATCATCTTCGACGTTGATTTACAACACCGGCGCGAGCTACGGAGCTTCCACAGAGTGGACAGCAAATGCCCTGACCGGCCAAGGGGTGCCGAACAACGTAACCATTTCTACTGCTTCAACCAATGTGAATTTCGGTGCTTCAACGCAGTACCGTCGTTTGCGCGGAAATCTCACCATTTCGGCATCTACCACGTTGGTACTATCAACAGCAGCAGGTGGTGATTTGAAAATTGGCGGAAACTGGACGAATAGCGGAAGTTTTACGAATAACTCGCGTGCCGTCTATTTTGACGGTAGCACCGCACAGAGTTTAACAGGGACGAACTTGTTCTCGTATTTGTTCATAGCAAACACTTCCGCCGATGTAACAGCATCGAGTGCAATTACTGCTACGATTAGTTTAACCATCGATGCGGGCGCTAGACTCAACATGCAAACATTTACATTGACTTTGACGGGCTCAACGAGTGTTGTAAATGGAACCCTTCGAAGTGCAGGCGTTTTCACAGGAGCAACCGCTGCAACGCTAACGTTTAGTTCAACGGGCGTCTACGAGCACAATCATACAACGACAGCCGGCACTATTCCCACAGCAACCTGGAATGCATCATCTACATGTAAGATTATCGGCTATACCTCAAACACAGCCGCTACCGGAGGCTTGAACCAAACCTTTGGCAACTTCACATGGGATTGCAGTAGCCAAACATCGTCTGTTAACCTCAATGGAGGTCTCATTGGAACTATCGCCGGAAACTTTACCATGGCTTCTACCGGTGCCGGTTCGGCTCAACTGCGTTTGGGAGGTTCAAGTTCAACATGGACAACCAACATTAGCGGTAACCTCAACGTGCAGGGTGGGCGACTCGCTTTGATTGGCTCAGGAACAGCCGGAACAGGGTCTGCAACGATTAATGTTGGTGGAGATCTTTCGATTTCAGGAGGTCTTATCGACTTCAATGCAGGAACCAACGCTTCTGCTGCAGCATTAATTGTTAAGGGCAATTTCTCACAGTCGGGAGGAACCATACAAAAATCATTTTCAGCAACCGGAACATTGAGATTGGATAAGGCATCCGGAACACAGACGGTATCTCAAACAGCAGGAAGCATTACCAATAACATTAATATCGCATTTGGATCGGGTTCTTCTTCCAATACTGTGCAATTACTAACCGATTTTAATGCCGGAACAGGCAGCGGAACAATTACAGCGGCAGCGTTGGCAACAGTGGATTTTCAAACCTATGTGTTGAGTGGCTCTGGCACTTTCGCTGCATCGACCGGTACAACCTTGGTCACTGCTAACACGAATGGCTTTAACACAACTGGGTCATCAGGTTCTGTGCAAACCACAGCTCGGACCTTCACGAATACAGGAGTGAACTATACCTACAATGGTTCTTCGGCGCAGGTTGCCGGAACCGGTATCGGTGCGTCAGCGTCTATTGCCAACCTTACAATCAACAATTCCGCTGGCGTAACCCTCAGTAGTAATATTCAGTCTCTCACAGGAACCCTAACTCTTACGAGCGGAAATCTTACTCTGAGCACGTTCGATTTGTCCGTTGGGTCGGCAGGAACAACCAGTGGAGCAGGGGCTACGAAATATGTTGTAACCAATAGCACCGGTCAATTGAAGAAGGCTGCATTGACAACCTCGTTCACATTTCCGGTTGGAAATAGTGCTTACAACCCTATTACCCTTGTGAACACAGGAACATCAGATACATATGGAATCATAGTTCTGGATGGAACCATTCCCAATTCTACTGTTTCTTCGGCTTGTGTAAATCGCAGGTGGGCTATAACCGAGGATACAGCAGGAGGAGGAAATCTTTCGGTAACGGCTCAATACAACACAGGTGAAACCGGAGGAACGTATACAACCGGCTCACAGGTATTTGTTGGATTGTATATACCAACTTCATGGACCACGACTGCCGCAAGTGTAAGCGGTTCGAATCCATTTACAGCCGCGGCATCAGGCTTTAGCCAGTCGCTGCCAACTAGCGGTACGAACTCATATTTTGCCATTGGTAATGAAGGCATGGCTTTAGGAATTCCCGAAATTACAACCACCACCGCAGCATCGTCTATTACGAATACATCTGCCACCACCGGCGGACAAAGCATTACCGGCTCTGCGCTATCTGCCAAGGGCGTTGTATAAAGCACTGCGGCAGTGAGTACTTCACCAACGCTTTCAAACAGCGTGCTTACAGATGGAACAACGACCAGCGCTAATTTCACAAGCGGTCTTACCGGACTCGATCCCCAAACACAGTATTACGTTCGCGCATACGCAACCAACGCTGCAGGAACAGGATATGGGCCAGCGGTTAACTTCTACACACTATCGAATCCGGCAACCGCACAAGCGAGTGGCTTGAGCGCCACTGTGTCTGCCTCCGGTGAGTTGACCATTACCTGGACAGGCGCAACATGGCCTAGCTCCGGCGCAACACAGGCCGGCTATGCGCTGATATACGGAACAGGATCGCCTACGCTATCGTCATCGAACGGAAGCGCTCCCGCTGCAGGTGTTGGAACCTTAATAACCATTACACCAACTAACTTGCCGACGGCTCCCTCCTCTTCGTATGTGCTATCGGGCCTTACGGGTGGTTCAACGTATAATTTCTTATTGGTTCCTTTTACATGGGATGGCACAAATGCAGCAACCTACAATTATTTAATCGCCGGTGCGCCTACGACCTCGGCTACGGCAATTACCAACCCGGCGATTACCACGACTGCGGCAATTACATCGATAACGAATTCAAGCGCATCGAGCGGAGGTTCCGGTATTACAGCAAACGGCGGAACCATATCGGCGAAAGGTGTTGTGTGGAACACAGCCACCGCGCCTACTACAGCAAACAACCTTACCACAGATGGCACGGGTACAGCCGCGTTCAGCAGCTCAGTCACTTCGCTTTCAGCACAAACACAGTATTACGTGCGCTCATATGCCACGAATGATGTGGGAACAGCATACGGCAATGAGCTGACATTCTATACTTTGTCGAACGAGCCTACTGCGGCAGCAACATCATTTACAGCCACTGAAAACGGGTCGTCACAGATTGATCTCGCTTGGACGGCCGCTACATTCCCTGGTGCGGGCGCAACTAACAGTGGGTATATCATTCTGCGTCGCATTGACAGCACTAATCCCACCACAACAAGCGTGTCTGATGGCGTTGCACCCGGAAGCCTTTCTTTGCCTTCAGGAACAACATTGGTAACAACCATTACTTCAGGCGCCACCACCGCATACAACCACACGGGCCTTGCGGCTTCTACTCAATTCAACTACATCATTATTCCTTTTACATGGAATGGAAGTAATGCCGAAACGTACAATTATTATTTGACCTCAGCACCAAATACAAACGCAACGACAACCGCGGGATTGCCGACGATTGATGTAACGGTAACCGCATCGAGCATTACCCAAAACAGTGCATCGAGCGGAGGTAATGATTTGATTGCGGGCGGAAGTGCAATTACAGCAAAAGGTGTTGCCTATAACACTACCGGCACGCCTACTACAGCAGACAATACGACGAGCGATGGCACCGGCACAGCCAACTTCACAAGCTCGCTTACAGGGCTTTCAGCCCAAACTCTTTACTATGCGCGAGCGTATGTTACTAACTCATCGGGTACGGGTTATGGCAATGAAATCACGTTCCGCACGCTGTCAAATCCAGCTACAGCTCAGGCGAGCGGCTTGAGTGCTACGGCCTCAGCTTCGGGTGAATTGACCATCAACTGGACAGGCGCCACATTCCCCTCTTCGGGCGCTACACAAGGCGGCTACGCTTTGATTTATTCCACCGGCTCACCCACTCTTTCATCTGCAAATGGCAATGTACCTGCGGCCGGAGTGGGAACCCTGATTACCATAACACCAACGAATCTTCCAACTGCTCCGGCTACGTCGTATGTGTTGACCGGACTTACAGGAGGCACCACCTACAACTTCTTGCTGGTGCCATTCACTTGGGATGGAACGAACTCAGCGACCTATAACTATCTAACCGCATCGGCTCCTACAACATCCGGTGTTGCAGTTATAGCGGCGTCTGTAACAACAACAGCTATCTCTTCCATAACAGCTTCAACTGCCAATAGTGGGGGCAGCAGTATTAGTGCCGGAGGAGGAACTATTTCTGCTAAAGGTGTTGTATGGAACACAGCAACAGCGCCAACACTCGCCAACAACTCAACGAGCAACGGAACCGGAACAGCAAGCTATACATCGAACATGACGTCATTAAGCGCAGAGACGCTTTACTACGTTCGCTCATACGTGACAAATGAACTAGGCACAGCATACGGCAACGAACTCACCTTCCGCACTCTCTCTGAAGCCCCTACAGCGCAGGCTAATGCGTTGGCGGCTACAGCCACTTCTGCGAGCAACATTGATCTCAGCTGGACAGCAGCAACCTTCCCGGGATCGGGGGCAACAGTAACGGGTTATGTTTTGCTTCGCGCAACGTCACCCAACACCCCTTCATTAGGAAATGGAAATGGTGTTGCTCCAACCGCGGGAGCGAACACCACTATTGTAAGCTCATCGATTGCAGGAAGCGCGACAACCGCCTCTAGCAGTGGATTATCTGCCATTACTGCCTACAATTATTTGCTGGTTCCATTTACGTGGGATGGTGTTAACACGTCAACGTATAACTACCTTATCACATCAGCACCCGCAGCAAATGCAACCACGTTGGCCTCATTGCCTATTGCTCAGCCAACGGCGCTTACATTTTCCGCAATAACAGCAACCACCATTACAACATCATGGACAGCTGCAGCGGGCGGACCTTCAGGGTATATCGTTTTGCGCTCAGCGGGTTCTGCTCCTGATTCAGACCCGGTTTCAGGAACAACCTATACAGCAGGTAATACATTGGGTAACGCCACTGTCGTGTATGTTGGTGCTGCGGTTACGACCGGAGCACAAACAAGCCTGGTGGATGGCACAACGTATTATTACGAAGTGTATAGTTACAACGGTACCGGCGCTACGCGTAATTACCTCACAACATCACCGCTGAGCGGCTCACAAGCGACAACAGCCGTGAGTGCACCTGTAGCTTCCGCGGGCACCTCTATTACCGATGCAGGATTCACCGCCAACTGGAGTGCGGCAACAGGAGCAAATAGTTATGAGTTGGATGTTTTCCCACTAACGTTTGACTCATTTGATAATACAACAACACTTTTTGCAACCACCTCAGGTCCGGCGAGTTACTATACCGGTAGCTCCGGTGCCGGCGACAGGCCTGCTACTGTGGCTTTCGCCACTGATGGCTCTCACGGTCGCGGTG
>Ga0315907_10008849_pt1 | contig 10277 bp, 8 predicted proteins | sample LakEriMetagenome_3_FD_203525 | JGI IMG/M metagenome (GOLD analysis project Ga0315907, IMG submission 203525) | Freshwater fungal communities from buoy surface, Lake Erie, Ohio, United States - Buoy 12 MA123 | ecosystem: Environmental > Aquatic > Freshwater > Lake > Lake biofilm | place: USA...
TTGACCAAGACATTCATGGAAACGAGCGCTATCTTGGCATGAACTGCGCAGCCTGTCATGTCACAGAAATAAAGACGGGCGGCCGAACGGTCTTGATCGACGGTGGAGTTTCACACTTTAACTTCTGGTCGTTCATGGAAGAGTTGGAGCTCGCGCTCAAGGCGACTGCCGAAGATGACGCCAAGTTCGACCGCTTTGCGATACGGGTCTTGAAGGATGATGCCGACGACACGTCAAGGGCTCAGCTGCGGGCACGGCTTCGCGGGGTGGTGCGCGATCGTGAAGAATGGGCGACGCACAACACCGCCCCAGCACAGCCCGGCCCTGGCCGAGTGGACGCATTGAATGTCATTCTGAACCAAGCTTCGGCCTACATGCTTGGCCGCGATGACAATGCACGGCTCGTTGACGCGCCCGTCAGCTATCCCTTCCTATGGGACGCGCCTTACCTTGAATATGTCCAGTATAACGGGATTGTGCCGAACAAAGGTTCGGGCGCACTCGCGCGCAACGTCGGCCAAGTGCTTGGCGTGTTCGGTCAGGTCTCTCTGACCGAGTCCACCTTGCCCGGAGGCTATGCCTCATCGGTGCGCATTGAGCATCTTTATGATCTTGAGAAGTCGCTTGAAACGCTCATGTCACCCAGCTGGGCAGAGCTTGCCGCAAAAGGAGCTGTTCCCGAAATCGACGCCGAGCTTGCCAGTTCGGGGCAGGAAATCTACGCGGCTCAATGCGCAAGCTGCCACGTCGAGATTGACCGCGCCGATCGCGGCGACCTTGCCTCAATCAAGGTGCCAACGTTCGGTCTGCCGGAGATCGGCACTGACCCGGCAGCGGCGAAAGGCTTTGCCGCCCGCGCCGTTGCATCTGGACCCTTGCTTGGCCGAAAAGCTGGTTATGTCGCGGGAGAGCCGATGTGCGAAAACGTCCACGGCAATACCATCTTGGCGCATATCACGGTTGGCGTCATCATGCATGACTTGGGCGACACCTATGGCGATCAGTTGTCCAGCGCCGGAGATATTGTTGAAAATAGCGTCAGCGCCAAGGTGCATGGTGCGGCACAGTCGATCAAATCCCTGTTTGGTTATGGCGAAAGCTCCACGTTCAAAGATAAGCTGACCGACCAGCAATTGATCGAAAAGATGAATGCCCAAGGCGCAACAGCCGAAGAGATCACTGAGGCGCTGGAGGACCGTAGCACCAACAAGGCCGCGCTTTATGACCTGATGGTTGAACAGGGCCTGTCGCACCACGGCAAGGACGCTGCTTGCCTCGAGACCCTGCAGACCGCGCAGTATCGCGCGCGTCCTCTGAACGGGGTCTGGGCAACCGGCCCGTTCTTGCACAACGGCTCCGTCCCAACCTTGATGGACCTTTTGCTTCCCGCCGCCGAGCGCCCAGCCGCCTTTATCGTCGGCAACAGCGATTTTGATCCGGTGAACGTCGGCTTCATGGCACCTGCAGACGGTACGGGCTTTAGCATGGACACGCAAATGCCGGGCAATGCCAATACCGGGCATGAATATGGGGTGACACTCAGCGAAGCGGACAAGCTGGCCCTTTTGGAATACCTGAAGTCGCTCTGAGGGTGGTTAGGGGTGCTGTCAGACTAATGCGAACCAGTCTCCGTTTCCTCCGCCCGAGCTAGGTTTCAGGCTGCAAGAAGGCCGCGCCACTCGGTGAGAGCGGCCGCGCGTGACTGTTTGAAGTGATCTGGACTACCTCCCACACACCAGAACAGAGAACGTGCTCCACCGGAGTCCTTTTGCGTGGTGACTGGGGGGTGAAGATGAGACACGGGTGCCTCGGCTGAGCCGATCCACGTGTAAGGCGAGTACGGTGCGTCGAGGGTGAATCAGGCGGGTACCCCCCATGTGGGGTCACGCGGATGTTGGCATTGCTTTTGGGGTGGGGTCAGAAACGGCCGTGGAGAGCGTGATGTGCACGGTGGATTGCGAGCAGGCCAAAGGTGAGGTGTGACTTCAGACCGAGCAATTCACGTCCTACCGGAGCTCATATGCCCTTATCTCGGAACGGCTACATTGAGCGCTGGACGTTCTGCGGTAATGGATAGCCGACTGCCGGTCTCTTGCCAGCCCAACGAAGCGAACGCGGCAACGAACGCGGCAATTTCTCTGAGGGCCAAACGACGAAGTCCCCCGCGAGGGCGGCGTATGCAATTGTTATCGTTGTTATATTTTGGTTGCGGGGGCAGGATACGTTGAAGAACCTACAATTCAGATTGCCGCATAGCGCGCTAACGCACACTCCACAGCGCAACCCCGCAGGTCAGATTAGAGGTGCGACGCAAGTAATCTGAAGGCCAAAGCGTGAGGCTTTAGGCCCAAAGCGGACGTGTGCAAGCTTTACTTCGAACCCCAATTGCAGTCGTAGCTACAACGTGAAGCGAGGCTTGGCAGTTGCCGCGGCATTCGTGGCCGCCAACACGAAATGCCTCAAAGACTTGAAGGACGATGCTCAGTTGTGCGGCATGTTTTTCGCCTAATAGAGCCCAAGCCCGCGCATAATCTGCGGCCAGTCCTTTATCCGTTTGCGGGCCTTTTCCGGGGCACGACCCGCGACTTCATGGATGATGACGTTCATCAAGGTGGTCATCGGTCCGGTGCTCTCCAAGAAGGCATCGACTTTGGTGGCGACGTGAAAGACAAACGGCGTCTCGGCACTCGCCCAGGTGTTTAGCTCGTCGCTGATTACCACCAGCGCAAAGCCAAGACTGCGCGCGGTTCGCAAGATCGGCAGCGCCTCACGGGCATAGGGGGCCATATCCACCATAACCAGACAGCGGCTTTCCTCGCCCCGCCGGAACGAGGGGATCCATTCCACAAGCCCGCCGTCATGAGGTGAGAGATAGCGCACCGACCCACGCACGATGGACAGTCGGCGTGCGAAATCCTCGGCAATACCGCGGATGGTCTGAAAGCCCACGACGAAAACCTCATCAGCCGCGGCGATGGCGTCAATAGCTTGGGGCCAGGTCGGCTTTTCCACCTCATGCGCAAGCGCCAGGACCGCTTCGGCATCGCGTTTCAGGATGGCGCCGATCTCACTGTCCAACAGGCGAAAGTAGCGATCAGCGGGTGAGACATGGGCATGGACGAGGGCTGCCTGCAGGTCTTCCTTCAACCCCTGCAGCCCTTTGTACCCGGCGCGTTTCAAGAAACGGCTGACGGTTATCTCGCTGACCCCGGTCTTGGACGCAATTGAGGCTCCAGTCTCCAAACCCAAGATAGCTTCGTTCAGGACCAGCCATTGGGCGATTACAGCCTCAGATTTGGTCAAGCCGCCGGTCATGCCGCGCAGTTTTGCAGCAAGTGGCGATTCTTCGGGGATTGATTGCAGATCGTTCATGACAGCGTTTACAGCACAATAACGAATTGGTAGCGTTCTGTCAGAAATATAACACGCCCGAGTCGCCGCCGCCAAGCCTTTTCACCCAATCGGCCCGACCCTCTGGCACCAACCGGGAGAAGATCATGAAGGCAGTTGGAATTGCATCAGTTCTGGCACTGATGGCGGGTATGGCGCAGGCTGAAGGTACGCTAGCGCTCTATAATTGGGGTGACTATATCAACCCTGACGTCCTGACCAAGTTCACCGAGGAAACCGGCATTGCTGTGACATTGGACACCTATGTGTCAAACGAGGAAATGCTGGCGAAGATCCAGGCCGGGGCGACTGGCTATGACGTCATCTTCCCGTCAGTTCACATGAACGACATCATGATTAAGCTAGGCCTGTTGGAGAAGACCGGCATTAATGCCCACCCAGATTTCAAGAACATCGACCCGGCTTTTCTGCGCGCCAAGGAAGACCCAGCATCCGAGTATTGCCTGCCTTACGCCTGGGGCACGGTTGGGATCTTCTACAATGAAACCGTGTCCGGCCCGATCGCTGGCTGGGCTGATTTCCTGGCCATCCCGGAAAAGACCGGCGCGAAGATCACTCTTCTGGATGACATGCGCGAAGTCATTGCCATCGGCCATGTGATGAATGGCACCTCGGTCAACAGCAGCGACCCCGCTGAAGTTCAGGCGGCGGCAGACTATGTACTGGCCAACAAGGCGGCCGTCTCGGCCTTTACCTATGAGGTGATACCGCTGCTTTCCTCGGGCGACATCGCGGCTGGGCATTTCTTCGTCGGCGCCAACGTGGCGTTCACCGAGATGCCGAACATCAAATACATCATCCCCGCGGAGGGTGGCACGATGTATCAGGAAAACATTTGCGTTCTGGCCTCGGCCCCGAACAAAGACAATGCTAAGAGGTTCCTCGAGTTCTACCTACGTCCCGAAATCGCTGCATTGAACGTCGCCCAGCAGTACAATGGCACGCCGAACATCCCCGCCAACGAGCTAACGCCCGAGGCAATCCGGGCCAACCCAGCGATCAACGTTGGGGCAGAAACCCTCGCCCGTTTGCAAATCTTCGAAGACATCGGCGTGGGGCTGAAGTTCTACGACCGCGCCTGGAACACCATCCGCACGGCCCAGTAGATGGCGCCCCTGCTGGAAATCCGCGGTGCGAAGCGGACCTTCATCACCCCAGAGGGCGGCCAATTGGCCGCCCTTGATGGAATAGATCTGGATATTGGCGCCAATGAGTTTGTGACCCTGCTTGGGCCTTCGGGCTGTGGCAAGACCACGCTTTTGCGGGCCATTTCGGGGTTCGAAATGCTGGGCGGCGGCACGATGCGTCTGGACGGCGCAGACTTGACCGCGCTGCCGCCATTTCGGCGCCCGGTGAACACAGTGTTTCAGAGCTATGCCCTGTTCGGCCACATGACCGTGGCGCGAAATGTGGGCTACGCGCTGGAAGTGGCTGGTGTCAGCAAGGCCTCGCGTGAGGCGCAGGTTGCTGAAACCCTTGAAAAGGTCGGACTGTCCGGCATGGGATCGCGCCGCCCCAGCCAGCTGTCGGGCGGGCAACGTCAGCGAGTTGCGCTGGCGCGGTCGATCATCGCAAAGCCGCGCCTCCTCTTGCTGGACGAACCCCTGTCTGCCCTAGACCGCAACCTGCGCCAGCAGATGCAGCTTGAACTGAAGACTCTTCAGCATTCGCTGGGCATCGCTTTCATCTTCGTGACACATGATCAGGAAGAGGCGCTGACCATGTCAGACCGGATCGTGGTGATGAAGTCCGGCCGGATCGAGCAGATCGGCACCCCGCGCGAGATTTATCGTCACCCGAAGAACCGGTTCGTGGCTGAATTCGTCGGTGAAACGAATCTTTTCCCCGTCACCATCGACCGCGTCGACGGAGCCGAAGCCCTTGCCCGAACCGCCGAAGGCGTCGAACTGCGCCTGCCGGGCGCAGGCCGCAAACCGGGCGAAACGCTGACGGCCATCCTGCGCCCCGCCGATTTCTCACTTGGCACATCAGGCATTCCTGGCACCGTAGCCCGCGCGGTCTACCTTGGTGCCGACCTGTACCTGCGGGTCCAGCCCAAGGCCGGCGGACCGGAAATCCGCGTCATCGCCCGCGACGGCAAAGGCTTCGAAGAAGGCGCCACGGTGCATCTGGCGCACGACCCCGCCCGCGTTCACGTGCTGGAGATGGCGTGATGGCGGTCAAACGGCAGACCTGGGCGCTTGGGTTGCTTCTAGCCCCCGTCACGCTGTTTTTGGGCGTGTTCTTCCTTTTGCCGCTGACCATCATCGCGGTCTTTTCGTTCCTGACCCCCGGCCTTTACGGCGGCGTGGAATGGGACTTCTACCATTGGAACTACAGCCGCATCTTCGGTTGGGCGGACGGGATCATCGAGATTTTCGAGCCGATTTATCTGCAGATCCTCTTCCGCTCCCTATCTTTCGCCGCGCTTACAGTGATCCTGACGCTGATCCTGTGTTACCCCGTGGCCTTTTGGGTCAGCCGCCTGTCAGAGCGTTGGCGGCTGGTCTTTCTGTTTCTGATAACGCTGCCCTTCTTTTCCAGCCTCATCGTCCGGCTTTACGCCTGGCTTTTGATCCTGAAACCAACGGGTGTCCTGAACACCGTCCTGATGTCTCTCGGCATCATCTCCGAGCCGCTCGAAATTCTTTACACCCCCGCCGCCGTCGTCCTTGGCATGGTCTATGTAATGGTGCCCTTCATGTTCCTGCCGCTCTTTGCTGCCGTCGACAACCTGGACAGCGCGCAAACCGAAGCCTCGCTAGACCTTGGCGCAAACCGCTTCCAGACTTTCGTCAAGGTCATGCTGCCTCAGACCCTGCCCGGAATCATGGGGGGTGCAGTCATCGTCTTCATCCCGTCAGTCGGCAACTTCATCGTGCCCGATGTCCTGGGGGGCGCGAAGGGGCTGATGATCGGCAATCTCGTCGAACAGCAGTTTCTGTCTTCGCGCAACTGGCCCTTCGGATCGGCGCTGTCGATGATCATCATGGCGGTTGTGCTGACAGTTCTTATGGTATCGGTCACCCGCGCCAGAAAGGCCGGTGGCCATGCGTAACCCCATTGGCTGGGCCGCCTTGACCGCCTTTTCTTTAGCTTTCTTCGCCTTCATCTACGCGCCCCTATTCATCATCATCGGCTATTCGTTCAATTCGAACCCGGTTAACATGATGATCTGGGAGAGTTTTACCTTCGACTGGTACACCGGCCTTCTGGGCTTGTCAGATCGGATCACGGATACCGGCAACCGCGCGGCCTATATCGAAAGCACCGATCTAATGCTGGCGGCTTTGCGGAACTCGCTCATAATAGCGGTCTTTACCACCACGATTTCCACCCTGATCGGCACGGCGACAGCCATCGCGCTGGCGCGGTATCGCTTCAGCGGTAGAGGCTTTTACAACGGGTTCATGATGGTGCCGATGATGATGCCCGATATCGTCCTGGGCATTGGCCTTTTGATCTTTTTCGTAACCATCGGCATGAACCTGTCGATGCTGACCATCATCATCGGCCATTGCACTTTCCTGACCTCTTACGTTTTCATCATCGTGCAGGCCCGCATGGCTGGGCTGGACCCCGCGCTGGAGGAAGCTTCGGCCGATCTGGGCGCCTCCGAATGGACAACTTTGCGCAAGGTCCTTCTTCCGCAACTGGCACCGGGCATCATGGGCGGCGCGCTTCTGGCCTTTGTCATCTCTATGGATGATCTGGTGATCACCTACTTCGTCTCGGGAACCGGCGACACAACGCTGCCTGTCTTCATCTTCGGCATGATCCGGCGCGGTGTGAAGCCAGAGATTAACGCCATCGCCACTCTGATCATCCTCGCCTCGGTAGTTATCGCTGCCCTCGGCCTGTGGCTGCGCTCCAGAAAGATAGACTGAATGACCAAACCACGCGCCCGCGACCTTGGCCTGCCCTTTCCCGGCACAACTGGCCCTCTGAATGCCATCACCGATGTGCCGGGCGTCGCTGTCGGCTTTTGCACCCTGACCGATCCGTCCAGAAAGATGCGCACCGGCGTCACAGCCATTCTGCCGCGACCATCGACCACGCCGCAGCCGGTCTGGGCCGGGCAATACTCGCTGAATGGCAATGGCGAGATGACGGGAACGCATTGGATCAACGATGCGGGCTATTTTTTAGGACCGATCCTGATCACCAATACCCATGGTGTGGGGGCAGCACATCTGGGCGCGACGCGTTGGATGATCAGTCACTATGCCGAGTACTTTGCAAAGGAACACGCCTGGGCGATGCCCGTGGTGGCCGAGACCTATGATGGTGTGCTGAACGATATCAACGCCCTCCACGTTCAACCCGATCACGCTATCGCAGCGCTTAACGCCCGCAACCCCGGCCCTGTGGCAGAAGGGTCAACCGGCGGCGGAAACGGCATGATCTGTTATGAGTTCAAGGGCGGCACAGGTACGGCGTCGCGCCAGATCGAGTTGGGCGGACAGGGCTATACGGTTGCGGCTTTGGTTCAAGCCAATCACGGTATCCGGCCTTGGCTGACCATTCTGGGCGAGCCAGTAGGGCAGATTATGACCGAGGATTCGCTTTATTCTGGCGAGATGGGGTCGATCATTGTGATTTTGGCAACGGATGCGCCGTTATCAGGCCTAGCGCTCCGCCAACTCGCCAAGCGTGCGGCGATTGGTATTGGACGTGGAGGCACGCCGGGAGGGAATAACTCGGGCGATATTTTTCTGGCGTTTTCCACCGCCAACGAAGGGCCGATGCCGCAATTCGCCCCACCTGTCAGCGCCAGGCAAGAGTTGAACATCGAACTCTTGGACCACCTATACCTTGCCGCAGTGCAGTCAATCGAAGAGGCCGTGGTCAACGCATTGGTGGCGGGTGAGGATGTCGCCACAGTCAAGCCCGAGGGGCTACTATGCCGAGCGTTGGACGGAGAACGGCTAAAGGTAATCTTCGGTCAAGCATAGACTGGACACCCAGAACGGGAAGAAAGTTGCGCGCCATATTGCTTAGCACCCTTGGAGCTGTCGTACTATGTTCTATGGCGGACGTCCGGAGGTTATGGACTGCTAATGGCTATGCCTGAATTCAAACTTTACTAGCTTACTTGGTCAAGAACGACTGCTTTCAACGTAATTTGTGTTGGCATCGCTGCCTAAACGAACGGCTGATTTTCGCCCATTGCGGCCTTTCGGCGCAGCGGTCATCGCTTTTTCGCGGATTTCTGCAATCAGACGTTCCGGACAAGGTTGCTATCAAGCTTCGAAAAAGGCAGCGACTAGGCCCGGCGATCAACGCAGCCCTCTTGCGTTTGATCGGGGTCCGCACAATGAGTGCTGCAATGATCGGAGGCTCCTATGACCCGCCAGGACGCAGCGCGACTGATCGCTCGTATCGCAGAAATTCGGCTCTTCGCGCATGCCTATTCGTGGCATCTCAACTTTCGGTTTGGCGACGCAACCCCTGCCGAATTTCTGCGGTTCGCCCATCTTCAGGGAATGGTGGGCGTCAAGATCCATGTCGAAGATGGCGAGGGGCGGTCCCTTTTGCTGGCGCCGGAAAGCCGCGCGGCTTTTGCTGAGTTGGCGCAGTCGCTTGGCCTCGAGGTTCACATCGAAACCTCTGCCACAGACGAGGCCACGCTGCGTGCTGCAATAGCGGTGGCGCACGAAACTGGGGCCACTTCGGTGCGGTGCTATCCGCGCTATGCGGGGCGAGTGTCACAAATCATCGCGCAGACCATTCGCGATTTACGCCTGCTGCCGCAGCTTGATCCTGAGGGACCTTTGAATTTTCTGCTCGAGCAGCACGAGGATCTGAAGGCGCAAGAGCTGGTCGAGATTCTTGAGGCGGTTCAGAATCCGCGGCTGACGCTGCTGTTCGATTTCGCCAATATGATCAACGCGTTCGAAACACCCGAGGCGGCTTTGGCCACGATGGCGCCCTACGTGACCGATGTTCACATTAAGGACGCCAAGATCGTGCCGGATCGTGGAGGCTTCGCGCATCGGGCCTGTCGTTCGGGGGAAGGTGACGTTGACTTCACGGGCCTTTTGACCACGCTCTTGTTACTCGGCGATCCACCGCAAGTGCGCGCCTTTGGCTGCGAGGAAGAGAACGAGATGTTTGCCCCGGCCTACCGGTTTCCAACCGACCCACCCGACCCGTTCATTCCTGCGCGTGACGCGTCGACTACGCTCATTACCGCTGGCGAAGATCTGCAATCCCGCCTTGATCGGGAAATGGCAGAGGCAGTGGCGCAGATCATTTATATTCGCCAGGTTTTGGCTGATATCAGCACGCAAGCTCGAAAGGCTCTTTAATGACTTATTGGCCAGCTTCCTCGTCCACAACGCCCCGCTACGCCGGTCCGGTCAGCTTTTTCCGCCTGCCCACGCTGTCAAACCCGGCGGATGCCGATATTGCGTTGATTGGCCTGCCTTATGACGGCGGAACGACAAACCGGTCTGGCACCCGCCATGGCCCGCGTGAGATGCGCGCGATGAGTATGTTCATCCGCCCATTCCATCACGTGACCAAGACTTCGCCCTACACGACGCACCGGGTTGCGGATTTCGGGGATTGCCCGATGAACCCCATCGACATCATGGAAAGCCTGTCGATGATCACCGGGTTCTACGAGACTTTCCGGTTTGCAGGGGTCAAGCCGCTGACGGCAGGTGGCGACCATCTGATCACGCTGCCGATCCTGCGCGCTTTTGCCAAGGATGGGCCGGTGGGATTGATCCAGTTCGACGCCCATTCGGATACGAACGATTCCTATTTCGGCGGTCACAAATACACCCACGGCACCCATGTCCGGCGGGCCATCGAGGAGGGACTGGTTGACCCAAAACGCTGCGTGCAAATTGGCATTC
>Ga0315907_10008851_pt1 | contig 10276 bp, 8 predicted proteins | sample LakEriMetagenome_3_FD_203525 | JGI IMG/M metagenome (GOLD analysis project Ga0315907, IMG submission 203525) | Freshwater fungal communities from buoy surface, Lake Erie, Ohio, United States - Buoy 12 MA123 | ecosystem: Environmental > Aquatic > Freshwater > Lake > Lake biofilm | place: USA...
TACGCATCTCAAGTGGGAAAGCAAAGAAGGGGATAATATTCGCCCAATGACTGCGCCAAGATTTGCTGATTGACGGATATTGCTTGTCCCATTTCTCAGCAAAGAGTTCAAGGTTAAACTCCGCATCCGATTCCATTGTTTGACTTCATCAATTACCTCATCAGTGACATTGGAGATTAGTGTCGGTGATACTTCGACACCATACATTGGGGCGGATGTGATCGCTACAGCAAAGTCTCAATTTTGAGCAGCTTAGAATTTATTACGAGGAGGCGGGGTTTTCGTTAGGCGATCGCTTTGCGGCGAATTTGGAATTGCTGACTGAGGATGGTGCTTATAACTATTAGGACTTACGCAAAAACGCCTTGAAAGCCTCATGTTGCCGTAGGGGCAATTCATGAATTGCCCCTACGGCTCGTTCTTTTGCGTAAGTCCTAATATGAATAAACTTAGTTAAATCTAAAGGATTTACTTAATATACTCTAAGTAGATGGGTAAAATTAATTTCAATTCCAAACCTGTAAGGTTGCGCCCCGCAGGGGAGCAACCTTACAGGTTTAGAATTATTCTGCATAGGTACTTATTGATTGAGCATATCCCACCCTGCTTATTGCTAGACTTAGTGATAAGTGCCACCGATCTCATTTGTAAATTCGCTAATCTCACTATCTAGACCATGCCATTTTCCTCTGTAATTCGTTCATTAATCCGATCGCCTCTCACTGATGAACTAGAGAGTAAACTGGCACGATCGCATCAACTCATTCTTTCGGGCTTATCGAGAGTGGGTAAAGGGCTCGTTAGCTCTACCCTGAGCCAAAAGCAAGAAAAACTGATGCTAGTCATCGCCGCTACGCTTGAAGAGGCGGGGCGCTGGTCGGTACAACTAGAAACAATGGGTTGGCAGACCGTGCATTTTTATCCCACCTCCGACGTATTACCTTACGAATCCTATACGCCAGAATCGGAGATCATTTGGGGACAGATGCAGGTTCTGGCGGACTTGACGAAGTGGGAAGAGCAAGAAGGCGACAAGAAAAAAGTAGCGATCGTCGCCACCGATCGTGCCCTCCAGCCACATTTACCAAGCCCTGAAGAATTTAAAGAATATTGTCTATCCTTAGAAGTTGGTTCAGAGATAAAACTGAAGGATATAGCAGAGAAGTTGACGCTGATGGGCTATGAATATACATCAACGGTCGAAACAGAAGGACATTGGGGAAGGCGTGGCGATATTATTGATATTTTCCCTGTTTCCAGTGAAATGCCCGTTCGGATTGACTGGTTTGGTGATGAAATAGAACGTATTCGTGAATTCGAGCCTTCTACTCAAAGACCTCTTGACAGCATTGCTTCCGTTTTATTAGCGCCGATTAGCTATGGGCATATTCTTGGTCAACTGCCACAAAACGATCGCGATCTTGACGATGAATTCAGTATTCAAGGTTTTGCAGTTCATCCTAGTTCTACAGCTTCTCTATTGGACTATTTGCCTAAATCAGAGCAATGCTTAGTGGTAATTGATGAAATCGATCAATGTCAGGCGCATTGCGATCGCTGGTATGAATCTGCCGAAGAAATCTGCCCTCACCCCCAGCCCCTCTCCCAGAGTGCGAAGGGGAAGAGCGGCAAGGGAAAACTCCATCGCTCCTTTGCAGAATGTCTAGAACAAATCCAAAAATTTGATCGCCTCGAACTATTTGAACTAGCCGAAGAAAATCGCGGCGTGAATATGTCCAGCCGTTCAATTCCTGCAATTCCCCATCAGTTTGGCAAACTTGCCCAAACAATCCGTGACTATCGCGAACAGAAATATAAAATCATTCTCGTTTCTGCTCAGCCTTCCCGCACGGTTGCTCTCCTGCAAGAGCATGATTGCCAAGCCCAATTTATTCCCAATGTCCGTGATTATCCTGCGATCGAGAAAACTCATAACCTACGCATCGCCGTTGCTTTGAAATATTCAGGTACTGCCGAAATTCAAGGCTTTGTGTTGCCGACTTATAGAATTGTGGTGATCAGCGATCGCGAATTTTTTGGACAGCACGCTCTTGGCACTCCCAACTATGTTCGTAAACGTAGACGCGCAGTTTCTAAACAAGTTGATTTAAATAAACTTTCCGCAGGTGATTACGTTGTCCATAAAAATCACGGTGTAGGACAATTTGTCAAATTAGAGAAACTGACCCTAAATAACGAAACCCGTGAATATTTAGTCTTGAAATATGCTGATGGATTGTTACGCGTAGTAGTCGATCAGATGTCGATCCTGTCACGTTATCGGGGGATGAATGAGGGCAGACCAGAGCTGCATAAGATGACGGGCAAAACATGGACAAACACTACTGCTAAAGCAAAGAAAGCAATTAAAAAGATTGCTTTTGATTTATTAGAACTTTATGCTAAGCGATCGCAACAGGTGGGATATGCTTTCCCGCCCGATAACCCTTGGCAGCAGGAGATGGAAGATTCTTTTCCCTATCAGGCGACACCCGATCAACTTAAAGCAACTCAAGATGTCAAACAAGATATGGAAAGTTGTCGTCCGATGGATCGACTCGTTTGCGGTGATGTGGGATTTGGGAAAACTGAAGTCGCTATTCGCACTATTTTTAAAGCCGTGACGACTGGGAAACAAGCTGCTTTACTCGTGCCAACAACAATTCTCGCTCAACAGCATTATCACAGCTTGCAAGAACGCTATGCGGCGTATCCTGTCAATATCGCTCTTCTCAATCGTTTCCGCACTACATCTGAGAAAAAAGAAATCTGTCGTAAGCTCAAAACTGGTGAACTAGATATTGTCGTCGGCACGCATCAACTTCTATCTAAAGATGTGGAATTTAAAGATTTAGGATTATTAGTAATTGATGAAGAGCAACGTTTCGGAGTTGCTCAAAAAGAGAAAATCAAAACCATGAAAACGGAAGTTGATGTGCTCACTCTCTCAGCTACGCCAATTCCAAGAACTCTATATATGGCGATGTCTGGAGTTCGTGAAATGAGTCTAATTACCACACCGCCACCATCAAGACGTTCGATCATGACGCATCTCTCCCGCTATAACCTTGAATTAGTGAGAGCTGCTATTCGTCAAGAACTCGATCGCGGCGGTCAGATTTTTTATGTAGTGTCACGTATTGATGATATTGAGGAAGTCTCGGCGCGAGTTCATGAAATGTTGCCATCGGTAAGGATGTCGATCGCCCATGGACAAATGCCCGAATCCGAACTAGAGTCAACCATGCTCAGCTTTAGTAGTGGTGAATCAGACATGATGATTTGCACTACAATTATTGAATCAGGGCTAGATATTCCGCGCGTGAACACGATCATCATCGAAGATGCCCAAAGATTTGGACTTGCGCAACTGTATCAATTGCGCGGTCGCGTCGGTCGGGCTGGCATTCAAGCCCATGCATGGTTGTTTTATCAAGAAAAGGGTGAACTAACCGATGTTGCTCGCAAGCGTCTCAAAGCGATTCAGGAATTTACGCATCTAGGATCAGGCTATCAATTAGCAATGCGCGATATGGAGATTCGCGGCGTTGGGAATCTCTTAGGCGCGGAACAGTCTGGACAAATCAACACGATTGGCTTTGATCTATACATGGAGATGCTGCAAGAAGCGATCGCGGAAATACGTGGCTCAGAGATTCCTGAAGTCGATGATACCCAAATCGATTTGCCGATTACCGCCTTTATCCCTGCCGAATATATTCCCGATGGCGATCGCAAGATGAGCGCATATCGAGCTGTTTCCTCTGTGACTTCACGCCGCGAACTTGCAGAAATTATCGAAGATTGGCAAGATTGCTATGGAAATGTCCCTGCGCCTGCGATGCAACTTCTGAAAGTAATGGAACTAAAGTTAATTGCTAAGAGAATAGGCTTTTCTCGCATCAAGCCTGAGGGTAAACAGCATGTGGTTTTAGAGTCGAAGATGGAAGAACCCGCATGGAAACTCTTGCACGAGTGTTTACCTAGTCATTTACAGTCACGCTTTGTTTATAGTCAAGGTAATGTCACAGTGAGAGGGCTAGGCTCCCTATCCCACGATAAACAGCTTGATAGCCTGATTGAGTGGCTAGATAAAATGCATCTTTCTAAAGCCGAAGCTTAAATTCTCTGGCTATAGCCAGAGAATTTAAGCATAAAGAGTTGTGGCGCTTTGCGCCGCAACTCTTTATGCTTCTAGCCATTTATCAATGAGTCCGCGTGGGGGGATAACTTCAATTCTCTTTTGATTGATATCTACAAAAGGCGCGATCGCTTCGACAAAAGGAATAAGTTCTATTTCATTATTTTCGAGATTACGAACTTCTAATAGATCATTTCCTGCGGCAATGATACTGATCACTTCTCCCAATAACTTACCTGTTGGTTGATGGTAAACATTGCAACCCACCAAATCCGCGATCATATATTCGTTATGCCCTAGAGAGGGGCGATCGCTAGTGGGGATAAACATCACATAATTACGCAACGATTCAGCGCGATCGCAATCATTAATCCCTTCAAGTCGCACCACAAAGAGATTCTTTTTTCCCGCAATTTCTCGACCCGATAGCATCATGATTTCTTGTGGCTCCTCTTTTTCCGAAGCCGCTATCCAACGTTTACCAGCAGTCTCAAAGCGCTCAGGAAAATCCGAATAAGACAATATTCTCACTTCGCCTTTCAGTCCTTGCGGTGAGACAATTTTGCCAATCATTAACCAATCTTCAGCCATATATTTTATCCTTGTTTGTCACATTCTCGGTATATGGGTAAGGACATGCGGCGCATCGCGCCGACTATCCTTACCCATATACCAAATTCTCGCAAAGCGAGAATTTGAAAACTTATAACATTCTTTCTATTTGTTCTAAGGCATCTAGCGCGGCTGCTCGTTCTGCTTCTTTTTTGCTAGAAAAATTTCGCATACTCTGACCATATAGGCGATCGCCAACATATACTTTAGACGCAAATTCGGGCGTATGATCGGTTCCGCCTACTTTTTCGGTGGTATATCTTGGCAAAATGTGACCAATATAAGACTGCACCCATTCCTGCAAACGATTTTTAGCATCAAGATCAGCGCGTGTATTTACTAACTCTGGTGGTACTGAGTCAAATAACGCCTCCACCGCAGGACGCACCGCCTCGACATCACAATTACAATCTAGATAAAAAGCGCCAATCATCGCCTCAAATACACAGCTTAAAAGGTTGTCACTTTTATTGCCACCATCACGTAATGCGCCTTTGCCTAATAGGATTTGGGTATCTAGCTCTAAGGCGATCGCAAAATTTGCTAACTGTTTTTCATCGACTAGGGCGGCTCGACGACGAGTAAGTTCATCTTCCCCAAGATCTGCATGTTGGCGGTAGAGATAGGAACCACTCAAAAAGTTTAAAATAGCATCGCCTAAAAATTCTAAGCGCTCATTATCTTCCCCTGCACAAGGGTTTTCATGGACGTACGAGCGATGGGTCAGCGCCATTCGCCATAATTTTTCATCCTTAAAAATAAACAAATCTTTCATTTTGACTAATATAACGCTTGTTGCGCGGCGCGAAACAGCGCTATATCTCACTCAAGACAACTTCGATAGGAGATGCTGCCGTCTGGCAATATCGTTTGGCAGATCCTTGCTTCATCCATCCATCCCACATCTACCATCGCATATTTTAGATTAGCCCCATCAAAGTTTACACCGCGCAAATCTGCCCCCGTCAAATCGGCTCGTGTTAAATCAGCATTAGTTAGATCGGCATTCCATAAATTTGCGCCGTTAAAACAAGCACCATGCAAAATAGCATTGCGCAAGATAGCTTTGCTTAAATTGCTACCAATAAAATTGACATTGCTCAAATTTAGTCCGCTTAAATTGGCTAGACGGAGATTAATCTCGCTGAAATCTATGCGATCAAGATCTGCCTCTCGTAAATCTGCTTCACTCAAGTTTGCCCCCTTTAAATTTGCCCCATGCAAACTTGCTTCACTGAGATCAGCTTCACTGAGATCGGCATTTTGTAAGTTAGAGCGACTCAAATTTGCCCGAAACAGAAATGCATGGTGCAAGTTAGCATGACTTAAATCTGTATTAGCAAGATTAGCTTCTAATAAATAAGCCTTTTGTAAATTTGAGCCTTTAAAATCGATTCCACGTAAATTTGTACAATTTATAATTGCTAGCCGAAAGTTAGCACTATTAAGCTGTACATTTTGAAACTGTACGCCACTCAGCCCCGCATAACTGAAGTTAGTACGGTTGATAATGGCATTACTAAGATTTGAGTCTAACAACGAGGCTCCGCACAGGTCGGTATCGGATAAATTAGCGCCTGATAGATCGGCGTTACAGAGGGTTGCCTCCCATAAATTTGCAAAAGCTAAATTTGCGTTGCGTAAGATCACATTACTGAGATCTACTTTACTCAAATCTACACCCTTCAAATCCCATCCCTCAAAGTTTCGCTCTCCTTGGGAATAACGTTCTATCAAATTGTGTTTCTTTGCAATGTGATTCAACATAAAAATAATATGCTTATATCAAAAAATCCCAAAGTTGGTTTTGATGAAAGACAGTCTTAGGCAGACTTTCATCAAAACCAACTTTTACAATCAGAATTGATGATTGCATATTACTTTGCTTTAACCTTTTGTTGTTGTTTTTCTTGACGTTTTTCCGTTTGTTTTGCTTTTTCTTTTTCCTTTCTTAGCGTATCTTTTGCGGCTTTTGCAGCCATTTCTGCTTTATATTTAGCCTCTCTGGTTTCCTCTTCTCTTTTTTCTTGATAGTAGGCATATTCGCCAGCATATACATAAAGATCACCATCACGAATTTCCACGATTTTATTGGCAACTTGCGAGATGAAATAGCGATCATGAGAAATCACCGCCACCGTACCTTCATATTCACGTAAAGCTGCTTCTAGCATCTCCTTGGCGGGAATATCAAGGTGGTTTGTTGGCTCATCAAGGATGAGGAAATTCACTGGTGTGAGCAACATCTTGGCGAGGGCTAGTCTTGCTTTTTCGCCGCCACTGAGATCGCGTACTTGCTTAAATACGGTGTCTCCACTAAATAAGAACTTACCAAGGACACCACGTACTTCTTCATGGGTCATCTTGGGAAAATCATCGTGAATTGTATGAAATACGTCCTTATGTAAGTCCAGAGCCTCAGCTTGGTTTTGTTCAAAATAACCAATCAGCACATTATGACCAAGGGTAATTTCACCTTCGTTATAGTCTTCTTTTCCAACCACCATTTTTAATAAGGTGGATTTTCCTGCACCGTTGGGGCCCAGAAAGGCTACCCGATCGCCTCTTTCGATTTCCAGATTTGCTCCTAAAAATAGGATTTGGTCACCGTAAGCATGGGTGAGGTCTTTAATCTGAACGCTAACTCGTCCACTCCGAGAGGCAGGAGGGAAATGAAATTTTAAAGTTCTGACATCACTATCAGGTGCTTCGATGCGCTCAATTTTGTCGAGTTGTTTTTCGCGACTCTTGGCTTGGGTACTGCGGGTCGCACTTGCACGGAAGCGATCGACGAAAACCTGTTGTTTCTCGATATATTTTTGCTGGCGTTCAAAGGCTGCTCCCTGCGCAGCTTTAGCTTCGGCTTTTTGAGCCAGATAAGATGAGTAATTACCTAAATAAGTTGTGGATACGCCGCGCTCGGTTTCCACAATCGATGTACAAAGGCGATCCAAGAATTCTCGGTCATGGGAGACGATCACCATTGGCGTGCTAAGAGATCGCAAATACTTCTCTAGCCATTCGATTGTTTCTAAATCTAAATGGTTTGTCGGTTCATCCAGCAATAACAAATCTGGAGATTGCAGCAAAATTTTGCCTAAGCCCATGCGCATTTGCCAACCGCCGCTATATTCGCTGACAAAGCGATCGCCATCGTCCGCATTAAATCCTAGCTCTGGCAATAATTTATCGATGCGACTTTCTAGTTCATAGCCATTGTGGTCTTCAAACTGGCGCTGGAGGCGATCCATTTTTTTGAGAATCGGTTCATAGTCCTCACCATCTTTTAAATTTTCTAAATGATGATGAACTACTGCTAATTGTTTTTGAATTTCGCGTACTTCTTGAAATGCTTGCCACATCTCTTGTTTAACTGTGCGGCTCTCTTCGATATCAAATTCTTGACTGAGATAGGCTATTTTGAGACTAGTAGGACGGACAACCTGCCCTGACGTGGGTTCAATTTCCCCTGCAATAATCTTTAGCTGTGTTGACTTCCCTGCGCCATTTACGCCGACTAAACCAATGCGATCGCCTGTTTTGACTTCCCAGTTAACGTCTTTAAGGACTTCGCCAGTAGGATAAATTTTTTGGATGTGTTCGAGACGAAGCATAGATTTAGGGTAGCAACAAAACTTAACTTTTTATTAAGATTAACATTTTTTTGTAACAAAAACATCAGTCTACCTAAAACCAAAAATGAAGAAATCACTCACAATGCGATCAAGATTGCTAGCAATCTTCTCCATGTCCCAATTCCACAATGCAATTTCTAGAAACAGTTCTGTGATTCTTTAGTTCTATGCGATCGCTGATGTTGTCGTAATATTTAGTTATGCATTAAATATCTCAGCACTTAGCTCCCATCTCTAGACTCCTGAAATGTCTGTGATTATTAAAAGGATTTAACCGTGATTACAAATGCTAGTAGCCTTACTCTTAGCAATCTCCGTCAAACCTTTGGCTTGAGTCTCAATTCTAGCGATCGCTTTTTTGATGAATGGTTAAATGATGCACCGAATCTAACCGAAGCGGAACTACAAGGACTTGATCGCCTCACTCGCAACTACACCTATCTCAGTCAAGAGGAACCGCCCCTCGAAGGGATTGTTAAGCTTGTCGTGGTATCGCCATTGCTAGATTTAGCAGGTTTCTATCAATTTCCTTTTTTGGTAAAAGCAGAAGTAAGTACTAGTATCGAAGTTGCTGACGAAGCTAATGCTATGGCGGTTCAAGGTCGAATTGATATTTTGGTAATCCAAGATAGTTTTTGGATTTTGGTAATCGAATCAAAGCCTGCAAGGCTAGATGTTACCGCAGGAATTCCTCAAGTACTTACTTATTTGTTGAGCGCTCCCAACTTACATCCAAGTTGCTATGGAATGGTAACAAATGGAAGAGAAGTATTGTTTTTGAAATGTGATCGCCACCAAAATGCTCCTCAATATTCGCGATCGCCTACTTATCGATTGCTCGAAAATATTACAGAGCGTGTTCAAGTTTTGCAGGGACTTAAACAAATTGGGGCTTATATTGGCGATTTAAGGAGTTAGGCGATCGCATCAGCAATCTATCTCCTCAAGGCGATCGCTGTTACCATGAGTCGTGATTTTTAGGCGATCGCTTCAACTTTCTCAATAGGTTACTGTTGAGGATCATGGGCAGGTGGATGCCAGCCGCCACGAATCCAGAAACGACGCGCACGCTGAATAGCACCATCATCATGACGCTCATCGTTCATATCGAGACGTTCAATCGTGGCGCGTCCCATGGCTGTAATGCCGAGAATTTTTTGTCCATTGTCAGACCAAACGAAATGTTCATACCACTTGTTTTGTCTAGGGTTGAAGATTGAGACAATTGTTTGGGTTTCAGGGTCAATACCCTCTGTGAAGTTGTAACGACGACCATTACAGCGATGACACGCAAGAGCAAGATTATCTTCAGTATCGTTTCCACCAAGGGATTGTGGAATAAGATGATCGAGTGTAAATAGTGAGCTACTAGCTTCTTCAAAAGAATGGCAGTACTCACACAGAAAATTAGCTCGATCGCGGATGCGTTGACGACTAGCGAAACTGATAGTCATGACTCGGCAATAATCCGAGCATTCATAAGTGTGAAAATACGATCAAGTTCAGTGATGCCAGCAAGCTCAGCACTTTCTTCTACAGTGAGGATGTTATTTTTTTTTCGCTCAATAAGGATTTCGAGGCGCGATTGGAGATCATCATTGAACTTAAAAAGGTTAAGCCCTCTTACCTTTTGGATTTGAATGCCAACCTCTATCCAGAAAGAAGGTTGCACCATTGTTTGAGTAATCATATTTGCTACCCTTATGTGTATTCTTGATTGTTACAGTTAGATGCTTTCAAAGTTTGAAGACTCCATAGGCAAATAAATCGTATGTGCATTGCTTTTGTGCATTGCTTTAATGACAGCGAATTTATTATAGCGTTAGACATCTTCAAACATGATTTTTATCACTTTTTTTCCTTTAAAAATTGCTCGACACTTCGTTGC
>Ga0315907_10008855_pt1 | contig 10271 bp, 15 predicted proteins | sample LakEriMetagenome_3_FD_203525 | JGI IMG/M metagenome (GOLD analysis project Ga0315907, IMG submission 203525) | Freshwater fungal communities from buoy surface, Lake Erie, Ohio, United States - Buoy 12 MA123 | ecosystem: Environmental > Aquatic > Freshwater > Lake > Lake biofilm | place: USA...
TTCCTCCTAACAGTAAGCTATACTTGTAGGTCTTCACAATACGTCAATGAACTCTTATACCTCAAAATCCACGCTACCGTATATCGAGCGTGGTTTGAGTTGAGGCTTAACCCTCTGACCTGTTAAGGTGGTTATCTAACTAAAAACTTATAAAATTTATTAAATCCATTTGCATTTACAAAAATTTCTTTTCTTTTTGCGTTTTCAAAAACAGGAGAATGAAATCCAACTTTTATAGATTCTTTTGCAAAATCGACAGCTCTTGCTATTGATTTAAACTCAGATTGGTAAACTATTCCGTTTTCATTTTTTACAGTTACGATTGCTTTCATTTGTCAGAGTTTTTTAAAGTTATTAATTAATTATCTGATACAAATGTACACACTTCGTACACAACTACCAAATTTATTTTCACATTATTTCGTAAAGTGTTGATTATCAGATAGAAAAAATTAAAAACCGAAGATAACAAGTAGCCAATTTGTTAGAGCTTCGGGGTTCGATTATAGGTTATGTATTCCCTTGTATCGAGAAAAGACCTAAACTGGTGCGCTATATTCAGGAAGCGACATAGGTACTGTTAAGGCAAAGATATAAAAAATTGGTTAAATTTGATAAAAAGTGCTTATATTTGCAAAGTATCGACTGCAAGCGATCATTAAAAATATTTTTTTAGGGCCCTTATTCGTTTGTCTTGCAGCATTCGGATAGGGGTTTTTAATTTACTATGTATCAATTATACGATTATCAACTATACGCGGTTAACCAACTTAGGGAATCAATGCGTGATCACAAAAGAGTTTGTTTATGCCTTCCTACTGGTGGAGGCAAAACTATTATCTTTTCAGATATTGCAAATAAAGCAGTAAGTAAAGGTAAGCGCGTTTTAGTTTGTGTTCACAGGACTGAACTAAAAAACCAAGCAGAAAAGACTACTAATGCTACGGTTGTAATGGTTGAAACGTTAAATAACCAAATTAAGAAGGGGGCCATAAATGTAAATGATTATGATCTTATTATTATTGATGAGGTTCACATCGGTAACTTTAGAAAAGTTTTAGATAATTATGATGGTTATGTTATTGGGGCCACCGCGACACCAGTTACGATTAACAAACTTTATCCACTAAAAAACCTACTTAATGATATTGTGGTTCCTACTACAATAGAGCAACTAATCAGTTTAGGCCGATTATCTAATCCTAAAACATTCGCGCGCGTTCCAGTTAAATTTAAAGAACTTAAAAAAGTAGGAGGTGAATATTCCGAAAAGTCGCAAAATGATGTTTTTAACAATAGACAAGTTTTTGAGGGCCTATTAACTGATTATCATAATAATTGCCAGAATAAGAAAGGTATTATATTTTGTTGTTCAATTAGTCATTCAATCGCGGTTTATGAAAGTCTGATTATTTCTGGAGTTAATGCGTTTGTGGTACATTCTAAAATGAATGATAAGGACCGAGTGAATTCGGTTAATGATTTTAGTCAGGCCCATAATGGAGTTATGGTTAATTGTGGTATTTTAACAACTGGTTACGATGAACCAACTATTGAATTTGTTATGATTAATAGGGCCACAACTAGCCTCGCACTCTGGCTCCAAATGATCGGGCGCGCATCTCGTACTATTCCAAATGTTAAAAATAGCTTTGAGATTTATGATTATGGTATGAATATACATACTTTAGGTTTCTGGCAGGAACAACGCGATTGGAAAAAAATATTCTTTGCGGATAAAAAAAAGAAGTCAGAAGGTGTGGCCCCTATTAAAATTTGTCCTAATTGTAACGCGGTTAATATTTCTCGCGCTGTTAAATGCGAAGTTTGTGATCATAAGTTTGAGGCCCAAATAAAAGAGAATAAAGAAACCGAATTAAAAGAAATGGTATTTAAAAATACTAAGGGTCGTTATTTATACGATTTAACACTTGACGAGTTTATGATTGTGGCCGAACGTAAAGGATATAAACAACAATTTATAGAGCGCGTTATTTACCACACTAAAGGTATGGACCAACTTACCGCGTATTGGGATCGTAAAAACTATAAATCTGGTTATAGGTCCAGAAGATTAGATATTTTTAGGAGTGAAATACCAGTTAAAAACTTTAAAATAAATTTTGATAATTAAATATAAAACATTATATTTGCAATTCGGAGTAACTAACCGATACATACACTATAACATTAAAACATTTTAGCCATTAAAGGCGTGTTGATTGGGGTTATAGCCAGTCTAGGATTAGTAATCCAAACGCGCTTCTAATGGCATTTTTATTTTAACTATGATAACTAAACTTTTAAGTATTCACAACACAACAGAATTTTCTTCTATTGATTTAGAACATTTTTATTCTGAAATTAAAAACGCTAACTACAAAAATGAAGTTGATTTTTATAGACTTAAATTTACAGAACTTGGTAAGAAAGGTAGTGAACCATTTAAGCAAAAAATACCTGCAGTAGTTATAAGTGGTACATTTAATGAATCTGTTAAAAATGCAAATTTAGTTGATCATTCAGGATATATTTGCGTTGATGTTGATAATATTGAATCTAATAATATAAATGAATTAAAGTTAAAATTAAGACAAGATAAATATATTGAGTCTTATTTTACTTCATGTGGTGGTGTTGGATTAGCAGTAATTATTAAAATAGATCCTTCTAAACACTTAGAATCTTTTTTAGGATTAGAAGATTATTTTTTTAATACATATAATACTACTATTGATAAGTCATGTAAAAATGTAAGCAGATTAAGATTTTACTCTTATGACTCCGATATTTATATAAATAAAAAATCAAAGGTTTTTAAGCAATACATTAAGCCTATTTATAATAAAAAAGAGGTTGTTAATACTGTTTTGACTGGAACTGAATTTGATGAGTTAATGACTAAAATCATAAGTTCAGGACGTAGTTTAGCAGAAGATTATGATACTTATTTAAAAATAGGATTTGCTTTAGCGGATGAGTTTGGTGAATCTGGAAGACAATATTTCCACGCGATTAGTTCAGTATCTTCTAAATATGATCAAAAGCAATGTGATAGACAATACACTCATTGTATTTCTGCAGGAGGGTCCAAAAAAATAAAAATAGGTACTTTATACTATTTCTGTAAAATTAACGGTATTGAATTAAAATCTAAAGAATCTAAATTTTTAGAGGTTGTTTCAAAAAAAGCTAAATCAGATGGACGATCAAGAGAATCAGTTGTTGAAATTGCTAAAATATCTGGATTAAATGAAGATAAGGCAAAAGAAGTAGCTGCAGCTATTTTTGATAATAATGTTAATTTAAATACTTCCGGTGAAGAAAGTAAGTTAATGAAAATAATGTCTTATATTAATTCGAATTATCAATTATACATAAACTCAATTACGCGTAATTTAGAAAATAGGGCCGTAATAATTAATGGAAGGCCACAAAAATTTAATGATTTTGATCTTAATTCAGCTTATTTAAAATTTGACGAGTCGTTTCCTAAATCTGAAATAAGCCAAACTTTTTTCCAGTCCGCTATATTTTCAAATGAAATACCTCATTATAATCCTTTCGAACAGTTTTTTAATAAATATAGTGATATTAATAGGTCCACAGATTTAATAACTAAACTAGCAAATTGCATTGAATCAGAAACTACTAATATAGAAAAATGGATAAAACATTGGGGATGTGGCCTAATATCTTCTATTTATGGTAAATCTTCACCACTTGTGTTAGTATTAGCTGGTGGCCAAAACTCTGGTAAAACTGAATTTTTTAGAAGATTATTACCTTTTGAACTACAGGAGTATTATGCAGAATCTAAATTAGATGCTGGTAAGGATGATGATATATTAATGTGTAAAAAACTTATTATTATGGATGATGAGTTTGGTGGTAAATCTAAAAAGGAAAATAAAAGGTTTAAGGAATTAACATCTAAACATACATTTTCTATTCGCGCGCCTTATGGTAGAGTAAGTGAGGACCTAACTAGATTAGCCGCTTTATGTGGCACTACAAATGATTTTAACTTATTAGATGATCCTACTGGAAATAGACGTATTTTACCTATTAATGTTAAATCTATTAATCATGGCCAATATAATGAAATTGATAAGTGCGCGTTATTTATGGCCTTTTATGATTTATTTAAAAGTGGGTTTAATTGGAATTTAAGCCATGAAGATATAAAAGAACTTAATGAAGGATCAGACGAATTTCAGTCAACTAATATGGAGGCTGAATTGATATTATCTTATTTAGCTATTCCAGATCCTAATTTATCACACGAAGGTATTATGATGACAAATACCGAAATAAAAAACTATTTAGAAACATGGTCCAAACAAAAAATATTTTCTACTAATAAATTAGGAATGGAACTAAAAAGTTTAGGTTTTCAGCAACAAGTTATAAAATATTCTGGAAAGGCTATTCGCGTTTATTTTGTAAAAAAATTAGATATTAATCAAAATAAAGCAATCGTAAATGATACTTATAAACCATTTTAACAAAAAACTCTGTAACTTTTATAATTTTTTAAAAACTCTGTAACCATGCAAACAGCTAAAAATCAAATAATTAACTTAAAGGTTACAAAGGTTACACTAAAAATGAGTTTTTTTAAGAGTGTCAAGGCATTGCTAAAAAAAATAAATATATTATGTGTATATATATTATATAATACTTTTTTAGTAAAAAGTAGTGTAACTCTGTAACCGCTTAGAGCACCAACGGTTACACTTATATTTTAAAAATAAAAAACTCTGTAACTCTGTAACTAGAATCATTCTAAATAAGAAACAAAATGAACCAAGAAAAACCAAAAATTTACTCAAACGAGGACCAACTACAAGCAGAATGTTTTAAGTGGGCCAACAATAATTACTGCCTTAAACATCATGATCCACAATGTCAAATATTCTCGGTGCCTAATGGTGGGACCAGAAATAAAATAGAGGCCATGAAATTTATAACTACTGGCCTAAAATCTGGAGTTAGTGATATGATTGCTTTATTCACAAATGGACTATGTGTGTTTATTGAGTTTAAGTTTGGTAATGGTAAGCAGTCGGACCAGCAGATAAAATTTGAAAGCGCGGTTAAAAAATTAGGATTTAATTACCATTTAATTTATACATTTGAGGAATTTAAAAATGTATGGACCATGTATGCCACTAGATCCAAACAATGACTTTTTGAATGATATAAAACAATTTAACGGAGATATTAACTTTTAAAATTATAGATATGAAAACAGCAATGAATGAATGGATAGAGTGGCTTAATGCCTATTCCTTTGAATTACCTTTAGAATTACAGATAAAAGCTACTGAAATACTACAACAAGAAAAACAACAGATCATCGATGCTTACGATGCTGGATTAATGGAAAAATCAAATTCAATAGATTATTATAACAAAACATTTAAACCGTTTTAGATTATGAAAATAGAAGATTTCACAAAAGCATTTAACTTATTAGTTCAAATGCCTATACCTAAACAAGATTATACCTTAACGCTTAATATTAATACGTGGAAAAAAATCAGATGTTACTATAATTGGACTGACGAGGAACTTAGTAATGCTATTAATGGGTATATAGGTGAGAAAAATGGTATTAAATGTTATATACATTCATTATTTTAATTTTTTTTTGTATATTTGCTTTTGAATAATCAAATTATATCATGAGTACACATGGCGGAACTAGAGAGGGTGCAGGTAGAAAGCCTAAATCTGATGAAATTAAACTAATTGAAGCACTTAGCCCTTTAGATGAAGTAGCATTTGCTAAACTTAAAGAAGGTGTTGAATCTGGGTCATTTTATCATTTAAAACTGTTTTATGAATACCGTTATGGAAAACCTAAACAATTAATAGGTGTTGTAACTGAAAATGAAACACTTGAACAGGTTTTTAAAATAGGCGGTGTTGAAATTAAACTTTAAATAATATGTCAAATAAACAAATACTATTTGAAAGCTTTCCCAAACAGGATGAATTTTTAGAGGCTATATTCTCTAATAAATACAATTTCATCATGTACGGGGGAGCTATTCGTTAGCCCCTTAGTAGTAATATTAAGGGGGAAAAGATACGAGGCGGTAAAACTTTTGCAGGATTAGGAGCATTATTACTACTTTGTAAGATGTACCCTAAAAGTAAGTGGTGTGTTGTGCGTGAAAGCTATAAAAAACTAGAGCTAAATACAATACCTTCGTTTAAAAAAATATGCCCATTATCATTTGTTAAGCATTTCAATCAAAGAACGCAAACAGTTACTTTGTCTAATGATAGTCAAATAATATTCCTATCTGAAAACTACTCAGATGATAAGGAATTAGATACATTTAAGGGTCTTGAGGTTAATGGTTTTTTACTTGAAGAAATAAATGAAATTCAGTATAAAACATTTAATAAATGTATTGAAAGGGCAGGTTCTAATTTTATAGATAACAGACCTAAACCGTTAATATTAGCTACTTGCAATCCTAGTAACAACTGGGTTAAAGAATTGATTTATAATAAATGGAAAACTAATACTCTGCCAGATAATTGGCTTTACATACCTTCTAAAATTACAGATAACCCTTTTGTTGATAAGGACTATTTAGAATCTCTTAAATCAATGCCACGCTATGAATATGAGGTGTTTGTTGAGGGTAACTGGGATTTACAGGAACGTACAGGCGCAGAGTTCTATAAATATTTTAGTTTAGATAAACACGTTAAACCATGCCACTATGAACCCACTTTGCCGCTTCATATTAGTTGGGATGAAAACGTTAACCCATACTTACCTTGTGGTATATTTCAAATTTCTAATAAACAAATAAGGCTAATTGATACTATTTTAGGCATTAATCCTAGAAATACCATTAAAGATGTTTGCAATGAATTTAAACGTAAATATCCACACCATGAAAGCGGCTTGTTTATTTATGGCGATGCAACTAGTCAAAAGGAGGATGTAAAACAAGAGAAAGGGCATAATTTCTTTAAGCTAATACAAAATGAATTAACCAATTATAGACCGATCATGAGAGTTAGTAAATCTAATCCTTCAATAGTTATGAGAGGTAATTTTTTTAATACAATTCTTTTTAGTAATTTTGGCGATATTGAGTTTATAATTAATCCAGAGTTAAAAGAAGCCATTAGCGATTTTACTAATACAAAGGAAGCAGCGGATGGAACTAAAGATAAAACAAAGGTAAAAGATGCTAAAAGTGGTGTATCATATCAGCCATTTGGACATATTAGCGACTTAACAGATTATCTACTTTGCGAAGCATTTAAAAACGAATATCAAATGTATCAAAGAGGAGATGTTACTCAATATGTAAGGAAAACAGGAAACGCACCGATAAACGTAAAACATAGGTTATAATGGAATTAACTAAACAAGAAATTAACGATACTGTAAAAATGATACAGTTAGGTATGGATTTATTAAGTTCTGGTAGCAAATCAGATAAAGATAAACTAAAAGAGTATCAAGATAAGCAAACTATTTTAAAAGTAATTGATAAATTATTGAAATGATTAAAATGATTGAAATTAACGAATGGGATATTAAAACAGCTACAGATGGAATTGTTATTAACCAAATGATAGGAAGTTATCACGCTAAACCATCAAAAACAGTAGATGATTTTTATAAAAACAGGATTGATTTAATTGAATTTATAAAAAATGATGTTGAAAAATCTGGTAAACAATTTATCTATAATAAATATAAGTAATGAAAGTAACAATTAATGGATTTGATTATGAACAAAAAGAAATAACTATTGAAGGTGTTCCATATATTTTTGATCCTATGAAAGAAAAAATAAGGTATCTTAAATCAATAAATGTTAACCTTAATTATGGTATAGGTGAATTTCCTATATCAATTGATTTTCCTAATGATAGACCCAAAGGTTATTATTGTGAGAATTTAAGAATGTTAAATATTAATGTAACGGACATAAGTAGAAATGATTGGTTTAAATAACAAATAACATGAAAGTAAAATCACACAAAGAACTAATTGATGGACATAATACAATAACTTTCTTTATTGAAGATAAGGAAACGAACACATTAATTCACTCCGATACATTTATAATTAATCGTAAAACACGTATTAAAGAGTTGAAATACAACTTTATTACCTACGTTCAAGATATGCACAAATTAGAATTAGCTATGCTTAATGCTGAGGTTCATAAGATTAAAGAGAATAAGGTTAAATTAGATTTGGAAAATATTAGTAACAATAGTATTAATTAAGCACATTTTGTTTATATTTTTGTACAATGGCTAGACTTTTAAGAGATTTAGATTATTTGCGTGTCATTCAGGATTCAAATCTTGAACAAATAATTGAATCTAACCAACAAACTAAACTAGATGTAGAGCAATCTGCACAAAGCGAAATGATTAGTTATTTAGCTCAACGCTATTTAATTAATTCTATATTTACAGATACTAAAGTATTTGATATTACCGCTACTTATAATGGCAAACAATTAGTTGAATGGACTGCAAGTGCTTTTAGTGCTTCTACTGTTTACACTACTGGTCAATATGTAGTTTATAATGGTAATATTTATAAGTCAATTGCTGGTAGTACTGCACACGCTTTTAATGCTTCTGAGTGGACTTTAAAAGCTGCTGATAAAACACTATTTTACGTTACATTACCAGAAGATGAATATGTAAATACCACTTCATACGTTGTAGGAGATAAGGTTTACTATAACAATATTGAATACACTTGTTTATTAAATTGTAAAGGTATTTTACCAACTGAAACACAATTTTGGAGTGTTGGAAGTGCTTACACTTTAACAGCTACTTATCCCGATGATAACACTAAATGGAGTGAAGGAGATAATAGAAACCAACAAATAGTAATGTATTTACTAGACATTACTTTGTATCATTTACACTCTCGTATTAATCCACGTAACATTCCAGACCTACGTAAAGAGCGTTATGATGGTAATAATGCTACTCAAAACGGTGGGGCTATTGCATGGCTTAAACGTGTTGCAAGTGGAGATTTAACAGCAGACTTACCTAGTATTTTACCGCAACAAGGTGTTTCAATTAGATGGGGAAACTCAAACGGATTAACAACTAAAACATCAAATCAACTTTGGTAATGAATGATGAATACGAAATATTAATGTCTTTTGGAGATGGTAAATTATTAGTTATAGATAAAATAACTAATGAACATCATATTATATCTTCAGAGGTTTTTTATAATCGAAAAGGAGCTATATAATGAAATTATTTGGATACAACATAGATTTTAATAAGGTACAGGACGTTTCTGTTAATATGCCTAAAACGGCAGACATTAGAAAACGTATTACCACTACTACTCAATTGTATAGGGGTTTTACTAATATTGAAACTTATAAGATAGCAGTAACTAGAGCGGAATCTTTAACAGCTCCTCAGCGATCTGAATTGTACAAAGTTTATAAGAACATTGAATTAGATGCCCACTTAACGGCAGCAGTTAACCAACGTAAAAACTTAACGCTATCTAAAGACTTTGATGTAAAATTAAACGGTGAAGAAAACGAAGAGTTGGAATATATTATTAAACAAAAATGGTTTAGAGATTTTATAGATTATTCATTAGATGCTATTTATTACGGACATTCATTAATTCAATTTGATAGCGTTGTAGATAATGCTTTTAAATCAGTTGAATTAGTACCTAGAGAATACGTTAAGCCCGAATTTCATATAGTAACTAATACTTATGCAGATTTAAGTGGTACTGACTACTTAGAAGCTCCTTATAATAATTGGTGTATTGGAGTTGGTAAGCCTAGAGATTTAGGTTTATATATGAAAGCAGCTCCTTTAGTTATTTGGAAGAAAAACGCATTAGGCGCGTGGAGTGAATTTGTAGAAATATTTGGTAGCCCTATTAGAATAGGCAAAACAGATGTAAGAGATGAAGAAACCCGTGCTAATATGGAATCAATGCTTAAAAATATGGGTGTAGCTTCTTATGGTGTGTTTGATACAGGTGATTTAATTGAGTTAGTAGAATCTAATCGTTCAGATGCTTTTCAAGTGTTTGACATGATGATACAGCGTTGTAATAGTGAGATTAGTAAACTTATTTTAGGGCAAACAGGAACGCTAGACGAAAAAGCCTATGTAGGTAGTGCAGAAGTACAAGAGCGTGTTTTAAAGAATGTAGCTTATAACGATGAATTTTTTATTGAAGGAGTTTTAAACTATCAATTAGT
>Ga0315907_10008856_pt1 | contig 10270 bp, 14 predicted proteins | sample LakEriMetagenome_3_FD_203525 | JGI IMG/M metagenome (GOLD analysis project Ga0315907, IMG submission 203525) | Freshwater fungal communities from buoy surface, Lake Erie, Ohio, United States - Buoy 12 MA123 | ecosystem: Environmental > Aquatic > Freshwater > Lake > Lake biofilm | place: USA...
CAGCTCGTACCGAGCTAATGAAAGGGATTGATGTTTTAGCAGATGCGGTTGTAACTACTTTAGGTCCTAACGGACGAAATGTTGTAATCGCAAACAATGGCATTCCACAATCTACTAAAGATGGTGTAACTGTAGCTAAATCTATCACTCTTAAAAATCCTACTCAAGAGGTAGGAGTTCAACTAGTTAAACAAGCAGCTATTAAAACTGCAGAAAAAGCAGGAGATGGTACAACTACCTCTACTCTTTTAGCTAGAGAAATGGTTAAAGCAGGTTTGCAAGCTCTAAATAATGGAGAAAATGCAGTTGAAATTAAGCGAGAAATTGATAAAGCAGTTGATCTTATTGTAAGAAATCTAAGAGAAAATATCTCTGAGGACATTTCTTCCGAAGGACAGCTGGAACAAATTGCTACTATTTCATCAAATAACGATCCTGAAACCGGAAAATTGATTGCAACCGCAATTGAAAAAGTAGGCATGGAAGGAGTAGTTCACATTGAGGAATCTAGAACTGGAGAAACATACCTAGAAACTGTAGAAGGTATGCAGTTTGACAGAGGATACAAATCCCCATACTTTGTAACTAACAACAACAATATGACCTCAGTATTGGAAAATACTGTAGTGTTGATTGCAGATCAAAAGTTTACACAAGTAAAAGAATTGTTGCCTATTCTAGAGGCAGTATCATCTCAAGGCAAATCACTTTTGATCATTGCTGAAGATGTAGATGGTGAAGCGCTAGCTACTCTTATTGTAAACAAAATGAGAGGCATCATGAAAGTATGTGCTGTTAAAGCACCTGACTTTGGAGATAGAAGAAAATTAATTTTAGAAGACATAGCCATCACAACTGGAGGTCAAGTATTTTCTAAAGAAAAAGGAATGAAGCTTGAAAAATTCAGTTGGGATTGGTTCGGAGAAGCAAGAACAATAACTATAGATAAAGAAACAACCACGATCGTCGATGGAAAAGGAAGAACTGAATCAATTGAAGCACGTATTGAAGAACTTCAACAACAAATCAACAAAGCACAAACCCCGTTTGAAATTGAAAAACTCCAAGAAAGACTGGCAAAGTTCGTCGGAGGAGTAGCTATCATCCATGTAGGTGGAGCTACTGAAACCGAAATGAAGGAACTTAAGGATAGAGTAGATGATGCACTACATGCAACAAAAGCCGCTATTCAAGAAGGTATTGTACCTGGTGGTGGAGCTGCTTTGTGGTATGCTAGAGAAGCAATTATGTACCCAAGTACAACAGGAGCAAAAATTGTTTACAAAGCATGTGGTAAACCATTTGAACAAATTCTAGTAAATGCTGGTTTCAGCCCAATGGAAGCTCAAATGGTAGGTTTACAACTTGATCCTTCAAATACCTGGTTAGGGTATAACATTAAGGAAGAAAAGTGTGTAGACATGAAAGAAGCAGGTATCATCGATCCTACTAAAGTAACCCGAACTGCACTACAAAATGCAGCCTCAGTTGCAGGAACTATTCTCTTAACAGAATGTACTGTAGTGGATGAACCAGAAGAGGAAAAATCAAACCAAATGGACCCAATGATGGGTATGATGTAAGTTATGGAAAAAAAGGTTGTTGAAAAAAACATCTTAATCGCTCGGAGAATGCCTCCGGGCGATAGATGGAAATTGGAAATAGAGGAAGGTAAAGAAAAAATCCATGGTTCTTTAACTGAAGCTTTAGAAACATATATGGTGCTAACTGGCTTTAGAGGTGAATATAGACTTGCCCCCATGAAAGGGGAATTGTATATTGTGCAAAATGAAGAACAAGAAATAATCCCTGTACCTGAAAAGAAATACTCTATTTATGGCGAATACTAAAGAACATAGTTTATTTGTAGAAAAATACCGTCCTTCTAGTTTAGAAAATTATGTAGGTAATGAACACCTTAAAACCACAATTTCTAAATATCTAGAACAAAACGATATTCAAAATCTTATATTTTATGGTCAAGCTGGGGGTGGTAAAACTACTTTAGCTAAATTAATAGTTAACAATCTTAATTGCGATTATCTCTATATTAATGCCTCTGACGAAAGAGGTATTGAAACCATTAGAGATAAGGTATCGGGATTTGCAAGTGTAGCTTCATTCAAACCCCTTAAAGTGGTTATTTTAGACGAAGCAGATTTTCTAACCATTCAAGCACAAGCCTCGCTTCGCAATGTAATCGAAACATTTTCTCGTACTACAAGATTTATAATGACCTGCAATTTTGTAGAGAGAATTATTGATCCATTACAATCCAGATGTCAAGTAATTAAGATTGTTCCCCCCTCTAAATCTGAAGTAGCTAAGCATTTAGTTTGGATTCTAGAGAAAGAATCTATATCTTATACATTAGAAGATATTAAAGTTATTGTAAACCAATACTATCCGGATTTAAGAAAATGTCTTAACACTATTCAATTAAATTCTAAAGATAGTACTTTAAAGTTAGACAATTCCATTTTAGTATCTTCTAATTACATAGATAAAGTAATTGATGAGTTAAAGAAATCAAAACCATACTTTAATAATATTCGACAAACAATTGCTGATTCAAATGTAGAAGATTTTGATGAGCTATTTAAAGCATTATATGAACGTGCTTCCGAATTTTTACCTAACAAAGAAGGAACAGTAGCTATGCTTGTAAATGATCACCAATACAAAGCTAATTTTAGAATTGATAAGGAAATTAACACTATGAGTTTAATACAAAATCTAATAAATAACAAATAAACATGGAACAACCACAACTTAACATTGACTTAAAAAACACTACAGGAATCCAGAATTCTGAAGGTGGTAGCGTATTTCAACAAGGTCTTATCTTGAGAAAAATCTCTAAATTCATTGCAGGTACACCTGAAGATGCAATTCTACCAATTCCAGTATTTTACGACCCACACACATTTAAAATCTTTGGAGAAGCACTACCAAAAGAATTGCGTGAAGAGCTTAAAGACGAAAGTATTTAATGAACAATATTTTTGATTGGTTAAAGGAAATTAATTCCACAAAATCCCATCCTGATTCATTTTCTAATCAGGATTGGGATGTTTGGAATTCTTATATGGTTCACAGATTCTTAAGTATGAATCCGGACTATATAGAACTGGTAAATGAAATTCAAATATTACCCCCAACCAACAAAAAGCAAATATATTCAATTTATCGAGAATATATTCCTAAAAACAACAAATGGTCTAAGTATGTTAAATCTAGTACTAAAGAACCAGACAAAGATTTAATTTTACAGCTAAAAAAATACTTTAATGTATCTGTTAGAGAAATAAAAGATTATTTAAAAATTTTAGACAAAAAACAAGTACAAAGTATTTTAGCTAAACAAGGATTAGAAGAAAAAGAAATTAAAAAACTACTAAAATGAAACTAGAATTATACGAAATGTTAATGACTCAAGCAATGGCAGAAAGAAGTAAAGCCATGCTAACTCTTAATCTATTATCTGAACATCCTGCTGGCATTGGAGATCACTCTACAACAGATTTTTATAATAATGCTGAAGAAGCATTAAAAATGTTAGTAGATGCAGATGATAAAATGGAGACATTGCAAAAATATTTTAGATCTAAATCTGTAATCTAATGAGCGATTCTATAACTGCTTACTACGATAGAGAAAAAGATAGACAGGACAGTTACGTTCAGTCTGTAAAGGAAAAATTTGAGCAGCGTTCACAAACTGGAATTAAAAAATATAATACCACTCTAGAAAGAAATGATTTGAATTTTTTAGATTGGTTAAATCACCTCCAGGAAGAATTGATGGATGCTACCTTATACATTGAAAAACTAAAAGATTTTGCCCAGAAAAATCCCTAAAATAATTAAAGAAATTCAAAAATTTACTCCTCCGGGGGTGGATTATTCTTATCAAAAAGGAATTTCATTTTCCCAGATGACAATATTCAACAATTGTCCTCATAGGTGGAAACTACAGTACAAAGATAAAATTAAGACATTTACCTCCTCTATCCACACTGTATTTGGAACCGCTATACACGAGGCGATTCAAAAATATCTAGATGTAATGTACTCTAGTAGTGGGGCTGAAGCCGATAGGCTAGATTTAGTTGAGATATTCCAGGAAAAGTTTATGGACGAGTACAAAAAACAGTACACGTCCAACAATAAACAACACTTTTCTACAGCTGAGGAAATGAGGGAATTCTTTGAGGATGGAGTTGGAATTTTAAATTGGTTAAAGAAAAAACGAAACAAATACTTCTCTAGAAAAGGATGGTATTTAGTGGGTTGTGAGGTGCCAATCGTAATTCAGCCAAATAAAATGTATAATAACGTATTATATAATGGATTCTTGGATGTTGTAATGTACCATGAACCAACTAATACCTTTAAAATTCTCGATATAAAAACAAGTACTAGAGGATGGGGTGATAAGGAAAAGAAAGACGAAAACAAACAATTCCAACTAATCCTATATAAACATTTCTTCTCAGAACAATATAATATCCCAGTTGATGATATTAGTGTTGAATTCTTTATTGTTAAACGAAAAGTGATGGATTGGGATGATGAAAAAATCTTATCTCCACATCAAGCATACAGAGTACAAACATTTATTCCTGCTAGTGGGAAAATTAAAATAACTAAAGCCAAAGAATCTTTAAATAATTTTATAAAAAAATGCTTTAACACTACTGGGGAAGTTAGAGAAGAGGAATATCCCAAAGTTGTAAGCAAGTGGAATTGTATGTACTGTCCCTTCAAAGAAGATAAAGATAATTGTGGAGAAGGTATTATTTTTTAATACTCCTTATATATTTATATTATATACAAATATACAAACATTTTAATTAAACTTTAAAACTATGGCTAAAGACTTAACTTTAACAAGCGTAAAGATTCAAACAGACCTGTTTGAAAATTTCAAAATTGAGTGTGTAAAACGAAAATTTAGTTTTCAAAAACTTGCCGATCGGGCTATTTATTTGTACCTTACAGATGAAGATTTTCGTAAAAAAATTACAAACCAAAACACAACCGAACTTTAAAACTAAAATATGAATAAAAGTTTTGATTATATCCCTAAGGATAAAAGAAAAAAAATCGTTTTAATTTGTGATGATATTAGAGTTCATTCTGGAGTAGCAACAGTTGCTAGAGAAATTGTAACTCACACTTGTCACCACTTTAATTGGGTTAATATTGGGGGTGCTATTAACCACCCAGATCAAGGTAAAAAATTAGATCTAAGCGCAGACAGTAATCAAATAGCAGGTATTGAAGATGCTTATGTTATGATGTATCCTACTAATGGGTATGGTGATGCTGATTTTTTACGTCAGGTAATTAAATTAGAAAAACCTGATGCTATAATGCTAATTACAGACCCAAGATATTTTGTTTGGTTGTTTAACATTGAGCAAGAAATTAGAAAAAATATTCCCATTACTTACTTAAATATTTGGGATGATTACCCAGCTCCAATGTATAACAGACCATATTATGAGGCTTGTGATTTATTGATGGGAATCTCAAAACAAACTGTAAACATTAACCAGCTAGTTTTAGGAGATAAAGGAAAGAATAAACTATTTAGATATATTCCTCATGGTTTAAATCATAAAGTTTATCGTCCAATAGAAGAAAATGATCCTGAATTAAAGAAATTTAAAAAAGATTTCTTTGGAAACGATAATCCTGATTTTGTTTTGTTCTTTAACTCCCGTAACATTAGAAGAAAACAAATTCCAGATGCAATGTTAGCTTTTAGAGCATTCTTAGATAGCTTACCTAAAGAAAAAGCTGATAAGTGTAAAATAGTATTACATACTGAAGAAGTAAGTGATCATGGTACAGATTTAAGAAAAGTTAAAGAGTATTTCTTTGATGAAAGTTATCCTAATGCTGTTAAATTTTCAACTCAAAAGTTATCTTCAATCCAACTTAATTATTTGTATAATATTGCAGATGCTCAAATATTGTTAACTTCTAATGAAGGTTGGGGATTAACATTAACCGAAGCAATTTTAGCAGGTACTCCGGTTATTGCAAATGTTACAGGTGGAATGCAGGATCAAATAAGATTTGAAACTAAAGACGGAAAATGGTTTACCCCATCTGCAGATTTCCCTTCAAACCATACAGGTACACTCCAAAAACATGGAGAGTGGGCATTCCCAGTTTATCCAACTTCTAGATCAATTCAAGGTTCTCCACAAACCCCTTACATTTATGATGATAGATGTAGATGGGAAGATGCAACTGAAAGAATTAAAGAAATCTACAATTTGTCTAGAGAAGAACGTAAAGCAAGAGGATTAAAAGGTAGAGAATGGGCAATTGGAGAAGAAGCAGGATTTACCTCTGAAGTACAAGCTGAAAGAGTTATGGAAGCATTTGATACTTTGTTTTCAACTTGGAAACCTAAAGAAAAGTACGAGATTACCAATGCTACAGAGTACAAAGGAAAGTTTTTACCACATAAATTATTTTATTAATGAATAAACCAGTTTTTGTAATTAGCAGCCCATATGACACTTACTCAGGATATGGGGCTAGAGCTAGAGATATTATCCAAGCAATTTTAAATCTAGACAAATATGATGTAAAACTTTTACCCCAAAGATGGGGAAGCACAGCATGGGGATTTTGTGAAGATAATTCTGAATGGAGTCATCTTCATCAATATAGATTAGATACTCCTAATTTACCTTCAAAACCTGATATTTGGATGCAAATTTCAATTCCTAATGAATTTCAACCAGTTGGAAAATATAACATTGGGGTAACCGCAGGTATTGAATCTAGTTTATGTCGAGCTGAATGGGTTGAAGGTTTAAATAGAATGAATACAAATTGGGTTTCATCCAATTTTTCTAAACAAACTTTTGAAAATAGCAAATACGAAAGAAGAAACAAACAAACTAATGTAGTTGAAGGTTATACCCAACTAGAAAAACCAGTTGAAGTAGTTTTTGAAGGTGCTAATTTAAATGTTTATAAATCAATTGAACCTAAGGAAATTAAAACAATTAATTTAGATGAAATTAAAGAATCGTTCTGTTATTTGTTTGTAGGACATTGGATGCAAGGTGATTTTGGGCATGATAGAAAAAATGTATCTTTATTAATTAAATCTTTTTATGAAGTATTTAAAGACAAACCCCAAAAACCAGCTCTAATTTTAAAGGCTTCAATTGGTATTGCCTCTTACATTAGCCGAGATGAAATTCTAGATAGAATTAAAATTATTAGAGAGTCTGTAAATTCTACAAATTTACCTAACATTTATGTTCTAAACGGAGAGTTTAGTGATAGTGAAATGAATGAACTATACAATCACCCAAAAGTAAAAGCTATGGTTAGCTTTACTAAAGGTGAAGGATTTGGTAGACCATTACTAGAATTTAGTTTTACAGGTAAACCAATCATAGCATCAGGATGGTCTGGCCACACAGATTTCTTAAAACAAAACCTAAGTACTTTAATTGCCGGAGAATTAGAAAATGTTCACCCAAGTGCGGCTAACGACTGGTTAATGAAAGAAAGCCAATGGTTTAAACCCAGTACAGTTGAAATTGGAAGACATTTAAAAGATTCATATACTAAGTACAAACAATATGTTTTAGGTGGTAAACAACAAAAACAATACTCTAAAAGTAATTTTAGTTTTGAAAAAATGCAAGAACTAATCTCTAATTTATTAGAAAAAAATGTTCCGAATTTTCCAAAACAGGTAGAATTGGTTTTACCTAAAATTACCTTACCCAAACTTAAAAAAATAGAATAATATGCAATACGATGGATTAACAGAATGTAGCAGGTGTGGAAGTGACGCCTGCTACGTTCAAGAAGTAACCTCTGAAGTTAAACTTGAATTTTGTTATGGGTGCGGATTTCAATCTCACTCATTAATGAAACCAGAAACTGAATTCTTTGCTGAACAACTAGCTTTACTCCCAGATTTATACAAATCTCTAATGGAAGAAGAGGAAGAAACAGGTAAAGTTTGGATGCCCTCCTTTATCAACGTAGAAGAAAAAGGTATGGTATTTGCAGATGGTACAGGTAGAGATAATTGGAGATGGGCAGGTGTAAAATCTGTACCTGTTGATAAAGAAGAAAAGAAAAAATTTAAAAATGCCAAGTACAGAGCAGACATGTCTACAATAAAACACTTTGAAGAACGTGACTTTATAGAGGCTTTGTCGTATATTGGGGTGTTACCCGAATAAAATACAATGCAAAGGTTTTTAGAAAAAATATCTTGGAAATTTAGAAGAGTTAATATAGCTTTCTCCCCTCTCTATATTGATTGGAGTGGGGCAGGAAGCTATTTTAGTTTTAGTATCTTCAAAATAGTGTATAATCTTAGAACTTATTCATTATTTGAAGCAGATTTATTACTACCCAACAAAACAACCCAAAAATACTTTCATGTCTATTCTTGGGATTTTTTGTTTCTTAGAGGATACTTACGTATGTTAGCTGAAGTTTTATCTGATAAAAATGTTTGGAATAGAAATAAAATGACTCGTTGGGATAAATTTAGGTTAAAAGTTTTAAATAAAATACTATGAAAATTTCATACGCTATAACTGTTAAAGACGAATTAGTTGAGCTAGATAGACTTTTATTTAAACTCAAAAAATACAAAAGAGATAGAGATGAAATTGTGGTTGTATACGATAGTTCGAATGGTAGTTCTCAAGTGGAACAATATTTGAAATCCCGAACAGTTTCTGAGTCTCCATTCAGATGGCATTCATTTGAATTCAAAAACAACTTTTCAGAATTAAAAAATTATATAACCAAACAATGTACAGGTGATTATATTTTTCAAATAGATGCCGATGAATTTCCAAATGAATATCTAATTTCCATATTACCTACCATACTAGAGTCAAACGCTGAAACCGAAGTGTATCTAACGCCAAGAGTTAATACTGTAGAAGGTTTAACTGAAGCACATATTCAAAAATGGGGATGGAATGTTAATGAACAAGGATGGGTTAATTATCCTGATTACCAATGGAGAATCTGGAAAAATAAACCTGAAATAAAATGGGTAAATAAAGTTCATGAAAGGTTGGATGGATTCAAAACTTATGTAGCTTTACCACCACAAGAAGAATTTTCTTTATATCACCCCAAAGATATCGAAAGACAAGAAAAACAAAATAAATTTTACGAAATAATATGAAATTAGGGATAGTAGGTCAAGGTTTTGTAGGTAATGCTGTTTACCAAAAGTTCAAAAAGTATTACGATGTACGGGTATTCGATTTGAATCCAATGGAACGAAACACATCATTTGAGGATGTGGCGAGATGTGATTATGTATTCGTTTGTTTACCAACTCCAATGAACCCAGATGGGTCCTGTAATACCGACATTGTTGAGGGAGTTATTAAAGAAATCAACGAGATTGGTGAGACCAAAGGTATTATAGTTAAATCAACTGTTCCACCAATGAGTACGGAAAAATGGAATGAGAAATACAAAACCAATATTGTATTCAACCCAGAGTTTTTGACTGAAAGAAATGCAGTGAGTGATTATCAAAATCAAACCCGCATTATATTAGGTGGACCAAGACCGACAACTACGGAATTGAAACAGATATTCTCAAAGGTATTTCCAAAGGCACATATTATTAAAACTGATTCAACTTATGCTGAAATGGTTAAATATGTGACTAATACATTTCTTTCAGTAAAAGTTTCTTTTGCAAATGAAATATATCAATTATGTGAAAAAGTAGGTGCTGATTATGATAAAGTAATAGAATATGCAACTATGGATGAAAGATTAGGAGAATCACATTGGGGAGTTCCAGGTCATGATGGTGATTTTGGATTTGGGGGACACTGTTTTCCTAAGGATTTATCTGCGCTTTTATATCTTACGGAAGAACTGGGAACAACTAATAATGTTTTAGAAGCAACCCAAAAAACCAATAATGAAGTTCGTAAAAATAGAGATTGGGAAAAAATGAAAGGCCGAGCAGTTATTTAAAATGAAAAATTTACTAATAGGAGCAATTAGTGGGAATTATTCCCCAAAAGATTTGGAAAATTGGGTGGATACATCTAATTGGGAAAATTGTGATAGAGTACTATTATTATATAATTCCTCTAATAACGGGTTAGAAGAATATTTAAAGATAAATAACATAGATATAATTATCCCTAATTTTGATTTTTGGGGTAATGATAAAAATATATTTAATTTTAACACCGGTATATGTGATTTTAACACATCAT
>Ga0315907_10008857_pt1 | contig 10269 bp, 12 predicted proteins | sample LakEriMetagenome_3_FD_203525 | JGI IMG/M metagenome (GOLD analysis project Ga0315907, IMG submission 203525) | Freshwater fungal communities from buoy surface, Lake Erie, Ohio, United States - Buoy 12 MA123 | ecosystem: Environmental > Aquatic > Freshwater > Lake > Lake biofilm | place: USA...
GAAAAGGCATAACCTTATTGGATTATGCCTTTTCTCTTGGAATATAATTTTACTAATCTTGTATCCACTTATCGTTTCTCATTTCACCTAAAATAGAAACTTCTTTTGTTCTAGAATAATCTTCGATAGCTAAAAGCATTTGCTCTTTAGTATCTCTTCTAACCAATATCCCATTCCCGCCTTGGTTCTTTACTTCGATGTAAAAACCGTCACGTAATTTCGCAGGTTTTGTTGCTGGTCTCCCCATGTTATATAAATCAAATTTCTCTAAAGATAGGGTAAATATTTTTAATTATTGCTTTTTTTATGATTTTTTATGAAAGTGAAATAGGACTTATTTATACTCTTTCTAAAAAAGAAGCTTCCAAAGTTGTGGTCAAACGAATGAAATTCCAATTGATTAATCGAACGGTGATGTATTCAATTTGATTGATCGAAAGGTTGCTTTTTTTATGAAGTTGCGTGATTGTTAACTTTGGATTTTCTGATATTAAATTCAATATACTTTCCTCTTCACTCGTTAACGTTAATGGTGGATTTCCATTATCTTCTTTATACTTCCAAGCGTATTGAAGTAACATTGGAGCAGGTATGATTTGATTTTCTACAACTATATAAGCGTTGAATTTATTCGTCTTTTCTTCTATTGCCAGAACACCTGGTTTATCCGTTTTAATTACACTTAGTTTAAAATAATACTTATTACTCTCAAGTACTTCTTCTAAATTCAACGAAACAATCCCTTTAATAAAGTTTAACTGAATCAACTTTAAATCGTCTATAACATTCTTTGGAATTACACCTTTGACTTTCTGCTTCTGGTTTACTCCTATATATATAAGTCCACAATTTGTATTTGAAAACGCAACAATTGTTTTAGCAATCTCAAAATGATTATCTGAATTTTCAAAATATGCTTTATCGAAAGAATCTGATTGATTATTCATTTTCACTGTTCCAAATTTCCCAAGCTTTAAGCGCTTGGTGTTTCAACATTGATTCACCATTCAAGATCGTCGCGTTGTTTTCTTTCGATTTACGTAAGAACAATGTTTCAGCTGGATTGTAAATTAAATCAATCACTAAATGTTCTTCTGTTAAGTATTCAAAAGGAAACACAACTGACTCTTCAACGTTCGGAAATGTACCAATTGGCGTACAATTAACTACTACTTTACATGCGTTTAACATGTGTTCATTTATGTCTTCGTATGAAAACTCTTTCGGTCCTTTAGGCGTTCTACTGATTGTAATAATATCTACTCCTAAACTCTTAAAAACATATTTAATTGCTTTGGATGCACCACCAGTTCCTAAGATTAAAGCTCTTTCGTGTTTGTTCGTTAAAAAAGGTTTAATCATCTGATGAAAACCAAAGGCATCTGTATTGTGACCTATTTTCTTTCCATTACAGAATTGAACAACATTAACAGCACCTATTGAATTAGCCTCAATTGATAACTCATCTAAAAAAGGAATAATCTGTTCTTTATAAGGAATAGTTACATTTAATCCCTTTAAATTTTCCAAGTGAAAGACTTCTTCAATTTTGTTGATTTCTGGTAATTCAAAATTCAAATAGGAAGCGTCAATGTTATTTTCCTCAAAATACTTCGTGAAAAATGCTTTTGAAAAAGAATGATTTAATGTTTTACCAATTAAGCCGTACTTATACATTTTTAGCTTTTTTTGATTTCAAGAAACTTAACAACATTGGAAGTACAGAAATAAAAATGATTCCCAAACAAACTTTCTCAATATTATCTTTAATCCAAGTAATATTTCCTAAGAAATAACCAGCAAGTGTTAAACTGAAAATCCATAAAACACCACCAATCACGTCAAATGAAAAGAATTTTTTGTAATCCATCTTCCCTACTCCTGCGGCAAAAGGTGTAAATGTTCTAACTAATGGAACGAATCGCGCCATAATAATTGCTTTTGTTCCATTTTTCTCAAAAAACAATTCTGTTTTCTCTAAGTATTCTTTCTTAACGAGCTGTCTTCCTTTAATTTTCCAATTAAAAACGCCTAAACCTAATTTTCTACCTATCCAATAATTTACATTGTCACCAAGTACAGCAGCAACGAAAAGTAAAGGAAGTAATAACAAAATATTTAAATCTCCTGGTTCACCAGATAAACTTGGAGCAGCAAAAAGTCCAGCTGTAAACAGTAATGAATCACCTGGTAAAAAAGGCATTACAACCAAACCAGTTTCAATGAAAATAACTAAAAATAATACAACATAAATTGCATTCTGATACTCTTTAACAATCCAAGGAAAGTCTAAGTGTATAATGTGTTCAAATAATTCTACCATGGTGTAAAAATAGTGTTTTGATTATAATATATATTCAAATTTAGAAATAATCCTTATTCATGATGATAAGGTTCCCCTCTTAAAATGGTCATTGCGCGATATACTTGTTCGAAGAAAATCATTCGAATCATTTGATGTGAAAATGTCATTTTAGAAAGCGAAATTTTAGCTGAACAAGCTTTGTAAACCTCATCCGAAAAGCCGTAAGCACCACCGATTACGAAAACCAACCCATGTCCACCTTGATTGAATTTTTGTTGGATGAATTGCGAAAATTCTACCGAAGAATGCATTTTACCTCTTTCATCCAATAAGATTAGTTGTTCCCCTGGATTTACTTTCGAAAGAATTTCTTTTCCTTCTAATTCTTTAATTTGATCAAAAGTTAACTTTTTAGTGTTTTTGATATCTGATATTTCAATCCTTTCTACTGGAACATAATGCTTTAGTCTTCCTAAATATTCATTTTCACCTTCAATTAGAAAGTTTTTCCCTGTTTTTCCAATACACACTAATTTAATCTTCATGGACAAAAATTGTATAATTTAATTCAAAATTCATCATTAAATATTAAATAACAATTTTTTAGGCATTATATTTGCTTTCTTTTTGGAAAAATTAGAATATGGGCTTTTTTTATTCATTTCTTACTTCTTTATTAATCTCTTTACATTTAGTAGGTGAAATTCCTTATTCTGGCTTAGAGTCAGCGTTTTCAGATAATAATCCATCTGGAATTGTAAATTATGGGAAAGACAAAATACTTATTAATGTATTAGGAACTGAGGGGGTATATAGTCATTCACAAGCAGCTCTTGTTTTAAAAGATTTTTTCACTAAAAAACCAAGCTCTTCTTTTAAGTTTATTTTTAAGGGGAAAGAAACACCTGAAGGTTCATTTGCAATCGGTAACTATGTTAGTAAAGGTGAAGCTTTTAGAGTAACGATTCAATTCAAAAAAAATGGTAATGACTATAAAATTGAAAGTCTTACCATTGAAAAAGCATAAGATTTAATGGAAAATTTCGCAAACGCAGCAATGATCGATGAAATTATCGAATTGGCATTAAGAGAAGACATTGGAGATGGTGATCATTCGTCTCTATCATGTGTCCCTCAAAATGCACAAGGTCATGCAAAGTTGATTGTAAAAGATGATGGTATTTTAGCAGGTATCGAATTGGCAAAGCAAATTTTTCATAAATACGATCCAACGATTCAAATGAATATCTTTATTCAAGATGGTGCTGAAGTGAAAGTTGGAGATATTGCTTTTGAAATTCACGGTAGTTCACGTTCGATTTTAGCAACAGAACGATTGGTATTGAATTTCATGCAACGAATGAGTGGAATAGCTACTCAAACTCATAAAATTGTTTCTTTATTGGACGGTTGTACAACGAAATTATTAGATACTAGAAAAACAACTCCAGGTATCCGTTACATGGAAAAATGGGCTGTTCGAATTGGTGGTGGACATAATCACCGTTTTGCTTTGTATGATATGATCATGTTGAAAGACAACCATATTGATTATGCAGGTGGTGTTGTTCCAGCGATTTTAAGTGCGAATAATTATTTGAAAGAAAATAATAAAACCTTAAAAATTGAAGTAGAGGTTCGCAACGAAGAGGAATTAAAGCAAGTTATCGATACAGGTCATGTAGATCGAATTATGTTGGATAACTTTACACCTGATCAAATTAAATCCGTTTTACCTTCAATACCAAAACAATACGAAGTTGAAGCTTCTGGTGGAATTACGTTAGATACTATCCGTTCTTACGCTGAAACAGGTGTTGATTTTATCTCTGTTGGTGCTTTGACTCACAGCTTTAAAAGCTTGGATATGAGTTTGAAGGCGTTTTTTGTTGTTTAGATGTTAGACATTAGACGCTAGACATTAGACGTTAGACATTAGACGTTAGATGTTAGATGTTAGACTTTAGACTTCAACTATTAATACACAAATATCATCTAATTGTTCGTTATCTGATTTCCAATCGTAGAAGGCGTTTTTGATGGCTTCCATTTGAATTGATGTTGACTGATTAATTGTTTCGTAAACCACATCTACAAATCTTGATTTCTTGAATTTCTTATTTGAGTCTCCACCGAATTGATCTGTTATACCATCCGAAAATAGAATCAATCGGTCTTTATCCATTAATTTTATTGAATGTTGAACGAACTTCTCGTCTGAGATGGAAGGTCCTATCGGTTTTTTAGTTGGCGCAACTTCTTGAAGAAAACCATCACGCATTATTATAATTGAATTGTTTGCCCCTGACCAATACAATCGTTTTGTCAACGGTTCATAGGCACAAATCGAAATATCCATTCCATCGTTCACATTAGAAGTCGAGAGGTTCTTGGAGATAAGTTCACTCGTTCGTTCTAGTAACAAAGATGTACTTGGAACTGTCAAATCTTGAAGTGCTGTATTTAAAGCTGTACTGCATAAAACACTCATCATCGCTCCAGGAACACCGTGACCTGTACAATCCGCAACAGCAAAAAAGATCCAGTTTTCTTTTTCGAACTGTCGAGAAGTTATCCAATAAAAATCACCCGCTACAATATCTTTTGGAACGTAAAATAGTTGCCAATTCGACAGGTATGAATTCATTGTTTCATTGCTCGGAAGAATGGCTTCTTGAATTCGTTTTGCATAGGAAATACTACTGATAATCTCTTTGTTTTTATCTTCGATTTCTTGTTTTTGCAATTCTATTTCGTTGGTCCTAACTTTTACTTGTTGTTCTAATTTTAGATTTGCTTCTTCTTTTAATAAATTCAATTCCAAGACTTGCTCATACGATTTGTCTATTACGATTTTAAATCTATAAATGATACCAAAGGTCAACAGAATGGCTTCCATTATTGAACCAAATTGAAGTCCGTAATCTGTGAAAGTATTTGAAGGTAGAACTCCGAAGTTTTTCAAAATAAATGCAAATACAGAAACGAATAAGATTGAAAATGCGAAGAAGAATAATTTTGCAGGTTTGTATTTTTTATAGATTGCAAAGATTGAAATCCCTAGAATCAACACATTTAATAATAATGTTATTCCATTGATAAAAACAATCGAAGTTGTATATGCAAAAGAAAGAGGTAAAAAAGCTAAAACTAAATTGATGAATAATAAGTATTCAATTCTTACGAAAAGTTTATATATCCTTGGTAAAAATGTTTTGGTATCTAAATAGTACTTACAGAATTTCAACAAGAATATAATTGAAAATGTAGCTGTTATTGGATTAATATGATTCGAAATGTAACTATTATTTGGCCATAAATATTCTTTCCCAAAACCTAAATTAGATAATTGAAGAATGATAAATGAACTAATATATAAACAGTAATACAGTGATGTTTTTTCTCGAACAAATAATCCAACAACAATGTTGAAAGCTAAAATGAATAATAAAATCCCGAAAAATCCTCCTAAAAAGTATTGCTGCTGATAAATATCTTCATTGTATTTCTTTAAATTGGATAATTCTAATTTGAAGTTTAAATGTTCCGTTCCATTATTCACTTTAATTAAATAATGTGTCGAACTTTTACTTTTGCTGTAAACTGGAAATGTAATGATTCGGTTTTTTACAGGTCTTTTCCCATAGTTCAGTTGATCTCCTGATTTAAATAACCGTTGTATCTGATTGTTCTCGACTTTAAACAATTGTACCACATCTAAATTGGGATTGCTCAGTTTTAGTAAGTGAAATTTGCTTTTTGAAGATGAATTGTCCAGCGTAAAATCGAACCATATGTCGTAAGGTGTGAACCCAAAATTCGCTTGATACATTTTCATGGGTTTCAACTTCAATCCTAAATTTTCAAAATGTTTATATGATACATTTGAGCAATTTTTGTTTTCCCAATGTTTTAAATAAGATCCATCAATCACTTTGGATGAATGTATTTTAGAAACATCTATTGTTTTTTGTCCAAAACCTAAAAATGGTAGGATACTTAATATAAATAGTATACTAAATTTTCTTGCTAATTCTCTCATTCGTTGTCTAAAATATCAGATGATTCTGATTTCTTGTTTTTTAAATTCGGTGAATAAAAAAATGAAATCCCTGTTACGGCAATACCTACAAAAATAATTTTCATGCTAAATGGCCAATGTGCGATTTTGAAATACAATCCTAAAAACAAAATAATCGTTCCAATCCAAAATAACAAATTGAAATCTTCTTTATTTTTTTCGTCTTTATAAGAGAGTAAATTAAAAAACAAGGCAATGATTCCGCAAAATAAAAATAACTTTTTAGCAATAAAATAGGGTATTAAAGATGAATGCACATACATCAAAATCATCATAGCAAATGAAATTGCAAAACAAATTGCGGCTATATTTTTAAATTTCATTGTCTGGATTTCTATTTTTACTAAAAATAATCATTTTTTTTAATTATCATCATTGGGAGGCTATTATAATGGGATTCATTTCAATCATTAGATCCAAATAAAAAATAGGTTGTCTTAAATGTTTAAAATCTTATTGAAATTTTATCGTTTAAGAAATGTAAGTAGTTATAATTGAATTTTATTTAATTGATGAATTACGAGCTTTAAAAAATGTCAAAAAAAAGGGTATCCTTACTAGACACCCTCTTACATTTATTTTTTTGGTTTTTCTTCTTCTTTCTTAGCTGGAGCTTTTTCTTCTTTCATTGAACTATCTTTCTTCATTTTGGCTTCATCCTTTTTCATTTGGGTTTCCGCTTCTTTCAATGCTGCTTTATCGGCTTTCATTTTTTCTTTGATCTTAGCCTGTGCTTCTTTGTCTTTTGCCGTTTTAGCTTTTTCTAAGTCTTTTTCGTCTTTCTTAAGTTCTGCTTCCGCTTTTTTAATCTCTCCTTTGTCTTTTTTCAAGGTTTCCTTATCTTCTTTTAATAAGGTCTTTTTATCAACTGGAGCTTGGGCGAATACTAATGAATGAAACGAAATTGCCATCACGAATAGTAGTATATTTTTCATAGTTGTAACTTTTTATTGGTTTCCATTAATTTACAAAAATGAATTCTAAAACAAAAATTTAATTTTAAAAAAAATACTCTACTTGGGATATCTTTGAGATAAAGATGGGTAGAACTATGGAATTATTAAAGTATTATTTTAGATCGTTGATTAATTTTTCTTCATTGATGCTTTTTAATAATTTCAAAATGTTTGGAAAAGCATCTTCATGATAACCATAGCCACCTAACTGAAATTCTTTGATCGCTTCTTCTTTTGTCCAATTCATGAATGCCATTCGATAGGCCGCAACGATACAACCTGTTCTGTCTGAACCATGTTTACAGTGAATTAATACTGGTTTTGGTGCTTTTTGAATCAATCTTAATGCATCAATTATTTCGCTATACTTTATCGTCCAGGTATTGATTCGCTTTTTATATAAATCCAATTTAGTTGCTTTACCTTCTCTCCTATCGTTCAATATATTTCTAACATTGACAATTGATTTTATTCCCATCGATTCTAATGCTACCATTCCTTCTTTGGTTGGTTGCTCTGAACGATATAAATCATCATCCACTTTGTACAAATTATACATCGGATTTAACTCCACTTTTTTAGCCCAATCAATTGGTCTATTTGCTAGTTCAATAGGCTGACTTGTTCCACAACCAAAGATAAACAGTACTAAAAAAGTATAAATTGTTATTAATCTAAATCTCATTTTTAATATTGTAAAATTCATTACTCTAATTCCCAAGCGCTTCTATAAGTATTTAATTTTTCAACATACTCTAAAAATTTAGCATAGAAATTATCTGTTCCTATTGTTGAACTATCACCAACGACAAATAATTGCTCTTTTGCTCTAGTTAAAGCTACATTCATCCTTCTGTAATCATTTAAAAATCCAATGATTGATTCTGAATTAGATCTAACCAAAGATAAAATAATTATTTCTTTTTCTTGCCCTTGAAAACTATCTATCGTACTGATAACCATTTCTTTTGGTAGATACGATTTCGCTAATTCAACTTGGCCAGAATACGGTGAAATGAAACCAATACTTTTGTGATTCAATTTTTCTTGTTCTATGATTTTCTGAACAATAGATAATTCGCCCTCATTCATCAAACTCATTCCATCTTTTCCAGCTTCTTCTTCAAAACCTGTTCCCGCTGTATCGAAAAATGTAATATGCACTCCATTATCATGAAGGTGTTCTGGAGTTGTTAATTCATTCTTGTAAAAATAACCACTCGAAAAATCAGCAATCGATTTTCTCATTCTGTATTGGGTGTTCAAAAAATGAATCGCTTGACAATTTTTAAAACATTGTTCCAAAATCGAAATGTTAAATCCTGCTTTTTTTGCTTCGTTGGATAATATTGTTGGAGGTAATTGTAAATGGTCACCTGCTAAAACCCATTTTTTAGCATAAGGAAAAATACACCAAGCTAATGGTTCGATACATTGACCTGCTTCGTCAATAATTAGTGTGTCAAATTGTTGATTGTGATGAATGAAATCGTTCAATCCGATTGGTGTTCCTAATATAACTTGCGCTTTTTCAAACAATTGATCTTCAAAGTAATTTCTTAAATCTCTAATTTCTTTTCGAATGTTTTTTACTTCTCGAATTAATAAATTTCGCTGTTCTCGCTCATCTTTCCCAAAACGACGTTTATACTGATTCGCCATTTTACGTAACTCTTCAGCACGAATTTTTAAATTTTTTATTTCTTTTTGCTGCTTGCTTTCAATCATTTTTCCTTCCGAAGTAAACGGAAAGATTTCTGAATCTACTTTCGATAAATTTCCAACTCGAAGAATATTGATCTGTTGCTTTATTAGTCCCTTGGCAATATTGTCAACAGCTGTATTACTAGGAGCAGAAACGATAATCTTCTCCCCTTTTTCAATCAACTGAATAATTCCTTCTATCAATGTTGTCGTTTTTCCTGTTCCTGGAGGTCCGTGAACGATTGATAAGTAATCATTTGAATAGATCGCTTCTACAGCTCTTTGCTGACTTTCATTCAGATTCGTATTTCTAAATGTTAATTTTTCTTTTGTTGGAAATTGCTCTCCAAAAGCCTGTGTTCCATGAACTTGTTTAAATAGATTGAAAACAGTTTTATTATTCTCAAGCTCTTCTAAACTTTTCTGCATGATTTCACTCGTCCTATGATCGGGTGCTAATTTTATCCCAATTCCTTTATCTTCAATCCAATCGGGAAAATCTGGAGCAAATAGTCTGAACTCACCTTTTGATCCATCGCAGGATAATATAATTCCTCTAACTGATTCTTCGTTTTCAATAAAGCACTCTATCGCACTCCCATCTCTAAAATTAGAAGTATCACATGGAAAAGGTAATCGAAAAGAAATTTCAGGATAATCTGCATATCCAAATGATTTTCTAGTAACCGCAATGGGATGTAATGCAACTCCAATTGATTTCAACAACTTTAAACTGTGCTGCTGATCTAGTTTGTATTTCCCTTCTTGTTCCTTTATTTCTAGATCTATACATTTTAATAAATGTATTATGTGCGGATGTTGTTCCATGTTATTTTGTTGTTCTTCCCGATTGAACTCGGATTATTTAGAGTAAAATTAATCATCCCTTTGGGATTCTAGGTCTGGATTCGGGTATTAAATGGAAATAGTTTATATTTGTGGCCATTCGATTTATTTAAAATGGTGGATCAAACTCACATAAATTGTCAAAACTGTAAACAAAGCTCTAAAAATATTTTTTGTGCTTTGAATGGAGATGAATTAAATCGAATTGATCAATCGAAACGTTGTCAGGTTTTTGAAAAAGGGGAACTGATTTTCTCTGAAGCTGATGAACCTAAAGGTATTTATTGCATCGAAAAAGGGAAAGCGAAATTGGTTCAATTGGGACCTGATGGGAAAGATCAAATTTTACATTTTGCAAATGAAGGTGATGTAATGGG
>Ga0315907_10008860_pt1 | contig 10268 bp, 5 predicted proteins | sample LakEriMetagenome_3_FD_203525 | JGI IMG/M metagenome (GOLD analysis project Ga0315907, IMG submission 203525) | Freshwater fungal communities from buoy surface, Lake Erie, Ohio, United States - Buoy 12 MA123 | ecosystem: Environmental > Aquatic > Freshwater > Lake > Lake biofilm | place: USA...
GTCCGAACGGGTCCAACTGCTCTCCGTCCTGCAGAAGGCATCCCGAAGCCTCGATGCCCCAGATTCGGCAGGCGACACCACCCTGCATCACTTGGCTCGACAGGGATGGGAGTCCGAGATCCTGGCCGCCGTTCTGGCCGCCGGCGCCGATGTCCGCCGCACCAACGCCATGGGCCGGACGCCGCTGCACGAGGCGGCCGCGGCGGCGCGCGACTCCCGCCTGCTGTCCGCACTCCTCAAGGCCCGTCCTTCGATCGACGCGCGGGATGCCGATGGTCGCACTGCGCTGCACCTCGCCGCCGCTTCGGGTGTCGCCGATCGACCCAGGGTGTTCGAGGCCTTGCTGGCTGCCGGGGCCGACCCGCAGGCCGTCGATCGCAACGGTCGGACCGCGGTCCACCTGCTCCTGGAAGGGGCGTGGCCGTGGAATGGCGTCGCCGAGTGCCTGGCGATGCTCGTCCGGTCGGGGGCCCGCCTGGGAGCGGCCGACCAACAAGGGAGGACTCCCCTGCACGGTCTCGCCTCCCTCGGCGGGAGCAGCAACCCCTTGTTCTTCCTTGGTCTGCCCGGAAACCTCTTCGAGCCAGACCAGGTGGACTTCAACGCCCGGGATGCTCGGGGCGAGACCCCGTTGCACCTCGCGGCGCGTGGTGGCGTCCAGGACATCTTCGAATGGTTCGTCGCCCGAGGGGCCCGCCTTGATATCACCAACGCGCTGGGCGAGACGCCTGCCCGCCTGGCCTCGGCCACCGACTTCCCATCCATCGCCGCCAGCCGGACGGCCAAGACGGACCTGTTCCTGGCCATCGAGGCGGGCGACGCGGCGGCGGTGGCTTCGATCGTCGCTTCGGATCCCGGCTCCATGCAGCGTGCCCGCCCCGATGGATTGACGCCGTTGCGGCGGGCGGTGGACCTGAAGCGGACGGCGATCATCGACCTGCTCCATGGTCATGGAGTGGCCTGGGATCCCTTCTCGGCGGTGATCGGCCGCCGCCACGAGGTGCTGCGGGATCTGCTGGTGCGCTCGCCCGGGGTGATCACGAACGCCGTGTGGGGCCGGGGATTGCTCCATGCGGCCGCCGAACACGCCGACATCCCCATCCTCAAGAATCTTCTCGCCGCCGGCGCAGACCCGAAGGCCCTCGACCCATGGGGACTCTCGCCGCTGGGCATCGCCATGGTGACGGGCCGTAGGGAGATCGAGGTGCAATTGCGGGCCATGGATCTCCGCGAAAGCGTCTTCGACTCGGTCTATCTTGGCAGGATTGGCCTCCTGAAGGACTGCATCCGCCTCGATCCCGGGTCGGCCCAGACGCAAAACGGCTTCGGGGTTTCCCCGGCTGCCGTGGCGGTCGCCCTCGACCGACCGGAACTCCTGGAAGTGTTGCTCCGTGCGGGGGTTTCCCCCGACCACACCGAACCGCATCAAGGACGATCCCTGTTGCATTTCGCCGCGATTCGCAACGCCACGAATGCCATCGGCCTGTTGCTTCAGGCCGGGGCCCGGGTCGAGGTCTTCGACGCGCGCGGCCTTACACCGCTGCACCATGCGGCCTCAGCGGGTGCCGGAGACGCGGTGAAGCTCCTGGTGCGGGCCGGAGCGAACCTTGAGACACGATCCCGATCGGCCCGCCCCCAGTTTCGCGGGATGACGGTGGACTTCACCGGCGGCACGCCGTTGCACCTCGCCGCCATCAGCGCCGAGACCAACTCCCTCAAGGCGTTGCTGGAAGCTGGAGCATCAACCAGCGCCACCGACACAAAGGGGCGCACACCTCGCGAGCTCGTGGTGACGCCCGAAAGCCGTCTCTTCGATTTGGAGGCGAGCGCCATGGGTCTATGCAGCCCCACCCTGGGGACCCGAGGCTTCGGCAGAAGGGACCTGGATCAGCAGCAGAAGATCGCCCGTCAGTGGTTGTCGCAGGGACTCCCACCCGGGCCCTGAGGCACCCGGACTGCTCATCAGACCCGGCAAGGATCAAAGCGGATGTCGTCCTTCGTCGGCGTCGATGTAGTCGACGAACGTCGTGATATCGGTGCGATGGGCCAGTCCGGATTGCTCTTTGCGCAAGGCCAGTCTGGCTCGCAGTTCCGGGTCCTCCTCGGAGCCGTAGTGCAGGAGCCATTGATTGAAGGCCGCCTGCTCGGCCGGCTTGTGAACATGGCTTCGGACCCAGTCCGCCACCTGCCCATCGGTGATCGTCTGGCGCACCACTTCGATGAAGGCTTCGGCCTCCAGACCGGCTGCCTTCAGCCATTGGGCGTCAAATCCCCGCTTCGCGAAATTCTGCTGATAGTCGGAGTGGAGCCGACCCGCTAACGAGAGGCGAATCTTGTCCACGAAGCGGGGCAGATACAGCCAGCCAGACATCGTTTCCCGGGCGCTCCGGGGATGGATCACATCATTCATAAAAAGACTCACGGTTCGCTCAGGAGCTTCTCCACCTTGGCAGCCAGATCATTGCGGGCCTCTAGGTCCCGAAGGTTTCCCTTCTTGTCCACCAACCACATGGCAGGGATTCCGCGGATGCCGAATTCAGTGCCAAACTTGTTCTTCCAACCTTCGCCATCGAAGTATTGGGCCCAGCTCATCTTGTGCTTGGCTGTGAAGGCCTTCAACGCTTCAGCCTCTTCGTCGAAACTAATGCCCACGATCTCGAAACCCTTCGGGTGAAGCCGCTCGTAGGCAGCGACGACATTGGGTACTTCGGCGACGCACGGCCCACACCAGGTGGCCCAAAAGTCGATCAAGACCACCTTCCCCTTCATCTGCGCGAGATCCACTTTGCGACCATCGGTCGCGGTGAAGGCAATGTTCAGCGGCTTACCGATGCGCTCTTGGGTCTTCTGCATCCCTTCCGCCATGGCGCGCACTTGGGCGGGCACCTTGTCGGCCTTGAGAATCTTGGCCAGCAACTCCTTGGACTTCTCGCCGCCGCGCAGTTGTGCGATCTCGAGGTAGGCCGCGTAGATCTCTCCGCGGCCAGGAAACTCTTTTTCGAGCACCAGGAGGCGCTTTTCGAAATCACCGAGCACGGCCTCCATTCCTTGGGTTTGCAACTTGCGAGCCTCGGCCACGGCTTCTTGCAGCTTGGTGCTCACCGCAGCCGCAGCAGCCTCCTCCTGAACCTTCGCCGGGTCGGGACCAAGGGCCTGCAATTCAGCGACTTTGCTTTCGTTGCCCAGACTCACGGCAGCCTCCAGCAATTCACGATACAAACGTCGTGCCTCGGACGCTTTGGGGTGGTCTTTGAAGCGCTCTTGGAACTCCCGAGCCATATCGGCGGCGATCCCAGATCCGGAGGCTTTCTTTTGCCGGAAAGCCTTCACCTCGTCGGAGGTTGGTTGGCGTCCCTTCCACTCAGCCGGGGGAGCTGGAGGCTTTCCCTCGGCCTCCACGATGGCCCAGGCCTTGTCGGCATCGTTGGGCAGCAAGCGGCGGGAAGAATCGACCGCCGTGCCGCCCTGGCCCGCGGGAGTCGCTGCCGAATCTGCAGCTCGCAATCCTCCAACAGTCAAAGCCAATCCCAACATCCCGATCGCCAATTGCTTCATGAATAATAAACGTGAGCCGGGAGTATGGGATTGCCAGCCGTTTTTTTGACCCGATCCCAGAACCATCTCCGGGATCGGGCCACCAGGATCATCAGCGGGTCAGGTAGTACTTCTTGGTGTACTCTTGGACCATGCGCCAAGTGCTGTACTCGGCGGCCAGCGTGGACCACGACTCGCGAATCTTGGAGATCCACAAGCGGGGAATTCCGTCGGCGTCCCGGTTGAAGTAGGTGGGGATGACCTCGCGGGTCAGGACATTGTAGAGGTTCTCGCTATCCACGCGGTCTTGCTCATGCACGTCTTCCGGATGGGAATCAGGTCCGATGGCAAAACCATTGGAGCCGTTGTAACCCTCCCGCCACCAGCCATCCATGATGCTCATGTTCAGACAGCCATGAGCGGTGGTCTTCATGCCGCTGGTACCGCTGGCCTCCAACGGACGGCGGGGGTTGTTGAGCCACACATCGCAGCCGGAGACCATCTGACGGGCGACGTGAATGTCGTAGTTCTCGATGAACACCAGATGCCCCTTGAGCTCACTGAACTTCGAGAGGTGGATGACCTTCTGGATGAAGGCCTTGCCATGATCGTCTCGCGGATGGGCTTTGCCGGCGAAGACGAACTGGATCGGGTGGCCGGAGTCCTTGACCATCTTCACCACTGCCTCGAACTGATCGAAGATGAGCGGTGCGCGCTTGTAAGTGGCGAACCGCCGGGCAAAGCCGATGGTCAACGCGTCCGGATTGAGGAAGGAATCGAAGGTGATGAAGTCGCCATGGTGGAAGGTGCCACCCTGCAGCAGCAGCCGGCGGCGAGCAAACTCCACAAGCTCGCGGCGGAGGCGGTACCGCATGGCCCAGATTTCCTCGTCGGAAACCACTTTGGGATCTGCCAAGCGCTTCCAGAACTCCGGAGAATTGGCATCGGCGAACCAATCCACCTCGGTTTTGGTGGGGTAGAGTTCGTGGAACTTCTTCTGCCAGACCTTGCGAACAGTTCCCTTCATCCAACCGACCAGATGAATACCATTGGTGACATGGCCGATGGGAACCTCGTCCGGATGCTTGGCTCCGTAGAGTTCCATCCACATCTCACGGCTCACAGCCCCGTGGAGTTCGCTGACACCATTGGCGGCTCGGGAATACTTCAAGGCCAGAACCGTCATGCAGAACGGCTCGGAGGCATTGTCGGCAACCACGCGGCCGAGATTCATCAGCGCCTCGTGAGTGATGTGAAGGTCTGCCGTGAAGGGGTGCCCGGCGTAGCCCATCAAGTCGCTGCTGAACCGGTCATGGCCCGCTTCCACAGGGGTGTGCGTGGTGAAGAGGCATTCCTTTCGGGTTTCAGTACCCGCCTCCGCGAATCCCTTGCCGGCAGCCATCTTCTCGCGCATCAGCTCGAGGGTCAGGAAGGCGGCATGGCCTTCATTCATGTGGAAGGTGGACGGTTGGACACCCAACGCACGCAGCAATCGCACGCCACCCACGCCCAACAGAATTTCCTGCATGATGCGCGTCGTGCTATCACCGCCATAAACCCGGAGGGTCAGGTCGCGGTACATCGGCTCGTTCTCGGGCCGGTTGGTGTCCAGCAGGTACACCGGGACCCGACCGATGTTTACGCGCCAGGCCTGAAACCGGACCGTAGTGGCAGCGATTTTGACCGAGCAAACCACGGGCTCACCCCGCGCATCCAAGACGGGTTCTAATGGCAGGTTGGCCGGATTGAGATGCGTGTAGAACTCGGTCTGCCAGTTCTCATGATTCACCGTCTGCTGGAAGTATCCTTCGCGGTAGAACAGCGAAATACCCACGAAACCCAACCCGAGATCACTGGCGGATTTGGCGTGGTCTCCAGCCAGAGCGCCCAAGCCACCTGCCGCGATGGGCAGGGTCTCGTGGAAGGCGAATTCCGCCGAAAAATAGGCGACCGGCTTGGCGGCCAGTGCCGGAGCGTTCAAGGCACCCCAGGTAGCGGTATCGGACAGGTAGGCATCGAATCGGTGCAATACCGACCGGACCCGATCGGCAAATCCGGGCTCTTGGAGTCGGACTCGCAATTCGTAGGGGGAAACCTCTCGCAGTATGGCGACGGCGTTGTGGTAGAGGTTCTGCCAGCCACGCGGTGAGAGATCGTGGAACACCTCCTGGGCCTGCTGGTCCCAACTCCACCAGAGATTCCGGGCAAGTCGGTTGAGTCCAGCGGCCAGTTCGGTCAGTTCAGCAGGATGGATTGGATTCATGAATAGTCGGAGGGATTGAACGACAGTTCACCTGTCGGTTGCCGGGTCAGCTTTCGGAGATTGATTCGGTTTTCAGAAAATGGAAACCCCGAAGATGAAAAAGGACGCTCCTGGATCCCAGAGAACGCCCTGATCTTCGGACCTAAAAGCGGCCCTCCGGATCTGAATCAGGCCAGATAACCCGCCGCCTGCACGGCTGTAGTGCCATCGTGGACCAGGGACATCAGGGCCCGGGTCATGCCGGCTGGGTTGGCGTGCTGGATGATGTTGCGGCCATAGACGATGCCGGCCGCGCCCTGGGCGATGAGTTGTTCGGTGCGCTGGAGGATCTCAGTGTCGGAGGCCTTGCCGCCGCCGCGGACGAGCACCGGAATGCCGCCGGCGATTTGCACCACGCGGTGGTACACCGACACGTCATCGGTGGGGTCGGCCTTGATGATGTCGGCCCCGAGCTCCACGGCCTGGCGCACCAACGGCAGGATCTTCTGAAGATCGCCATCGACCATGTACCCGCCAGCCTTGGCGTTGGGCTGAAACACCAGGGGCTCGATCATCAGCGGCATGGCGTACCGGTCGCACTCGGGCTTGATGCGCAGGATGTTCTGAATGCACTGGTCGGTCACCTCGGGCTGTCCGGGGATCCGGAAGAGGTTCACCACCACGCACGTGGCATCGAGGCGCAGAGCCTGCTCGACCGGAGCGTCGATCATGCGGCTGAAGAGGCTGCGCGGAAGGTCTTGGCCGTAGACGTTGGCCACATCGGTGCGCAGGACCAATGCGGGCTTCTCCTTGCCGGGCAGCGCCTGAAGGTGCCGGGCCTGTCCCACGGTCAATTGGACCGCATCGGGTGCTGCGGTGACCACGGTTTGCACCGCCTTGCCCAGGTCTTCGATGCCGCTGAGGAACCCGTATTCGTTGAAGAAACCATGGTCCATCGCCACATCGAAGCAACGGTTAGACTTGGCATTGAACAGCCGATTGAGCCGGTAGGATTTCATGAGCCGGAGCAGGATTGCTGAGGGACGCTCGCCCGCCAATCTCGAAAGATTCGCCTGCCGACCGGACGCCCCTATCCAATAGGCGGGTTTTCGCCCACAGTCGCTCCCGTGTTCGAACTCCTCTCCAAGGATCCTTCCTCCCGGGCCCGGCTGGGCCGCCTGCACACGGCGCATGGCGTCGTCGAAACGCCTGTGTTCATGCCCGTCGGCACCCAGGCCAGCGTCAAGGCGCTCGACAACCGCGAGTTGCTGGAAATGGGCACCCAGATCCTCCTCGGTAACACTTACCATCTGTCGATCCGACCGGGCATGGACATCATCCGTCAGGCCGGTGGCCTGCACCGGTTCATGAATTGGTCGGGGCCGATCCTCACCGATTCGGGCGGGTTTCAGGTCTTCTCGCTGGGCAAGATCCGCAAGATCCGAGATCACGGAGTGGAGTTCCGGAGCCATCTGGATGGATCTCCGATCTTCCTCGGGCCCAAGGAGAGTATGGAAATTCAGCGTACGCTGGGTTCGGACATTGCGATGGTGTTCGACGAGTGCCCGCCGCACACCGCCGACCGCGACGAGGTGAACCGCGCCGTGAAGCGCACCCTCCGCTGGGCCGCCGAGTGCAAGGCCCAACCCCGCGCTGAGGGACAGCTGGTCTTCGGCATCGTCCAAGGAACCCACCATGCCGACTTGCGCAAGAAGTGCGCCGAGGCACTCGTGGAAATGGACTTCGACGGCTACGCGATTGGCGGCGTGAGTGTCGGTGAACCGGAGCCCGAGATGATGCACGCGGTAGAAATCTCCGAACCGCACCTACCAGAAAACAAAGCACGCTATGCCATGGGCCTCGGGACTCCAGCGCAGCTCATCGAGTTGGTGGCCCGCGGCGTGGACATGTTCGACTGCGTCCTACCAACTCGGGTTGCCCGCAATGGCACGGCCTTCACCTCGAAGGGAACTTTTGCCATCAAGGGCGGAGCTGTGAAGGCGGACTTCGATCCCATTGAACCGGGTTGCGAATGCTTCGCCTGCCGCCACCACACGCGGGCCTACATCCGTCACTTGCTCAATGTGAATGAGATCCTGGGCCTGCGGTTGGTCAGCATTCACAACAGCCACTTCTTCTTGAAGGTCATGGCCGACGTCCGCATGCACTTACGCAATGGAACCTTCGGTGAATTCCGCCGGCAGTTCATCGCCAATTACGTGCCGACGGAAAAGGTGCGCGCGGCTCGGGTGGCTCATGAGGCGCGGAAGCAGGCCACACCCGAGACGGCACTCAAATAATCGACTCCCGGGCAGCTCCAAGGGCCCGCTGGCGTTGGGTTTCGGGGTGCCGAGTGACGGGTGCCGCTTGCGTCGATTGGGACTCTGCGTCTTTATCACGGAAGTTCTCCCCGATGATACGCCTGCTGACATGGTTTCAACGAGACCGCCCCCATCGGGCTTTGGGTCTTCGTCTGAGCATCGCGTGGATATCTTGGGTTCTCCTGTCTGCGGCAGCAGTTTCGGCTACTGACGGGCCTCCCTCGATGCAGTCGAACGCCGCATCCAATCACTGGTCGTTCCGGCCACTGACTCGGCCCACGGTTCCGGTCGGTCAACACCCGGTGGATGCCTTCATTCGGTCGGCCTTGCAAACCCAAGGACTGGCTCCGAATCCTCCGGCTTCCCCCCGCGATCTCATTCGTCGCCTGCATTGGGACCTGGTGGGTTTGCCACCAGAACCGCAGCTCGTGGCCGAGTTTGAGAGGAATCCGTCACGCTCGCAGTATGAGGCACTGGTGGAGCGACTTTTGGCATCGCCACGCTACGGAGAACGCTGGGCCCGGCACTGGTTGGACGTGGTCCGCTACACCGAAAGCCAGGGCTTCGAATACGACCGGCCCAGGGACCACGCATGGCCGTTTCGTGATTATGTCATCCGCAGCTTCAACGCCGACCTCCCTTACGACCGCTTCATGCGGGAGCAGGTGGCAGGTGATGTGTTGGAGCCGGTCACCTCCGAAGGCATCATTGCTTCAAGTATGCTGGTTTCGGGGCCATGGGATCAGGCTGGCAATTCTCAGGCTAACGCCACTCAGCGGGCCATCACCCGGGAGGAGGAAATGGACGACCTGGTCAGCGTCGTCGGGCAAACCTTCCTAGGGCTGACCGTCAATTGCGCCCGCTGCCACGATCACAAGTTCGACCCCATTCCCATCGGCGACTACTACCGGGTCAAGGCGGTGTTCGACGGGGTCCGTCATGGAGATCGATCCATTGAAGGCTCTGAAGATCTTCGCCGACGCGAACGGCGCAAAGAACAGGACCGCTTGGAAATCGAATCCGAGGCACGCCGGATCGCGACGATCGAGGCCCGCGGGATCGCCCGCATGCCACGCTCAGCTGCGCAGAGCCCAATGGCACCCCTGCCGCGATTCCAATGGAGCTTCGACCGACTTGAGACCGCTGACGTGGCTGGCAAGCTCCATGGTAGTGCGCGGGTGACTGAGGGCGTCTTGGAGCTTCCCCAGACTGGGGCCTACTTCCAGTCGATGCCCCTGACTCGAGACATTCGCGAAAAGACCCTGAGCGCCTGGGTCCGTCTGTCCGATCTCCAACAAAGTGGCGGTGCAGCCCTCTCACTCGAGCAGTCCGACGGTCGGGTCTTCGACGCGCTGGTCTTCGGGGAACGACAACCCCGTAAATGGACAGCCGGCAGCGAGGGGTTCCAGCGGACCCGCGATCTCCAAGCCCCGGAAGAATCCGAGGCCCTGGGCGGTTGGGTCCACATAGCAGCTGTCTATTCAGCAGACCGGCGAGTGGCTCTCTACCGCAATGGTCAGCTATATGGAGAACCCTATGAGGTCCCCGCGTTGGTGACTTTCCTCGCCGGCAATGCCCGGATCGCCATCGGCCGGCGGCATGAGGGCGGGGGCAAACCCTGGCTGACCGGTGCCGTTCGCCAGGCAGCCCTGCACGATCGGGCCCTCAGTCCAACGGAGATTCAGGCTGTTTTCCGAGAAGGCGGCGGCGGGCCGTCTCTGACCGAAGCGTTGGCGCACCTGACACCCCAGGAGGTACGGGAGCGGAATGCGGCCCGGCAACGCCTTCAGGAAGCCCAGGGCCGGTTGCAAGCTCAGGACAAGCCAGCCGGCCAGGCTTACGCAGGCCGGCGTGAGCAACCGGCCCCGACCCGTATCTTGCGGCGTGGCGATGTGAAATCGCCCGGAGACACCGTGAGTCCGTCCGGTTTGTCGGCTCTGAGTTCCCTGCCCGGAGATTTGGGCTTGGCACCGGATGCCCCGGAGGCCGATCGCCGGCGACGCTTTGCCGATTGGCTGGCCGATCCCCGGAATCCCCTGCCCGCCCGCGTCCTGGTGAACCGCATCTGGGGATTCCATTTCGGACAGGGACTGGTGAGCACCCCCAGTGACTTGGGGCGGAGCGGAGCTAAGCCCAGTCATCCCGAATTGCTCGACTGGTTGGCCAGCGAA
>Ga0315907_10008861_pt1 | contig 10268 bp, 20 predicted proteins | sample LakEriMetagenome_3_FD_203525 | JGI IMG/M metagenome (GOLD analysis project Ga0315907, IMG submission 203525) | Freshwater fungal communities from buoy surface, Lake Erie, Ohio, United States - Buoy 12 MA123 | ecosystem: Environmental > Aquatic > Freshwater > Lake > Lake biofilm | place: USA...
TGTTCTTGACAATGGGTCACAACTACTGGCTATCAGCGGCTGGTGGAGGCCACTGACAATTGACGAAGACACCGGTTTACCCACAGACGATGTGACAATATACGGCGAATTGCCGTAACCGAAAGCACCGACCGTCGTAGAGGCATCAAGCAGGCCGACACCACAGCACCGGGAGAGCCGCTGCGAGCAATCGCAGCGGCTCGCTGTGTTTATCCTGCGCGAGTGATATTCAGCCCGTATCCCGCGCACGTCGTTATCATGTACCTGACTCCGCGAGTGATATTCCGCCGAGCCGAATAAAAACCCCGCGTTTTTGCGGGGTCGGCTGGGGATATCACTGGGACTGATAATTCAAAGTTATGCGGACCGACCGACATATTGCATCGTCATAGATTCTGCACGCCACTTATCTTCACGGTCCGTTTTGAAAAACACCTTGCCATCCGCTGTCAGCCCATACATCATCACGTTGCATTGTGTCGTGCTGTTGTTCTGCACTGATACACACTGAATTTGAACAAATTTTAATTGGCCAGCCATATCTGACAACGACATGTCACCATACCTAGAAAAGCCGCATAACAAGGCGATGAACCGGAGCGGCTTCCACCGGTCCCCGCATGGAAAAACAACCGTCCGCCCGGTTATCGCCGGGCGTTCTGCCTACTCTGAAACCTGACGCCTTTTTGCTTCGCGACGTGCTTTCCGCAGCAGTGCGGGCAAGGCCCACTCAACCATTGACTGACCGGCGGCATCAGCAGCCGCCCTCAGCTCGTCCCAGTCGTCATCTGAAATCCGCCCGAACTGGCGAGCGGGGTTCGGGTTGTACGCTCCGCGTTCTGTTGCGGGGCGGCCGCGTTTGTTATTCGTCATCATCATCTCCGTGGCATCCGCAAATCACACAGCCAGAGTCGTATCTATACCCAGCATCCGACGCCTTTTCATACACCTCACAATTTGAAAGAGGACGCCGCGACTTCTCAACGAACACAGAAACACAGCCTTTACGCTTATCTTTGCTTTCCCATGTGCATTCAATGGCGTATTCATAAACGACCCGGCTCGAAACAATTTCACCCAGCGAAACACTGTCGTACGCCTCTCTCAGAGACATTGACTTCAAATCTTTTGCCATTCCGCACCCCTCGCAAAAGCCAGCCTCCCATTCTTCGAGAGACTGGCGACAACTGGCACACATCACGCCATGCTCATTGCATCCGCCATTGTGGACGCCCATCCGACTCTCACTTCGTTTTTGAAAATCCACCATTCTGACTTTCGCCCCTTGCTGTCGCCTCGGCACACTCGAAGATTGTCGTCACCCTTTTTGGCGAACCACATTCCTTCAGAGTCTGAGTATTCCCACTTGATCCCGTTTTCGTTTCGTGTTCGGCTCATGTCTCTCGCTCCCGTGTTTAGTGTTGTGTTCGGCACTGACAGCAATTCTATCGTCCCGTTCTTTGTTGTCAATACAACAAATACGGATTTAGAAAAGGTTTTTCAGAAACTTTCCACAACAGGAGAGGCAGAACAAAGCGTTGAACCGGAACCGCGAACAACCCGTTTTCAGAATCGACGTCAACCGCTCGCGGTCCGGTTAACGCCGTCGTTATGCGGACTAATCGACCCGCCATCCATCGGCAAGCATTTCGTCCGATGAACTGTACTGAATAAACCTCCCTGTTCCTCCGTCCCACACGTATCCAAGATTTACGTCCCAACATCCCTGAATCACGAAACCATGCTGACGCTCACCATCTCGATTACGGATGACGCACAAGTATCGACCACCATCTGCAAAACATGGCCACTCAGACACGCTCAATAATTGACTCATAAACCCTCCAATCCGCATAACAAAAAAATGCACCGGAGTTGCCGTCCGGCTGTTTTCTCATCGATACTCACCGGCGGCAACCCGGTGATTTTGTGCGTTATCCGCACTGATGAGCAACCAACAAATGAACGCGAAAGTCTTCCGCTGACTCATAAATCGTATCACAACAGATCGCGCCCTTCGGTTCCCATTCGTAATCATTGTCGATCCACCGGAACCCAGCCGCGTCTCCGAGCACCATCCCCATAGCTTCCCATGGGTCAGCATAAAACGTCGCGTGGCCTGGGCCGGCGTGAATTTGCCACAGTTCCCTGCCACTGACCGGAAAAACGATTCCGTTTAACCACGGACCATCCATCCGGTTTTTCCATTGGAACCGCTGTGGAAGGCGGATAACAAGGCGTTGCACGGGAGCCGTCGGTTCAGCGTTTTCAGAATGCATAGTTTTACTCCTCCGGCCACGTGAACGCCGGGCGTTATCCGTCAGACTTGTTTGGCAACGTCATGAGGACGGTATTTGATTCGCTGCGACTCTTTGTGAATACGACATACACAAGAATGACCGGTTGACTTCTCTGGTTCCCAATTATCCAAATCACAATTGCACCGCATCCCATCGGACTTCAGTTTACTTGCGATCTCTCTCAAGGTTCTTTCGTCCTGCATAGCGTCACCACAAACGACGGATAACAAAGCGGTGAACACGGAGCCGCCGATCTGCCGTGTTCACAAATCCGAGCCTCTTGTCGGCGGCCCGGTTACCGCTGGTCGTTATGCGGACACCATTTCCGCGTCGATTGCAGCATCAAGCCGATCGTGTGACGGGCAATCATGCCCAAGCTTTACCGATGTTTTTGGGTTTACCACGACACCGAGAACGCCATCATTCCAGTTCTGCGAACGCAACCACCTGTATCTGGCAGCGTCCGTGCGTATTGCTTCTTCCAGATCGGCAACCCTCGCCATCAGTGCATTGTGGGCTTTTGCAATTCGTGCTGTTCCAAAATGCTCTACTTCCGCATTGAGTGCGAACTCTGTCCATTGTCTGCTGAAATCCATGCTACCCTCGCCGCATAACAAAGCATTCCACCGGAGTGCCGCACCATCCGTTTTCAGAATTCCACACCGGGCTGCGGCACCCGGTGAATGCTGTCGTTATTTTGACTAAACACTGTGACGCGACTTAGGCGGTGTCTTTCACCTGATTCCTGCGTTTCCTCACGGATAAGCCGTATCGCATCACTGAAGCATCGGACGGGAGTCGAACCCGCTGGCTGTTGATGTTTCCCACAAATCGCCCCAGTGAATAAATCACATGCCGCTGCGAAGCTACGGGAATCGAACCCATCCATCTCACGGTCAGACACTGGTTGTCTTTCGATTTGCTACGTTTCCCACACGTCGCCGATGCAACACATCTATGACTTACTGAATCCAATTTCGCGAAGCGTTTTGATCGCTTCCACCAATTTCTGAATGTCCTTTTCCTCTGGCTGAAACCGAAGACTGTTCCAGTACCAATCCAGTCCCAGTCTTTCAGAAAACGTGATTTCCGAATCGGTTTCCTCAGCCAGTTTCGCAATCTGTCGAAATGAATGCTTTAGTCCCATCAGAACTCCGAAAGCAAAATAACAAGGCATTGCACACGGAGTTACGGTCCGCGCTGACTCAGAATTCCATATCCACCGGCCGCAACCCGGTTAACGCCGTCGTTATCGTGACTCAATACCGAATATTCAGCCACCTACGGGAAGTGGACAACTCAAACCCTAGAATGCGAGCGTCTATTTTCTTTTGTTCGCATACAATCCGTTCTCCCACTATTACAGGAATCGCTGGTTTGACGCGAATCATTCGCCTGTCTTCATCCACCATAGCAATACATTTATGGCTATCGATCGTCACTTCGCAGCCAAACATTTCGAACGACATTGAACCACCCGCACGATAACAAAGCATTGCACCGGAGTGCCGCACCATCCGTTTTCAGAATTCCACACCGGGCTGCGGCACCCGGTGAATGCTGTCCCTTACGTACTGCGTTGTTCTGCAGCGTATTGTTCGGCCATTCGTTTTTGAACGCAATGTGGAGCACTATACAAAAATGAATAGTGGCGTCAAGCCATTATTTTGCAACCAATCTTTCTGCCGTGTCTGAAATGAGATTCTGCGCTTGTGGATCTAGACGGCGAAAATTCGTCAGCAAAGTTTCTTCAGCTCCTCCGGGTTTGTGATTTCCGAGCATCGCCGCAGGAACAGCCACACGAGGTGCGGCGGCCTGCAGCACGGTGAGCGGATCCAGATAGTGCTGAAGCACCCCAATTCCGGAACCGTGAATTAGGCTACCAGCGGTGGCGTTCGCATTACTCCATTCATTTACAGAACGCTGCCGCATCAGTTTCGGATGGAAATACGTGACTCCGGCTGCCAAGCACGCCGCTTGCAAATGCTGCTTCAGGATTTTAGCGGTCCAGCCTTCAGCGTGTTGGTACGGTAACTTATGCCGCACTGAAATGATTTCTGACAGCCATGCAGGAACCGGGTACTGATGCACATACCCGGTCTTGCTCGCTTCCCAGTACAGAACTGGGTCCGATGTCGGCAGGCTCAATTGCAACCTGAGTGAATCTCGCAGCCTGAGACCAGTCCACAGCGTCAGGGCGAGCCACTGTTGCAGCCATGGTGTGGCGTGCAGGTACGCAGCGTTGATGGTTTCAAGTGCTACGGGTTTCGGCTTCGGCTTTGGTCGTCTCAATCGCTTTCCCGGGCTGAACGTCACACCAGTTGCAAACTTTATAACCGTGCAGACATCGGTGATCGTTTTTTCGATGGTGACCGGAGAAAGGCAACTGGCCCGGCATCTTTCTCGAAATGCAGCCAGCATTTCGCTTTTGATGTCCGAGCATTGCTGAACCTGCATAACCCGCTCAAATCGCCTGCAATTTGAGGCGATCATGAAACTCCGCAAACCATTGGTGCGGACGTATTCTGCGGCCTGAAACGATAGAAACATGTGTGTGCTCCAAAAGTTGAGCACTCCTTCGCGAACCAGTTCCTTCACGCCCATGAAATCGCAGAGCGCCACACACTACAGGACAGCAAAAAAATCAATATGCGAGATGTTACTACCCTCCCATACGGCAGCATCCTATGCCTGCCTCCGCAATAGACCTCCTGCCTTAGTAACGGGTGATTCCCAAGCTGAGGATGCGATTTCGATTATCGCCAGCCGCTTTTCCGTTGTCAGACGCATGTTCTCGCGAGGGGCATGGCTGCTGAAGACAAGTCTCGCAGTTACGAACGCCTGACAGCGGAAATTCTTGCAACGTCTTATTCAATCTTGTATAGTGACAGGATGCAAACAATGTTCGAAAAGAAAGCAGCAAAAAAAGCGATTGCAGAAAACCTGCATTTGTTGATGGAAGCGTTTTCGTTGTCGCAAAGCGAATTGGCTCGTCGCGCCAATGTGAAACAGGTCTTCATCAGCCGATTGCTTGATGAAATTATGGTCCCAAATTCTGTGGACCTTGGAAACGTAGCCGAAGTCCTTGGCACCACAGGAGATGGGTTAATGCGAAAAAATACTGCGAAAAATATTTTGAAGAATCTTCAGCACTCGGCTTGACAGTTAATCAAATTTGAATAACACTTCCCCCGTCGATTCGGCTTCGTAACCGGTTCGACGGGTTTTTGTTTTGAGACTTGTCGCTCGTGATTACGGATCACATCAGCCGGAGCATTCGGTTGCAGCGGCGCAACTTGTCCAGCAGAAGCTGGTCGGAGGTTGTGTATGTTTGCTTTTCTTCGTCGCCTGCGCGATGCCTGGAAGTGCCCTGCGTGTGGCACTGTGAACCCTAAGTCTGCTGGGACCGCGTCCATTTGTTCTTGCGGTGCGTATCACCGCAATTGAAACAGCACGATGCACCGGATTGTTTTCGGTGCATCATTTCGCGGTCCTCAGCCAGTGGCTCTGTCCGACTGCTGCGACTGAGGCCGCGTTTTCTCAACGCTCATAACGGAGTGTGTCCCATGAATGAATTCATAGCCATCTTTTTCGCTGTGCTCGGCGGCATCGTCTGCTGGGTAATCACTGACGAAAACCTGCGGCGAAACGACCGCGACTAAACGCATGCTCCGCACTGGAGGCGGTCTGCGTTTTGGGACTCAGGATCAATGATTCTGATTGACCGCTTCCAGTGTTTTTTCCGCTGACGGTCTGCGCCGGGTTCGACTCCCGGAAGCGGAATCGTGGTGAGCCGTGACACGCTCTTAATGACCATGGACCGGTTGCCACGACTCGAACAACTTAGAAAAGAGAAAGGAAGTCTTAATGTCAAAAGTGAAAGGACTCGGAGCAGATGCAGTGCTGCGAAAGCTACGAGCTGGCCACATCTGCAAACAGCGACTGCGAAACAGTGGCCGATTCTTTGCGCCGTACTTCTGCAAAACGGACATGTGGCGTTTTGAGGACGGAACTGAAGTCACCAATGTGGCTGTTTCAGTTCTCCGAAAACGCGGCCAGATCGCTGTCAGTATGTCTGCGACTCATCGATTTCTCAAGGTCATTAGCGAAGGGAACTGCAATGCTTGTTCTGGGTCGTAAGGTTGGCGAATCGATCGTGATCGATGGTGGAATCGTCGTCACGATCATGGAGATAAAAGGCGAGCGTGTTCGAGTTGGTGTGCATGCTCCGAGAGACGTCACTGTGCTGCGGGCGGAAGTGCAAGACGACCGGAAAGACGCGAAATGACGCAGCAATTTTTTCGTGAGGTAATGCAGTGGCGATTCTTTGTTGAGGGCTTGCCGATTGCTCAACCTCGGACACGGTCAACGGCCAGCGGAAGACATTACACGCCAGACAACGGGATACACAAATGGAAGCGGTCTCTGCAGTTCGTGGCGCGGCAACATTACCACGGCAAAAAGATTGAAGGGCCGTTTCGTGTTGACTTGCTGTTCGTGTTTCCTCGCCCGAAATCAATTCAGTGGAAAACGAAACCGATGCCGCAAATCTGGCACATCAAAAAGCCAGATCGTGACAACTTGGATAAAGCAGTTCTCGACGCACTGACAGGAATTTTCTGGCATGACGATTGCCAGGTGTGCTCCGGAACAATTGATAAGCAGATAGCAGATGGTGATTCGAAAAGTGGTGTTGAGGTGTTTATTTACAAACTGGAAGGAATGGAAGTATGAAGATTGTAACGGGTAAGAAACCAAAACCACGACGAACGCTGCTCTATGGCGTTCACGGCATCGGTAAAAGCACATGGGCGGCACAGGCACCGGACTGCCTGATTCTGAATCTGGAGGACGGACTCGACGACATTGACTGTCAGCGGACTGAACACCTGACAGCGATGGAATCGGTCAATCAAATCCTGATTGATCTGGCGAACGAGAAGCATGACTTTAGAACAATTGCTGTCGACTCAATCGACTGGCTCGAAGGGTTGCTGCACGCACAGGTCGCACGCGATGCAGGCAAGGATTCTATTTCCGAAATCGGGTTCGGTAAGGGTTACGAAGCTGCCCTGAAATACTGGGATGACTTCGTGTTTAAGCTCGACTGGCTCCGCAAGGAAAAGGGCATGCAGATCATTCTGCTGGCTCATTCAGCCATTGTAAAGCATTCAGATCCTGAGGTTGATTCCTACGACCGGTATCAGCCTGCACTGCACAAGTCGGCGTCCGCCATGTTGCAGGAATGGTGCGATGAAGTGCTCTTCGCATCGTATCGCGTGTTTGTCCGGAAAGAGGATCTTGGGTTCTCGAAGGAACGAAACATCGCTGTGAGCAATAGCGAGCGATACATCCGAACGCAGGAAACGGCAGCATGCCTGGCAAAGAATCGGCTGCAGGACATGCCAGCAGAGATCCCATTCTCATGGGCTGACTATGCGAAGTATTTCCCGAAGAGCAGTGAAGAAGCAACCTCAACAAAGAAAGCAGGGTGATTGACCATGGCGAGTTTGACAGATTTGGATTTGAAAAACACACAGGCGGGCGGTTCATTCGAACCGATTCCAGCAGGTGAATACCCGGCTATTCTGGTTCACAGTGAGAAGAAGCCTACGAAGGACGGCACCGGCGCACGGCTGGAACTGAAGTTCCAGATTCTCAACGGTCCATACCAGAACCGGACTTTGTTTGATGGTTTGAACATCATCAACAAATCATCGCAGGCACAGCAGATCGGGCGAGGGCAGTTAAAGGCGTTGTGTGTTGCGTGCGGTTTGCCAGATCCGAACGATTCAGCAGAGTTGCACAATCGACCGCTCAACATTCGGGTTGCGATCGGCAAAGACCAGAACGGAAACCCTCGGAACGAAATCAAGGGTTACAAGTCCCGTTCCGAGTCAAACGCACAGCAGCAGACCAACATGATGACGGAAGCGTTTTCGCATCCTGCTCAGACAACGTCTGCCAGTCCGGCGAATCCGTTTGCAAAGAAATGAAACCCGGTGGTGTGTCGCCTCCGGTGCTCGGCAGTGTCTGTCTACAGCTCGCACTGCCGGGCATTTTTTATCGACTCATGGAAGGACTGCAACATGCGCAAATGGTCGAACTACATATCAGACCCTGAAGAGTGGTCTGACAGGTGCGTTGAAGATCCGCAGTGGGTGGCTGAATGTCTTTCACGCATTGGCCGCTTCGGTGGACAGCACCCGACAGCCAGCGTTCTGGCTCATTCGCTGGAGGTCTTCGAACGGCTGTTAGATGAGCCGCCACAGGTGCAACTGTGGGGACTCTACCACGACGCACACGAGATCCTGACCAGCGACGTGCCGCGTCCATTCAAGACCGCTGACATGTGCCGTTTTCAGATTTTCTGTGACGCATTGCTGCAGGAAAAACTAGGCATCTTGGTGATTGAAGCAGTGGTGGAGATCGCTGACACGGCCCAGGGTGATTTAGAGCACGATTTGTGGAATCAGTATTTCGGTATCTGGACTGACTTTGACGTTGATAAACAGGTGATTGCTTTTGTTGAACGTGTAAACCTTATGAAAGGATTTCTCAGATGATTATTGAAGAGACACCAGCACCAGTTGACGCTCTGATCGTATCGACGCTGGCAGAGTTTCGACCGGATGAACTGGCAATTGCTCAGGTCCGTGAGTTTGGCCAGTTGACCGTGGCAACGGTCGGCATCAAGGCCGTCACCGAAGCACGCAAGACTGTGAAGCGGCTGCGACTGGAGATCGACAAGCGACGGAAAGATTTGAACGAAGGAGCCCTGAAGTACCAGCGGGCGATTAACGCTGAAGCGAAACGACTGATCAGCGAAATCGAACCGATCGAAGGCAGGCTGTCGGCAGAGGAAGAGAACTACGAAGCGGAACGGCTGAAAGAAAAGCAGCAGAAGGAAGCCGAGAAGCGTGAACGGCTGCAAAGTCGACTTAACCGACTGGCTGCCATCGGTGTTGTTGGCGTCGATCTGAACGCACTGGACGTAATGGATGACGGATTTTTCGAGGCACTGCTGACAGCGGAAACGCAGAAAGCTGCAGCACGAAAAATCGAAGAGGAACAGTTGCGCAGGGATCGCGAAGAATTGCAGCGACTGCGAGCGGAGAACGAACGGCGCGAAATCGAAGCACGTGAATCCGAACGCCGTGCTGCAGAACAGGCACGGGCCGAAGCACTTAAGCCGGAGATCGAGAAGGCCGAAGCATTTGGCGAAGCGTTACTGACGGATGCACGTGACGAACTGGCACGGATTGGAAATCCGTATTGGACTGAAACGGCATTGATGGAAATTCAGGCGGCTGTCAGCGAGATTGTTAAGGCAGTGAGGAATACGCGATGAGTTACGAAACGTTTATCAAATCTAAAAGCCAATGGGGAAGTCGCGGCGGATTTGAACCAGATAACGAGATGCCGTTCCTTTACGATTTTCAGGCGTATCTGGTTCAGTGGGCGTTGAGTCTCGGGCGTGCTGCGATATTCGCGGATTGCGGCATGGGGAAAACCGCAATGCAGTTGGCATGGTCTCAACATGTCATTGAGCACACTGGGAAACCAGTGTTGATCGTTACGCCGCTTGCTGTAGGTGCTCAAACTGTAGAGGAGGCGGGTCGTTTCGGACTGACAGCGAAACGCTCACGGGATGGCACAACTGACGGCACTACCTGCATCTGGGTGACTAACTATGAACAGCTACACAAGTTCGATCACACATTATTTTCTGGTGTGGTCTGTGACGAATCATCCGGAATCAAGGACTTTAAAAGCGAACGAAAAGCGACGGTAGTCGATTTCATGCGAACGATACCGTATCGGTTGCTGTGTACAGCAACTGCTGCACCTAATGATTACTGGGAACTTGGAACGAGTTCTGAAGCATTAGGTCTGCTCGGTTTTCGTGACATGATTACGAAGTTCTTCAAGCAGGAAACATCAAAAGAGCATCACGGATGGGGGCGC
>Ga0315907_10008865_pt1 | contig 10265 bp, 7 predicted proteins | sample LakEriMetagenome_3_FD_203525 | JGI IMG/M metagenome (GOLD analysis project Ga0315907, IMG submission 203525) | Freshwater fungal communities from buoy surface, Lake Erie, Ohio, United States - Buoy 12 MA123 | ecosystem: Environmental > Aquatic > Freshwater > Lake > Lake biofilm | place: USA...
TCATGCGACGTGCGTGAATATGAAACCAACACAAAAACCTTGCGCGCCGGTTTGGGCGCTGAAGGTCCATTGTGGGATGGCTGGGATTATCGCGCTGGCGGTTCATACGCCCGCAGCCAATCGACGTCGGTATTGGGCACGGGATACCATTATCGTGGAACCTTCGCCTCGGCCGCAGCAGCGACTGCGTCGGGTGTTGTCGGCGCCGTATCTGGCGGCATTGATCCCCGCGCACCAAAAGCGCCCGGCGCAACGCAACCTGGCATCGTTGGCCTTTTGAACAGCGGTATCCTGAACCCGTTTTCGTTGACGCAATCTGATGCGGCACTTGCTGGACTGAAAGCCATTTCTGCCGAAGGCGTAACGCTGTACGGCGGTAAATATGAAGTGAAGCAACTCGATGGTTCGGTTTCCGGATCGCTGTTTGATTTGCCCGGTGGCACTGTTCAGGTTGCGCTTGGCGTGGATTATCGCCGCGAAACATATAGCTTCAACGGTTCGCCAGCTGCTGTTGCCGGAACGCCAGACATTTTCAACGTGGCCTTCGACAATAACAACGCGCTGACCCCGAAAAACCGCACGGTTAAGGCGGCTTATGCCGAAGTGCTCGTGCCCGTTTTTGAAGCGCTTGAAGTAACCGGCGCCGTTCGTCTGGATGATTATAGCGGCTTTGGTTCGACGGTTAATCCCAAGATTTCGGCGAAGTACCGTCCGCTTGACTGGCTGATGTTCCGTGGTTCGTTCAATACAGGTTTCCGCGTTCCTGCGTTCAACCAGATTTTCAACGGCGTTACGCAATCGCCAAACCCAGGCAACACGCTGGTTGACCCAACCACCTGCGCAACAGGAGCGGTCAGCACGCTTCCGGGCTGTGCCGCGATTACGCCAGAGACGCTTTCGGGCGGTAACCTCAACCTTGGACCAGAAACATCGAAGCAGCACAGCATTGGCGTTGTCCTGCAACCATCGAGCCGTTTCAGTGCCTCGTTCGATTACTGGTCGATCGCGGTTGACGATACCATTGGTGCGCTGACGCTGCGTCAGTTGCTCGATAACATCAGCTACTTCCCTGATCGCGTGACCCGCACGAACAACATCATCACGCTCATCGACCTGCGCGCCGACAATATCGGTTCGCGTCGGACAGAGGGTCTTGAAGTTGCGCTGCGTGGCGGCGTGGATGCGTTCGGCGGTGTGATTACCGGTGGTTTGGACGGAACCTATCTGCTGAAAAAGCGTGAGAAGTTTCTGCCGTCGGCACCGTTCGGATCCAGCTTGATCGGCCGCTTCACCTTTGCCGGCGATTTGGGCCTCAAGTGGAAGCACAGCGCCTTTGTTTCATTCGCAAAGGATGATTTCACCTTCAACTTCTCGCAAATCTATCGCGACGGTTACGCAAACCAGGCATTGCCAGGCATCGCCAATGGCACAGTGGTCCGTCCGGATTTCAACCCGAAGGTGAAATCTTATGTCACCTATAACACGTCGGTGAGCGTCGATCTGCTCAAGCAATATCGTCTGACCGCTGGCGTGCGGAACGTGTTCGACACCGATCCGCCATTTGCGATCACCTATGACAGCAACACCGGTGCCGGCTCCAGCTGGGAACCACGCGTTGCTGACCCACGTGGCCGGTCGTTCACATTGTCGATCGAAGCGAAGTTCTAAGCAAAGGAACGCCGGGTATGGATATGAATGCAACTCGGCGTCAGATTATGGCGGGGCTGGCGGCAATGTTGTCGGCCCCACCGCTTTTGGCAGCTTCGACTGAAGCAAAAGGCGCGCGTAAGCCATCGCGTTTGCGCGTCGGCGATACCGTCGGCCTGATTGAACCGGCGTCGGCGAGTGACGAGCCGTTCCAGATCCAGTTGGTTGAAGAAGCCATCATCGCAATGGGGCTGAAGCCCAAACGGGCGCCGCATGTACTGAACCGCTACGGCTATCTTGCCGGGCAGGACAAGGACCGCGCGGCAGACATTAACGCGATGTTTGCGGACAAGGATGTGAAGGCGATATTTGCGGTGCGCGGGGGATGGGGCAGTGCACGGCTTCTGCCCTATCTCGATTGGAACATCATTCGCGCCAATCCCAAGCTGCTGACAGGCTTTAGCGACATCACAGCCCTGCACATGGCGATTGCGGCGAAGGGTGGTTTTGTGACCTTGCATGGGCCAAATGCGGGCAGCGCGTGGGGCAGGTCATCATGGGACATCTACCGCGAAATCGCGTTTGATGCGGGCACACCGTCATTTGTTAATCCACAGGGTGACGAGGACCGGCTGACCCAGCGTCGCTGGCGCACACGCATTTTGGGCACGGGTAGGGGCAAAGCGCAGGGGAAGCTGCTTGGCGGTAACCTCACCGTGCTGACCGCGCTTGCCGGAACGCCGTATTTGCCGGACTTTAATGGCGCCATCTTGTTCCTCGAAGATGTCGACGAGGCCGAATATCGCATCGACCGGATGCTCACCCAATTGGGGCAGGCGGGCGTGTTGAAAAACCTGAAAGGCGTTGTCTTTGGTCAATGCACCGACTGCGTCAACAAAGGCACCAGCTTCGGGGCGTTCACGTTGAATGATGTCCTCACCCAGCATCTGGGCGGCTTGGGCATTCCTGCGTATCAGGGGGCGTGGTTCGGGCATATCACCGACCAATTCACCTTGCCCGTTGGCGGTATGGCGGAAATTGACGCCGATGCCGGAACGCTGCGCTTGCTGGAGCCTGTCGTCGTTTAATTCAAAATTTGGGATACGACCAAAGCAAACGCATTGTTTGCCATGTGCAGAATGATGTTCGTGCGCAGCGATCCTGTGCGGTGGTAGAGATAACCAAAAGCGATGCTCAGCGACATCAATCCGGGGATGGCATAAAGCTGCAGATGCACGACCGCGAACAGGAATGATGACAGCAGGATCGCCGCCCAAAACGGCACATATTTCGCAACCGCATTTTGCAGCATGCCCCGGAACAGCAATTCTTCGACTATCGGCGCTGCAATCGCGATGGCAAAAAAAATCGCCACAATGTTCACCGGCGTACGCGGTATGGATGCAAGGATTTTGGCCATTTCCTCCTGCATTCCGACACCCGGAATGACATAAGTCGCGTAAATATAATTGAACGCCATGGCGGCCATAATCACAACGACCGCAAGCGCCGTTGCCTGACGCAGGGGGACTTTGCCAAAACTATTCAGCCCCAATATCGCCATCCGCCCTTGCTTGCGCAGATACAGCCACATCAGGAACAGTTGGACAATCGCGGCGGCAACAAGGCCGAAGATAATGACAACGGGCATCGCGTTGCTCGTTCCCGTCGCGGCCATGATGAGGCCCGTACACACCGCCTGCAGCACAAAATAGAGTAGGATAAACCCGGCGGTGGGCCAAAGACCCGGATAGTTCGGGCTTTCCAGTGACCCGGCATAAGCGCCATCCGTGTGCTGCGTGTTGTCCATTGCGATCCCGCTAAAAGTTAGGGGCCCGACCGAATATTGTCAGGCCCTCTCCCTCGTGACACATCACAACTTAATAGGCCACCCGTGTTGCGCTCAAGCCATAAGCGGGCAGCAGATTTTGAACGCTCGTTGGGCCAGCCAAATGCCCGGCGCCCACCGCTATGAATGTCACGCCGGGCTTGGCCATGCGCGCCGAAATCCATTTCGCCCAATTGGCATTCCGCTTCGTCAGCAGGGCGTCGTACAAGGTGCGACTGGTCAGGCCCTCGTTCATGAGCTGGCCAAGGCTTTCGGTTTCGGCCGATGCCCACATGTCGACCATCTTGTCCATCATGCTGCTGGTATCATCAATCATCTTTGCCGATTCGACCAAGAAAGCGATTTGTTCCGCCTCCGGCAGGGTATCAAACACCCCAAGCTGAAACTCCATGGTTTCAAGTCCAGCGATGGGTTTGTTGCTAACCTTCGCCGCTGCCGTTAGCTGTTTTTCAACACCGCTATTGGGGTCAAAGCCGGATTTTTGCATTGCGACCAGCGACAGCGTTACCGCGGCTGCCCATGGATCGAACGGGTCGAAAGCAGGTGCCGGAATACCAAGCTTGCCCATCGCCGCCTCATATACCGCACGGTCCGCATCATTCATTTTGGAACGCAGGGTCTTGCCCTGTTGATCCATCGCCAGCTTGCCAAACAGGGCTTGGACTTCGGCGGCGGGTGGTTCGACCAGTTCCAATACCAATTGGTCCGAACTGTCAAAAGCCGTCTTTACGCCATCATCAAACCAGCCAAGGCCTGGTTTTAAAATATGAACCGAGCCGAACAGATAGACCGTGGTGTCTTCGTCCTTCACCACCCACAAAGCGGGATCGACATCCTTGACGGTAACGGCAGGGACCTCGGTCGGCGTGGTCTGCGCGGCGGCAGGTACTGCCCAGGCCAGCGCACATGTTGCGGTCGCGGCGAGCACGGACTTTAAACGTAAACGCATAGATATTCTCCTTTAGGTCCGCGTAGCAACAAATCCTATGCAAATGGTTTCGATATCAGCGATATTTTTTCCAGAACCAGACCGCCGTCCATATTAACGCAAAGAGCATGAATATCGCCACGCCATCGGGCTCCGGCACAAAACCGCCGCGCCACAGCATCCACCAAGTCGGCGCGCCAATCAGCAATGCGTATGCGGCGTAATAGCCGCCGTCACGATAGGCGCTTGCTTCCTGTTCATCGATTGCGCGCTTGTGCCAGAACCAGGCGATGATCGGCATAATCACTGTCCAGAAAAAGATCAGCATTAGGGCGATGGCTGGCGGCATTGGGCTGTCTGCGAGTAGCAGCGGAGGCCCGGTGTCCGAATTTCCAACGATTGTGTCGTAAAACGCAGGGAGTAGACCGATTACACCACCGATCAGCACAAAACCGTAGATCATGTTGCGATTCAGCGTTTCGCGGCGCGTGAGCCCCTCATTACTGGCCTTCATCTTGCTGACGTTCCTCCAGATGGCGAACGCCAGGCCGATGATGATGGTGGCAAAAGCGCACAATGTCAGTATTCCAGCGGCCCCGATTGCGCCACCGCCTTGCGCCTCATGCGCGGCGAGATAACCGGAAACGGCACCTGCAGCCATCACGATGCCAAGGCCTGAAACGATAACCCACATGAAGCGGCGGCCGTTTGAACCGGCGATTTCATCACGATCAATCATGTTAGTATCCTTCAAATTCGTCATCGAATATCTCCTCGATCGGCAATGCAAACAGCCGTGAAATCTTGAACGCCAGCGGCAGCGACGGGTCATATTTCCCCGTCTCGATGGCATTGACCGCTTGGCGCGATACATCGAGATGCTCGCCCAAATCGGCTTGGCTCCAGCTCCGCATCGCGCGAAGAACTTTCAGCTGATTTTTCATGTCAGGTTATGATGTCTTTGTGTCATGGAAACCTTACTATTGTGATTCGCGCAATATGTCAACAACACCTTACATAATGCTATGCGTGGTTGACAAAACGAGGCGCGCGCTTTTCAGAACCTTGATTTAGCCGCCTATCTCCGCCAAGGGCTGGCCATGTCCGACATCGCACCACTTAGTTTTCAGGACCTGATCCTCACCCTCCACGATTATTGGGGCAAGCAAGGCTGCGCGATATTGCAGCCTTATGATATGGAAATGGGTGCCGGTACCTTCCACACTGCGACCACTTTGCGCGCGCTTGGCCCTGATCCGTGGAATGCCGCATTCGTGCAGCCGTCCCGCCGCCCGACCGATGGGCGCTATGGCGAAAACCCGAACCGGCTCGGCGCATATTATCAGTATCAGGTGATTTTGAAACCAAGCCCGCCGGACCTTCAGGAACTGTATTTGGGCTCGCTCAAGGCCATTGGCATTGATCCGTTGTTGCACGACATTCGCTTTGTCGAAGACGATTGGGAAAGCCCGACGCTCGGTGCATGGGGCCTTGGCTGGGAAGTCTGGTGCGACGGCATGGAAGTCACGCAGTTCACCTATTTCCAACAAATGGGCGGGTTTGATTGCAAGCCGGTCTCGGGCGAGTTGACCTATGGTCTGGAACGTCTGGCGATGTATATCCAGAACAAGGACAGCATTTTCGACCTCGCATACAACAATGCCACCGCTGATCGCCCGGCGATTACTTATGGCGACGTCTTCCGCGAAAACGAGCGGCAGATGAGCACTTATCATTTTGAGGTTGCCGACACCGACATGCTGTTCGATGCCTTTAAAAAGGCGACTGCGGAGTGCGAAAACTGCCTTGCGCGCAGCCTACCCATTCCCGCTTATGAACAGGCGATCAAGGCCAGCCACATCTTCAACATACTTCAGGCGCGCGGCGTGATTTCCGTGCAAGAACGCGCCAGCTATATGGGCCGCGTCCGCGACCTCGCCAAAGGCAGCTGCCAGGCATGGATGGAAAAGAACGGATGGACGGCATGACCGATTTTCTGCTGGAACTTCGCTCTGAAGAAATTCCTGCGCGCATGCAGGTGAAGGCCAAGGAAGATTTTGCGCGCTTGTTCAATGACGCGCTGGCCAAGGCTGGGCTTGCTGCGGCTTCGGTTGAAACCTTTGCTACACCGCGCCGTTTGGCGTTGATTGCGACGGGGCTGCCGCTGGCGACCGACGCTGTTTCCGAAGAAACCAAAGGACCAAAAGTCGGCGCACCGCCGCAGGCGATGGAGGGTTTCCTTCGCAAAGCCGGCCTTACGCAAGATCAGCTGATCGAACGCGATGGCGTGTATTTCGCGGTTGTGGAAAAGGCAGGGCGTCAGACCGCTGATGTTCTGGCCGAGGCGATTCCAGCGATTATCCGCGCGTTTCCATGGCCAAAGTCACAACGCTGGGGCGCGGGGTCGGCTTCGACGGAAAGTCTGCGCTGGGTCCGCCCATTGCAAGGCATCGTCGCGATACTGGGCGATGATGTCGTGCCATGCGAGATCGAAGGCATCATCAGCGGCGCGGCCACGATGGGACATCGATTCCACCACAGCGGCCCTGTCACTATTGGCAACGCAGGCGATTATGTTGAAAAGCTCCGCAATGCCCATGTTCTCGTCCATTTCTCCGAACGCTGCGCGCTCATTCGCGACGGTGCAAAGGCGGCTGCTGCGGCCGCGGGGCTGACGTTGGTTGCGGATGAAGGCCTGGTCGTCGAAAATGCCGGGCTGACCGAATGGCCGGTGCCCATGCTTGGCCGTTTCGACCCCGCGTTTTTGGAAGTGCCACAAGAAGTCATTCAGCTGACCGCGCGTGTGAACCAGAAATATTTTGTCTGTCACGACAGCGCGGGCAAGCTTGCCAACGCCTTTGTCTGCACCGCGAATATCGCTGCACATGACGGCGGGGCAGCGATTGTTGCGGGTAATGAAAAGGTGCTCGCCGCGCGCCTGTCCGATGCGAAATTCTTTTGGGAACAGGATCTTAAGGTCGCGTTGGACGACCAAGCGACGAAGCTTGCGCAGATCACGTTCCACGAAAAATTGGGCAGCGTCGCCGACAAGGTCGAACGCGTTGCCAAGCTGACGCGCTGGTTGGTTGAAGAAGGCATAGTCGGTCCGTGTTCCCCGGCGCAGGCCGGGGCCCAGCCCGCAAACAATGATTCCTCTGATAAGGTTCTGGACCCCGGCCTTCGCCGGGGAACACAGGAGTTAGCGGACCAAGCCGAACGTGCAGCGCGGCTGTGCAAGGCTGACCTCGTCACCGGCATGGTTGGTGAATTCCCCGAATTGCAGGGACTGATGGGTGGCTATTACGCCCGCGCACAAGGCGAAGCGGATGCTGTCGCCGACGCGGTCCGCGACCATTACAAGCCCGTCGGGCAGGGCGACGATGTGCCCACCGCGCCGGTCACTGTGGCGGTCAGCTTGGCGGATAAGCTGGATACGCTTGCACAATTCTTTGCCGCCGGCATGCCGCCCACGGGTTCGAAGGATCCGTTCGCATTACGCCGCGCTGCCATCGGCTTTTTGTCACTGCTGCTTCAAAATGGCCTGCGCTGTTCGCTCAAGGATATGCTCTTGGCAACTGGAGCCAGAAATAGCTTCGACAGCTTGGAAGAATTTTTGGTGGACCGCCTCAAAGTCCAACAGCGCGAAGCGGGTGTACGGCACGATTTGATTGATGCGGTGTTTAGCCTTGGCGGTGAGGATGATCTGGTCCGGCTGCTCGCGCGGGTGAACGCATTGCAGGCATATATCACGACAGCCGAAGGCGCGAATTTGTTGGCCGCGTATAAGCGCGCGGCGAACATATTGAAGGCAGCGGATGGCGTTGACGCGGCTACACCCGCTCCGGCGGATTTGGTTGCTGAAGAGCGTGCGCTCCTCACCGCGCTCGACACCGCTGCGCCCAATGCCGCGGCGGCCGTTGATGCCGAAGATTTCGAAGGCGCAATGGCTGCACTTGCCAGCCTGCGCGCGCCCATCGATGCATTTTTTGACGGCGTGATGGTGAACGACGAAGACCCCGCTAAACGGGCGTTTCGTTTGGGCTTGCTGGCGCGGTTCCGCGATGCGGTTCACCGGGTTGTGGATTTTGCGAAAATAGAAGGCTGACGGTTTCTCCCCGGGAATGCTGACAGACAATAAGGACTTAGCATGACCCAATATGTATTTCGTTTCGGTGGTGGTGTTTCGGACGGCGATGAAACCGTCCGCGGCAACAAGAATATTCTTGGTGGCAAGGGTGCGAACCTTGACGGCATGGCGTCGATTGGATTGCCTGTCCCCCCCGGCTTTACGATCACGACCGAGATGTGCACGGCCTATTACGCCAATGGCCAAAGCTTCCCCGATAGCGTGCGTGCAGAGGTTGCGGGCGGCCTTGCGCATATTGAACAGGTCACTGGTAAAGCCTTTGGCGATGCGGCCAATCCGTTGCTGGTGTCCGTCCGCTCCGGCGCGCGTGTGTCGATGCCGGGGATGATGGATACCGTTTTAAATCTGGGACTTAACGATCAAACTGTAGAAGGTTTGGCAACATCATCGGGCGACGCTCGCTTTGCGTGGGACAGCTATCGCCGCTTCATTCAAATGTATGCCGATGTGGTGTTGGAGCTCGATCATGGCGCGTTTGAAGAAGCGCTGGAAATCGCCAAGGAAGACCAAGGCTATTATCTCGATACCGAGCTTTCTGCCGATGATCTCAAGGCGTTGGTGGCCGAATATAAAAGGCTGGTTCAGGCCGAATGGGGCAAGCCATTTCCGCAAGATGTGCATGACCAATTATGGGGCGCTGTTGGCGCTGTATTTGGTTCATGGGAGTCCGACCGGGCAAAGGTCTATCGCCGCCTGAACAATATCCCCGGTGACTGGGGTACTGCGGTCAATGTGCAGGCGATGGTGTTTGGCAATATGGGCGAAACGTCCGCCACCGGCGTTGCCTTCACCCGCGATCCCGCGACCGGCGAGAATGCTTATTATGGCGAATATCTCATCAATGCGCAGGGCGAAGATGTTGTCGCGGGTATCCGCACCCCGCAATATCTGACCAAGGCGGCGCGCGAGCGCGCGGGTGCGAAGCCCTTGTCGATGGAAGAAGCCATGCCCGCGGTTTACGCTGAACTGGCGCGCGTGTTCGATATCCTCGAAACGCATTATCGCGATATGCAGGATATCGAATTCACCGTTGAGCGTGAAAAATTGTGGATGCTGCAAACCCGTTCGGGCAAGCGCACCGCGAAGGCAGCGTTGAAAATCGCGGTCGATATGGCCGACGCTGGCCTCATCACCACGGACGAGGCTGTCCTGCGTGTGGACCCGATGGCGCTGGACCAATTGCTGCACCCGACGCTGGATCCCGATGCCGTGCGCGATGTGCTCACCTCTGGCCTGCCAGCTTCGCCCGGCGCAGCTTCGGGCAAAATCGTTTTTGATGCCGACACCGCCGACAAATGGAAAGAACGCGGCGAGTCCGTCATTTTGGTGCGCGTTGAAACCAGCCCAGAAGACATTCACGGCATGCACGCCGCAACCGGCATATTGACCGCACGTGGCGGCATGACAAGCCATGCGGCGGTTGTCGCACGTGGCATGGGCCGTCCTTGCGTATCGGGGGCTGGCAGCCTTCAGATCGATGCCGCGGGCAAAACCCTACGCATCGCGGGACGTACGTTGCATGAAGGCGATATCATCACGCTTGATGGTTCCACCGGCGAAGTGATGGCGGGTGAAGTCCCGACGTTGCAGCCTGAGCTGGTGGGTGATTTTGGCACGTTGATGGTGTGGGCCGATGCCGGTCGCCGGATGAAAGTCCGCGCCAACGCCGAAACGCCATTGGATGCGCAGACTGC
>Ga0315907_10008866_pt1 | contig 10265 bp, 5 predicted proteins | sample LakEriMetagenome_3_FD_203525 | JGI IMG/M metagenome (GOLD analysis project Ga0315907, IMG submission 203525) | Freshwater fungal communities from buoy surface, Lake Erie, Ohio, United States - Buoy 12 MA123 | ecosystem: Environmental > Aquatic > Freshwater > Lake > Lake biofilm | place: USA...
CCACCGGTCTTGACTTCGCCCAGGGAAAAGCTGGTGTGCATGTCCTTGACATTGGGCAGCTTGAACAGTGTCTCCATCGCCCAGCGCGAGTAGGCGTCGAGATCCGTGGCCACGACGTGCAGTTCGAAAGTGCCCGCGCCGCTGATGTAGTGGCAAGCCACCACCTCGGGCAGGCTGCGGATGCGGTCCTCCAACTGCTGGGTGGCCGAGGCGTTGTTGCGCTCAGCGTCCACCCGCACGAAGGCCAACACCCCGAGCCCCACCTTGCGGCGGTCGATCTCGGCGCGGTAGCCGGTGATGTAGCCCTGCGCCTCCAGCCGCTTCACCCGGCGCCAGGTCGGTGCGGGCGACAGGCCGATGCGATGGGCCAGTTCCGCGTTGGACAGGCGCGCGTCGGCCTGGAGTTCACGCAACAAGGCCAGGTCGTAGCGGTCCAGCATGACGGGCTGGTCTTGCTCGGCGGGCTCTGTGACGGGGCCCTGGGTTTTCCCTGAAGTTCGCTTTCCTGGCGTCATCGTTTCTTGAAGTGGCTGAAAGATGTTTGATTGTTGCGCTCACAGCACGGTTTTGGGCATGAGAAAGAAAGCACTTCGTGCGACCGAACCTCTAAACTGAACCCAGCGGAGGGTCAAGCCCGCCGCCACGACGGCCCGGCGAACCCGCTCGCCCTTCGGCCCATCGCCCAGCCTCAGGAGGGACCATGAACGCACCGCTGCCCGAAGACGTCCGCAAGGCCCTGGAGAGCGTGACGCTCGATGACAAGTACGCACTGGAACACGGCCGCGCCTTCATGAGCGGGGTGCAGGCCCTCGTGCGGCTGCCCATGCTGCAGCGCCAGCGCGACGCCCTGGCGGGGCTGAACACCGCGGGTTTCATCAGCGGGTACCGTGGCAGCCCGCTGGGCAGCTATGACCAGTCGCTGTGGCAGGCCAAGAAGCACCTGGCGGGCCAGAACATCGTCTTCCAGCCCGGCGTGAACGAGGAACTCGCCGCCACGGCCGTGTGGGGCACGCAGATGCTGGACCTGTTCCCGCAGTCCCGGAAGTTCGACGGCGTGTTCGGCATCTGGTACGGCAAGGGCCCGGGCGTGGACCGCTGCTCCGACGTCTTCAAGCACGCCAACATGGCCGGCACCTCGCGCCATGGCGGCGTCATCGCCGTGGCGGGTGATGACCACGTGGCCAAGAGCTCCACCGCCGCGCACCAGAGCGACCACATCTTCAAGGCCTGCGGGCTGCCGGTGTTCTTCCCCTCCGATGTGCAGGGCATCCTGGACATGGGCGTGCACGCCATCGCCATGAGCCGCTTCTCGGGCGTGTGGGCCGGCATGAAGACCATCCAGGAGGTGGTGGAGTCTTCCTCCAGCGTCACCGTGGACCCGGCGCGCGTGAAGATCGTGCTGCCCGAAGACTTCGTGATGCCCGAAGGCGGCGTGCACATGCGCTGGCCCGACGGCGCGCTGGAGCAGGAGGCACGGCTGTTCGACTACAAGTGGTACGCGGCGCTGGCCTATATCCGCGCCAACCGGCTGAACTACAACGTCATCGAAGGCCGCAACGGGGGTCAGGGCGACCGCTTCGGCCTGATCGCCAGCGGCAAGGCCTACAACGACACCCGTCAGGCCCTGGCCGATCTCGGCCTGGACGACGACACCTGCCGGCAACTGGGCATCCGCGTGCACAAGGTGAACGTGGTGTGGCCGCTGGAGGCCACGGCCGCGCGCGAGTTCGCCCGCGGGCTGCAGGAGATCCTGGTGGTGGAAGAAAAGCGCCAGGTCATCGAGTACCAGCTCAAGGAAGAGCTCTACAACTGGCGCGACGACGTGCGCCCCAACGTGCTGGGCAAGTTCGACGAACCCGAAGGCGACATGTCGGGTGGCGAGTGGAGCCAGCCCAACCCCAGCAGCCGCTGGCTGCTGCGTGCCAAGGCGGACCTGACGCCTGCGATCGTGGCCCAGGCCATCGCCAAGCGGCTGAAGAAACTGGGTGTGCCGGCCGACATCGAGCAACGCATGAACGAGCGCCTGGCCGTGATCGAGGCCAAGGAGCGTTCGCTGGCGGCCATTGACGTGCGCGGGGTAGACCGCCAGCCCTGGTTCTGCAGCGGCTGCCCGCACAACACCAGCACACGCGTACCCGAAGGTTCGCGCGCGGCCGCCGGCATCGGCTGCCACTTCATGGCGGTGTGGATGGGCCGCAGCACGGTCACCTTCAGCCAGATGGGCGGCGAGGGCGTGAGCTGGGTGGGCCAGGCCCCCTTCAGCAAGGACGAGCACCTCTTCGCCAACTTGGGCGACGGCACTTACTACCACTCGGGCTTCCTGGCCGTGCGCCAGGCCATCGCCGCCAAGGTCAACATCACCTACAAGATCCTGTTCAACGACGCGGTGGCCATGACCGGCGGCCAGCCCATCGACGGCACGCTGCGGGTGCCCGAGATGACGCGCGAGCTGGACGCCGAAGGGGCCAAGCGCATCGTGGTGGTGACGGACGAGCCGCAGAAGTACGACGACGCCGAGGTCAAGGCTCGCCTGGCCCCGGGCGTGACGGTGCGCCACCGGGACGATCTCGACGCCGTGCAGCGCGAGCTGCGCGAGATCGAGGGCTGCACCATCTTGATCTACGACCAGACCTGCGCCACCGAGAAGCGCCGCCGCCGCAAGCGCGGCACCATGGCCACGCCGGCCAAGACCGTGGTCATCAACGAGCTGGTGTGCGAGGGCTGTGGCGACTGCTCGGTGCAAAGCAACTGCCTGAGCGTGGAGCCGGTGGAAACCGAGTTCGGCCGCAAGCGCCGCATCAACCAGAGCACCTGCAACAAGGACTTCTCCTGCGTCAAAGGCTTCTGCCCCAGCTTCGTCACCGTGGAAGGCGGCACGCTGAAGAAGCCGAAGAAGGAGCAGCGCGGTGACATCGCCGCCCTGCCCCCCATCCCGGAGCCGGTGCTGCCCGTGGCCGAGCAGGCCTGGGGCATCGTGGTCGGCGGCGTCGGCGGCACGGGCGTCATCACCATCGGCCAGCTGCTGGGCATGGCCGCGCACGTGGACGGCAAGGCCGTGGTCACGCAGGACTCCGGCGGCCTCGCGCAAAAGGGCGGCGCCACCTGGAGCCACGTACAGATCGCCAACCGGCCCGAGGCCCTGTTCACCAGCAAGGTGGACATGGCCAAGGCTGATCTGGTCATCGGCTGCGACCCCATCGTCACGGCCAGCAAGGCCACCCTGACCGTGGCGCACGCCGGGCGCACTTATGTGGCGCTGAACAACCACGGCACGCCCACCGCGGCCTTTGTGAACAACCCGAACTGGCAGTTCCCGGAAGCCAGCTGCGAGGCGGCGATTGCCGGCGCCGTGGGCCGCGAGGGCCTGGGCGCCTTCGACGCCGAGGAAGTGGCGGTGCAGCTGCTGGGCGACTCGATCTACACCAACCCGCTGATGCTGGGCTACGCCTGGCAAAAGGGCCGCGTGCCCCTGAGCCGCGCCGCCTTGCTGCGCGCCATCGAGCTGAACGGCGTGCAGGTGCCCAACAACCACGCCGCCTTCGAGTGGGGCCGGCGCTGCGCGCATGACCTGGCGGCCGTGCAGGCGCTGTTTGCGGCACGCCAGGTCATCGAGATTGTGAAGAAGCCCTCGGTGGACGAACTGGTCAAGCGCCGGGTGGAGTTCCTCACCGGCTACCAGGACGCGGCCTACGCGCAGCGCTACCGGGCCTTCGTCGACCAGGTGCGGGCCGCCGAGTCCGCCCTGGGCAAGAGCACGGCGTTGTCAGAAGCGGTGGCGCGCTACCTCTTCAAGCTCATGGCCATCAAGGACGAATACGAGGTGGCGCGTCTGCACACCGACCCGGCCTTCGAGAAGAAGATCGACGGCATGTTCGAGGGCGACTTCAAGATCGTGCACCACCTCGCACCACCAGCGATCGCCAAGCGCAATGCGAAGGGCGAGCTCGTCAAGCAGCCCTTCGGGCCGTGGGTACGCAAGGTCTTCCCGCTGCTGGCGCGCATGAAGGGCCTGCGCGGCAGCGCGCTGGATCTTTTCGGCAAGACCGAGGAGCGCCGCATGGAGCGGCAACTGCTGGCCGACTACGAAGCCTGCATCGCCGAGTTGCTGAAGGGCCTGAACGCCGACAAGCTGCCCCTGGCCGCCGAGATCGCCCGCATCCCCGAGGAGATCCGCGGCTATGGCCACGTGAAGGAGCGGCACGTCAAGGCCGCGCGGGCCAAGTGGGAGGGCCTGATGGTGAAGTGGCGCAGCGCCTGATTTCAATTCGTTTTCTATTCATCTGCCATTCTTCATGACTCATAAGTACTTGATGAAAAACAGTTTTTCATCTTTTATTTTGTATTCATGGAAGCTGCCCGCCACGCTCTGGCTGCAACGCTGAAACAGGCCCTGTCACGCTTGGGCGTGGCCACGGCAGCGCAATTGCAGGCGGCACTCGGCCGCAGCCAGCCCACCATCTCTCGCCTGCTCGGCACGATGGATACGGAGTTGCTGGTGCTGGGGCAGGGTCGGCGCCGCCGCTACGCGCTGGCCGAGCCCTATGGAGGCCTGCCCGCCCGCCAGACTCTGCACTGGGTGCACCCCGACGGGCGCATCCAGGCCTGGGGCAGCGTGGCCGTGGCCGCCGGCCAGCGTGTGCACCTGGAGGCGCCAGGCCTGGACCTGCTCACACAAGGCGAGTTGCCCTGGCTGTTGGCACAGCTGCGGACTGAAGGATTTCTCGGGCGACTGCTGGCGCAGCGCCTGGCGCCGCAGGGGCTGGACCGCCAGCCCGAGCGCTGGACGGTGGGGCAGCAGCTCTTTGCCGCTGCACAGCAGCCCGACTCCCCTGGCGCTTTGGTGCTGGGCGAGCCCACCGCCAGCGCGCTGCCCGCCTGGCATCAGCCTGTTGACCTGGACCGTCTGGCCGCGGACGTGGCCGCCACGCTGCCGGCCGGGGCTTCAGCAGGGGGCGAACAGGCCAAGTTCCTGGCGCGTCGCGGCGATGGCCAGGCCGTGCTGGTGAAGTTCTCCCCGCCGCGCGACACACCCTTTGGCGAACGCTGGCACGACCTGCTGCACGCCGAGGCACTGGCCTTGCAGGTGTTGCAGGCGCACGGTGTGGCGGTAGCACACAGCGCGGTGATCGAGACGCCCGCGCGGACGTACCTGGTGTCCGAGCGTTTCGACCGCCTGCCGCCGAAGGAGGGCCAACGCTTCGAGGGGCGACGCCACGCCGTGCCACTGCACGCGGTGCATGACGCCTTCGTCAGCGGGCCCCGCCAGCACTGGGCCGTCACGGCCCAGGCCCTGGTTCGCCAGCGACGCCTGCCCGACGAAGCGGCGGCGAAGGTGCAGGCGCTGTTGCGCTTTGGCCGCCTCATCGGCAACAGCGACATGCACTTCGGCAACCTGAGCCTGTGGGTCGAACCCGCCGACGTGGCGGCCGGCCGTTTCACGCTGGCCCCGGTGTACGACATGCTGCCCATGCGGTGGCGGCCCGACGTCCAGGCCGGCACGCTGGACCTGGGGCCTTTCTCACCGGAGCCGGTGGACCTGCAAAGCCCGGCGCTGCCTGTGGCCTGCACCTTCTGGTCTGCCGCGGCCGCTTGCTCGCACATGAGCCCAGGCTTCCGCGCCCTGGCCGCGCAGATGCTCGGCAAGCTCGAGGATCACCGATGACCGCCCGCACCGCTGTCGACCCCGCATCCCCTCGCCTTCTGGCTGCCGGCCAGCGGCTGGACTGGCACGCCCTGACCGAAGCCCGCAAGCAGCAGCGGCCAAGGAGGGTCTTCGTGGTGGACGGCGACGCCGTGGGCAGCGTGGATGAAATGCACCTCGGCGCGCTCCAGCCGTGGGGACGGTGGATCGAAGTGCGGGCTGAGGCCGTGGTGCTGACCGCAAGCGCCGCTGAGCGAGATGCGGTGTTTGCTGAGGTCAACGCCCGCCTGCACGAGCAGGGCCTCATCCGCGCCTGGCGCGATGAGCCCTTCCCGCTGCTGTGCCCACGCACGGGCCAGGTGCGGGCCGTGTTCGAGCGCGCCTCCGCACGTTTCTGGGGCACGCTCACACTGGGGGCGCATTGCAATGGCTGGCAGGCAGGGCCGGACGGGCAAGCCGCAGGCCTGTGGATCGCACGACGCTCCGCCACCAAGGCCACCGACCCCGGCAAGCTCGACAACCTGATCGGCGGTGGTGTCCCCTATGGACAAACGCCGTGGGAGGCGTTGGTGCGGGAGGGCTTCGAGGAAGCCGGGCTGAACCCGGATCAGATGACCCGCGCCACCCCGGGGCGCGTGATCGAACTCGACCGGGACGTGCCGGAAGGCCGGCAGTTCGAACGCTTGCATGTGTTCGACCTCCAGTTGCTGGAAGGAGAACAACCTGTGAACCAGGATGGTGAAGTGGCCGAGGTGGACTTGTGGCCCGTCCACCACGCTTGCGCCGCGGCGGCAACCGAGGAGATGACGGTGGACGCATCGCTGGTAACCCTGGACTTCCTGCTGCGGCGCCAGCTCCTGGCGCCGCCCGCTGCCGCCGCCCTGGAGGAACGCCTGGCACGGCTGTGTACGGCGGCCCCCTGAAGAGCCTGAAGCGGCAAAGGGCATGGAAGGCGAATACGCCTCCGGGCCTGCCGCGGCTGAGAGCGGCAGGCCCTTGCCAGCCCCGAGATTCGGGTAAACCCGGCTTGCAGCGACTCCCGTCGCACGACACAGTCCGCCGTCGCATTTGTCCTGGACAGGACGTCATGCCCCTCCGTCCTGTTCAAAGCCTCTGAGTCTTTCTTTGTCCATCCTCTCCAAGGAGTTCGCTCGATGACCTCTCCCCTCCAATCGGGCGCGCCGCGCCGCAGCTTCCTGAAGCACGCTTCGGCCGGTGCCGTCGGCGCAGCCGCCATGGCCGCCCCCATGGTCAGCAATGCGCAGACCGTCAGCCTGCGCTTCCAGAGCACCTGGCCGGCCAAGGACATCTTCCACGAGTACGCCAACGACTTCGCCAAGAAGGTGAACGACATGGCCGGCGGCCGCCTGAAGATCGAGGTGCTGCCCTCGGGCTCCGTGGTGCCGGCCTTCCAGTTGCTGGACGCCGTCAACAAGGGCACGCTGGACGGCGGCCACGGCGTGCTGGCCTACCACTACGGCAAGAACACCGCCCTGGCCCTGTGGGGCTCCGGCCCGGCCTACGGCATGGACCCCAACATGGTGCTGGCCTGGCACTACTACGGCGGCGGCAAGGCCCTGCTGGAAGAGATCTACAAGAGCCTGAACATCGACGTGGTGTCATACGTCTACGGCCCCATGCCCACCCAGCCCCTGGGCTGGTTCAAGAAGCCGGTGGCCAAGGTCGACGACATGAAGGGCCTGAAGTTCCGCACCGTGGGCCTGGCCATTGACGTGTTCAAGGAACTGGGCACCGCCGTCAACCCGCTGCCCGGCGGTGAGATCGTGCCAGCTCTGGACCGTGGCCTGATCGATGCAGCCGAGTTCAACAACGCCTCGTCCGACCGCATCCTGGGCTTCCCCGACGTGGTGAAGAACTGCATGCTGCAGAGCTTCCACCAAAGCGGTGAGCAGTTCGAGATCCTGTTCAACAAGGGCAAGCTGGACGCCCTGCCCGCCGAGCTGCGCAACGTGATCACCCACGCCGTGGAGGCCTCCAGCGCCGACATGAGCTGGAAGGCCATCCAGCGCAACTCGCAGGACTACATCGAGCTCAAGACCAAGGACAAGGTCAACTTCTACAAGACGCCCGACGCCATCCTGCGTGCTCAGCTGGCCGCCTGGGACAAGGTGATCGGCGTCAAGGCTGGTGAGAATCCGCTGTTCAAGAAGGTGCTGGACTCGCAAAGGGCTTTCGCTCAGCGCGCCGGCGAGTGGCAGAACGACTACATGGTCGACTTCAAGATGGCCTGGAATCACTACTTCCGTCGCCCTGCAGCGGCCAAGAAGTCCTGATCCTCGGGTTCACGCGCACAATCGCGCATCGGGCCACCGGCGTCAGGCCGGTGGCCTTTTTTGTCTTTTGACCTGTCCTTCTCCGATGCAAAGTCTTCTGCTGTTCGTGGACCGGGCGTCCACCTGGTTGGGCAAGACCTTCGCCTGGGCCATCGTCCTGCTCACACTGCTGATCACCTACGAGGTGTTCTCGCGCTACGTGCTGAACAACCCGCACGACTGGAACCTGGACGTCCAGATCATGGGCTACGGCACCCTGTTCATGATGGCCGGCGCCTACACGCTGAGCAAGAACGGCCATGTGCGCGGCGACGTGCTGTACGGCTTCTTCATGCCCCGCACCCAGGCCACGCTGGACCTCATCCTCTACATCCTGTTCTTCCTGCCGGGCATCGTGGCGCTCACCTGGGCGGGTTGGATCTTTGCGTCGGAGTCCGCGGCCATCCGTGAGAACACCTTCTCGGCCACGCCGCTGCCGGTGTACCCCTTCAAGTTCGTGATCCCGATCGCCGGCGGCATGCTGCTGCTGCAGGGGCTGGTGGAGATCGTGCGCTGCATCCAGTGCATCCGCGACGGTGAATGGCCGTCACGTGAGCAGGACGTGGAAGAAGTCGACGTCGACAAGCTCAAGGCCATGGTCCAGGTCAAGGACGAAGACATCGCCGCGCTGGACAAGTTCGTCGCACCGGCCACGCCTGCCCACCACACGGGAGGCCAGAAATGAAGATCCGCAAGGAACTCTGGTTCGGCTTCATCCTGATGGCGCTCATCATCGCCGGCACGGCGGTGATGCTGATTTCCGCCCCCAAGATCACCAACGGCCATCTGGGCCTGATGATGCTGTCACTCGTGGTGGTGGCCATCATGCTGGGCTTTCCCACGGCGTTCACGCTGATGGGCATGGGCATGATCTTCACGTGGATCGCCTACGAGGAGGACACCTCCAAGACGCTCACGCTCATGGTGCAGTCGGCCTTCAAGGTCATGAGCAACGACGTGCTCATCTCCATCCCGCTGTTCGTCTTCATGGGCTATCTGGTCGAGCGGGCCAACCTGATCGAGAAGCTCTTCAGGAGCCTGCACCTGGCCATGGCCCGCGTGCCGGGTTCGCTGGCCGTGGCCACGCTGTTCACCTGCGCCGTGTTTGCCACGGCCACGGGCATCGTGGGCGCAGTGGTCACGCTGATGGGCCTGCTGGCCCTGCCGCAAATGCTGCGTGGCGGCTACGACGTACGCGTCTCCGCTGGCGCCATCACGGCGGGCGGCTGCCTGGGCATCCTCATCCCGCCCAGCGTGATGCTCATCGTCTACGGCGCCACGGCGGGCGTGTCGGTGGTGCAGTTGTACGCCGGCGCCTTCTTTCCCGGCCTGATGCTGGCGGGTCTGTACATCGTCTACGTGATCGTGCTGGCCAAGCTCAAGCCGCACCTGATGCCGCCGCTGTCGGCGCAGGACCGCTTTGTGCCCCTGCCGCCGCTGACGCAGAAGATCTCCGAGACGGTGTCCAACACGGCGCTGCCCGCCCTGCTGAAGGCCCTGAAGGGCCAGCGCAACGCCGACGTGCCCGCGGGCTACCTGATGCGGCAGTTGGGCGTGGCCCTGATGCCCGCGGCCTTCTTCCTGCTGGTACTGGCCGGCAGCTGGCACCTGAACACCCGCCCGGTGGAGGCACAGGCGGTTGCCGCGGCACCCGCTGGCGGCGGCGTGGCCGTGCCCGCAGGGGCCGCGACCGAGGCACCTTCCTCTGGTGGCGGCGTGCAGGAACCCCCGGGAGCCAGTGGCGGTGTCCAAGAGCCCCCCGGGTCAGGGTCTGGCGTGAAGGAGCCACCGGCTGCCGAGTCTGGTGTCAAGGAGCCACCAGGCTCTGACTCCGGCGTCAAAGAGCCTCCCGGTGCAGACTCGGGCGTCAAGGAACCGCCGGGGGCAGACACGGGCGTCAAGGAGCCTCCCGGCGCGTCAGGCGGCGTGCAGGAGCCCCCCGGCGCCTCTGCGGGGGTACAGGAGCCTCCGGGCGCGGCGGGTTCGTCGGGCCCGGCCACGGCCCCCGTCGCCGACGCCCCGCGCACACCGCCCACCACCGGTTGGTGGATCGGTGCCGGCGTTGGCGCCCTGGCGATGGTGGCTTTCTACGCCATCCTGAGCTTCCAGCGGCTGGAGATCTTCAAGATGCTGCTGGGCAGCTTCTTCCCGCTGCTGGTGCTGATCCTGGCCGTGCTGGGCTCCATCGTCTTCGGTCTGGCCACGCCCACCGAGGCCGCGGCCGTGGGAGCCTTCGGCGGCTTCGTGCTGGCGGTGGCCTACAAGCAGTTCAACATGACGGTGCTCAAGGA
>Ga0315907_10008870_pt1 | contig 10264 bp, 1 predicted proteins | sample LakEriMetagenome_3_FD_203525 | JGI IMG/M metagenome (GOLD analysis project Ga0315907, IMG submission 203525) | Freshwater fungal communities from buoy surface, Lake Erie, Ohio, United States - Buoy 12 MA123 | ecosystem: Environmental > Aquatic > Freshwater > Lake > Lake biofilm | place: USA...
CCGCGAGACATGATCCACATTCGCAGTCACAGGCCTCGGACATCGATGCACTGGGAGGGCAGTGTGGTAGCAGTACCTTTCATTTGGGCGACAGGGCAGCAGGGCTTCCGCTACGCCAAAATATGTGCGAAGGACGCGGAGACCGAGGCTAGTAGCAAGGGACTCTACCAGCTAGATGGAGGAACACACAACTCCAAAATGCTACGGGCAGGGAGCTCCTTCTACGACATAGACCGTCACAGCCCGCCACGAGCAAGATCACCGGAGGAGGATATCCGGGAGGTGCCGGGACGGGGAGGAGCACGGACTCAGGACGAATGGGCAGGGCTTGTACAAGAACAAGGGAGCGACCCATGGAGCAAGTCCACCCACAAGGATCTATGAACAAGACAGGTCCGGCCGGGGTTGGAGAAACGCTGACGGCGACAGCCCGGATACTCGTTGTGGAAAGCGACTCACAACGGCAAACGACGGTGGAGCACACCTGCGAGGCAAGAGAGGAGATGCGTGAAGGTGCTACACCAATATGGGTAGGAGACGACTTAGGACGACTACGGCAGTCAGACGGGCAGCTGACGCGAATGGCGACTTGGAACGTCGGAGGGCGGGCCGGTACTATGAAGACGGAAGAGAAGCTGCTAACCGTGCTCGAGATGATGGGCAAGATGAGAATCCACCTCCTGTGCGTATGCGACGGGCAGGCGACACAAACGGAGGTGTCTCAGGCACTGCGCAAATGCGGAGCGGCAAAGAGCTTCAAAGCATACGGCTACGACGGGACGAAGGTGCTGTGGCTGGTCAGTAGTGGACTGGCAGTGAAAGTCCTAGGATGCCTCAAACCAAACAAGGGCAAGGAGTGGACCTCGGCACTGCTACTGACTGGGAAAGGGAAGGTCCGCACGCTAGTTCTTGGCGTGTATGGCGTCCCAGGGGCCACCACCTCTGCGGACGCGAGTGGCCGCCAGAAGGAGCGGCTGGACTGGGTGACGCAGATAGCACGCAAGCACCAGGGAGAGAAGCACCAGCTCGTTGTACTGGGCGACCTCAACATGGTGCCGACACCAGCGCTCCACTCCTCACACAACCTGGAAAAGGGCACCATGCGGATGTTCCAGCAGTTCCTGGAGGACCATGAGCTAGAGAACGCGCTCCTCACCAGGATCCCGGAACCAACGCTTAAGGAAGGTGTCTTCTCGTACTCTGATCCATTGAAGCAAGGCCTTCCGAGATCGCTGCTGGACCATGTGCTCGTGACAGTGGGCTCCACAAAAGCAGCGGGCGTTCTGATCTGGCCGGCGCACCCTAGGCCTGATGCGTGGGCGGATCATGACGCGGTCATAGCGGATATCGACCTCCGCTCGCCGGCGGCTTTGCAGGCCACGGGCAGGAACGGACCCAAGGCAGCGCATATGTTCCCACCGTCTCAGTGGCACAATCTGGGCCGGAATTCTCGAGTGCGGCAAGAGCTAGCGACCATCAAGGAGAGCCTCAACGGCGCGTGTGAGCAGGAGGTGCTCAACGACCTCTTTGATCGGTTCCTTAAGATAGGAACACCTAAAGCTGCGACCAAGGAGCTAACGCCCAAAGCGAGCAGACAAGGGCCACTCTACCACATTCTGCACAGCATCTTGGGCCAGCTCAGGGCGGGTAATGCGTACGTTCGACGCAGCTTGCAGCGGGCGGAGCTGCAGGGAGCAGGGCACGTGATGATTGATCGCGCCAAGCTCGCTGCCGTTGTGTGCCGACACGAGGACGCGGAGGGCACAGGGATATACGACAACCCCGCACTAGGAGGACTACTCACCTGGGAGGATAACTGGTCGCCAGAGAGGTGGGAAGAATGGCTCCAGCAAGCGACGGCAGCCAAGAAGTTCGTGCAACGAACTCTGAAAGCGGCACAGAAGCTGTGGGCGTCGAAGGGGGCGGAGCTAAGGAGAGGACAGGCGATAGCAGAAGCTCGGAGCGGCAAGTTGGCTGCGGTCATCGAGCTCATCTTCATCCCGGACAAGCCGAGCATGGTGGACGATTGCGTTTGGCAGGAACGGAAGACGGAGACGCCGGGCGGGATGGAGGTTCACTGGGAACTGATCACAGAGCCGGAGGAGCTGGAGAAGGCCGCCCTCGACATCGCACGGGCCATCTTCCCGAAGTCGAGGGACTGGCACCCGGAAGAGACGAACGCGCACTCGACCTTCCCAGCAGGCTTCGCCTTCGCAGACTGCCCCATTGCTTCGGCAGAGCTGACGGACATGCTCACTAGCTCTGAGCGGGTGGACTTCACGGGGGTCCTGGCAGAGATGAGCATGGACGACTTTGTTGGACTGATTCAGGCAAGGAACATGAACTCGGCCCCGGGCTCCTCGGAACTAAGGTATGACCATCTGCGGGCCATGTCGGAGGCGCATCGTGAGGTCTGCTTGCTGTTTGTCAACAAGTACATCATGACCCAGAGCTGCCCAGCGGTGTGGCTCCTGGTAACGATTGCGATGATCCCGAAGGGAGCAGGGGGGGGAGGACTCGGAGCGGGCCGACCCATATCACTCATCGAGACGCTATTGAAGCTGGCCACAGCGTGGGTGATACCGAGGGTCAAGGCCCGCATGCTCCAACACCGTAGACCGGGCGGCCCTCAAGCCCCGTCCCCAGCGGAAGGATGGGCGGATCGAGGACAGTTCTTCGATTCGGGCGGGTCGGGACGAGGCTGCATACAGGCGGTGGTCACAGTGGTGTCGGTGATCGAAGGCCTCATCACGCTCAACCAAGACTTTGCATATGTGGCTTTAGACGTCAAGGCGGCGTTTCCGAGTGTGCCCACGGAGTTCATGGAGCGCACGTACTGCGGCATGGGAATGGAGGGCACCGACGAGTTAGACGGACTGAGACAATTCCTACAGTCCATAGACTGCAAGAGCACGATGCGCGTCCGCGTGCACCACGGCTTTAGCATCGCGATCTTGAAAGGGCTGATAGGGATTCATCAAGGAGAAGTCTCGTCGCCCATGAAGTATGGAATCTCGACAGATACGCTGCTGCGATACCTGGCCTTCCTAGCGGATCAAAATGACGCGGGCATTTCGCTCACAACGATTCGTCTAGAGGGACAGGCACTCCCTTTCGAAGGTACGCTCACCATCGAAACAGCACGAGGCGCACTCACGCTCATCACACAGAAAGGCAGACTGGTGGCCATCCTCTTCGCGGATGACCTCTTCATGATCGCGCAGAACACGATGAAACTGCAGCTCCTCCTCAACGGCGGCTGCATGTTTTACACGGCGGCGTCGGCCTCGCTGTGCGCTCCCAAGTCGAAATGGACAACTAAAACGCCGGTGAAGGAGTGGACACTGCGGATTGGCCCCCTCCCAGATGCGACGCAAGCGGCGGAATGCGCGGCGCAGTGCAGGAAATGGCGAAGGCAGATCGGCGGCAACCGCACCCCTAACGTTGAGAGGGTCCAAACGCGCGCGAGCGAAGTGCTGATCACGGGAGACATCGCTTTTCTGGTCAGGTCGGGCATTCATTGCCAGTGGGGCACGGCGACCAGACCAGCGCTACGTCAGAAGTCGTCGCTGCGGCATCACCTGGAAGGGTGGACAGCAGCGAACGGACTCGAGGCAGTGAAGCTAGAGGTGGAACACGAGCCACTATACATCGTCGACCCCAAGTCGGGAGAGAAAGGGTACCTCGAGTATGTGGCACCGGACCAACCGATCAAATACCTGGGCTACCACATCTGTGCGACATTGAATTGGAAGCCGGCTCTAGAGGCGGTGCACGCTAAACTGAATAAGCTGCTCAACCAGGTACGGCGGGGCAAACAGTTAGGCCTCCCAAGAGACCTGTTTCTCCAGGCGTGCAATAGCAAGATCGGCGGAATGCTCGGCTACTACCTTGTGGGCATCCCAACTAGCGAAGAGGAGATGACCACCATCAACAACAAGGTAGCGCAAGCCTTCTCACCATGCAAGGATACCAGCGTACACTTGCTGCGCATGCTCCCGCCCATCGGACTGGGGGTCATGGATGTCGAACTGCGCATCGCTCAGGGCCGTATCAAGATGGCTACCGACACGCTGCACTCGAACGATGTGGAAGGCTCGGCGCTCAGGTGGTGCCTGCGAGTTCTCCAGCTGGTACACAAAGTCCCACACTTTTGGTGGAGTGACCCACGAGTGGCGAGAACGGGAGCGGTCAGGGGATTTGTGGAGGGTGTCACGCAGTCGCTGAAAGTGATGGAACTGGCGATTCTATGCACCATGGACTGGTTCGGAAGGCCCCCAGCGGATTCCACACTATGGGAGCGAGGGTTCAAAGCGGACACGCCGGAGCGAGACATGCTGAGTATTGCCAGGAAAGCTCGAATTCACAAGGTGTACTCGATCAAGGACCTGGAGAGCAAAAGGCACCTCTTCATGGATACTAAGGAGCATCAGGTACAACAGGTGCCGGAACACGTGCTGCCGACCGACCCGGGACCGCTCTTCACACTCGCAAGAAGGCAGTTGGATGAGCCAGTGCATCTCCCACCGGACACCTCGATGTCGGACGGCTCCGGCCAACCGCACACGACGGCAGCACAGGTGGATGGGATAGACCCGTGGCAAGGCACGGTGATACGGGTACTCTGTGCGGAGCGCATGGCAGTGGCGGGGGAGCTACTAGGAATTACCATGTCGATGCAGCGCCTCACCGACAACGGGATCTGGGACGGCACCGCCATTTCAGACTGTCAAGGAGCGATCGGGGAGGTTCACAAAACGAGAATGGCGAACTTCCACCCCTTCCGGAATACCCAGCAACACTGCTCGTTGCTTAGGTACCATCTGTGGGCGTTGATCGATCCAAGGAATGGCATCACGCTAGCTTGGTTCCCTGGGCACTCGGAAAACAGTGAAGTGGACCCGGCAATGCGCGACATACAGGAGGCACAGCTGGTGACAGACCGCTTGGCCGCAGCAGGTCAGGACGAGAGTATGGACCCGAGCCGCACCACCACCGTCTTCGACTTTGACTTCCCCTTTGTGGTCTTCACGGCCGCAGGACCGAGAGCGCACGGCACGCTAGCCCAACGGGTGGAGCGACGGAGAAAGGACCCGAGCTTCCACAGGCAGCGACGGCAGCAACACCGGGAGAGGGCGCACGGAGTGTCGTGGGTGGACATCCCTACTCACCTCTTCCACCTGCCGACAGTACGCACCCCATATGACTCGACGAGGCCGTGGCCCAGCAGGCTTCGAAACAAGTACGATGCACCAGCGGAACAAGAGGCGTTGTTGTTGAAGCCCATGCTAGCGAGAGCAGCACTCAACGGAGGAGCCTCTTACCTCACAGCGACACGACTCGACATGATCGGCGGCCTTACCGAACTAGCCGCGGACTTGACACTGACCACACCGACCGTGATGCAACGGGCAACGTGCCCTTTTTGCGTGGCGCAGACAGAGGACTCCTTGCAGCACTTGATATGGGACTGCAAGTCAGACCGTCATTTGACTGCCACCGGCAAAGTCATTAACGCAGAGGAGACAGTCAAACGAATGCGGCAGCGGTTCCAGTCTGGAATGATGGCTGCAATGCTCGGCACGGGCTGCCCACTCTTGACGGGGAAACAGCAGACAGGGGACGTCAAAGAGGGGACCGTGAAGGCCGCACGCTCTGCTCAGCCGCTGGAACGGAAGGCCCGAGAGTGTAAGGAAGCCACGGTGGTGACTTATGATGTCATCCGGTCGATCGCGAAAGCAAAGATACGCGCCAAGCTTCAGCACCAGCCGGCGCACCTGTGGTTCCAAGGGAAGGAGAGAGCGGTGGAGGTTGATCGTGCCCGACTTCGCCAGGCAAAGGCGAGAGGACTGAAACGCACGGCGGCGACCAAAGCGCAGGCGGTCATGATTGAGCGGCTAGCTAGCACGATCGCAGACGAAAGGGCAGGGTGGTTGCGATGGAAGGGTGACGATGATATCATGTCAGCGTACGTGGACACACCGGCGAAGGTGAGCCCGGCTCTCGACTGCCCGACCAGAGGAGAGGAGACGGAAGAGGTGGACGCGGCCTTACCGGAATCAGTGCTCTTTGCGCACGCGCTAGTAGCCTCCTTCTACAGCCTGGGCTCCATGGAAGCCGTTGGCATAGCGTCGGAAAGCGACGGACCCTGGACAGGCAACACCTGGGCTGGCCTGGCACCGGGACGACAGCCCTACCAAACATCGGCCCCCCCTGAATCCTCCCTTCCAACTTTAAGGTACGGCGGGCTAGTGGATTGCAGAGTGTCATGGACGGAGGCACGCCGACTGCGGAAGGGGGCTCGAGAAGCAGAACAGCCGCTTCTCTACATTGCCATCGCCAGCATCACTGCACCAACTGCCATGGTGGGCCACGCGCTAGCGGCAGGAGAGTGGCTAATACGCAACGAGGGACAGAACGTCCGAGCGCACGGATATTTGATGTACGTCCCTGATGAACGCTTCCCGGACCCCACTGGCATCGGGTACCTCCCGGCACCGGTGCGACAGTGGAAGCGCCTGTGGATGGATACAGACGAGGACGCCGACCCCAGCTTGGGAACGCCAGACTGCCTGCGACAACAGCTGGCGGAATACATAGTTCAGTACCAGCGGCACACGGGCAGTGAGACGTGGTGGCAACACGCGCTTAGGGGGGCTGAAGGCCAATGTCGGGGAGCGGGACTAATCAGCAATGAGACCCACCAGGAGCTGCAGCCACACATGACCAAGAATGCCTATGCTCAGCTGTACGCATCTTACCATTGGCAGATGGGGGTCCTAGTATCTTCTCTGGTATCCTGCAGATCGGTGGTCGCGGAACTAGTCACAAAGACGGAGCAAGGTATGGCGAATGGAGAGTTCACTACACAACTCCAGCGGTTCATCAGGACTCTCCCGCCGGTCCGCCCAAGGCGCCGCGGAGCCACTGGGTGGTTAGGAGTGGATAGAACTAAAGGTGGCCTCCCTGTATGTGAAACGTGTTGCGGGAGTGGTACAGCGAAGACCAACAGGAACGACCAACCGAGCTGTGAAAGGATGTGTCCCAGCTGTGCAGGATCAACGACATGGACCACCCAGGACGCACCGGCGGAAGAGAGTGACGACGAACCACCGGCGGACGCAAGGGTCAAGAAAGTTTGCAGGCACCTCCCTCCACGGGCTAAGCTGATCGAAGTGCTGCGCCAACTAGGACGAGAGTGGGCGACAGCGAGCCCGGGAACCAAGCAGCCGCATGGAATTATCGGCCCTGGCGCATGCGACGGCTGCAGCAGGGCAATGGTATCGGAGGGCGGAGTAGAGGCGGGCCTCCTACTTGTAGACGGGCAAGTTCTTTGCGAACTGTGCGCAGTGCAATGGAATGAACAAGCGAGGAAACGTTTACTGCTAGATCGAGGCGAGCAGTGTGTGTACCTGCAAACGACGAAACCCAAAAGAGCCTGCTGCATCAAATGTTGGAGCCGGAACCCAACAGCGGTGGCGGATTTCCGGTGCGAACTCAGACGGATGGCAGCAAACCACCTCCTCAGCCAACTGACCAGGAACGACGCAGCTAGTTTCAAACGGGCACTCGTCGCAGAGGTCGAGACCAGGTGGCTGGCAATGCCTAACACGGAGGACTTCGGAGTCCCAGTATCGATCATGTGGCGTATCAGCTCGTGGTTGCAACGGCACGCCAGTCACTGGCTGAGGGAAACACCGCACCTCGCTGACACCTCACTGCGAATTGACCTTGCGGAGGCCGGCTGGGTTGCACTACGGAATGCCGTTCCGCCGCCCGAGACGCAGCACAACATTGCCAGAGGACACGGCAACCTGCACTCTGAGACAGTGCGCAGAACAGAGGGCCTCTCAGAGGCGAAGGGGCTGGCGAACCTGCGTGTCGTGTTCAAGAGGCATAACAACGTCGCATTGCCCAAAACTAGAGCGCGATTATGCATGCTACCGGTGCTAATCGGATTGGATGACAAACGAGACTCGCTCACTCTAGCTGAACCAGCGGACTCACACGTGACTCAGTCGGAGCAAGCCAAGTGTAAGAAATGCGTGGATAGCGAGGGTGATGCGTTCGGAGACCAGGAGGGCAAGCAGGTGTACCACTGCCTAGCGTGCAACGCCTACCTACACGAGGACTGCATGTCTTCGAGGGAATGGGAGACGGTAAGGCTGCACGACCGCCTCGAAGAGTGCCAGCCCCCGGGGTCGCTTCCACCGGAAGAACTGGAGCCGGGACGGAGCGAGGTGATAAAGCAGTATTATGAGGAGATGCAAACAGAGCGAAGTACGATCAGCTTGCCGCCGTGGAGGTGCGCGGACTGTACAACGAACCAACAGTTTGCAATGACGCGGATCCTTGAGCTGTCTCACACGCCGGCGGGGAAACTGATGGCGGTGGTGGAATACACGGGGTATACGACAGGGGAGCTGATTCCCATGGAACTTCTGATTGACCCATCCAATGCGCTAACGGATGCTTTTCAGGCAGTACAGATCCCGGAGGCGGATGCGTACCGTACGGTTCACTATGTGATAACGGAAATAAAAAGAGGGCAGACAGACATACCGTCACTGATGCACCAAAAGAATCACACGGAGTTGATCAGTTTGACGGCATTGCAGCGACGAGGCTACTGCCGAGACTCGTGCACGGTTTTCCGACTCATGCCAAATGTGCCCTTCTTCCTCCCACTCGCCTTAGCCGACCTCATGACCGACTGTGCAGGCAACAAATTGGAGCCCATCGCACCTCTGAAGCCACAGGGCAATAACACCCGCAGGGGATCTAGCCTGAAGCGCCTCATAGGCCATCTAACGGCGGTTACGGACGGAGCTCTATCCTTTCCAGCGGCACTGGCGGACGGCACAGGGGGAGACGACAGATGGCAGGGGCTGGAACGCATCAACGGAGCCAGGTACAGCGACCTCAAGCAAGCCTTGAATGACTTCAACACGATATATGGACCACAGCAATGGCGAGAGCTGCTACAGCAGGAGGTGCCGGGGCTGACAGTGCAAGATATAGATTGGCTGAGCACAATCAAGGAGGATGTACGACCAAAACGGAAGACCAAACAGCGAAGCCCACTGGTGGATAGCGGCAAAAGGAAACGGGACAAGGGGGCTCACAGGGATCCGCCGGGAAAACAAAGACGAGGGGAGCGGGGCACCTTGGCGACTGCTCGGGCGGACACGAACAGAGCTGCAGATAACTCAATGCTAGAGATGCCAAAGCCAAAGATGACTGATGACAACTTTAAGGCAGAGGGGCAGGAAGGAAGGGTGGGGGAGCAGGAGGTCACAATGGATGACATCGTGACTGAGGAGGAGGGCAACGGCAGCGACGCGGAGCCGGCACCTTCGGAACTTGCAAAGTCGCTGCGAGATCATCGGCCAGCACTGCAACGAATCCGACGCAGGCTCCACGGCCACGACAACGCTAAAGGCATAACTAACAGGCTCACGGCGCTGGTACTGTGGATATCTATGCAAATGACGTACACAGACATTGCAGACCCGGTTTTCTTTCTGACGGACCTAGGGGAGGGGGAGGAGGGAGGAAGAAACAAGGGCAGTCGCAAATCTAAGCGCGAATCGTTCACGAGCTTTCAGGCCCCACGCTACCGCCAAGGTCCGCTGGAATTGAGAGAGGAGGGGAAGGAACAGGAGGAGGAGGGAAGACGAGGAGGAGAAGGAGGGGAGGAAGGGGAGCGCAGAGGACAGGCGACCCCACGAACGAGTGTGGGAACCGTGACGGGGGGACGAGGGAGGGGGGGCAGTCGCGAAACCAAGCGCAAGGCGAAATCGGAATTATCGGGACCACCAACCTCTCAGGCGACAGGATGGCGGCAACTAACGCTGGACTTCGGAGGGAGGATCGGGGAAGGGAGGGAGGGGGAGGAAAGCGGGGAGGAGGGGGAAGGGACGAGCAGAGGGCAGGCGCGACGGAAGATGCAGCTCGATCTCAGTACGGAACGTAGATCGGCAGACCCCCCGGGAACTAATCGCAGTGATGGCCAAGGACCTCCATCAGGCCTAGTGTAGGACCTTAGGAACGATTAGGGTCACCTCCCCTTGAATTTTTCACGGGCCTTGTGGCGGCCTTAGGGCCAAAACGGGCCTTCTCTGCATAGAGTGATTAATGAAACTGCTTTCCAAAAAAAAAAAAATGCTTGTGTTCAGTACCCCCGGAAATCCTAGAAGCTTTTCCGGTTGCAGGCGTGCAGGCAAGTTACTTCCGAATCCAGCCTGGACTGCACACTCTTGCA
>Ga0315907_10008873_pt1 | contig 10262 bp, 8 predicted proteins | sample LakEriMetagenome_3_FD_203525 | JGI IMG/M metagenome (GOLD analysis project Ga0315907, IMG submission 203525) | Freshwater fungal communities from buoy surface, Lake Erie, Ohio, United States - Buoy 12 MA123 | ecosystem: Environmental > Aquatic > Freshwater > Lake > Lake biofilm | place: USA...
AAAAATCAACGATAGAGTAAGAAATCCTTTTTTAGAGTCTGTAACATAAGTAACCTTTTAAATAGCTATTTAGAAGGTTTTTCTTTTTATATTTGCAACTTCAAAATCAACACAAATGAATTTACAAAACATACCGCAAATTAAACATACAGAAAGTGGTAACTTTTTTTTACTGGCTGGTCCTTGTGCTATTGAAGGAGAAGAAATGGCTTTACGAATTGCAGAAAAGCTCGTTTCTGTAACCGATAAACTACAAATTCCTTTCGTTTTTAAAGGTTCATTCAAAAAAGCAAATCGTTCAAGAATTGATAGCTTTTCTGGAATTGGCGATGAAAAAGCGTTGAAAATATTACAAAAAGTATCGAAAGAATTTGGAGTGCCTACTGTAACCGATATTCACACAAATGAAGATGCGGCAATGGCTGCTGAATATGTTGATGTTTTACAAATCCCAGCATTTCTGGTACGCCAAACCGATTTAGTTGTTGCTGCTGCAAAAACAGGAAAAACGGTTAACTTAAAAAAAGGACAATTCATGAGTCCAGAAAGCATGAAGCACGCCGTTCAAAAAGTGTTAGATTGCAATAATGAAAACATAATGGTTACTGATCGTGGAACGATGTTTGGCTATCAAGATATGATTGTTGATTTTAGAGGAATTCCTACTATGCAACAATTTGCTTCAACAGTTTTAGATGTAACGCACTCCTTACAACAACCCAATCAAATGACTGGTGTAACTGGTGGTCGTCCAGACATGATTGAAACCATTGCAAAAGCAGGAATCGCTGTTGGTGTTGATGGTATTTTCATTGAAACACATTTTGATCCAACAAATGCTAAAAGTGATGGTGCAAATATGCTTCATTTAGATTATTTTGAAGGATTAATGACTAAATTAGTAGCTATTCGCAAAACTGTAAATCAATTTTAATTTTTTTTAACTTCAAATGAAACATCCATTTTTAATGGCTGTACTAACTTTTTGTGTTTTTTCACAGTACACCTTTTCGCAAGAAACAGTCGAAAATCCTGAAAAATACACGAGTAAAAACAATGGTAAATTTTATATTTTTTGGGGAGGAAATCGTGAATCGTATTCAAAGTCAGACATTCGTTTTAAAGGTGCTGATTATGATTTTACACTGTATAACGTTGGCGCACATGATAAACCAAAAGGATGGCATTGTGATTATTTAAATCCAGCCCGAATGACCATTCCTCAAACAAATTTAAGAATTGGATATTTCATTAATGATCATTATAACATATCTATTGGTTTTGACCATATGAAATATGTAATGTATAATGATAGAACCGTAAATTATTCGGGTAATTATCCAAATGCGGGAACTTATAATGAAAATCCTACAGCGAATGAATTAACGCTTGACGAAGATTTTTTAACCTTTGAACACACCGATGGTTTAAATTATGTAAATACCGAATTTTGTAGAGTTGACGACATTTCAAATCTTTTAAAAATATCAAATACTGATAAATTTCAAATTAATATTACAGAGGGTGTTGGTGCTGGCTTTTTATATCCAAAAACAAACACAAAATTGTTAGGAAAAGAACGATATGATGAATTTCATATTGCTGGTTATGGCGTTTCGGCAAAAGCAGGATTGAATTTTACTTTCTTTAAACATTTTTTCATTCAAACCGAAATTAAAGGCGGATATATCGAAATGAATGATATTAGAACCACCAGCAATACTGCAGATAAAGCAGAACAACATTTTTGGTTTTTACAACGAATCATTAGTGTGGGTGGAATTTTTAGAATATAATTTTTATTAAATAATACAAACAAAAAACTCCGAAAGAGAATTAATCTTTCGGAGTTTTTATTATTTAAATTTCAAACTGCTAATGACTTCCTTCCACTTCAATTGCGTCTACATCAATATTTTGTTTCTTTAACAAGCCTTTTACCAAAATTGCGAAAAGCGTTAAATACCCAAAACAAACAACAGCAATAATATAAGACTGATGAATTCCAATAATATCGGATAATTTACCTTGAATTGGTGGAATAATTCCTCCACCTAAAATCATCATCACTAAGAATGCTGAGCCTTGAGAAGTATATTTTCCTAAACCAATAATTGACAAACTAAATATAGATGGCCACATAATACTACAAGCTAATCCACCCGCTAAAAAGGCATAAATAGCAACTGTTCCAGTAGTAAATAAACCTATCAACATGGCAACAACACCAAACGTTCCAAAAATAGTAAGTGTTCTTGCAGGTTTATCTTTACTCAAAAAGAACGCAATAATTTGAACGATTACACAAACAACATAATAATATAAAGGTTTCATATCTTTTCCAGAAAGAATATTTACACCTAAAATAATACCAAATGCAATCAATGGAACAACAATCAAAGCAATCGTTTTTTTGATGCCTTGTAAATTAAAAACGGTAATTGCACCAGCCCAACGTCCAATCATTAAACTACCCCAGTACATGGAAATATAAGGAGCTAATTCTGAAGACATTAATCCACCAAATTCTTTAAGTTTTAAAAGTTCTCCAAGGTTACTTCCAATTGCGACTTCTACTCCTACATAGGTAAAGATAGCCAACATTCCTAAAACCAATTGTGGATATTGCATAGCTCCCCAACCATCAGATTTTTTTTGCGCAGAAATGTAAGAAAACATAAGTCCTCCTAATACAACTAATAATGCACCTGATAACCAATACATTCTATATTTTTCAAGAGGTAACTTAATTTCGTTAATCTCATCTGTTTGTGGCTTTATTTCTGCATTTAGTTTTGCAATTTCAGATTCAATTTTACTAACTTCAAATTGTCTTTCAGAAACAGAAAGTTTTTCGTTATGTTTGCTTTTTACTAACAAATCTACATATTTATTTATCTTATTTGTTGTTGGTGAAATTGATTTTTCAATTTCAACTATTTTTTTTGCCGCATCAGAATTATAACTTTGAAACACAGGAGTAAACATTACAGCTAATAAAATCGTCATGATTACCAAAGTTCTTAACGCTTTATTTGCTTTTTCCATGGGTTCGTTAGCAATTCCGCTAGGCACTTTTTTAGAAAAGTAAAACAAAGCCGCTGCAGCAATAAATAGCAATCCAACTCCAATATATAATAAAACTACTTTGCTTAATTCTAAAGCCTTAATTTGTTCATCGGAAATAGAAGCTGCCGTTCCAAATAAAGCTAATGCTACAACAATAGGTCCGATAGTTGTTCCAAAAGAGTTGATTCCACCACCAAGATTAACGCGACTTGCTCCTGTTTTTGGATCACCTAACAGAATAGCAAAAGGATTGGCTGCCGTTTGTTGCAAAGAAAAACCTAAAGCAACGATAAATAATCCAACGAGCATTCCTGCATAAACACTTGCCTCTACTGCAACAATCATGGCTCCTGCACCTAAAGCAGAAAACAACAATCCGTAAACAATACTTTTCTTATAACCCCATTTACCCACAATATCTTTACCAGATAAATCACCAAGTGCAAATAATAATAATGCACCAACATAATATGCCGTATAAAAAGCAAAATCAACTAATTGCGATTGAAATTGATCTAATGAAAAATAACTTTTACAAAAAGGAATAAAAATACTATTTCCTGCTGCAATAAATCCCCAGAAAAAAAACACTGTAATAAGTGTATACAATGCAGGGTAATTTGTTTTAATTTGGTTTGTACTCATAATTTAGTTTATTGGTTTAGTTTAGTTTAGTTAATCAATTAAAGTGAAACTAATAGCGGTTCCTCCTCCATTAGCCAAATTTAACTTAATTTTTGAATTGGAAGTCACTTGTATAGTTTTTATAGCATACGATTTTGGATTTTTTTCCCAATCAGCTCCTTTACCATCTTCATAAATAGTGGCTTTATAAGTTTTTCCTTTCGTTAAAAAATTCAATGGAATAGTTGTCATTCGAGCATTTTCATCGGTAATTGCACCTAAAAACCATTCGTCTTTGCCTTTAGTTTTTCTTGCAACGGTTAAAAAATCGCCCGGCTCTGCTTCAAGATAAATGGATTGATCCCAATTTACCGCCACGTCTTTTATAAATTGAAAGGCATCCAAATGTTTCTCATAATTTTCAGGTAAATCAGCAGCCATTTGTAAAGGGGAATACATCGTAACATACAACGCTAATTGTTTCGCTAATGTAGTGTGCACTTGTTCTTTTTTAGCCGCATCATAAACATTCATCTTAATTTCAAAAATACCCGGAGTATAATCCATTGGGCCACCTAAAAGTCTAGTAAAAGGCAAAATAGTTTCATGCATTGGTGGATTTCCAACTGACCATGCATTAAATTCGTTACCTCTTGCTGCTTCAGCAGCAATATAATTTGGATAGGTTCTGCTATAGCCTGTTGGACGAGAGCTCTCGTGCGAATTCACCATTAATTTATAATCGGCAGCACGTTGTGCTACAAAATTATAATGATTCACCATTGTTTGCCCATCATGAAATTCTCCACGCGGGATAATTTTTCCCACATAACCCGATTTTACTGCCGGATATCCAAACTCCTGCATCAATTCAAAAGCACGATCTAGATGGCGCTCATAATTAGCGACTGAACCCGAAGTTTCGTGATGCATGATCATTTTTACGCCTTTTGATTGAGCATAATCAGTTACTTCTTTCAAATTAAAATCGGGATACGGTGTAACAAAATCAAATACATTTTCTTTCCAATTACCAAACCAATCTTCCCAACCCACATTCCAACCTTCAACTAAAACACCATCAAATCCATGTTTTGCTGCAAAATCAATATAGCGTTTAGTATTAGCTGTTGTAGCTCCGTGCTTTCCTGAAGGTTTTAATTGCCCGTCTGCTGCATTTTGAGCATTTTGACTTCCTGCATAATCCCAAGTAGCTTTACCAATATGCATTTCCCACCAAATTCCGACATATTTCATTGGTTTTATCCAAGAAGTATCTGAAATTTTTGAAGGTTCATTCAAATTTAAAATCATTTTAGAGCCTACAATATCTCGGGCATCATTAGAAACCATAATTGTTCGCCAAGGCGATACACACGGAGTTTGCAAATAAGCTTTATCACCTATGGCATTGGGTACCAAATCTGCATTCAAATTATAAGTATTAACATCAACGTCTAAGTGCATTACCGGATAATTCACTACAGCTGCTTCAAAAATATTAATATAAACACCTGAAGGCGATTTTAACATCAAAGGCGATTGCACCCTATGAGGACTTGCTATTGACTTAAGTCCAATGCCATTATTCAAGTCTAATTTTGAATTATCAATTTCAGATAATTTTGTTTCATTATAGGCATATTCTTGACTGTCATAATCGCCCGGAATCCAAAATGCTTTGTGATTTTCTACTAAATTAAAGGTTGTTTTCTCATCAGAAATGACAAAATAATTCAATTGATCTTGTTTTGGGAATTCATAACGAAACGCCACACCATCATTATAAACTCTAAAAATAATATTGAGTTTTCGATTGGTTGCTTTTTGCAATAAAAAATATGTAACCTGATTATAGTTGTTTTGAATGATCGACTGTTCACCTAAAACAGGTTGCCAGGTTTCGTTAACCGACTTGGACTCTTGTTGTACTATAACAAATCCGTGATCCAATGCTTCTTGATCTTTTAATGCAACCCCTAAAACACTTTCTTGAACTATTTCTTTGTTTGAATAGGAAACTTTATAGGTTGGTTTACCTTCCGAAGTAATTGAAAAAGATAAACTAATTTTCTTTGAAGGTGATAGAATTTCTTGAGCAAAACTATTTATTGCAAAGAATAAAAAGAGACAAACAGCATATTTCTTCATAAAACTAATTTTGATGATTTTGAACAAATCAATTAATTCATAAAAATACATGATAACCTGAATTCAAACAACTAGAATTGAGTATAGTTATTAACGAAAACGTTTGAGTTAAAAAAACATATGGAGTATTAAATAGTAAAATCTCTTTAAAATAATCGGAAATTATTGAAATATCTTACGTTTATTTACCATCAACATAATCCTGAAGATAGGCAAATCTTGGTGTTAATTTTCCCTTTTCGGTCATTTTTGCTCTTTGAAGAATTCCGTCTTTATCGTCGTTAAAAAAAGCTGGAATGACGTGTTTCATAAACATTTCACCAAAACCTTCACTAGCATCTTTAGGCAATTCACACGGAAGATTATCTATTGACATTACCATAATAGAAGCCGGATGTGTGTATGATACTTCTTTATGTTCACTAGGTAAATATCCAAAAAATGGATCAGCAATTGTGGAAGCTTTTAATGTACAAGCGATAGGTCCATCAACATCACAAGAAATATCAGCTACAACTTGTATTTTGTTATCTGGAGCATTTAACATTTCACGGGTAAGAATATCTGGCGCACCATTTCCATGAAAATGACCTGCCATAAAAACATCGGCTACCTTTGTAAATCGTTCAAAATCGGAACAATATTCAGACGGATTAGCATAAAAATCAGCTTTGCTGCTTGGTTTTCCATCTAATCTTTTGTTATAATCCAATACATCGATTTGCGTGTAAACAGGTTGTGTATAGTTTTTAGTTAGAAAATCCGATGCAGCAACTTGCTTAATCTTCATGCCGTCTAACATTTCTTTAGCGCCCATCCCTACTTTACCATGACCCGTCAAAACTATTTTTATATTTGGTAATATTTGACGTTTCAATCGCACTATTAGCTCTTCTTGATTTTTTAATGTTTCGGCTTTTGCCAATGTAAATAAATCATATTTGATTCCAAAAGCTCTAATACCGTTGTATGCACCAACAATACCAGCATAACGTCCAAAACCTATTAATCGAGTGTTTTTTTCATCAACTATTGTTTCGTGGTCATACAATTCAATATTTTTTTCTAAAATAGCTTGGAGTAATTTTCTATTGTAAGGTTGCTTTTTGATGGTATGCGAAAAGAAAAAGTATTTTTTATTAGGAATCAAGGCGTCTACCGGAACTTCTTTTACGCCAAAAAGTACATCACAATCACTCACATCTGAAGAAACATTTATACCTTGCGAAAGATATTGTTCATCTGTAAAAACACGTATTGAAGAACTTTCTACGACAAGCTCAACTTCAGGATATTTTATTTTCAAACAAACTAGTTCTTCTGGGGTAAATACAACTCTTCTATCGGGCGGCGTTTTTCTTTCTGTGAGGATTCCGAATTTCATATTTTAAAATATTATAACTGTAGGGTTAGTATCTGTTACAAATATAACATTTTACCTAACGTCGTGCAATGTTTTTTTTATTGAAATATTCAGCGTAATTTTGTGATCTTATTATTCTATTGGGGTCGACTGGTTTTGACAGCGAGTGGAATTAATTAGTAAGCACGTCGAGCATTGTATGTTTAGCTCGTAAATCCAAATGTACACACCTATAAACGGCGAAAATAATTACGCTTTAGCTGCTTAATCTGAATTATAGTAAGATTTGCCTAGTTCCGACAAGGTCGGAAAGCTAGATTCTCCTCAAAAGCCCTGGTTTATGGCGTTTGATTTAGGGGAACCGTAAATGTAAACCTAGGAACGGTAATGCTTTAAATCCGCTCTGAAACTGATAAAGCTAAGTTAAAAGTGGCTGTTTTCTGCCTTGCTTTTAAACGAAAATCCAAGAGAAAACTAAGCGTGTAGAAAGCTATTTGATTGCTTGTTTGGACGAGAGTTCGATTCTCTCCGACTCCACGAGTCTAACCAAAAGCCTTTTTCATTTTTTTTTGAAGAAGGTTTTTTTTAAAAGTTTTACGATGTAATCACATTTTTACTCAATCTTTCCTTAAATAAATGTTATTGAAGTGTTGTTTTAGTGTATTTTGATTCTATTTAATTCATTATTTTAACAATATAATAATATGCAAAAAATATAATTTATTTTTGATAATTTTTAAAAATATTTATTAAATTTGTAATAAATTATTAAAATTAATTAAAAAAAATTATGAAATTATTTATTTTAAAATGGTATCCAATTATTCTTGCTTTCATTTGTATGTTGTATTCCATTTCATTAGGTTTAAGTGGCAAATATGATGAAGCGCTATATTCTGCACACTGGCCAGGTACTATTTTATTATTTGCAATTGCAATCCGTCAAAGAAGAACATCATGAGTATAGAATTTTTTATTATTGGAGGAATAATTTTTTCTGTTTATATTTTTTTTACTCTTTATAATATTTTTTATTCCAGTAAAAAACAAAAAGAAGAAAATTATCCTAACATTGATCTTAGTAAAAAAAATAAAGACAGTCAACTATAGTTTGAAAACATAACTATAGTTTCAGCTTAATTTTTCTTTATCTAAATATTATATCAATCAAACACTTAGAAATTATGAATACTATAATATTTAGTTTAGGCAATTATTTTGATACGTATTTTAATTCAACAAATACTCGTAAAATTGAATTAATCATACTTCGTATTGCTGTTTTGTCTTTTTTATTGCATTTATTACTTATCTTTTTAGGAAATAATTTTTTATTTTTCGAACACTTTCAACACAGTTACCTAAAAGCTATTTATACGCCTTTTAGTTTCATTCTTTTTTATGAAGTTTTTCTTTTAGTTATTATTATTCCAAAATCGATTTCTGAATTTATAGGAAAACAATTTGAAGTAATTACATTAATTACACTTCGAAGTTTCTTTCATGATATTGCTGAACTTGATTTAAGGGAATCGTTTACTATTTATAATCCTGATTTTATAAGTTTAATGTATGATTTATGCGCCGCACTTCTAATGCTAGGTTTGACTATTTTATACTACAAAATATATAAAAATAATGGTAAATCAGATGTTATAAACCAACTGAATAATTTTATTAATATAAAGAAAATGGTGTCGTTAGGAATGATACTAATTTTATTGTTACTAAGTATAAGTAGTTTTTATAATTGGGGTTCTGATATGCTATTAGCTATACAAACAGGTGTAAACTTTCCTAATTCTAACGCTGTTTTCTATTCCGATTTTTTTTCAATAATGATTTTTGTAGATGTACTACTATTGATTATTTCTTTTACCTATCATTTTTCGTTTTTTACCATTTTTAGAAATGCAAGTTTTATAATAACTACCATTTTAATAAGAATGTCTCTAACAATTGAAAAACCAATGAACTATATCTTAATTTTAATTGGCTTTTTATTTTCAATTTTCTCATTCTATTTGTTTGGCTTACGAAAAAAAATAGGGCAATAGTTAATAAAATTCACTCATAAATTGCCTAAAAAAAGTATTCTGATTGAGTCAAAAAAAGATTTTTGGTTCAAAAGTTCGTAGATAAATCTTCTATCTCCACACTAACCAAAAACCTCAAATTTTCATTTGAGGTTTTTGGTTTATTAACTAGGTCTATTGGTTTAAAAATAAATACAATTTTTATGAACTTTAGTTGTGTTTTCTATACAAAGATGGCGTCACTCCTTTTTTATTTAAAAAAACCCTATTGAAATAACTCAATGTTTCAAAACCACACTCAAATGATATTTGATTAATTGATTTTTCTGTTTGAACTAATAACCTACAAGCCTCATTAATCCTAAGTTCATTAAGATAATCTGAATAGGTTTTACCAGTAGCTTTTTTAAAAAACTTACAAAAGTTACTCTCCGTTAGAAAAATTAGGTCTGCAACTTCTTTAAGTGATATCTTAGTGTAAAAATTGTTTTGAATGTAAAGACAAACTTTATTAATTCGCATTTCATTTTTCTTTGAAACAACATTATGAAAGGAATTTGAAGCAATAAGAGTGGGTTGCTTTTTTGACAAATCATCTAAAACAGAAATTAACTTTAAAATTTTATCTACGCCATTTGTTTCTGTTAATGCAATAATTTTAGAAACCAATTCTTCATCAGGCTCAAATCGAATTCCTCTCACTGAAGTATCTAGCATATTCTTAATCAATTGACTTTCTTTAAGCCCTAAAAAAGGAGCCATAAATTCTTTTGAAAACTGAATAACTACCGCATCCGATTTTATGTCATCATTTAACTTTCCAGACCAAGTATGTGGCAAATGATTCCCTAAAAGAACTAAATCGCCATCATTAAAATATTCATAAGAATTACCCACGATCCGATATCCATTGCCTTTCACAATATAGGTCAATTCATATTCCGGATGATAATGCCATTTGAATTGAAAAAAGGGCACTTGGTATCGAAATGCATAAAAACTTGATGCGCCTTGATTTG
>Ga0315907_10008879_pt1 | contig 10260 bp, 15 predicted proteins | sample LakEriMetagenome_3_FD_203525 | JGI IMG/M metagenome (GOLD analysis project Ga0315907, IMG submission 203525) | Freshwater fungal communities from buoy surface, Lake Erie, Ohio, United States - Buoy 12 MA123 | ecosystem: Environmental > Aquatic > Freshwater > Lake > Lake biofilm | place: USA...
AAGTCCGTACTGCTGTTTCATCACCATTGTAGATGGCAGCGGACTTTTCGGGATAGCGTTGTTTGAATCTTTTTACTATCTCCACTAGGTTAACTCCCTGACACACAAAATCTTGTGTTATGCTATTGTAGCAGAAATACTGATTGTCCACAACCTCTACGGTAAGAGGAATCAGTCGTTCCAATTCTAAATCATTAGATACTTCTTCAAGATCCGAATCCGTACGTCGTTTGATCATCCAGGTCATCAAGTTCAGTCCAACATGGATCAATATCATGATTACCACTCCATTCACAAGAAATTCTATAATGTCCATGATGTATTTACATCCTCATTGATTCTAAAGTGATCATCTTGCCCAGTTCCTTGTCAAAGTCCAGGTCGTCGGACACCACATACAGTTTGTGATTGGTACGATCGGTCTTGTGATCATAGTGTCGGAATGACACAATTTTGCCACCCACGGCTTTGCGAACTGTGATATTGAGTCCTTCATCAGAGTCAATATCATTACCGCGGATGGTAACTCTGTTTCGAAGCTGTTTGCTACTAAGAGTAGCAGGTTCTTCATCATACATATCCCGACCGTCTTGATACCATCGATAGATCAAACGTTTAACCCACTTCATGCTGATTTCCTTTGTTTTAAATATTGTTCCCATTGTATCCACTTGTTCTTGACCAGGAATCCCCAGTCACGTTGTTTGGGTCCGGGCATGAACAAGGTCCATGCTGTGATGTCAGGATCAAGTTCAATGCGATGATAGCTGTTGGCCTTGCTGATTCTAAAATGTCCTGGACCACGCCACACCTGATACTCACCAGTTTTTCTTCCCACAGTATCAAAGTGCGGGATCCATTCCCAATAGCCACCTTTCAGAATAAGAGTGGCATAAGGCCAAGGATGGTCATGCACATCATCGGGATCAGATTTGAGAAACTTGTGCAAGAATACATTAAACGGGAATCGTTCACGTTCCCGGAGAAACAGATAATAGCGTTCAAGATATGGTTCATTTTCTACTCGATCCATTACAATACGTTTGCGTCCCAAACGGTCTAAAAGTTTTAATAGCATCGGCTACTCCTTTACAACACAATTATACAACATCACGCATTATTTGTCAATAAGTATTTGGATGCTAAATTATCATCCTGAAACCTATTGCACCTATGCGTTTGGTGGCTATGCCAGTCACGAAAAATGGATATGTTGTGCTGGAACTGGTAAGTTTGACAGCTTTGCTGAAGTTAACCAAAGCACCGAAATCCAACAACTACGGCAAGCACTACAGCGTGGTGAGCGTCATCCCACTTGCGCAGTGTGCTGGGACGCAGAGTCTGCCGGAAATGCTAGTGCCAGATCTGTGGGTTCTAACAATCGAGATTGGCAAAGAATACAACTAGAACTGGCTCAACCAAAACTGCGACATCTCTGGATTGACAGTGGTAGTGTATGCAATTTGGCCTGTAGGATCTGTGAACCCAGGTACAGTAGCAGCCTCTACAAAGAGCACAAGGATCGGTTTGGACATACCACTGTGCCTATTACCAAGACCAATGTGGCGTATTTGATCTCTGAAGACTTTAGCCAAATTGAAAACATCATGATACTAGGCGGTGAACCTTTTTTAAATCTGGATTACTGTGCAGTACTTGAGGAGATTGTGCGCCAAGGTCGTGCTGGCCAATGTACCTTGGTGTTCTTCAGCAACGGTACTGTGCGCCCAAATGCTCGTGTGCTAGAGCTGTTGGCGCAGTTTTCACAAGTGGTGTTGTATTTCAGCACAGATGCTGTGGGAGATCAATTTAGGTATGTACGCACCAATGGCATTTGGTCGCAGGTGTTGGACAACATCAACTACATTGCATCAGCAGGTATTACGCAGCTCAAGCAGAATTTTCACATCACTGTAAGCGCATTGAATGTGATGTATCTAGATGAGTTGCTGACCTGGATGGCCAATTACTACGGACCTGATCAAGATCCAAAAACGGTAATTGATCGAGCTATGAGTGAACACCGAATAACCTACATGGTTACCAATCGTCCAGCACACTACTCTTTTGGCATATTCAACAATGATCAACGACAACTGGTTGTGGAGCATTTGGAACACAGCAAGTTTGATCTACAAGGTATCATAAACCAAATCAAAAACTACTCACACACGCCTGCACACATAAACAAGTTTTGGACAGAAACTGCATGGACCGAGCAGTACCAAGGTCTAGCAGTTGAACAATACCTACCAAGACTGACCAATATCTTACAGTCGTAAAAAAAGGCTGCCGTAAGCAACCTTTTTTGGTGTGACTCCTGGGATGGAGTCAGCGGGTCTATTAGACCAAGCCCATGGCCATAGCTTTGTAACCAGCGGCAATCAACTTGCGGCTTGGCTTACCAATTTGGTACTCAGTAACTTTAACACCATTACCAGCCACACGCTGGTTGGCATATACTGCAAAGCCAGCTTGGCGGATACGGCTGACTTCGGCGCTGATGTTTTTAACACCAAAACGCTTTTCAGCTTGGCTAGCTGTAACTGTCTCGCCTTTGTGCAAAGCAGAGAACAATTTGTAAGTTTTTGTTTCAGGATTGAATCGCATATTAAATTTACCTTTCATGTAAAAATACTGTTTGCGTACAGTATGTCACTATTATACAGGCATTATAACACAAACACAACGACTTTTGGCACAGCATTTGCCAAAATATTTTGTTTTGGAAACATGCCCAAAACGTGTAAACGTTTAGCTGAGCTGTGGCGTTATATATGTGTAGCCAAGAAGGTCTTGGTCTACCAGTTTCTAATCAAGGAGATTACCATGAAACAACTTATCGCTCTTATTGCCACCACTGTATTTGCAGTTTCCGTTTTTGCCCAAGCACCTGCTGCCAAGAAAGAAGAAAAGAAAGCTGATGCCAAGCCTGCCGCAACAACTGCGCCAGCAACGCCTGCCAAAAGCGAGCCTGCTAAGAAAGACGACAAGAAAGACGCTTCTAAGAAGTAATCCCAAGGGTCTAGACGACGGTGATTTTGAAATTGATGACGAAGTCACTTTTGGACGTAATCGGAGGAGTTTGGAGTTTGGAAAACTAGTCCACGATGAAGATCTTTCTGATTATGTGCTAGATAGATTGTACTTGGCCAGGATGTTGGCCTTGAAAAAACATCAAGAAGTTTGGACCTAAAAGGTAAAAAAACCTGTCGCAAGGCAGGTTTTTTAATGGTTTTGTAATATTACGATGATAAATAGCTGTACATAAAGAAACGGCGTATATTATGTTACACACAATCACATGCATCACAGAAGACCTAGAAACTCTGATCAAAGACGACCCTGTTCGTCCAGAGATACCATTGACCGATCGTGTCAATATCAACAGTCGAATGTATGTGCTCAAGGATGGAGACAAAACTTCGGCTGTGACCTGTGTGAAGTTTCTGAACTCAATTCCTGAAGCTGTAGAGGACATGGCTGGAATTGTAGAGAGTGCCACAACTGCTGTTTTTTACACAATTTGGAGTTACGCCGCAGGCGCTGGACGTACCTTGATTCAAGAAGCCCAGAAATCAATTGAAGCAGAGTTTCCGGGCATTGATACCTATGTGACCTTGAGTCCCAAGACTGAAATGGCTCGACGTTTCCATCTGAAGAATGGTGCTGGTATCTACCGCGAAAATTCTACCACCATCAATTATATCTATAAGTAAAAATGCTCGTGTAGCAATCTTGTCCTGCAAGGGGCGGGACTTGAACGACACACACATACACAGGAGAAAAACATGAGCAAAACACCTTACGAGATTCGTCTCGAACTTCTTACCCTGGCTAAGGAAATCCTCCAAGCGCCAATTTACGAAAAACGTAGCCAACTTGTCAATGAATATCATTCCAAGTTAACTGACGCCAATCGTGATAGTTTACCATTCCCAACCTTGCCCGATTTTCCGTCCACAACGGCCATTGTGTCTGAGGCTGAAGCACTCAAGAAGTTTGTAGACCAGGCGTAAAAATGAAAGCCCCGAAAGGGGCTTTCTTATGGCTGTATGCTTTTGACGTGCTTGCAGTCACCTCGGAATCTAAATCCTGAGCAAGTGCAATTCAAATGCCCGTCTAGTTCTGTGATCTTGTACTCATCGCCTTTGCTACCTTTTACCGTCCATGTACGGCCTTGGTGTTCTTCTTTGGTAACAATTTTATACTGGGTAGAGCTCTCTACAAACTTGCGGCCACGAGTGTCAATTTTAATTGGGTTTTTGAACTGCTTTGGAGTGCCGCTTCCGGGACTGACATAGGCATACAGTTTGGTCTTGCAATCAGACAACAAGTAGGTGCCATTGGCCAAGTCATCTGTGTATGCGGTTGTTTCCGAGTACCACTTCATTCTACTAGGCCCACACTTTTCTTGATCTCATAGCGAGCAATCTTCTCGTCAAAATACATGCGAGTACCTTCCATGTAAGGACTTGCTACCACAATCTCACCTATCTCTGCGGCCACTAACTGGGCAAAGCGAGTGAGAATACTTTGAGTGTCTTCCATCTGATCCAAGGGATCTCGGTCCAGAATTGCCTGATAATCGTTGATGAGTTTTTGTACGTTCTGATGAATCATTTTGTTGCCTTAAATCTTTGTGAGAATCCAAACCTTCACAGCAAAGATCACAACGACCACTGCTGTTGTTACAATAATTTCTAAGCCTGTCATCACATGCTCCAGAAAGTTTCGCTAGCAGGGTTGCAACACCAGGGAGTGTCTGCATCGATTTCTACAGGCTTGCCTGACATCAAATTGCGAACTGTGACCTTGGGCGCCCGGTATGTGTCACGGGCCACAATGTTCAGTTGGTCTTCTGTCCAACCGGCTTTTCGGCAAAGACGACTGCGAGTAGCTTGGGCGGCACCAAAAGTTTTGTATGCACGAGTTTTGTTAGGACCGTCTGTGACAATAAGACCTGTACCTTTTGCGACAACTACATATGACATCTTGGACTCCTTTTTAATTACTATACAAGTATTATAGCAAATTGGGATATTTTGGTCAACCAAAAAAATGTGGCTAAAAAGCCACATTTCCTGCTTAATTTTTAAGCACTTTTTTGTAGTACTCAAGTATTACCAAATTTTAGGGTAAAAAACGACAGTTCTTCATCCCCGGCCAAGTAGATGTAGCCTTCTTCTGGGCTGTTGGCAGGGTGCGAACCAAACCTCCAAGCCCAGTGCGAATTAAACAATCGGTCTCTAGTGAGTCCTTTGACTGCGCCAAATATTTCTATTTGAGTGCTGGGCCCATATGTTTTCCAACAAAAATGACAAGCGTCCACAAACTCCACAAATCGCATGCGTGGGTTGGTCATAGTCATGTTTCCGGCGGCACTGGTTCCCACATTGTCTTTAGTGGCCGATTTTCCAATCAGTACTCGCCACTTGAACCATTCATGTCCGTTGTGTCGTTTGGTAAGTTTTTCTGGTTGAAATTTCATTCATCGTCCCAGTCGTTGATGTTGTATACTCGAGCCAGAGCTTTTGTCAATTTCTTGTGCGCTTCCTGTGCGGCTCGGAATCCATCGTCCCACCCTTCTTTGTAGATGGGATGATTGTCGAGTTTCTCCTGGTCTTCTTTGAGGCCTTCAAGCAAAGCACGTAGCTTTCCTCGACCCCCTGGAGGTTGGTTGTTATAGTCTCTCATTGGACATTTCCTTGTTAAGTTAATGTGCTGATCTGCCGTTGCCAATGTACAGACCAATTCTGCCATCGGCTACCATTGATATCATCGCTGGGCTCGCTGTGTGTTCGCTTCTGACATTGCATCAGGGGCCGGCGAGCTGTCCTGACCAACCTAGGACGTATAATTATTATACTGTGATGTTGTCAGAAATGCAACAAGTAGTTTACTCAAATTCAAACAGTCCGTTAAAATGTTCTGTTTTTTCTTGCTCTTTAACTTCATCATCATATGGATGGGTGCCATCAAACCTGTAGTGATATCTCAATGCATCAGCACAGACAATATTCCGTTTCACAATGTGACGCAAGTGTTCTTGTCCTTGCAATAATCTATTTCTACAAATTTCTGTAGAATCTAGTTGGAATTCAACCCCGTACAATTGACCTAGTGCAGTTTCATGATCGATGCCCGCGGCCAATTTCATTTCAAGTATTTTAACAAGCCAATTGCCTATACCACAGCAATTGTCAATATATTTTTCATTTATATTGAGATCGTTAATATGCTTTGATAGCAATTCATCTGGTGTAAAATATTCGTCGCTAGTAACTTCACGCTGGAGTATTGGATCGAACATAGTTCTCAACCTCCTGTTGATCCCAGATACGATCTGCTGGGAATTTTTTAAGCAGATACTCAAGAGCCGGTCCACCAAATGCCGGAGGTGCCATGCATTGATATGCTTTTGCAAAATACTGAGTTTTCATCAATGATAGAACGCTATCTCTTGTGGCACGATTAGCAACAGTATCTGGACCAAAGCCTATTACCACTCGGTTCCACTCAAGCAATTGCCCCGGATCAAGTGTTTCTGCTGTAACTGTATGCAGGCCTAATCGTTCATCTGCCCACCAAGTTTCTGGCTTTCCGGGTGTACCGTTATTTGAATGCGGAACAACAATTCTTACATCATTTTCGTACATGTATTTTTTACAGTTGATCCTTGCCTGTGCTTCGTTGTTTCTATTAAAGCCACCTTTGTTGTGCCAGACATTTGGTTTACCAGTCCAGCATTGACCTACAGTAGGCAACAAAGAAATGTTGCGAGCTTCAATAGTCCTAGGTAAAAATTCTGCCAAACGATCGGCTGTATAGATCAGTTGTTCGTTTTTATCATACACTTCTATCGGGCCGTCATATCCACGCTCACAATGCAATACCACTGTGATCTCTGCGGCTGGTTTACCTTTGGACCCGTCTGCATTGTATTGAGTAAAAAATTTGTCACTGAGATAATAAACTCTTTTGAGACCAGTTTTATCCTTGAGACCATTAAAGATTTTGGTCCATGTCTTAGTTGAGGTATGTCCTGGTGCAAAGCATACTCCATCGCTTTGCGTAACCAGACGAGTCTTTGGTGGCGGATGATCTACAATCATCTGTAGCACTTCTTTTGTAATGGTAAATGCATTGTTGCCAATGAAATTAGAATCTTGGAATCGGTTGTTAGTCATCTGAATGGTATTTATATCGCATTGCGAAGTCATCTGTTCCACTTGGAAAAATGATGTATTGGAACTCAGACTTGGATCTGAGGTTACCAATGTTGCATTAGGTTCGAACCCTTGTTTATATCTGGCAATTGCAATGGCCACTCCAGCACTCGGGTCGTCTACTACTACTGTAGGTGTACCATCAACCATGTCTAACAAAGATAAAGAATTCAAACCTTCGTTCCATGGCGCAGGCCGACGGTGAATGGCCAGTGGATTTTTTTTTCCTCCTTTGGAATTATTGCGAATGTTGCTCACATCTGTGTAGAGACTTATTGCAGTTCTAATACTAGCAGAATTGTTCATAGTCTGTCAACCTTGTTTGTTAGTCTATGTGTATATTATAGCAAATTGGGCATTTTTGGTCAACCAACATAGTATTGTATAAAAACAACATAGTTACACGAACTCTACTAGGCGTTTCAATGCATCCGGAGCCCGTGGATCTAATAGAATCTGTTCAATTTCTGTCCATTTACGCTCTTCGTTCTCAATGCGGATCAAGTCTGATGAGTCCACATACAAAATTTTAGCAAACTCATCTTCGTATTGTGCTTCGGCATCATCTGTGGTTCTGGGCTGTGGATTAGCATACCCTGGCGGCCGCTTGCCACGAGGTTTGAGTTGATCGGCTTTGGCACGATCCAACCACCATGGCTTACCGTCATTGACATCACGCAATTCGCGAATCAATTCTTTGTAGTTCTCCTTGGCTGTGCGACTATCTGCATCATTCTCATCAAGATAGTGATACACCAATCCCCAGGGTTTCTTGTAGTTTGCAAGATCGCCCGGTACTAATGTACCATTGTCGCGATTTGTACGATCCTCATCGATGAGTCGACGAGCACGACCAATTGCTTGAATCAAAGATACTGCATTCATGTAGCGGCCAAGAATTACTCCAGTGCAACTTGGAATGTTGATACCTTCATGCACAATTTGATAGTTCAGCAATACACTGAAATCTGCAGAACCAAATTCTGAGAACAATGTCTTACGCTCGTCTGCTGGTGTTCCTGCTTCGACATAGTTACACCAAATCTTTTCATCCTTCTGGGAAAAGTATTCACGAATACGCTGGCAAAATGCCTCATGATATGTGGTAGCAGAAGTGAATACCAAAAGCCTACACGGAATGTTGATTCCCCGGCACTTTACCAATGCATCTTCAATTGCTCGAATGTAGTAAGTAACTTCTTTGTCTGGATCACGCAATTCCTCGCTAGGATCTACACCACTGCTGATTAACGGACCTTGGCCCAACCCAACCACAATCATCCATGGTGGCACAGTATAACCTCGGCGAATGGATTCACTGGGGCGTACCACAGCAACTACTTTGCCAAACACCTGTTGATTGTTCATGTCAAACTGCGAACCGTTGCGTTTGAGTGTGGCAGTCCAATAGATACTGCGACTGAACCAGTTGTTCATTTCCATCAAGTGCGATTGTACCCGTGTTTTGCGTTTGGATGTAGCAATATCATCACCTTTGAGTTCTGCCGCCACAAGATTGTGTGCTTCGTCATAGTGTGCATCAAGCAGGCAATCCAGCATACGATTCCACCAATATGCAACCTTTTCTGGATTTTCACACCATGGCTCTAGTTCGCCGTCTTCGTTGCATAGTTTGCCATCGCGTATAATAGCCAGCGCCTTGTAAACTTTCTCAAGACTTTGCTCTGTAGACATGGTAATCATAGGACGACTATCGCTGGACACCATGTACTGAAATAATACTTGTGCTAATTGCATAGGAGTCTTGGCTCTGTATGTAAGTTCTTCGCGTAGGTTACTGCCTATTTGTTTTTGCCAACCTTGCTCAGACATTACAAATACACGATGCGTTTCGAACCCAAAACATTGATTAAATTCTTCGTTGGCCTGTTGTGCTAGTGCCAATCTAGCGCCTGGCATATAAAGATAGATGCCGTGTCGACTTTCAAAGCAAGCAGACTGGCAAACGGTTTTACCAATGCCGCAATCACCATTAACAATTCCTGCACCAGAGTGTGCAAGTACTTTGTCTACAATAGCGGACTGCTGAAACGCATCGGGCTTCTTGAAAACTGCTACCGGTCCAGATAACACATTACGAGCATTGTATGCCATAATGTTGTGCTTGAACTCTGCAAAGAAATCACGCCAGAAATTCAATGCTGTGGGGTTGTTGCCGCTGAGTAAATCATCAATGGTGCGTCCAACAGTATCAGCACATACCATACCACCATGCCAAATCATTCCGCGGGCATTTTTGGTATTGGACCAATATGACAATGCAACTCGTTTGTCAGGGTCGGCTCCTAGAGCCCCTGCATAAGTTGGATAATCTTGTACCGCCCACTGAGCCGCTCTTTCTAAGTGTGGCGGCGCTTTAGTAAAATCACCATACAATTTACACGACAGTAAAGATTGTAGAATATCTCTTGCGTCAAAGATTATACGGTCGGGTGAGCCCCGTTGCATGTCCTGAATTCCAAACTCTGCACGATGTCTACACTTTACCCAGCCTGGTGGCAAGATGGCTTCAAATCTACGACTGTTGATAACTGCTTGTGGCAGATCTTCGTTGAAGTTGCCTAATAATTTCTTGACAAAATCATCTTCGGTGGATGAGTTCCAACGACGAGCCCATGCACAATTATCGCGCCATGCTTTGCGTCCTGCTGATTCTACAAGTTTTCTTGCATCTGTAAATCCAAATTCTGTTTTACCGTCTAGTAAGGTTAATAGATCGTGACTAGCATGTTCTATTGTCTCAATGAAAATTTCTTGATCAAGTACTGCATCAGGGTGTTGGCTAAACCAACTTTGTAGTTGAGTTGTCATTTTAAGTTCATTTTGTTACTGTATGAATATATTATAGCAAATAGGGATTTATTGGTCAACCAAAATTACAGTTCAATAGCCCTGCGCATGATGATTTCTTGCTTGGCGAACGCCTGGATCTCCCAGGGTTGGTCCAGATACGGTACCTTGCGTCCGTAGTATTTGCCTTTCCACAGCTTGCCACGTGGTGTCAACTGCA
>Ga0315907_10008880_pt1 | contig 10259 bp, 10 predicted proteins | sample LakEriMetagenome_3_FD_203525 | JGI IMG/M metagenome (GOLD analysis project Ga0315907, IMG submission 203525) | Freshwater fungal communities from buoy surface, Lake Erie, Ohio, United States - Buoy 12 MA123 | ecosystem: Environmental > Aquatic > Freshwater > Lake > Lake biofilm | place: USA...
TTCCCAATGTGCTATGGCCCGGAGATGACCGCGAAGATCGTTCGGGACTGGCTCGCGCAGATCGGCTCGAAGACGCTGTTCATCGAACCCGGTAGCCCCTGGGAGAACGGCTACTGCGAGAGCTTCAACGGCAAGCTGAGAGACGAGTTACTCAACGGCGAGATCTTCTACAGCCTGAAGGAGGCAAGGATCGTCATCGAAAAATGGCGGAAGCACTACAACGAGAAACGGCCGCACTCGTCGCTCGGATATCAGCCGCCAGCACCGGCGACGTTCGGCAAAATACAGCCCCTCGAACCGGTCGCCGCGATGCAGTAATCTCTCATTCGGCTTGGTTCAAAAACTCGGTCAGGTCAAAGACGCGCAAGCTAATCCAGTTCTCACTTTCGTCGCCGCTGGCGTGCCAAAGGAGATCGAACTAAACAGTGAAACAAATCCAGTTGTAGACCCGGCCGCGATGTAGGAGGCAGCGGCGCCGACGGCTTCAAACCTACTGAGGAGCGTCGTCGTGGACCGATGGCCGTACGGGAGATTCTGCGTTGCAGACTGAATATCTCTTTATAGCGATATCATTCGACATAGCGAACGAAGTGAAGGGAGGACGGTAAAAATGTTTCCTGCAGGCTCATAGTTAAGTGATTCAGATCAGCTTTTCTAGAATAGAACCCATGAGCATACGAGTCGTCGAGACCGCCGAATAGTGGAGTGGCTTTCGATTTTAGGTTGAATTGCGGATTTTAACGATATACTCAAGTCCTTCCAGGGGAACTGCGACGAGCTCTATTCAGTAAGGTTATTTGTCGTGTGATGTCGAAACTCGACGGGACTGCTCCCGCCTCCAACCGGGCGGACGCGGCTTGGCTTGAGCAGCAGATTTTGAAGCGGCTTCCCGCGTCATAGCTTCTTCTAATTTTTTGACCGCAATGTCAGCGGACTTCTCATTTCTCTTTATGTATATATTTAAGATATTCTGCGTAGCGTCGATCGAATGACCGGAAATCGATACGATTTGCGTCGCGTCCGCGCCGGCGCGGGAATACCAAACCATCCCGGAACTTCTCAAATCCTTGAAGGTGTGCGGCAACCCTGCGGCAGTAGTCCACACTCGAAATCGCTTCGCGAATACGCGCGTTTTGAAAGGTAGGCCGTTTTTGCTACGAATCAAAAATCGACTATCGCCGGGTTCAATTTTTTGCGCGCGCAGTTCGTTTGCCGCGATCGACAGAATTGGGAACGAAACCTCTGCGCCGGTCTTGGACTGCTTCAACGAAAGCCAAAGCTCGCCGTCGCGTTCGGTTAGGTTCTGGCCGGTTAATCGGAGCACGTCACCGAGGCGCTGCGTACTTGCCAAGCCGAGCACAAGTGCCAAGCGAAGTGCTGGTGGCGGCGTAACCTCTGTCTGGGTGTGCGGGTTGCTGAACGCCGGATTGCCGCCGATTTTTACGCTCCGGCGCGCATTCAAAAAGGCATTGATGTGCGCCTGCTCCCAGAGACGCCCTGGTCGTGTGCGCTTTTGTTTGCCGAGACTGCCCAGTTTGTTCCACGGGTTTTCGCCGGTGAAAATTCCGGCCTCATCAACTGCCCAGCTCCACAGACGCCGCCAAGCGGCGAGACGATTTCGAATTGTGGCCGGGCCGTCGCCCGCTTTCACCATTTTCTCTTTGAAAGCATGCGCGACCTTTCTTGTAATCGCGGCAGGCGGAAAATCGCCAAAACGGTCTTCGAGTTTTCGGAAGGTAAGCCGCCAAAGCGCTTGCGTGTTGATCGACATTTCGGCCCAGGCACTCGACTCAAAGAAACGCATCACCAGCTCGCCAACCGTGCCCGCTTGGCGAACCGCGACCGTCGCAGCGGCTGCGTATTGCATCTCAAGAATTCGGTGGCGCTCGCGGACGATTTGCTGGTCGGTTCCGAGCGCTACGGCCGGCTGCTTCGGGCGCCGGTAATAGTAAAAAACGACGGTGGACCCGTCGGCGAGCCGCTTTTTTGTCGGCGAGACGTATCTCAGTTTGAGCACCGCACTGGCCTCACTTTACGAGACAGACAAACGTCTCATAAGGCGTTTCGGGCGGTACTTCCAACTTTTTTCCAACCGTTTTCCAACTAACGGTCCTACCGATGGTCGGAGCGAGAGGATTCGAACCTCCGGCCCCTAGCTCCCGAAGCTAGTGCTCTACCAGGCTGAGCTACGCTCCGACCGATCGGGAGCGCTCGTATAGCGCTCCTCGCCGGGGCGCGCAAGCCTTGCGCTTCGCAAGGGTCTCGGGCTTGGCATGGGGGTTGCTGTACCGAGGGGGCCATGATCGAAAAAACCGCCCAGAGCCCCGCTCAGACACCCCGCGTGTCCCCGCAGATCGCCAGCGCCTTGGCCGAGCCCGCCAAACGCGGCAAGGCCGGCTTCGACGAGCTTTTGGCCATCGCCAATCGCGAAAGTGCGTTGAAACCCAACGCCCAAAGCAAAAACTCGTCGGCGACGGGCCTATTCCAATTCACCGAACAGACCTGGCTCGACCTCGTGCGCAGCCACGGCGCCAAATACGGCATCGGCGATCTCGCCAAAAAGATCGCGAAGGACCAGACCACCGGCCGGAACGAAGTGCCCAGTCAGGAAGACCGGGCGGCAATTCTTGCCCTGCGCAAGGACCCCAAAATGGCGGCCGCCATGGCGGGCGAACTGACCGAGAAAAACCGCACCTCGCTGCAGAAGGTGCTCGGCCGCGAACCCACCTACCAGGAAGTCTACGCCGCCCATTTCCTGGGTGCGCGCGGGGCCATCCGGCTCATCAAAGCGGCCGAAGAATCGCCCGATACGCCCTCCAACAAATTGCTGCCTGCCGCCGCCAACGCGAACCGCGCCGTGTTCCACGACCGCGAAGCGCGCCGCTTCCGCACGGCGGGCGAAGTGGCCCAGCGCCTCGAAGTGGCGCAGACCCAAGCGCCTTCAGCCCAGACTTCAGCGCAGCCCGCAAGGCGCGACTATCTAGACGGCATTGCGACAGTGCGGGGATCCCAAGCGCCTGTGCTGTCCTCGCTGCTGCAAGCGCAGCTCGCGAGTTAGGGTTGGCGAGCTAATAGCCGCGCTGGATCGCGAAATCCACGAGTTCGACCAAAGCGCGCTTCTCCGGCCCGTCGGCGAAGATGCCGAGCGCATCGCGTGCAATACGGCCATAGTGGCGCGCCCGCTCGATCGTGTCGTCGAGCGCCCGGTGCTTGCGCATGAGCTCAAGCGCATGGGCGAAATCGCCCTCTTTCTGGTCGAGCTCTTCGAGCGTGCGGCGCCAGAACACGCGCTCGCTTTCCTCGCCGCGCAGGAACGAGAGCACCACCGGCAGCGTGATCTTGCCGTCGCGGAAATCGTCGCCGCTGTTTTTGCCCATGTCGGCGCTCGAAGCGCCGTAGTCGAGCACGTCGTCGACGAGCTGGAAGGCGATGCCGAGATTGAGGCCGTAGGTTTCGAGCGCGTCTTCCTCGGCCTTGGGCCGGTCGGCGACGGCAGCGCCCACGCGGCACGCCGCCGCGAACAGTGCGGCCGTCTTGGCGCTGACGACTTCGAGATAGGCCTGCTCGGAGGTTTCGGTGTCGTTGGCGGTGGCGAGCTGCAGAACTTCGCCCTCCGCGATCGTGGCCGACGCGGTCGAAAGGATGCCGAGCACGGCAAGCGAGCCGTCTTCGACCATCAGCTGGAACGAGCGGCTGAACAGGAAATCGCCGACCAGCACGCTCGCCTTGTTGCCCCACAGCGCATTGGCGGTGGCGCGGCCGCGGCGCAGATCGCTTTCGTCGACGACGTCGTCGTGCAGCAGCGTGGCCGTGTGGATGAACTCGACGCAAGCCGCAAGCTGGATGTGCCGGTCGCCGCGATAGCCGCACATGCGGGCTGCCGCCAGCGTCAGCATCGGGCGCATGCGCTTGCCGCCGGCCGCCACGATGTGGCTCGCGAGCTGCGGGATCAGCGGCACCGACGAATGCATGCGCCGCAGGATCGCTTCGTTGACCGCTTTGATGTCTTCCGCGCACAACGCGACCAGCGCATCGAGACCGTTTTTCGCGGCCCCGCGCGCGTTGCGCCCGCGCTCGCCTTCGAGATTTACAACGACTGCCACCGGCTGTTCCCCCTTGCCGCTTGACGCGGCCTGCTACCGCGACCGAGCATAGGCGCTGAGGCGCAGAATTCAAGTCTCGCCTTCGCCTGCCCTCTTGCCGAAACGCTGCCCCTTTTGAGCGATCCTGCCTTCACCGACGACCGACTGCTCGACGGCCGCGTGGCGCTGCGCCAGAGTGCCGACGGCTATCGTGCGGCCATCGATCCCGTCCTTCTCGCAGCTTCAATCCCATTGTCGATACGCCATGCGCTCGAGCTTGGCTGCGGTGCCGGGGCTGCGAGTCTGTGCGCCCTTGCGCGCCTGCCGGATCTGCGCATCCTCGGCCTCGAACGCGATGCAGGCACAGCCGAACTTGCGCGCACCAACGCCGCAGCGAACGACATGGCCCAGCGCTTCGAAGTCGAGATCGGCGACGTGCGCAGCTTCGCAAAAGCCGGCTTCGATCTCGTGTTCGCGAACCCGCCTTATCTGCCGCCGCAGCGCGCGCAAGCCTCGCCGCACGCGGCACGCGCGACCGCCAATGTCGAAGGCGATGCGACACTTGGCCACTGGATCGCGGCTGCCTTGCGCGCCGTGGCGCCGCGTGGACATGTGCTGTTCGTGCAGCGCGCCGACCGGCTCGACGATCTCATCGCAGGTTTGCACGGCCATGCCGGCGAAATCGTGGTGTTTCCGCTATGGCCAAAAACAGGCGTGCCCGCCAAACGCATCCTCGTGCGTGCGCGCAAGGGTATCGCGACCCCGCTGCGCCTCGCCGCCGGCCTCGTGCTGCACGAAGCCGACGGCAGCTACACGGCGACAGCCGATGCGATTCTGCGCGGCCGTTCGGCACTGGCTCTCGATGCACCCGAGCGTGTATAGATAGGCGGAAGATGAATCTCCGCGACACGATCGAACGTTTTCTCGGCCGCACGCCGCCCGCGCGCGTGGCGGTCCTGCGCCTCGAAGGCGCCATCGGCATGGGCGGTTCGCGCGGGCTATCGCTCGCCCGGCTTGCAGGGCCCCTCGAAGCCGCGTTCAAGGCCGAGGATTGCGCTGCCGTGGCCCTAATCCTCAATTCGCCGGGCGGCTCGGCCGCTCAATCTGCGTTGATCGGCAGCCGCATTCGCGCCCTTGCCGACGAACACAAAAAGCCGGTCTACGCCTATGTCGAGGATGTGGCGGCCTCGGGCGGCTATTGGCTTGCCTGTGCCGCCGACGAGATCGTGGCCGACGCCAACTCGGTCGTGGGCTCGATCGGCGTGATCGCAGCCGGCTTCGGCTTTGCCGAGGCGATCGCGCGCCTGGGCGTGGAGCGCCGCCTCTACACGGCGGGCCGCAACAAATCGCTGCTCGATCCGTTTGTGCCTGCCAAACAAGAAGACATCGACCGCCTCAAGGCGCTGCAGGCCGAGATCCACGCCAATTTCATCGCCTGGGTGCGGAACAGGCGCGGGACCCGCCTTGCGGGCGACGATGCCACCTTGTTCGAAGGCGCTTTCTGGACCGGTACGCAGGCCAAACAACTGGGCCTCATCGACGCGCTCGGCGATGCGCGCAGCGATCTGCGTCGGCGCTTCGGCGACAAGGTGCGCTTTCGCCGCTTCGGGGCGCGCGACGGCGCTTTGCGGCGCTGGATCGGGCTTGCGCAAGGCAATCCCTTCGGTGCGGGTGCTGCTGCCTGGCCGCAGGAAGCGCTCGAAGCGCTCGAGACGCGCGCTTTGTGGGCGCGCTACGGGCTCTGACGGCGATGGAGAAAAACTGACCATGGGCTTTTCCTTCGCCAAACTCCTGCTGCTGATCGTGGTGCTGGCCGCCGTGTGGTTCGGCTGGCGCTACTTGCGCATCCGCGAGAAGGAGCAGGAGATCGCGGCCGAACGCGCGCGCCAGGGCGGTGTTGCCAAAGCCGCCCTCAAAGAAGAGGCCGAAATCCTGGCCCCCTGCCGCGTGTGCAAGGCGTTTGTCGCCAAAGGCTCCGCCCCGTGCGCCCGCCAAGACTGCCCGCAACGCGGCTGAAATAGGTTACCAAACGCGACAAACAGCGACGGTCGCCGATTTAACCCATTGATATTTCACAAATGTAACCACGACGACGATTCGAGGTTACATATTGCGGCGGCCGGTTTACGGGGCCACTGCCGTTCGTCTTTCTTTACATTTCAAACAGCGCACGCAGCCGGACGCGGGCCCGACAAAGATAATCGATTTGAGCATATTTCTTAGAACATTTAAAGATAGAATAATTAGCATATTAAGGATTATTAGACGAGAAACCGATGGCGCTCCTCATTGCGTATTTCGCGGCAAAAATGTTGCTCCTAAACCAACACATCAGACATCAACCGAAAAGGCGCCGAGATTTTCGGGGGCGGAAATTTCGGAGACACAATACATGTCTCTCTGAGTTGCGGACCGAACGCCCCTCGTCGATCCAGCGTCGGACTTCATTCTGAGAGAGAATTGAGTACTGTGTCCCCTTGATTGGCAAACGCGTATCGATGAACAAATGTCAGGGTTTATGCCAGGTTGCAATTAAGTATTGTGTCCGCGTAATCTCCGACAGAACCTGATCCCTCAAAGAAAAAGAGTTAATCATGGTCGCCGAGGTTCTCGCTGGAGTTGCCGCGCTCAAGAACGCGTTTGATATCGCGAAGGCGATAAAGGGCATGAGCGACGCTGCGACCATCAACGCTGCGGTCATAGACCTACAGGGGCAAATCCTCGCCGCTCAAGCGGACCAATTCACGCTGCTAGAGCAGAAGCGCGCGCTTGAAGAAAAAGTGACTAAGCTCGAGACTTGGAACACGGAGAAGCAGCGCTACGAACTTAAAGCTATTCGTGACGGTGCTCCCGTCTTCGCCTACGCGCTAAAGGAGGCGACGGCAGCGGGCGAGCCATTGCATTTTATTTGCCCAGATTGCTACCAGCGCGCGGTCAAGTCGATTCTAAATGAAGTGATCCGGGCGCCCGGGATGTGTCGTGTTCAAATCTGTCAGACTTGCGGATGGGAGGCATACACAACGGGGCAGTGGGTGCCTGAGCATGGCAAGGCAAAACCGACCACCCGTCGAAGCTAGTATCAGTATACAAACGCAGCTACCCCCCTCAACACCCACCGCCGCCGTTCGCGGCCAGGAACCGGTCGAGATCGTCGAGGCTCGGGGGCACGCCGCGGAAGGGGCGCGCGAAGGCGGCCACGATGTCGGCGTGGCCGACATTGTCGTAAAGCTTCGTCGTCGCCCGGCCGCCCGCTTGTTCGATAGCCGTGCCAAGCGCCGTCGCGTTGCGCGGCGACACGATGCCGTCGTTGCGGCCGGCCAGCAGCAGCATGGGCGGGGCTTTTGTGTTCGAGAATGCGATGGGCTGCGTTTTTTCGAGCGGCTCGGCCTGCCCGAAAATCGCCACGAGGCTGCGGCCTTTGAGCGGCAGGAAATTGTAGGGGCCGGCAAGGCCCACGAATGCCGAAATGTCTTTGCAGCGATCCACGCCTGCAGCCGCGAGCCATTGTGGATCGAGGGCGAGCATCGCGGCATTGTAAGCGCCCGCCGAATGGCCGATCAGTGCGAGCTTGCCGTTTCCAAGATTGCGCGCGGCGACATGGCCGCGGATCGCGGCCACTGCTGCCGCACTGTCTTCGAGGAACGCCGGAAAGCGCACTTGCGGATAGAGCCGGTAGTCTGGGATCGCGACCACGTAGCCGCGCTCGGCCAGCGCTTGGCCTGCGAACAGATAATCGGCCTTTTTGCCGCCGGTCCAGCCGCCGCCGTAGAAAAAAACCGCGACCGGTGCGGATCCAGTCGCACCCTCGGGCACGTACAGATCGAAACGCTGGCGCGTATCCGGGCCGTAGGCGACATCTCTCTCGACCGTGTAGCCGCTCTTCGGCACCAGCGCGTTGATCGCATCCACACCCGAACAACCCGCAACCAGCAGCACGCCCACAAAGGCAACCGCACCATGGAACCAACGCATTCCCAAACTCCGTCTTCTTTGCTGCGGCAGAAACGCGCCTTGCAGAGCTGCGTGGCCGTGCTGGCCGCGATCCCGCTTGGCATCGGTGCGGCGGGGGTTGCGATCGGCACCAGTTATCTAGGGGCCGAAGGGCCGACAATCGACCTCGACAGCCATTTTCGCTATCTCTCCGGCATTTTCATGGCGCTGGGCGTCGTTTTCTACAGTTGCGTGCCCGCGATCGAACACAAAACGGCGCGCTTCGGCCTTGCGGCCGCACTCGTTTTTGCGGGCGGGATCGGGCGGCTCGTGGCGTTGCTCGCGATGGGCGCACCAACATGGCCGCATCTCATCGGGCTCGGGCTCGAGCTTGGCGTGGTCCCGGCCCTCGCCCTATGGCAAAGGCGCGTGGCGCGACGCTTTATTTGATCTTGCCGCGCGCGGCGACGGGCCAGGTCGCCACGTGTTTGCCGCCTTCGAAGATTTCGTAGGCATCGTGCAGGTTGATCGTGGTGTCGCCGTGTCCGGGCAATATGCGCAGTTGGCTGCCGAGTGCAGGGGCTGGGGCCGGATTTGCGTGGGCCGCATCGCGCAGGAGCTTGCCGTGCTCGTCGCCGCCGAACGCGAATGTCCAGCCCGGCAGATCGACCGCCTCGGGCAAGCCGCCGTCCAGCGACAGCGATTTCAAACCCGCATCGACGACGACGCGCTCGCCGCCGTGGGTGCTGTTGACCGTCGCCAGCACCCACAAAGCCTGTTCGAAGGGCTGATAGGTGTTGCCTGCCTCGTCGCCGATGTCGCGATATTGCTTGTCCATGAAGATGTAGGTGCCGCATTGCCACTCGGTGTAGCCGGCCTTCGCCTGCTGCGCGAAGCTGCCCGTTCCCGCCCCTGACACGATGGCCGGGGGGAGGCCTGCCGCTTCGAACGCGACGATGAAGCGCGCGAGCGTCGTGTTGGCGGCAGCGATCGCCGCCGTGCGTGCGGCGAAACCGTGCACATGCTGCACTGAGCCGTGATAGGCCTGCAGCCCGTCGAAGCGCAAGCCCGGCGTGGTTGCAATCTGGCGGCCGAGGGCGACGGCGGCGGCAGGCTCGGCAACGCCCGTGCGTCCGTGGCCCAGATCGCAATCCACGAGCACGCCGATCTCGACGCCTGCCGCGTGGGCGGCGTCGGCGATCCAGTCGATGCCTTGCGCGTTGTCGGCGACCGTGCGGACCTTGGCAAAGCGCGCAAGGTCGGCAAGCCGCGCCAACGCGCGCGGAGCCACAATCTCGTTGGTGACCAGAATATCGCCAATGCCGCCTTCGACCAGAATTTGCGCCTCGCCGACTTTCTGGCAGCACAGGCCGACGGCCCCGGCGGCGATTTGCATGCGGCCGAAGATCGGCGATTTGTGCGTCTTGCCGTGCGGGCGCAGCTTGATGCCCGCTTCTGCGGCATGTGCCTTCATGCGGGCTATGTTGCGCTGGACGGCATCGAGATCGACGATCAGAGCGGGCGTTTCGAGGGCGGCTTCCAAGGTTTTTTCTTTCTTGTGCGAGGCGCGACGCGGAGACGGGATTGTGCGGCGCGCCCTCGGGAATTCCAAGTCCCAGATTGATTCTCGCGCACGGCTTTGTCACATTGCCGCCATCGCAGCGTTTTTGCCGGAGACTCCCCCCATGAAAAACACCGCCCTCGCCCTCGGTTTTGCCGCCGCCCTCGTCGCGGCCCCCGCTTTCGCGCAGACGGCACCGGCCGTGATGTTCGACGTCGGCGGCAAGTTCGACCGCTCGTTCAACCAAGCCGCCTTCGAAGGTGCCGAGCGCTTCAAGCGCGAAACCGGCCAGCAATATGCCGAGTTCGAAATCCGCAACACCGCCGAGCGCGAACGGGCGATCCGCAATCTGGCGCGCCGGGGCGCATCGGTCGTCGTTGCGGTCGGCTTCAGCAACCGCGCAGCGGTCGAAACCGTCGCCAAGGAATTTCCGGACGTGAAATTCACGCTGATCGACAGCGTCGTCAATCTGCCCAACGTGCAGTCGATCACCTTCCGCGAGCATGAAGGCTCGTTCCTGGTCGGCATGGCCGCCGCCATGGCGAGCAAGACCGCGAAGGTCGGCTTCGTCGGCGGCATGGACATCCCGCTCATCCGCAAATTCGCCAAGGGCTACGAAGAAGGTGCGAAGCACGTCAACCCGCAGATCGAAGTGGTCCAGAACATGACCGGCACCACGCCCGCCG
>Ga0315907_10008890_pt1 | contig 10250 bp, 6 predicted proteins | sample LakEriMetagenome_3_FD_203525 | JGI IMG/M metagenome (GOLD analysis project Ga0315907, IMG submission 203525) | Freshwater fungal communities from buoy surface, Lake Erie, Ohio, United States - Buoy 12 MA123 | ecosystem: Environmental > Aquatic > Freshwater > Lake > Lake biofilm | place: USA...
AGGGTGCAGTGGTTCCAGAGTGGACTGCTGTCACACCTAAATTTGATGCAAGTGCATTAAATATGAAATTAAATTCACCGTCAGGTAAACTACTAAGTTATTGGGATTATAATGGAACCCCACTAAATCTCCTACATTCTCACTCAGATATTAGACTAAAAAAAGATATTAAACCATTAGTTGGCGCACTAGATAAAATTCTACAGCTCCAAGGAGTATCTTTTATATGGAACAAAGATATATCCACATATGTTGGTACGATACAAGATTATGATATTGGATTTATTGCTCAAGATGTTGAGTCTATAATTCCAGAAGTTGTTATAGAAACAAGTGTACCAGACTTAGATTACACAATTAAAAATGTAAGATATGAACGGTTAGTTCCACTATTAATAGAATCAATCAAAGAACAACAATCCCAAATTGAAGACTTAAAGTCTCGATTGAGTCGAATAGAATCCACTAAATAAAAACAACAATATTTACATAAGAATGAATGAGAATCTGAAAAATAAGGCGTTAGAAATACTTCAAAAAGAACAAACTCAACTTGAGGGTGTATATGAAAAGCAGTCTACATATCAAGCACCCCAAACTGTAGAGAAAATTTCAGTTTCTCAAGGACCTGATGGGAGATGGTCTAAAAATGTAATAGAAGAAAAAAATACATTTCAGGATGAGGGTGTAATAGGAAAACTTGAAAAAGAGTTAGAACTTGATACGGTTACATTACAGACATTTTGTAAAGAATTTGATGACCAAATTATTTCATTCAATTCACAAATTAATGACCTAAAATCTCAAATTGTAGTTCTTTCAACAGAAGCGATTGGTCGAAACTGTTGGCCTGGAATTGCATATAGTACTACGACATCAGGTGGAACCATTAGAAATACTGGTATTGGGTCAACGGCTCAAAACTATGGTGGGGATTTTTCTTACCAGCAAGATAGAGACGGATTAAAAATATATGAAAGTATGTCGGGTCCAAACTCAAATTATGCGACAGATAATCCATTTAGTCCAGATTCAATTGTAACACTATCTGCCCCATATTCTGGTTTTGGTTACGAAAATGTTCGTCAAGATGATGGAGGTAGCATAATTGGTACAGCAAGAACTACTATATCTGGAATTGCTGGAACACATCTAGGTCCCAAAAATGTAGACACATTTAGAGCTTATGCTGGAGTTGGAGTTGCCCCTGAGGCCACTATTACAGACTTGACTGGTTCAGCCGGAGATTCTCGTTGTATATCAATTGCAAGTTCAATTTCGAGTTTATTGGCTCAAATTAATACATTAAGAACTCAGAGAGAAGCATTGATAAATCGAGATAATTTAAATTTAGTTAAAAGTGTAAAAAAAGAAAAAGAACTTCAAGTCTGGGGAACTAAAAATTTAAATCAGAGAATTGAATCTCGAAAATCTAAAAACTCTTCGGCCTTAGCTGCCATCAAAAATCTGTCTTAAGACCCCTTGACACCAGACCCGAAATGCCCTATGATACGGGAGCAAACCTTGAACCCCGTTGAATGGACGATGAAAACGAATATCCTCTTGGTCTTGTAATTGACCTTTGTACTAGGTCATTTCTTCTCTTAGGTGATAAGGGTAGTGAACGTATGCTAGAGTGTGATACAATCGATGAATTTATGAGTGTATTGGAATTCGCAACTAGTAGTTTGGAACCCTGTCAGATTCAGTATGCAGATATTGCAACATGTTCTAAATAAAAATCATTATGGAAGTTTTTACAGTGAAAGAATTTCAAGAACGTTTTGATGAACTTATTGTAAGAGTTGAAAATGGTGAACACATTGGCATCGTAGATGAAAATGGTCGGGCATGTATTATGATGCCCACTGACGATGAGTTAATGAAACTTTATGTCGAGACGAATAACGAGGCACCCTAACATAAACACAAAAGGAGCAGTAATGCTCCTTTTTTAGTATCAAAATAAATACCAATAATACCTCAAAGAACTCCAATGTCTTATAAAATCACAAAGGGTTATTGTTGGTACAATGAAGGAACTCAGATAGTTCTTATGTACTTTATGAACTCAGTTCCATTTACTTTTGATGAACTACCAGATGGGCACTTATATGATAAAGACCTTTGTGAGGCGGCAGACAGGAATAGAACATTTGAACCCGAAGACCTTTATAAATCTTCATCATACCTTATAGAGGAAGAGGCACATCCTTGTTTTTTCAATATTGACATTGAAAATCCAGAAGATTTACCAGAAGACCTTGAGGTGTATTACAACTAAATATAACATAATAGGTATGTTAAAATAAGAACATGACCCTCAATAAGTTAGAGAATTTCATTCGTTCAACTGACGGGCGTATTATTTTCGTCAATCCCAGTGATATTAATGCAACGGATGCAATTACAAATGATGGTACGTCACTTGCTTCACCGTTTAAAACTATACAACGTGCTCTTGTAGAGTCTGCAAGATTTTCCTATCAAAAAGGTAATAATAATGACCTAGTTGAAAAGACCACAATTCTTCTTTTCCCTGGTGAACATCTTATTGATAATAGACCTGGATATGCAATTTATGATAATGGTGGAACTGCTTATGCAGTATCTAGAGCAGGTGGCGCTGGAGTTCTAGCATCATCTGTTCTTTCTTTAGGATTAGAGTCAAACTTTGATTTAACTCAAGAAGATAATATTCTCTACAAATTCAACAGTTATTATGGTGGTGTTGTAGTTCCAAGAGGAACCTCCATTGTTGGACTTGACCTCAGAAAGACAAAGATTAGACCAAAATATGTTCCCAATCCAACCGATGATTCAATCGGTAAATCAGCAATCTTTAGAATCACTGGAGCATGTTATTTCTGGCAATTCTCCATCTTTGATGCTGACCCAAGTGATTTAGTTTATACACATCCAGATAATTTTAGTTCAATTCAACAATCCACACCAAACTTCTCACACCATAAACTCACATGCTTTGAATTCTGTGATGGTGTGAATAATGTTGATTCTTATGGTCTTACTGACCTTGACATGTATTACAGTAAGGTCTCTAATGCCTATAATGCCTATCGTTCAATTGACCAAAAGTTCCCATCAAGTTCTCTAGGATTTGCAAAGAGAAATTCAGAATGGGAAATCGTAGGAGCGTTTGCATCAGACCCAATCGAAATTTCATCCATCATTTCTGGTAATGGTTCAACCGCAAGTTCACTAGTCACTGTAAATACGAAGAAACCTCATGGGTTAAATGCGGGTACTCCAGTTAAGATTCGTGGAGTATCTGGAAGTGGATTAACTCAACCATATAATATCTCAACTACAGTCCAAAGTGTAGTTTCATCTACTTCATTTACATATATACTTCCCGATTTTCAGTCTTATATTACTTTAAATCCAAATCCAAGTCCAGCATCTGCAACAGTTACACTTGAAACTGATACTGTAAGTGGTGCGTCTCCATATATCTTCAACTGCTCCCTACGTTCAGTTTGGGGTATGAATGGTCTTCATGCCGATGGAAGCAAGGCATCAGGATTCCGTAGTACGGTTGTAGCACAGTTTACTGCAATCTCACTACAAAAAGACGATAGAGCATTTGTGAAGTATGATAAGTCATCTAGAACTTATCAAAAAATTGATTATGCAGCAGTAACTGGAAGTGCCTTACCTTCTGGTGCATCTCAGACGGATTCAAATAAGGTTTATCACTTAGACCCAGAAGTAATCTATCGTAAGGGTTGGGAAACAAGTCATATTAAATTCACAAACGATGCGTTTATTCAAATTGTTTCAGTCTTTGCAATTGGATTCAATAAACACTTCGATGCAGAATCTGGTGGCGACGCATCCATTACAAACTCTAACTCTAACTTTGGTCAGATTTCACTGAATTCATCAGGATTTAAAAAAGAAGCATTTGATAAGGACAATACATCATTTATTACATCAGTTATTCCTCCAAGAGCAATTCCACAAGTCGAAGACAATATTGAGTGGTTATCATTAAATGTTGGACTTACAACTCAAGTTGGAATTTCGAGTCATCTTTATCTCTATGGATTTAATTCTGCGGATAATACACCATCAACTTTGACTCAAGGTTATCGAATTGGTGCTAGACTGAATGATAAATTATACGTTAAATTGGGCACTGGAACTAGTGAAGCATCAATTTACATGTGTGATAATGCAATTCATTCTACTGGATTCACTACTGCATTAGGTTCAACCAGTTCTGTAAAGTCATATAGAGTCACATCTGGACCATCTTCGAACTCATTTACAATTGGTGTAAATGGACTTCTAACCGGAGAAAAAGTCAAAATCATTAGTGATGATGGAGACCTCCCTGAAAATATTGATGCTCATGAGACTTATTATGCTATTAATAATGGTGATAATAATACAGTTAAATTAGCATCATCCTATACAAACGCAATTCAATCTCAACCAATTACTGTATATGGTGGAACCAATCTTACAATTCTGAGTCGTGTATCAGATAAAGAATCAGGTGAACTCGGTTCTCCAATTCAATTTGATGCTCAAAACAAGAACTGGTTTATTCATGTAAACCCAAGCAATCAGATTTATAATGCTCTTGTATCTGGCGGAACTGCGACATACGGAGAGACTACTGAACTCGCTTATGTAAAGAGAATTTCCGATGAAAGAAGTTTGGATGAAAAACTCTATAAATTCAGAGTTGTTATCCCAAAGGAAACAGTAAACGGTAAAGACCCAGAATCTGGATTTGTAATTCAAGAATCCAGTACCACTGGAGTAGGAAATAGTTCAGAATTTACAAGAGTTACAATTGGTCTATCAGACTTTAATTCATACTTTAAGAATCCAAGATTTATTTCAACTTGCTCTGAGAGTTCAGGTACTGTAACTGTAATCTCAGAACTTCCACATAATCTCCAAGTTGGTGAAATTATTATTCTTCGCAATATCAAGAGTTCCACTAATACAACTGGAACTGATAATGTTGGTTATAACGGACGTTTTACTGTTACTTCAATTGTAGATGCAAATACCTTTAGATACTCTACAACTGATGTAACGGGGATTGTACATAGTGTTGGAACATTCACTGACACAACTGCATCCCGAGATGAAAATCTCCCTCGTTTTGAAAGAAATGATTGGCAAGGTAATCTATACGTCTATCGTAATGAAATTATTTCACCATACATTTATAATCAGCAAGATGGTATCTATCATGTGTATGTGTTAAATTCAAATAACACAATCACAGACCACTTTACAAATCTTAAGTATAGTCAACCACCCACTAATTTGTATCCACAACTCGATAGAGATAATGTGAATGCAAACCCACCTGCAGCAAAAACATTTGCTAAGCGTTCCCCAATTGGTGAAGTTGTTACTAATGACCTCAAGAGTAGTATTACCAGAGAGTCTGCTGACCTCATGATGAAGGAAATTGGAATTGGTTTAACCATTTCCACTGTAACTTCAACATCAGGTATTGCAACAATTTCATTCTCAAGATTCCATGGATTATCTGGAATCGTAACTGGAAGCATTACACCTGGAGCATCTTATAGCAATGGAATTTACTACAATGTAAAACTTCTCAATGGTTCTCAAACTGGTTCATGGAGTGGTGCAACTGCAAAAGTTGTTGTTTCTGGTGGTGCTGTAACGTCTACTGATATTATGTCACCTGGTTCTGGATATACGTCTACTGCATTATACTTTGACCAGACTCGCATTGGTGCTGGTAATGGTTCTGCAAGATATAACATTACTACGTCAGGAATTTCAACTAATATTGGTGATGTAGTTCAAATTACTGGTGATGGTACAACATCTGATGGATATTATAGAATTGTATCCGTTGCATCATCAACATCTGTAGCAGTTGCAAAAACATCAGGTGACCCAACAATTACTACAAGTCAATATGCATTTGTAGTTGGACCGTCAGTTCAAATTCAATCTGTAACTTCATATGATTCTGCAACTGGAATTTCAACGTTCTATACAACAGATTCTCATGGACTTCTTTCCGGGCACTGTTTTAGAGTAGTTGATTCCAGTAATAATAATCTTGGAGACTATCTCGTAAAAGATAGACTAGGAATCACATCATTTACTGCAGTTACAAATAAAACTCTGTCTGCAGCAAGTGGATATATTCTAAAACATGGACTTTCATCAAATGATGCAATTTCTGATACAAGTTCTGAAAATCTTGGTACTCGTCAAATTACCTTCTATGATAGTGAAGTATTTAAACTTTTATCCGCAATTACAACTGAAACAACCATTAGTATTACAAGTTCTGGTATTGGAACAGCACAAAGACTTCCACTAGGTTCTTATATTCAAATTGATAATGAAATTATGAGAATTGCAAGTAGTAATAATACTACTTCAGCAACTGTTCTTCGTGGTGTTTTAGGTACACGTCAGGAATCCCATGATGTAAATTCACAGATTCGTAAAATAAATCCAATTGCAGTTGAGTTTCATAGACCATCAATCATTAGAGCATCAGGTCATACATTTGAATATCTTGGATATGGTCCTGGTAACTATTCAACTGGTTTACCTCAAGTACAAGTAAGGTCTTTATCAGATACTGAAAACTTCTTAGCGAACTCTCAAGAACGTTCATGTGGTGTAGTTGTTTACACTGGTATGAACAACTCTGGCGATTTTTATAGTGGAAACACTAAAACATCTGCAACTAGTGGAGAAGTGGTTTCTTATGATATCCCAAATCCAACTGTAACTGGTGAAAATCCAAATAAACTCAGTGTAGTTTTTGATGAAGTCACAATCAAAGAACGACTCTTAGTTGAAGGTGGAGATTCTGGTCAGGTACTTTCACAGTTCGATGGTCCAGTTACCTTTAATAAAGAAATCCGAGCAAAATCTCAAGTAACATTCAACGATAAGGTTCGTATTACTAGTCCTGTTACAGACGCACTTTCTGTTACAGGTGGTTCAGTACTAAATGGTGAAGTTGTCGTCAATACTGGAATTGTACCAGATTCTGATGAAGGTGCTTACTTAGGTACTGCTGCCAAACCATTTAGTGATGCACATATTGGTGAAATCAGAATTGCTCAGACTGACGATAACACTATTGATACTGCAACTGGCAATCTAACAATTAATGCTACATCTGGCAGTTCTGTTGCCATTCAGACTAATACTACAATTAGTGGTAACTTAGATTTAACGAGTTCACCTTCAGGTAGTGGTCGAATTAGTGCTAATTATCTAGATGTACCTAACGTTGCCCCACTCGGTAGTATTTTTATGTGGTCGGGTGGTGTTATTAATTTACCTGTAAATTGGTTGATTTGTAATGGTCAAGCAATTTCTAGAACAACTTATAGTGAATTATTTGCTATTATTGGTACAACTTTTGGTGTAGGAGATAATAGTACAACGTTTAATCTACCAAATATGGTGGATAGATTTGCTGTTGGTGCTGGTAATCAGTATTCAACTGGAGATACTGGAGGTTCAAACAGTGTTACTTTAACTAGTTCCCAAATGCCTGTACATAATCATTCGGTTAACGACCCAGGTCATCAACATACAGTTTATAACCAAATTTTTGGACCAGGTAATTCAGTTGGTGGAAGTGGCAGTAATACTTCAACTCAACCTACAAGTTTGGCGTTAACCGGAATAACAATTGGTAATGCAGGGGGTTCAGGTGGTGTAACTCAATCACATGAAAATAGACCTCCTTATATTGCACTTCCTTACATCATTCGAGTTAAATAAATACCTATAAACTCCAAAGATGGCAAATTATAGAAAGGCATTTAATCTTAGAAATGGTGTTCAAGTTGATGATGATAACTTTATTGTAAACTCTAATGGACTAGTTGGAATTGGAACTTCCATTCCAACTGAATTTTTAGATGTTCGAGGTAACGTTAAAGTTGTTGGACATACAACATCAAATACATCATATTCTGGAATTGCAACCATCGGTAGATTAAATGTATCTAATGGCGCAATAGTTTCTGGGGTAGTTACTGCAACATCATTTTCTGGAAGTGCTTCTGGATTGACTGGGATATATGCAATTGCCGTTGATGGTTGGTATGTAAATTCAATTAACTCATCAATTTCAACATCATTTAAAGTTGGTATTGGAACTACAATACCAGATTATTCACTTCAGATTGGTAATAATCCTTTATTTGGACCTGGAGTTGCAATTGAATCAAATGGAAATATTCGAGTTTCTAGTGCAATCACAGCATCTAGTTTTGATGGAGCATTAAATGCAACTAATCTTACTGGAACAATTGATAATGCAAGAATGCCATCTAATGTAAGTGTTGGAATTGTTACTGCGTCATCAGGATTTTATGGGAATCTAATTGGAACTGCATCAACTGCAAACTCAATTACTACTAGTGCAGATATCACTGTGAATTCAATCAACAGTGGTTTTTCAACATCTGGTATTTCAACCGTCCACAATAAACTACATGTAGAAGGTAATATTGGAGTTGGAACTCTTACACCTAATGCTCAACTTCACGTTAGAAAGACTGGAATCTCTTCAATTCAGTTGACAAGTGATGGTTCAAATTCATCAATTCTTACATTAGGTAGAAGTGGAACTCCTACATCCAATAATGGTCAATTGAGATTTGGAAACACAAATGGAACTTATTCTTATAGTACTGAGCAATCATTAGACCTCATTAATTATGATACTGGAAACTTAAACTTTTACTTGAATCCTGGGGGAGCAGGAACTGGGTCCTATAACTGGTTTAAACCATCTCTAGGACTGATTATGACACTGACGAGTTCTGGAAATCTCGGAATAAATTCTACCACACCATCTAGCAAACTGTCAATAGTTGGTGATGCATATATCACTGGTGTTACTACAATCACCGGAGGACTTACTGCAGGTGCAATTACCTCTAGTTCAATTGTAACTGGAAATGGGACATTCCAAGGTAAGGTAGGTATCTTTACTGACACTCCAACTTATGATGTTCAGGTAGGTCGTAATCCAAGTGTATCCAACGGAGTTGGAATCTCATCTACTGGTAATGTCGTTGCATCTGGTCAAGTGACTTCTTCAAGTATGAATGTGTCAGGAATTATAACATCTTCTGGTGGATTCACAAGTGGTACAGGTGGTCCTGTTCAAATATCTGTCACGGGTTCAACACTTACCTTTACTATTCCAGGTGTTGGGTCAACAGACTTGACATTGTACTAAAAACCCAGTAGACTAGGTTTGTCACGGATGAACCACATACTATAAGTTCTTAAAAACCTCTAAGAACTCTAAGAAACCTTAAAGACACTTTAGAAACTGTCCACTGGAGTCCCGCTAGGGACTTTTTTATTGCTATCATTATCTGAACAACCAATGAGACCTGTGATTCAACTGCGCCCCCATCAGGAACACGCTTGCAACATGATGACCAAATATTCCAAGGGAATCATCTGCGCTGTTACTGGTGCAGGTAAGACTCTCATTGGAGTACAAGACACCATGACTCAGTTTGAACAAAATGAGTCTCAGACTGCTGTAGTTATTATTCCACGACTGCTTCTTGCAAGTCAACTGTGTTCAGAGTATCTGCAGCATATTGATAATGCCTCAGTGTTTCATGTACACAGTGCAAAGACTCAGTATGAATCCTCTACCAACCCGAATAAGATTCGTAAATGGGCAGAGACTACCCCTGGTCATAAACTCATTTTCACGACTTATCATTCTCTTCGACGTTTGATTGAGTCTGAGATTCCAATTGATGTTGTGCATATGGATGAGGCACACAATTCAATTCGTAAGGATTTCTTTCCTTATGTAGAGAAGTTGTCTCAACGTGCTAAGCGTTTCTATTCTTATACTGCAACTCCTAAGTACTCAACTCAGTATAACAAACCTGGAATGAACTGGGGTCATGTATATGGTCAGGTGATTGTAAATGTATCTGCTCCTGATATGGTGAACAATGGATTCATTGTTTCTCCTAAGATTGAAACCACTCGAATTGATTCAGTTCGGGATAAGGAGTATGCAGCAGAGCGAGACTGTATGACTCTTCTGGATACGATTCTCAATGAGGATAATATGCAGAAGGTTCTAGTTACTGTTCCGAGTACCAAGATTATGCTTGCGATGTTTGCAGAGACTGACTTCATGAAAGAGGTACAGTCTTATGGATATGATGTCTTTTGGATTACGTCAAAGTACGGTGCAT
>Ga0315907_10008891_pt1 | contig 10250 bp, 5 predicted proteins | sample LakEriMetagenome_3_FD_203525 | JGI IMG/M metagenome (GOLD analysis project Ga0315907, IMG submission 203525) | Freshwater fungal communities from buoy surface, Lake Erie, Ohio, United States - Buoy 12 MA123 | ecosystem: Environmental > Aquatic > Freshwater > Lake > Lake biofilm | place: USA...
CATTCTTTTATTTTGGTCTGTGATGCAGCCACTTTGGAAGGCAGGTTGATCATAGATCTGATTGAGCTTAAGGGAGTATTATCTTCAAATAGAGTTGAATACTCTTTTTTTATTTTTGGATAAGAAAGAGTTTTATCCGCAAAGGCTGTTTTTAACTCATAATTATTAATTACTTTTTCAGCATGACAACTATACAGGATGAAATGATTTAGACCTTTTGCCAAATGATGAAAAGATTTTTTTGGGAATTTGTTCTTTTCTGAGTCATAAAGATTTCCAAATTGATCTGAATGCCCAATGAAAAGAATTTCTTTGGGGCTTTTAAGTTCTATTGATTTATAAAATTCTATAATGTTTTTACTTGAGATGATCTCCCATCCCTTTCTCTCAAAAGCTTTTAATCTTTTAAGTAAATCTTTTCTCGCATTTTTTTCTTTATTTTTTTGTAATTCTTCGTCGATTGAGATAGCTAATACTAAATGATTTCTAATCGTCTGGTAATCAATCTGGTTTTGATCAATAAGATCGAGACATGCATCATGAGTTTTAATTTTTTGTAGCTTTTTGAATAACTTCATTCGAGCTATTTTTTTGGCAGAGACTTTTAATTTTTTAATCTTAAGAATATCCGGTTCTAATTCTGGTAGATGGATATAGATAATTTTTGATCCATTATCGCTCTTTTCATTCTCTTCTGCGTGTATTTCATTGTTTTGTTGAGGTTGAACGATTGTTCTAGGATAGAAAAGGACTTTGATGATTGTTTTAAGTGGGATTTTTTCATCTTCTTTATCATTCTTTTTCACAAGTTCTTGGCAAAACTCTTGCTCAGTGAAAGCGCTCACGTTTTGAATGAAGAATAAGGTTATTAAAAGATAAACTAATTTCACAGATGCTCCCGTATGCATGGGATGATAGGGGAGGTCAAAATTTGCTGGGAAAAAAAATAATCTTAAATTCGTTCGCTGGAATAAGGACTAGGCTGCTTCATCATTGATTTCAGTAAGTTGATAGCACCCCTTGCGGTAGGAGATTTTGACATTCTTAGTTGATTTTACATAGTAGATGAGGTTTTTTAAGCGATTATCATCGGCCGTGCTGTTGGGTTTGTGCCCCCATATTTTTTCATAAAGATGTTCTTTGGGAATAGGGGCCTTCATCATCTTTAATATATTAATAAGGACATCACCAGGACTGTTTCCTGTGATTTTAATATCTTCTTCAGTTTTGACGATTTTTTTATGCTTCTCAAGGCATAGTGAAAACAAATTTTTTTGACCGGCATAGGTGAAATTTTCAAGATAAATTTCGGGATCCATTTCTCTTAAGAGCTTCCAATACTTTTGAGCTTCTTCGGTTTTTGATTCTTCTAAGGCCTGTATTGTCTTAAGTTGTCTGAAAAGGTAAGGGGATTCACCAAAATCTTTTTCATAAACATAAAGGGGTTTGTTGTGCTGAAGGTGATCGAGTGTCATTTTCATGAATTTATAATTCGGAGAAAATCTAAACAATCTATTATCCTTCATCTCTTTTAAATTGTTTTGGCATTCTTCAAATTTTTCTTGCTTGAGATAAAAGATAAATTTACTTATCTGATGGGACATAATGACAGCTTCACTCATCTCATCTTTCAAATTTTCTAATTCTTCGAGGATGTGAAGGGACTCATCGAAGTTTTCAAAGAAGTTATGGTAATTAAATTTACATTGCTTGAAGCAAAGTTCTTGCCTGTGATTAATTCCCATTTTTTGGATCGTTTCAAGCAATTTAAAACTGTCTTCTATCTCTTTACTATCACTTAAATTAAAAGCAACAATAAATTGATTATAGATACAAATAAATTGATGCTCTTTCAAAGGATACTTTTCTAGGATTGCGAAGGCTGATTTAAGGCATTTGATTGATTCTTTAAAGTCTGCAATGTTATTTCTTGCCAGCCCCAGGATTAGCTGCCTTTGACATTCTACAAGTTCATTCTCGCAGGTTAGGCTTGTTAAATCTTGAAAGATTTTATCATGGAGGCAATTTTTTAAATCAATCCAGCTTTGAATGATTTTCTTTTCGTTTAATGAAAGCCTTTTGTCGACTAAGTATTTTTTCACCTGTTTAGGTGCGCTTTGAACAACAGTTAAGGCTTCTAGAAAAGTTTTTACCTTTTGGTGTGACAAAATTATTTCCCTTTTATTTTTTTATAATAAAATTTTTTAAAGTCCTCTTTTGATTTTTTATTTTTTAAGCCCTTGCCTGTGAGATATTCATCAAGCATTTCATCTTGAAGTATGTTTCTTAGATTTTCATTTTCTTTTTTGTCTTGGAATATGCAGTTCGTTTTGTTGGCCCTTTTGCACTTTTCCATAAACACATTTGTTGCTTCTTTTAAAACAATTACCAAATAGAGGTCAACAATATTTTTTGCCTCAATACTCTCACCATGACATGTTTCCCATCTTCCCTTGGCACCTTTTACCCATACCTTCATTTTTTCTTTTAGGATGTTTAGTTTTTTTTCTCTTTTTAGAATAACTTCTTTTGCCTCTTTATCGATTTGATTATCTCTCTCTGGCCCACCGCCACCGCTATTTATGACTTGTGCATTCACATTTGTCATAAGAATAAAGGCGAGAAATTTCAACATGATGTTTTTACACATTAAAGACTTCCTGATGAGTTAAGTTTAAAAATGAGAATATCACTTGTATTGCCATTACTTCCATTTCCATTATTATCATTATTTGTGCTACCGTAAGCATTGGTTGAGCTGCCGAAGCTTGAACCAGCGCAAATCATGCTTCCTGAACTTGGTATGACCAATGATGAACAGGTTTGATTCTCTTGAGCATCTGTTCCACTAAGAGATGTTGTTCCCTGTTGATAAACAGTTAACCCCGCACCAGATGAATCCATTTTGGCGATAAAAGAGTCAGTTCCGCCTCCATTAAGTTCATCAAATTCTCCATTGGTTTCACCACCACAATAAATATTACCGCCTGAGTCTATGGCCAGGGCGCGACAGTATTCCGCGCCTGTTGTGCCAAACTGATTGATCCATTCTGGTTGAACGACGACTGCTGTGAGATTGAAACTTTTCACAAAAGCATCTTCATCACCGTTTAATCCTCCATTTAGCCCACTTGTTGTGTAGCCGCCGCAATAACCCATGGATTGATTATTATCTATTGTGACACCAAGGCATTCCTCATCACCCGTATCACCAAATTGTTTGCCCCATGTTCTCAGGCCGTCAGGATCTATTTTAACGATGATAGCATCACTGTAAGAGTTTAAATTGTTCATGAAAAGGCTACCTAGAGTTCCACCTGCAGCATAGATATTTTCATCGGCATCAAGTGCTATGGAATAGAAAGCATCATCTCTAGTTTTGACTACCGCTGTAGCGCCCTCGCCTAAGAGGTCAGTAGTTCCTCCAATTTGATTGACCCAAACAATGTCACCACTTGAATCAGTTTTCATGACCATGGCATCGCTGCCTCCAGCATTGGTATCACCTAGAGCATAAGTTTCACCTGCACAGTAGATGTCATCATTGTCATTGATGGTGAGTGCATGGCATTTATCATCGCCACTTCCATCATAGGCTCCAAGGCTATTATCTCCAAAATGCTTAAGTGAAAGCAGGAAACCTGCTGGGCTATATTTGGCGAAAAAGATATCATTTCTTCCGGCATTAATTTCTTTTAAGTTTCCACTCGTATATCCAGCGCAATAAACATTTTCATCGGAGTCTAGAGCAATACTTGTACAAAAATCATTTCCGCTTCCATCACCATTAATCATGGAGTCAGAAAGAGTTTCTTCACCCAGTTGTCTTATCCAAAGAGAGTTTCCGTTCTTATCCAATTTCATGATGAAAGCATCGGCACCACCAGCATTGGTTTCACCTAAATTTCCATAAGTGTGACCAGCGCAGTATAAGTTTCCTGTACTATCCTCAATTAAGGCTTTGCAGGCATCATCGAGAGCTGCTTTATTTAAAGTGATTTCCGGATCCGGAATACCCAGATTATCAATTTCTTCTATACTTGGAGAAACGAGTGTTGGAGTCGCTGTGATTTCATAAACGATTTTAAAAATATCCATTGATGGTGTGGCAGATTCAATTACGCCATCCAAGTCTCCTGTTGTGGAGCCCAGGCACATGATGGAACCTGGATTTGGATCTGGTATAAATTCTATAGCGGGACATGATTCATTTCCTGATGTGGTTGTAAACTGTTTACTAAAATCATTTATAAGATTTCCGCCAATGGCGAAACTGGCAATGAAGGCATCGGAGCTCCCATCACTTGCATCAAACATGTAACCTTGAGTTTCACCACCACAAAAAATTCGTCCTCCATCACTGGTGACACTGAGGCAACTATCATTGCCTTGATACCGTTCTGGAACAGGTGTATTTGGAGGTTGGTTTAAATTGTCTGCGGTTGCTAATCCAAGCTGTGCCTTCCACATTTCTTTACCATAATAAGTGACATTGACTGGGTCATTATTAAAAGAAACGAGGATCGCGTCGGTAGTTCCGGGAATTGGGCCTGCATTTATTTCAGCAAAATCACTATTGGTTTTACCGCCACAAATTAATTGCTGTGTATTTGATTCATAATGAAGTCCAAGACAATAGTCATCACCATCGTCTGAGTAAATCTGGTGAAGCCAGGTGATAGATTCACCAAGTGGATCAGGATTCAGAGAAAAACTAAAAATATCAAACTCAGTCGTGCTTTTTACAGTGGTGCCAAGATTGCCTTTTGTTGAGCCCCCACAAAAGATTTCAGTACCTGAGGCTTTTAAATCACGGCAGCTTTCATCTTTTGAATAATCAGCTTGAGGATTGAAGTTTGGATTGGCCAGAGTTCCACCAACTTGCTTGACCCAAACATAACTTCCACTTTGAGAGATTTTTAAGATAAAGGCATCTTCGTCGCCGCCAACTGTACTTTTAGTTCCTCCACCGCAAAAGACATGCATGGATTCGGCTGGGTTTGGATCTAGATCAATTTCAACCACACCGTTACAACTATCATCGCCTGAGCTATTGGTCTTACTGAACCCATTCCCAGTGGTTTGTCCTAATTGTACTATCCAGCTGAGTGATCCATCGTTAGCAATTTTGGCGACAAAGGCATCTTTGCCTCCACCATTAGGCTCACTCATGGATCCAGTGGTGTGGCCAGCACAGTAAACGGATCCATCATTTGATACTGCAACAGACGTGCATTCTTCATCCCCGCTATTATGGCCATTGGCGTGTTTTGTAATGGCCCCTAATTGGCGGATCCACAGACGGGCACCGGTATTGATATCATATTTGATAATGATTCCATCTTTACCACCGCCGTTCATTTCACCCATTGAGCCAGTGGTATAACCAGCGCAATAGACGGCATCTACAGTTTTGACAGATCTTAAGCAAGTCTCATCACCTAAAGCAGAAAGAGTGATGTTAGAAGAGCCGCCAGAGTTATTAATTCCAATCTGAGTTAACCAAGACGAAAGTGTGGGGGCCGAAATTTCATTAGAATAAGTACTTTGATATGTGCCCTGAACTGCTTTGATTACAATATAAGTTGTGCCAGTGATGGCAAGAGAATTATAACTATTGGTTACGCTTGTGGCGATTTCTGTATAGGGTCCACCTTGAGTCGTTGAGGTATAAATTTTATAAGATTCTGCATCCGTCACTGCATCCCAAGTCAGATCCACTGTCCCCGCACCATCTACCCCAGCGAGGTTTGTTGGAGGTGGTACAGTCGCATTATAATTAAATGTATAAGCGGGAACAGAGGCACTTGCGTTAGCAAGTGTCGCCGTGACTGTAAATGGGCCTGCCGTTGTGGAGAGCAAGATTCCATTTGATGCAAGACCTGTGGCAGAAGTGTCATTCGTGGTACTCGTGAGTGTTCCAGAGTTGGTTGTTGTCCAATTGATCACTGCATCTTCAACAGGGTTTAAATATTGATCTTGCACTAGCACTTCCATCGCCGATGATAGATTGGTTCCATAATTCACTGACTGGATATATCCGGCGGATAAAGAAATTGTATCCGGAGCATCCGCCACACCAGTCGCTTCAAAGGTTTCTGTGATGAGGAATCCACTTACAGTTGCCGAGATTTCATTCAGACCAGCGGTCGTGCCAAGGACGAGGGTTGTTGTGGCCTCTCCATCTTCATCAGTTAGTGAAGTTACTTGAGTTAAAAGTGGTGGAAAATTTCCATTACCCATTAATATTTTCCAATCAATATCCATATCTGGAATAGGATTGTTAAATTCGTCTACTAATTTCACCCTAAGCATTGGGACCAGGGTGGCCCCCACTGTTCCCTCTAGAGGATCAGAGTTTAAACTAATGAGGTCATATGGATCACCTGGAGTCGAATCAGCCACAAAAGTATCCTTAACACTTCCACTCAAGATGCTCGCTTCAATTACATAGTTTTCAACAGTGCTGGAAAGAGTCAGAGTTGAAGTCGCTTCACCACTAGAGTTGGTGGTACTGCTGGCCGCTGAAAGAAATCCCGAGCCAGATATTTGAGTCCAAGCGACACTGGCGTAGGGAACAAGGTTGTCATTGAAATCTCTTACAATAACCACAAAGGGATCTAGGACCTCTGTTACTTGCTTCTTTTGGCCATTACCTGAACTGATTGCAATTTTATTTGGAGCTCCCGGAGAAACAGTAAAATTATTGGAGCACTTACTAAGTGATCCGGTGGTGGCCAGAAGTGAGCGGATCGTGGTTTTTTTTGGCACAACATTAGTAAAGGTGGCCGTTCCATTAGAGAGAATCACTGAGGTAAATCCACCTAGACCAGTTGGCACTACAGAGCCACTACAATTAAGTCCATCGTAAGGGGTCAAGACGATGACAGAAGTTGAATTGGTCGTATTGGCTTGGCCCGATTGATTCAAGGCTTGAATCACGGGTTGTGTGGTGAACTCATCATCTGTGGTAGCTGCTACCGGCTGAGTGGTAAAGGCAATGTCATAAGCAGGAGCTGGATCGATAAATTCAACCGTACCACCTGTCAAAGAAACTGGAGTTTCAAGTTGAAGAGTTTTAACTTCCGCTGCTCTTGATGAAAAGGAACAGGATGAGACCCCACCATCATCAGTTGGGGAGCAACTCGTGTAGATATTTTTTGAATCTGTATCAGTCGCCGTGAAAGTCGGGATTTCACCGGCAATTCCAATCCCGCTTGAGGTTTTTAATGTAATAGTGACCGTTGATAATGAGTAACCATCGGCCGCAATTAAGGTTGTACCTGTAATGGTGCTCTCTATTGCCGATACAGTCGACTGCACGAGATAAACACCGATATCTCTTTGAAGGATATTGCCATTGAGATCGGCAATTACTTTTAAGATCTGGACACCGATTTGATTCCCAAAATTCCAGTAAATCTCTACTTCTCCTTGAGCATTTGTATACATACTTGAAGATGTTGCATATCCAGAAGTCGTAAGTAGAGAGATCTTAGCATTTGGGAGAGGAGCACCCTGAAAATCTAAAACCCTGATAGTGATCGGTGGATGGGTAGAACTCGTTTCAGGAGTCATTTGAATTTGGTCGAGTACAAGAAGTTGGCGAGGGATAGAGGCCTGTTCTTCAATCATGCCGTCAGAAACCATAGGATTACAGCTCTGAAATAAAATCAGATTTAAAATCATTAACAGACCTGAGAGAAAGTTTTTAAAAGCTTTCATCAATTACTGGAACCTCTCTTCTTTTTATCGGCTAAATACTCGATATTCTGAATTTTTAGGAGTGGGGTTGAAAGCTTGAGTAGGGTGTTAAAGTATCGGACTTAAGTCTCTGATTATTTGAGGATAAAAAGGGCGTCTTGGGAGTGTAAATTCGGTCTAAAGATGATTGAGTTCATCAACTACTTTTAAGGCCTCACCATTTTTAAAGAAATCGATAGTGAGAAAATTAATTTTTCTTTGGTTTTTGATCTGACAGTTGTGAATTCTTTTCTTTAAAAAATTATAGCGATTTATTTTTTTTGCATCTCTTTTCTTCCCAGAAATAAAAGTCGTGAAATGGTTTAAAATGAAAAGTGAGTGAGAGGGATTTCCCCGGTTTAAATCACAATCCAGATCATTAATTTTCCGGTAAGAGTATTTTGTTTCAAAAGCAAAATGGCCAAAGAGATCCAGATTCCAGGCCGGATCATTTTCCTCTCTGCGATCATTTAAAATCACCAATCGACCCTTTTTGTTACAAGTCGGCGAGTGTTTATCATCAGAAGGAGGGGCCTCAATCATTTCCTTAAATAAAGGCCAGGATGCATGAGGACTTTGACAGTGTAAATAAGAAGTGAGACCGGCCTTCTCTAAACTTTGCTTAAGATCCCTTGTTGAAACATAAGACTCAAGAATGAACGTCAGGATCTCTTGAGGATTTTCTTCCAGAAAAGTTCGAAAATTTTTAAAAACATTCTGGGCGAGCTCCATTCCAAGGAGGCCGCAGGCCTTACCACCATGGCAGAGAATCACCTGGTTTTTATATTTTTTTAAAGGTCCCTGATAGGGGTGGAGATCGAGCATAAAGGCCCTGACTCCATATTGAAGCTGATCCTCAATGGGTAGATTTTGATTGGGGAAAAGATAGGCTTTTGGTCCAGTTTTTTTGATTTTTCCTCTCCAGGCATAGTTAAAAGAATTATGAGTGGTGAGAAAAGTGAGCTCATCGTATCTTTTCAGGCAAAAAGCCGTCGACTTCACGCAAGGATTGGCCATGGCCTGGTTAAAGAAAAACAAAAGAATGATTGTCCAACATTTAGGCATGGACCCACACTAGCAGAATTTGGAAGTATTTCATGGCGGAAAAAAAGTCCGAGTGATCCCTTCAGTAGTCATCTTTAGGGTCTTTTCTTATAATGATCATATGAAAAATGAAATAATGGATGTGAACACAACTAAGTCTAATCGCCCAGGATTGGCCGGGCTGGTTGAAGGAATTTTAAGAAAATTTAAAACTATCGGATTCCTATTCGCCCTAGCGCCGATTGCCCTTCTCTACATCATTGCCATGGGACTCTCTTTTACTCCTGGGGTGATGCTTTTTAAGTATGTGACAGAGCTCACTCAATCCTCTTCCTTCGTTATTCATTCTGTTGCGGTTGGGCTGAGTCTTGCTGCAGGATTTTTCGCTTATGGTTTAACTCTGATTTTTGTGGTGCCGGCCATCAATAAATTGCTTCCTTTGAAAGTAAGACCTCATAGAACGTCTTGGTTTTCAATTTCTGTGCTCCCTTGGTACTACCACAATGCTCTGACTTATCTTGTTCGTTATACTTTTTTGGAATTCATTACTCCTACACCACTGAATAAACTTTTTTTCCAAATGATGGGAATGAAAGTTGGTAAAGGGACAATGATTAATACGACTAATATTTCGGATCCTTGTCTCATAGAGTTAGGTGATTATGTCACAGTTGGTGGGTCGGCGACTCTTATTGCTCACTATGGGATGAAAGGGATGCTTATTATCGATAAGCTCATTATTGAAGATCATGTGACAATTGGTTTAAGGGCCTCGCTCTTTGGTGATGTACGAGTAGGTAAAGGGGCAACAGTCAAGCCTAATGAAGTTCTTCTGCCTAAAACCCGAATTCCTGAATACAAGAAAGATCCAGAGGCAGCCTAGTTTTCTTTGGGTGTTCTTGTGATAAGAAATATTCCATCTCTTATAGGAAGTAGGGTCTTTGTAAATCCATCGAGCTCAAAAGCCTTCTGATTGTGCTCTCTGATTGAGTCTGTTTGTTTATCAAGTCCGGCCTGCAGAACTTTTCCACTCCATAAAGTATTGTCAGAAATAATAAGTCCATTTTCAGAAAGATGTTTTGAGGCCCATTCTAAGTAATAAGAATAATTGTTTTTATCAGCATCGATGAAAACCAGGTCAAACTCTTCTTTAATCTCAGACAGAGCTTCTGGGCCAGGTTTGAGAATCGACTTAATTTTTTTTCCATGAGGGGATTGGGCCCAATATTTTTTGGCAATTTCTGTCGTGTGGGGATTAATGTCGATAGTGATAATTTCTCCATCTCGAGGCAAGGCTTCGGCCATGATAAGTGATGAGAAACCTGTATAAGTCCCAAGTTCAAGAATCTTTTTGACTCTCCTAAGATGGATAAGAAATTTAAAAAAAGAAGCTTCCATTTCTCCAATAAGCATTCGGCTTCCATGGACTTCTGCTCTTGTAAAGTTCATGAGGGATCTAGCGA
>Ga0315907_10008893_pt1 | contig 10247 bp, 26 predicted proteins | sample LakEriMetagenome_3_FD_203525 | JGI IMG/M metagenome (GOLD analysis project Ga0315907, IMG submission 203525) | Freshwater fungal communities from buoy surface, Lake Erie, Ohio, United States - Buoy 12 MA123 | ecosystem: Environmental > Aquatic > Freshwater > Lake > Lake biofilm | place: USA...
GCCAGCGCCACCCAGATAAGTTGTCCGTCAGCCGGGGTTGGTTTGTCTTCGTCTTCGTTCATGTGTTCTTCTCCTTGAGCTTGGCTTCCAGTACCCTAACAATTTGAGTTGCAATGTGCGCTTCAGCCCAGTCCGGCGCAAACCCCGCAAGGCTGACAACTCTTGCAATCTCCTCATCCGTCAGCCCAACCCATGTTGACTCCTTGCCAGCCTTGTAGCCGTCTTTGAACCCTGCATCCCACGCCTTGTCCCAGCATTGACACCAAAGCTCGTAGTAACCACGGTCAAGCGGAAACTTGAACTCCTGCGGAAACATGTCCTTGGTTGTCTTTCTGGAGATGAAAGCGGCCCACGCTTTGTCCCTTGCTGCGTTGTGAATTGGTATGTTGCTCATGTGTTCTTCTCCTTGAGTTTGGCTGACTTTGGTTCATGCGTACAGGCGTCTTCATACTCCAGTACATCTTGCATCTTGTAGCGGATCAATCCGCCAATCTTGAGATAACGACACCCCTGTTTCAACGATCTGTCGCGCTCCAGTGTTGCCTCGCTTATCTTCCATCGGAAGGCCAACTCCTCTTGTGTCATCAGTTGCTCGCTCATTGCGGATTCTCCTCATCGTCAAATGCCATGTCTGGGTGCGGTATGTCGTCATGCACCACCACACCATCAACGGCCTCGATGTACCGCCCACAGATAACGCAGTAATAGCCGTCATCCATTGTTCTTCTCCCTGAGTTTGGCTTCGATGGCTTTGGCAACCCAGTTCACCAGCTTCTTGCCTTTGAGTGTCTTGCTGAACATCTCGTCCAATTCTTCTGAAGTCAGCCCGACCCATGTGCGCTGTGCTGGTGGACGGTCGAATAGCTCTTTAATGGTCCAGTCTTTGTGTGCGTTGCGTGGGCGCACATAGTTGTAAACAGCGGGAGCCGTCTGCACCAAGTCACCTTTCTCAATGACAACCGAATAGGTGCCATCACCGTTGTCTCGCCCGTACTCATAGGCATAAGGCTTCGCCACAGGCTCCTGCTGCACGGGTGCTGGCTGCTCTGCCAGTGCTTCTCGCAGGGCGGTGATGGCTTCATGTGTTTTCTGCTGAACGCCAAAACTGTCTACGGTTACAGCCGACAACTCCAACGCCTCCAGCGCCAGCTTCATTGCTTCTTTGCTCATGTCAGTTTCTCCAATATAGGTGTCATCTTTTTGAGCCTGTACTCCTCACGAACGAGGGCAATGGCTTTGTCCATATCTTTCAGGGTCACGACGTCCATCTGCGCATCGTGCAACTCCATCACGGTGTTGAGTGCGTTCATCTCATGGGCCTTGAGAACAAAGCTACCCGAGACTGCACCGCGCTTACCTACATCACGCAGGGCTTGCAAGCCGTCACGAACAACGTCGCTGTAGTCTTTGCCGAAGCCCAGCCGTGCGAACGCCTCAGTCATGTTGACCATGGCAATCAGCATATCAATGTCAGCATACTTGGCCATGCCCTTGGTCAGTGTCTCCATTGCGCCATGGTTCTTGATCTTGAGGTCAAGCATGAACGCAGTGTGGCTGTTAACTGGTGAGATGCTCTCCAGCACAAACCCCAGTGGGTTTACCAGTACGTGTTTGGGTCTGTACTTGCTACGCTTGCGCATGAGTTACTTCCTGTTGGCGTATCGTGTCCAGCATCTGTGGCACAGCCACTTGCCACGCATCTCTATGCCGCCTAACGGCTCTGAGTCGTTGCCACACTGGTCGCATTTCTTAAGCCTGTGGGCTCGCGTAAGTGCCTGCTCCGTCGTCTCGCGGAATGAGTTTGTCGAAGGCAGTCGCGGTGGTCTGGAATTCATCGAGGATTTGTGGGTTGGTTGTTGCAATCCAATTGAGGAGTTGCATGAGGTGCTTGTTGATCGTCTGCAGTTCAGCGTTTTGTATAGTCTGACTGTGAACTCGCATCTGAATCTCGTTGAAGTTGCGGTTTATATCGTCAAACGATTTTTGTAGTAGTTGCCAATTCATGGCTACTGGTGTGATTGGGTTCTCGATTGATCGCAAGTACATATCAGCCCCCAAAGATTTTCTTGAGCTCATCGTACAGCGCACGGGCCTTGACGATGGACATGGTGTTGAGTAAGTCTTGCACGCTTGAGTCTTGTTGTTGCTGTGGTGCTGGCTTGGCAGCTTTCGGGGTCGCAACTTTAGCAGCTTTCTTGTTACTCTTTATGTACCCGCGCACATATATCTGACCAACGGCGAAGTACGTTAGGCCCGATGCGGATTCCACAGTACGTACGAGCCCACGCTTAACAAACTGATTGATTAGCGATGACGATGAATTCTTAGATACACCAGCAGTATCAGACAAGGCTACCAGTCTGTTGCGGTTGCATCCGGGGTTATCTCTGATGACGTTGAAGACAGTCTCGGATACACCTATGGTCTGTGGTTCTTGCATGGTTACTTCCTGTGTGGTTGTGCCCTCGTCATCAAATCGCAGGGCTTCGAGTTTCTTCAGTTCAGATTTCAAGTCAGGCATATTCGTTCTCCAATTCGTCAATGATTTCGGTGAGCATGTCGTTAGCATCTAATGAGGCCAACACAGATTCGTCAGATGTAAGGTCGTCGTACTCGATCTCGAGTCGGCTGTATAGGTCACGCATGTGGCTCTTGAACTCTTCCTCGAATTCGTCGTACAGCTTATTAGAGTCGTACTCTTGCAGGATGGCCACGAACGCTGCGTTCTGAATGTCCGTGTTGTATGGACTGAACATGTTTATGAACTCGTCCATCTCTGGTTCGCTGAAGTCATCGGGGCTCGTCATGTCGTAGCTAAACGACGTGCAGTTTTCGTGGTAGTAGTGGCCCTTGTGACTTACCTTGAAGAACCAAGAGTTCTCAGCCAACGCTATGAGTGCTGGGCACGAGTACCCCACAGATTTAAGGAAGTCCCCCCATGAAAACACACGACCCTCGAAGCATGCACCATCACCTTGCGATGAGAAGCCGCTGAAGTACATGCGCTCTACCTCAATGCCGATGGCGCTCATGTCATGCTTGAAGTCGTCGTACACACCATCCCACCATTCGATGTGCTCTACGTTCCAGTGACGATGCTTGTCCAGTATCTCGTCACGCTGTCGCTTGGTCAGCGCATTGAATCTATCGAGAGGTGTCATAGAGGTGCGTCCTCATGGTTGTCGGGATTGAACTTGGGCACCTTCGTGCCGCTGTCTTTTGGATTGGGAAACGCAGGGAAAGGCCACGTCATTTGACTCTCCAATACTTACGTGTTTCTTGCACGATCTCTGGTTCCTTGGGTGGGATGGGCTCGTACTTGTTGCCGAATGGTGGTGTCCACCCGAAGCGTCTCCATGTAGCCTGCACGTCAGCACCGGACGTCCACTTGTACTGAGGGTGACCGACAGGGATGGTTGGTAATGTCTTCTTCATGATGCCTCCGCGAGTTTGGCTGCAATTGCTGCGGCTGTAAGACCGTCAGTGTCGTATGACTCAACGATCAGCTTGCGCTGAGATACGCGCTCGACCTTGCGATTGAGACGCTCCATGTCTTCGCGGTCGATGTACATGGTCACGTTGGGGAACAGCTTGACTGCCTCGTTGAGTGACTTGCACTTCTTGAGGAACTCAGAGATGTCGCTGCTGACCTTCTTCCACTTCTGATTGATGGCGAACTCCAAGACTGCATCATCCCAGCGCTCTAGCAGTTCTCTGCGGCCAAGCATGTCTTCGGGTATGGCACGCAACTGCTCGATCGAGAACTCTGAACTTGACTTGTTCCAGTAGTCCTTGGACGGTCGCTGGAACGCCATGGTCATGCCGCTAAACCGAATGCTGGTCTTGATGTTGCTGCCATCTTCCAGTGTGCCGCGCACAGCCACGTCGGCTTCGGTCACCTCCTGCATCCAGTCCTTCGGGATGAGGTCTTTGAGGTGTACATCTGCAGCACCCCAGCACCCGATGTTGTACAGCTGGCTAGCGTTGACGCTGTAGTTCTTGTCTATGTTGGGTAGGTCGCTGGCTCGCTCAGCTCTGCGCATCTTGTCGATGACTTGCTGAACGCGAGTGATAAGTTCTTTGGTGATGTATACGGTAGCCATGGTTTTTCCTTGTGTTGAAGTTGTTACCAATGCTTCTGCGAGCATTTGGTAGAAGCCCCCGCCGAAGCGGGGTGTGTGCGTCAGTCTTCTAGGAACTGACTGATTGCTTCTCTGAGCGCGTCACGTTGTTCCTGTGATGCGTCAGCCGCCAGTGCGTCGTAGCACTGCTGAAAAATGTTGTTGTAAGTCTCGATCAGGTTCTCGAGTTGGTCTTTAGCGTCCATTTCATTGCTCCAAGGTAAAGTGGATATTGTCGCCGTAAGGGGCTTTGATGTCACTAGAGATACACCAGACGACTGGGTACTCTGGCTCGTTGGCTGTGTTGAAGTCTGTGTAGCCGTCGGTGAGGCAGACGAACACCTCGGGCTTGATACCCTCCTTGGCGATGTAGTTGAAGCCCTCCTCCATGTCAGTGCCGCCGCCACAGTAGAACGTCAGCGCCACCTCCTCGCCCTGCTCGAACACCTCGTGCTTGGCTACGCTAGTGTCGACATACAAGACATGGACACGGGTGGGATTGCACAGCGACACGATGCGCTGTAAGTGGCCGTTGTAGTGGTCGAGCTCGGACTTGGAGATAGAACCAGAGACGTCAACTTGGATTACAACCTCGCCCATCTCAGGGGACTTGCCGGTCGATGGAAGGTAGCAGTCAGTGAAGCGACGGTTAGGACGCGACCATGTGTAGTCACCACGGGTGAAGGTGGTCATGTAGCGCTCGAGAATGTCGTGCCATGGAGTACGCACGTCGATGAGGTCAGCAACGATTTTGGCCAGCGCACCGGGCATCTTGCCCTGAGCCTTGGCTGCTTGGGCAGCTTGGGCAATCTCTACGCGAGTCTCAGCGTCGATGCGGTCAGCCTCCTCCGAAGTGAGTGGTGAGCCACGCTCAATCAAGTCGTCACCTGTACCACCGGGGCCGTGACCGTCAGGTTGGTCGGGCAGCTTGTTGTAGATGACGTCGACTGTCTCGTCTTTGGAGCCGGGCATATTGACACAGCCCTCGATGGCAGAGCCGATGCCAGCATCCTTGAGCATGTCGTTAATCCATGCGTCACCAGCGATGTTCCACTTCTTGGCTTGGCGAGTGCCACGGCGCAGTGCATGCTGACCGATGACATGGCCAACCTCATGGCACAGCAGGAACACAAGCTCGTCAACAGACAGCTTCTCAACGAATGCCTTGTTGTAGTAAATCTGACCGCGCTGGTCGACAGCGGCAGTGGGGATGGTGCTGTCCTCGATGAGCTTGCGCTTCATGAGGATGGATGCAAAGAAGGGATGCTGTGTCACGATGGACACCTTGGCCCGGTCGAGTGTGGTAACTGCCATGATTACTCCTTAGAAAGTGATGATGTGTATTGGCTCAGTGCCTCTGAGCAGGTCTGCAACTCGTTTGGATTTGTCTTTCGTCTCCTGCGTAGTGTGCTCCGCCAAGATTTCTATAACCTTACTGGTTGTATCTTGGTGCATGAGCGAAGTCCAGAAGCTACCTTCTAGGCGCTTTAGGGACTCCATGGTGTTGTCGTATTGGCCTCGGTAGTAGCCTTCGCGGTAGCTTGGGTTCTCCAGTATCCATGCAGTCCAGTCAGCACGTACAAGCTCGGCTATGAGGGGGGCCGCAGTCTCGGTGATACCTACGATACGTAGCCCACGGTAGTTGTTGCTGATGCTGCACTGTAGGCCGTACTTCTCAGCTATTGCCTCGGCCAACTTGCGTGACTGTGATGACCAGCCACCAACGATAGCCCGCGCCTCAAGCATGCGAATGATGCTGTTACGCATCCTTACACCAAGCGTCTGTGGGTACAGCGTCACAGTTGTCTTTGTACCGGGCATACCAGTGATACGCCCACGTTCGTTACATCCTATTGGCTTTTTCATTTGCTCTCCTCAAAGTAATATCCATCGTCCTTCTGCACAATCTTTCCTTTGTTTTTGTAGACGCCAACCAACCAGTCGGCGTACCTGTTGGCTCTACGTTCTTCATGCGCAGCCGCACTGAGCAGCACGGAGTTACGCCACATGAGCACAGCACAGGCCAGCATCAGCAGATACTCAAGGTCAGTGAAGTTCATGCGAACGCTCCCATGCGAGCCGCCACTTCTTCCAGCTTGCGCTTGGCTTCGCTGCGCTTGTTGGGTGAGCCCTTAATCATCTCGACGTCTGCCAAGTAACCCTGTGCTGCATCCTCCAGTGCAGTGATCTCGTCAAGCAGTGCTTGCGTTGGGTTGATAGCCAGCTTGCGAGCGAGTTGGCATCCGTCGATGACGTTGTCGATGAGGCTGTTGTGAAAGCGCTCACCCTTGGCACCTTGGTATTCAGCGAGCTTGGTCACAAGAGACGCAATGGGCTTGAGCATGCGCTGTATGGTGTCGGCGTTGACTGCGGCTGCTGCCTCGTCTTCTGCACGTTTGAACGCGGCCAAGTCATCGTCACTGAGGTCGAACAGGAAGTGCGACGCATCTGCCATGGGCTGGAACCGAAGCTCGGCTGACATGGAAGTCCTGAACTGCTCGGCAGTGGGGTACTCGGAAGCGTTAGCCCGTCCTGCTGCATGGCCAGAGTTGCGGTACATGACGTCATCAGTCACTAGCTGGTCATACATGGGCATGTAAGTGTCGAGCAGGTTGTCCACCTGAGCGATGCGGTGCTTCATCTCCTGTGTGTACTCCATGTACAAGTCATTGGGCAGAAGACGAGGGCCAGCATCTACATAAGGATGCGTGTGCTTGCGGTGGTATTGGTAGACCTCGCCGAACTTGGCCATGATTTGATTGATAGCTGAGTCCTTGTTCTTGAACAGCTTGGTCAGCACAGTCAGGCTTGTATCGTTCTCCTGCTGTTGTAAGGTTGCTGTAAGGCATTGGTCGCGCTTGGTGAGTGCTGCGCGTCGAAGTGTCAGCTTGACGAGGACTGCTTTGTCTGAGAGTTTGGTGTGTGTCATTTAGTTCTCCAGTGTGATGATTGTTTCCACCCAAGCCTTGGCTTCATGGACATGGGCAAACTCGGGTATGTCTTCTGGGTTGTCAATCCAGTAGCGGCGGTCTGTGACCTTCCAGCGCATGGGGCCCCCGCCCCGACCGCGCCCTAGGTACTTGACTTCAAACAGCCTACGTAATACGCCAGCCTCATCTACGCCTTTGTAGTCTCCGCTCAGCGTCCACGTCTCGCCATCGTCGCGGGTGTGCCATTTGAGGTCTGTGACCTTCACATCAGCACCTCAGCGTTCTTGGATGCCCACTCGACGAATGCACGGCTGTGCTTGATGGTAGGCTGCAGCTTGATCGCGTCCTTGGTCGCCATGACGTTGAACTCAGGGGACATACGTGACAGGTACTTGGATACACGGTCGAAGTTGTCCTTGGTACTCTTGCGAGCCAGCGCACCGGTCAGGGCGTACAGAGTCGCAGGGTCTTGGGGTACGTCAGCGTTGGCAGGGTCCAACAGGATAGAGTCGACGTCGGGCAGCGACATGTAGATACGCTTGAAGCCAGTGAACTCAGCAGCAGCGCCCTCGCCTACCTCACCAGCCACGTTGTCGAAGAACAGGCCAGAGTCAAGGCTGTCAGGGATGAGGTTGACACGCTCCCATGCACGAGGCGTAGGGTTGGCGAAGCGATTGGCATCGAAGTCAGACAGCAAGCCGGGACGGAAGCGCAGGAACTGGATGAGCACTGGGTCAATGTCATTGTCGAGCGCCCATTCTGTCCAGTCGTCGATGTTCTCAGCGAAGTCGAAGCGCCGTGTGCGGTTGGCCAGCTTGGATGTGATGCGATTGGCACCAGACTTGTCTTCGGTACGGTTGCCAGTGGCGATGATGAACAACTCGTCAGACAGCTTGAGGTTGCCAGCACGACGGTCGTAGATAACACCGCACAGTGCGTTCTGCATGGGGACAGGCGCATCCGACAGCTCCTCCAGAATGAGTGCTGATCGACCGACACCTTGGCGCAACTGATAGAACTCTTGGGGTGGAACCCAGCGTGTGTACATACCAGTGTTGTCAGGCACACCGAGCACGTCGACAGGGTCACGCAGTGACGCAGTGAACTCGACGACATTCTCGATGCCAAGGGACTGAACAATGTCCCGAGCACAGGCTGACTTGCCACCGCCGGGAGCGCCGAGGATGAATGGAACAACGGCGTTGCCACCGTCTACGCTGAACTGAGAGAGCACGGATGTGCGGATGTTGCTGTATCGCATGATTTTTCCTATGTGTTGAGGATGTGTGCGTCTGGATGCCTGCCCCCATGCGTGACGCATGAACGATGGGGTAGCCGTTTGAATGTATCTATGTAAGCTGTCTTGGTGCTTACACGCCTAGTCTGTTTACTGCAAGGCCAATGAGGGATTGCTCCTCTACGTATGCCTTGGCTGCTTCCATGGTTGGAAATGATTTCGGGTGTGCGGGTGACACCGTGCCGTAGATGTGGCCCTCGTATCCGTCCATGCGTACTCGCACGAACCCAACGGAGTCGACCAATAGTGGTACGAAGTTACCATCCCACTCTTTTGTCTTGATGCGTACCTTGGGGCGTACGGTGCATCGACAGTACACCTCGCCGTTCTCCCATATGAAGTTCATTCGCCCTCCAATCTACGCAGTGCGTATTCTGTTATGGCCTCGGGTGTGTTGCGTATGAAGATAATGTCGTTGGTTGCTGCGTCACAGTTAACATCTGCCTCTTCTGTATGTGGGCATTTGTCATCATCTGTGTGGGCGAACACACAGCCTGTGCATCGACGAGCAACTACGGCAGTTACCATCAGGTAGTCTTCATCCCTCCATGTGAATGGTGTCATCCGGGCCTCCATACCAGTAAGTCCATGAGCAGGACACCGATGAGGAATACCAGTACGGCGATTCGTGCGGCTCGATGGGTAATCATAGTTCCCTCCACCCCGATTCGATTCGGGCAATTAGTTGCTGAAAGTTGATACGGTGCAGTGTCCCGAACCCGTCGTCCTGCCATACGGATGGGATGCTGCCTCTGTCAGTGTGTCTGGTCATTTGTTCTCCAAAGTTCTTACGGATTACATGTCGTGCATCCAAGCGACTGGCAAACCACTTGTGCAGCTTGCGACTATCGTCTTGCAGTAGCCCCGGTGGTGCGCCAGTCTTGCCACCGTTCATGAGTGAGCCTCCTGTTGTCTGCCCTCGAAGTCACTGAACTCCTGCATGGTGTGTGGAAAGCGCCCATGCAGGTCTCTGAAAAGGCACGCGTTGCAGTCACTGCACCACGGCGAGTAGGACTTGCAGGGTTTGATTTGCCTTGTGCTGTACATGGCTGTGCGCTCCATGAAGTAGTCCCATGACGGGTTGTCCATCTTCTTTAGGATGAGTTTCTTGCGTTTACGTTGGTTCATAGTTCAGGCACGTATATCGTGTTCTTAGTCTCAATGATTCCACCTTGAGGGTTGAAACTCACGATGGCACCTGTGCGTATCACTCCACTGCCAAGGGTCGGGTGATTGACCGCCTCTAGCTTTGCACACCAAAAGGGTTTGTCCATACTGTCGTACAGCAAGCACATCATTGGCTCAGAGTAGGTTTTGTAGAATACGATTGGTTTCATGGCAGTGTCCTTTGCTCAATTAGGATTAAATACCCAAGACCCTTGATGATTTCAATGTGTCGGCTACTCAGGGTTTTCTGGCCAGTGAGTGCTGCGAACGTGTGTGCCTTGTCGCACACTGGGTATATGGTCTGCTTGCCATACACGTCACGGATTTCCACCGTGATGGTCTTGGTAAGGTGGTCGGGTGTGATTGTGTCCATGATTACCTCCGGTTGAATGTTTCGATGAGTACCCATGCCCAACTGACAATGCCAGCTACGATGTAGAACCCAATGATTAGGTCGATGACGTCCATGGTGATTGAGCCTTTTAGTGACTTGCTCAGGTCGTGATGGTGCTTAGGCTGATTGATGGGTTAAGGGGATGCCACCCCCAAGCTGATGCACACACTCTGTGTGTATGCGTAGCCCCGATATTGAATGTGTGTATACACACGTTATCGTGCAAAGCGTTCGGCCAAGTATTCGCGGTATGCGTACTCGGGGTCGTCCATGTCCAATGGATTGGTGTCCATGGTTGCCTCGAAAACGAACGGTTCATCTGTCGGCTCATCCATGTG
>Ga0315907_10008894_pt1 | contig 10247 bp, 3 predicted proteins | sample LakEriMetagenome_3_FD_203525 | JGI IMG/M metagenome (GOLD analysis project Ga0315907, IMG submission 203525) | Freshwater fungal communities from buoy surface, Lake Erie, Ohio, United States - Buoy 12 MA123 | ecosystem: Environmental > Aquatic > Freshwater > Lake > Lake biofilm | place: USA...
CAATGATAATCCCCATGAAAAGTGCACTCATTTTGTTTTCCGTTATTTTAATGTTGGGTTTTGCACCGCCCTCTCATAAAGGAAAATGCGGACTTGTTCCATCCAAAGCATACACGCAAAATATTTACGGTAAAAATATTGGATACTACGTAAATTTTAGAAACGACTCTGAAAAAGTAGTGGATGGCATAAAATGGAAAGCTAATTTTTACGATAATTTCGAGGAATTAAAAGGTACTAGAGAAGGCAGTTGGCAATCTGGGAATTTCATCTCACCAATTGAAATGGGAGAAACGGCTCAAGATTTAGAAAATGTATGGGTAACAGGAGCTACCAAAATATTTATCACAGTAACGAAGGTTCATTTTACTGATGGTACTTCTTGCGGCAAATAGTTATTTCTGATGAATTAATAATTTCCGATGAAATTTGAATTTAATTTTTCTTTCTAATCTGATAAACTGTTCAAGTTAAACTCGAGTTGATCACTGAAATCAATAAATGCAGAACTAATAATATTATCGATTAATCCTTCCAAAAACTATCGGGATAGAAGCTTTTTTTAATTGTAAATGATTTGGAAGTTTCTTTTCAATTATGTGTTTCTAATGATCAATTTTGCTTTATTTTGAGAAGTATTGAATTCTTGTCATATAACATTTTGTTTAATAAAGGCAATATTTCAATATGAATTAATGAATGATTTGAATAAAATTGAATCTCACAACAAACTCGATATTTCTTATAGGTTTTATTAATGCATTGATTTTTAGAAAATATTGTTGAATTAATTATCGTGTCTGAATAGTTTTTCCAAAGAAATTAGAAGCTAATGTATATTTTATGGAAAGTTCAAAGCCGCCTCTTCCACTTGTGGCTGGTCTCAAATTGGAAAGATTAGCATCGTAACTTAATCCAATAGTTAATGAAGATAGTTCGAACATACTGCTAATTACCAATGCATCTTTAGCTCTTAAATAAACTCCCAAGTAAGCACCCGCGCCTTTTAGGTTTCCTGTGTATTTTGATGCTTGTGCGACATCATAACGAACCATCGTACCTATTAATAATTGTTGACTAGGTCCCTGCTTGTAATAAAGGAATCCAGGATTTATAGCGAAGAAGGAGCCCGGAATACTCATGAGAAAATTTCCATGCGCTACGTATTTGGTAAGTAATTTATCGCCTGTATTATCAAAAGAATAAGCAGGTTGGTTAAAGTGAAAAACCGAAATACCCATACTTCCGCGCATAAAATTATTCCCGTCAACACGAGTTCGTCCAGAATTATTATCGAACGACCACACCAAACCACTCGCAAAATCGAGATACGAAAACGTTGGACTCGTAAGAACTTCGCCTGTTGGTAAACTTCCATTGTACCCATTGTTATATTGACTTCCCCATTCGAAATTGCCCATATCAATTCGGCGTTGCCCGTATCCCGACATAAAGCCTAATCCCAATTTATTTGTTCGGTTCAAACGAATGTGATACGCCAGAGAAACATTGATAGAAGTTGTTTTTAAACTACCATCTCCCGCTTCATCATAGAAGAGGTTTGCACCCGCAGCAAAAAAGTTCTTTTGTGATTTGCGTTTCACAAAACGCCCATGGATTCCTGCTGCATAGGTTTTATAGGGAACCGTTACGCTTTTCCATTGCGTTCGGAAATTGATGGTGCTTTCCAAGCTGTTTTCAGCACCAGCCATCGCTGGATTTTGAACCAATGGCGATAAGTAAAACTGTGAAAAATGAATATCCTGTCCTTGAAGTTTAATGCAAATCGAAAGCAAAAATGCAATCGATATAAATAGACGAACAAAAAAAGTTCTTAACTGAATAAAAGTAAAGCTCTGCATCATCTTAGAAGCGTTATGTTTCCTTGTTTATTCAAAGTTTCTCCGGTAATGAGTTCGGCTGTTAAATAATAAATGTAAACACCCGTATTTAACTCTTTACCTTTAAATGTGCCATCCCAACATTCATCAATACTTGTCGAAACAAATACTTTTTCACCCCAACGATCAAAAATGGAAAGGGTCATGGTGCCAATGCAATTTGTTCCATACATCTTAAAACAATCATTTTCGGCATGCCCACCAACAATAGGAGAAAATACATTGGGAATGAATAGGTCTTTGCACAATGTGTCGACTGAAACTAGAATACAGTCTGAAGAAATACAGCCATATTGGTTCATTGTAGAAGCGCAATAGTTTGTTGTACCTAGTGGACTTGCAATAGGCGATAGGCAATCATCACAACTCAAAGTCGAATTAAATTCCCACATAATTTGATTGCTCGAGTTTGCCTGAATTTGTGCTGTTGTTCCCAAGGTTATAGTGGTGTCTAATCCGGTGAATAAAAAAGGATTCGGATTCACATTAAAATTAAATGCAGTGGTATCATAACACAATCCGGTATTAACAATCACAGAAACTGCCATCGATGCTGACGGGTTCAACACAATTGTGGAGGTTGAATCGCCAGTATTCCATTGAAATTCTGAGCCCCCAGATGCCACTAATGTTATACTTTGGCCTTCACAAATTGCAGTATCTCCAGTAACTTGAGCTACAATTGGAAGTATTGGGTAAATAGTAAATGCGGTAGTATCCCAACAAGTTCCTACTATCCCAGCAAGTGTAATAATGCTCGTGTCGCTTGGCGTAACATAAATTGATTGACAGGTATAGCAACTCAAGACAGATGAACTATTCCAAACGTATGAATCTGCCCCATTAGCGCTCAATTCAATGGAATCGCCCAAACAGATTATCGAGCCGGGTGCTTGAATGGAAATTTCAGGTCGAGGCAATAAGGTGATGAAGAGTGAGTCGGATGCACTACAAACGCCTTCCGTTGCAGTAATATAAACCATCACCGAATCATTAGGAATGGCTGTAACTGTATTGCCCGTATTGCTCAGAAGACCCGAACTTGCTTGCCAATTTATGGTTGAAGCGCCCGATGCATTAAGGATAACCGATTGTCCAACACAGATTGAAGTATCTCCACTCACAATAAGTTCAATAGCATTTTGAACGGTTAGGTTGGTTGTTACAATAGAATCGCAACCACTTGCAGCCGACAAAATAATGATATAGGAATTTGACGATGTTGCAGAACTGCCATCGGGGAGTTTAAAAGTTTCGCCTTCACAAATACTAACATCTTGGGTAAAAAGTACAGGTTCAATTACCGTTAAATAGGTTGTGATTATTGAATCGCAGCCAGCGTTTGTTTGAAACGTAATGGGGTAATTCCCACTTGAATTAACAATTGTTCCGTCCGGCAATTTGTACACTGCTCCCGAACAAATACTCACATTTACGTCGATATTTATTGGCGGTATCACTTCCAGGATAGTGGTTACAATAGAATCGCAACCAGCACTCGAACTCAGAATAATTGGATAGCTGCCCGCTGAATTTACAACAGTTCCATCGGGTAAAGTAAAATTCGAATTACTGCAAATGCTTGCATTGACCGTTGAGTTTAACACATCCGTTACATTTAAAACGAGTGTCACCGTGCTGTCGCAGCCTGAGATATTTTGCAATGTTGCCAAATAGGTACCCGAAGAAGTATAAGTATTTCCATTGAAACTGAATGAAGTTCCACTACAAATACTCACGTTCAATGTATCCTGATTTGCTTGATTAACGGTAAGATTCAAAATCTCAATGGTACATGCATTGGTATCGGCAAAAACCCCTGAATTGGAATAGGTTGTGCCATTCACATTCCAGGTATAATTTCCGCAAGAGGAAATAGTGGACGTATTGGAAACATACGAATTGATTGTAAGTTCAAGCGTTTCTGTATTGCAGCCTGTTACGGATGTGTATGTTCCAGAAGATGTATAAGTCAGTCCATCAACTACCCAAGTGAAAGAGTTACAAGCACTTGCTACCGTTGTATTGTTAGTTGTTGGAATGATAGATAAATCGAGGGTGATGACTGAATCGCAACCGAAAACTGAACCATTGGGAACGGTGAAGGTCGCACTGTTGTTGCTCGACGTATAAGTGTTTCCATCAATCCACGTATAACTTCCGCAGGCAATTTGAACATCGGTTGCAGAAGTAGAGGAGTTGATTGTTAAAGTAATCACCGAATCACAACCTGCAACCGAACCTCCGATAATTGTAAATGTTGGCGAGTTTGTTGAGGCGGAATAGGTTATTCCATCCAGCCATGTAAAGTTTCCGCAGGCGGTTTTAACATCCGTTGCCGAAGTAAAGGTGTTTACATTTAAATTCAAGGTTGCAACGGAATCGCAACCCGAAGCAGCAGTTAAGTATGCCGATTGAGTTCCTCCTGCATTAAACGTTAAGCCATTCCATGTATAAGGCAATTGCGAATTACAAATACTAATTGTGTTTGTTGATGTTAACGCTGGCAGGATAACCACTTGCGAAGTTTGCGGCGCCCCCGGACAACCTCCCGAACTTGTTTCAATTACAGTCAGTTGGTATGTTCCAGGAACATTCGTCCACGTTATATTAACTGTCGAAGTTCCTTGACCAGAATTGATTGTACCATCACCTTGAGTATTCCATTGGAATGTACTGTTAGGCGATCCAGTAACATAGTAATTGTTTGTTGGCGCAGATATACACAACGTATCTGCCTGCCCCCACAAAGGAGCAGAAGCCAAGCCCGAAGCCAGCAACAGAAGCGTTATGTATATCCGTTTCAACATATTATTTCAATGCAATCAATTGGATTAATCGTGGAAAATTGGTGAAGTGGTAGGTGTTGGAGTGACGGTAACTGTTACATCGGCAGTATTTACACATCCATTTGCATCGGTTCCAGTAACTGTATATGTTTGGGTTGAAGTTGGGGATGCCGTTACGGATGTTCCAGTTGCCGAAGATAGAGTTGCCGACGGTGCCCAAGAATATGTTAATGCATTGCTAGCTGTTAACACAGTATTTGCACCCTCACAAATTGTCACATCTGCGCTTGCAGTCACATTTGGTAATGCATTTACTGAAACTATTACAGCAGTTCGCTGACTTGAACAAGATGTTGCATCTTCAACAAATTGCGCATAGTACGTTCCTGCAGCCAATGGAGTGAATGGTGTTCCGCTTCCTACTAAAGTACCTCCAGTTGCAGCATCATACCAATTAAGTGTAAATCCAGCAGCTGGTCCATTGGATACTGATAATGCTGGAATTGAAGTTCCAAAACAATACGAGGCATTTGAAGCAATTGGAGCAGCAATTGGAGGACAGCTGCAATTAGGTGCAGTAACAGAAAGTGTTTCTGAGCAACCCAAATCAGTTGATGTTAATATAATATTTGTTCCTGCTGTAATTCCGCTAATGGTCCAGTTGTTCCCTGATGTATTAACTACAGAGCCAGCTGTACTTGTAACTGATCCGGCCGAAACGGTAACACTAACCGACCATGTCAATAAATCTGCGGAACATACTGGAGCAGCTGCAACAAATGTAGGAGTTGGATTTACAAGCACGCTCATCGTTTGAGTAGTAGCACATTGCCCAGCATCCGGTGTAAACGTATAAACAATAGTTCCAGCATTAGCTGTGCTCAAAACTGCATTCCAGGATCCTGTAATAGCAGTGGTGTTGGTCGAACTTGTCGGTAAAACTGGTGCAATGGAGTTCTGACACAATGGACCTATTTGAGTAAATGTTGGAGTGATTTCAGGAGTTACAACCACACTCATCGTCTGTGTTGTAGCACATTGTCCTACACCAGGAGTAAAAGTATATACCACAGTTCCAGCTGAAGCAGTGCTTAATACGGCATCCCAGGTTCCTGTAATATCAGGCAAATTGGTCGAACTTGTTGGTAAAATTGGAGCTGTTGAGTTTTGACACAATGGACCTATTTGAGTAAATGTCGGAGTAATTTCAGGAGTTACAACTACACTCATAGTTGCCGTAGAAGCACACTGTCCTGGATCTGGTGTAAATGTGTAAACAATTGTTCCAGCAGAAGCAGTACTCAATACTGCGTCCCATGTCCCTGTAATAGCAGGCGAATCGGTCGAACTTGTTGGCAAAACCGGTGCTGTTGAGTTTTGACACAATGGTCCTATTGCAGTGAAAGTTGGTGTAATTAAAGGCGTAATTATAACCGTTAAGTTTACCACAGTTCCAATACAGCTGCCACTAGTGGTCTCAATAACAGAAAGTGCATTTGTATATGTGCCTGCTGGAGTTGTACCCCAATCTACGGTGATGTAATTTGTTCCATCGCCCGTTGTAATGGAAGCTGTTCCTGATACAGCAGCACTTAATGTCCAATCGTAAGTTGAGCCGGGTGTTCCAGTTAATAAATCTGGAGCTTGCCAGTCTACTCGGTAATCTTTAATACTTCCCAAACAAATGGTCTGAGTTGATGTCGAGATTGATGGTGCTTGAGCCTTCGCTTCCGGAAGCAGAAATAGCCCCAGAAGGATGAGCAAAGTTAGTTGGATGTGTTTCATAATTGTTTTGGTTTTTAGTCGTGGTAAATGGGTGAAATAGTTGGTAATGGGTTTATGATTATTGTAAAAGATGTGCTCCCTGCTGTTTGACAGCCGTTTGCAACAAAGGAATATGTTACAGTATAAGTTCCGGGTGTTGAACTTGCCAAATTGATTGCTCCGGTTGAAGTGTTTAAGCTTAGTCCTGTTGAAAGTCCCGATGGAATTGCGATATATGAATAACTTCCTCCGCTAGTAAAACCACTTGCAGGAATTACAAGCGGATTAGTGCCATTTATACAAACAGGTGTGGTATAAGTAAATCCGGTAACCGGTGTTGTGCTAGCATTTATAGTAAAGCTAAATATTGAACTTCCCGCCGGACTGCAGCTTGATGCCGCAATACTGTAAGTAATAATATATGTTCCAGGTAACGATCCAGCAAGGTTGATGATTCCAGTGGATGGGTTTATTGAAAGGTCGCCTGAATTCGCCGAAAATGTTCCTCCAGGAGTATAGCCACTCACAAATGTGGGACTCGGGTTCGATGTATTTTGGCACAATGGACTTACATAAGAAAACCCGGTTACTGTTGTTGCACTTGCAGAAGCAACAATGCAACTTTGAGTTGAGCACTCAGGAGAAAGTGAATAGGTAATTGGATTGGGTGCAGCACTTCCAAAATCTACAGCCCCGTTGCCATAATTTAAATCTCCAGAATTAGCCCGTGTTAAAAACTGATTGCTGAGTGTTGTTGATGCAGAAATTCCTGGATCGTTCACTAATATGACAAATGCTTTCATTGAACCCACTGGATTGCTAATAGCACTCATCGGAATGGCAAATTCAAAACCTTGTCCATAATTCCCTGTTCCTGCATTGGCAGTATATCCCAAGAAGTTCGAAGAAATATCATCACCTAAAAAGACATTTGTATTGTTCTGCATATCATACAAGTCGAAGTAGGCTATACCTGAAGCTTGATTCATTCCCAAAATATAATCAGGCTCGAAACCTGGATCGAACGTGATTCCACTGTTTAGATTTTCAATTGAATAATAGGGTGCATTTGTTCTATTTGTCCATGATGCCAAACTATTGTAACCACCGACTTTGGTATCTAAAAATAGCAATACGCGATTATTACTGTTGTTTTGAACACGACCTGCAATTCCTCCAAATAAATAACCGCTGCGGTCTTTCAGGTATAAAGCATCGATGTTATTTAAACCAAAACCACTACTTGGCGGACCGCCCAACGAATATGCCCAAGCTGGTCCCCAAGCTGCTTCATTCAGCAGTCCATCAAATACAAACTGCGCAGGAGGGTATGAAGTAACACAGACCTGGCTATTCAATGCAAGTGCAGGTGTTATATAGGTATTGTTAGCCGATGGAGCTTGAACTTCAACCCCATCCACCGAAAAGCCAAACCAAGATCCATTACTCGCAACAATGGTTTGAGGAGTGCCAGCACAAATGGACGTTGGAGAAATGACAGGAGCTGGCGGTTGGTTGTAAATAACCACCTGTGTAGAACACGCAAATGCGGGACATCCTCCCGTAGCTCCTATAGTATAGGTTATTGTATATGTTCCAGCCGAACTCGAAGATGGTGATATTTGCCCAAATGAAACTAAATCCAATCCCGAACTTGGACTAGCACTAAAGGTTCCTCCTGGAGTTCCAACAATAACAGGCAATGGATTCGTTGTTTCATTCTGACAATATGGAGATCCTGGATATGTTAAAGTCGCGCTTAATTGTTGCGTAACGCTAATTGTTCGGGATATACTTATTGCTGCACATGGCCCTGCTCCATCCGGATCGTTCGTGGTTAATGCGATATTTACAGTTCCAAAAGTTATTGAAGGAGTATAGGTGGTTGCCGCCAAATTCGGATTGCCAAATGTTCCTGACGGTGCCGACCAAGTTACAGAAGTGGCTCCGCCTCCAAAACTACCCGGTAAATTGATTGTAGTTCCAGAACAAATACTTTGAGTGAAAAATCCAATAGCAACCGTTGCTGCAGGGTTTACAGTAACGGTTACGTTAGAAGTAACAGCAGGACAAGCGCCAGCAGGGTCATTGCTTGTAAAGGTTAAAACATAATTACCCGAAGCATTTGCCGGTGGAGTATAAACGGCGTTAGGTAAAGTCGCATTATTAAATGTACCCGAAGGTGCCGACCAAGTTCCCAAAGATGCAGAACCTGTAACAGTGCCGAACAATGAAGCCGTATTTCCGGAGCAAATAGTTTGGTTTGCTCCTGCAGAAATGCCCGCTGCGAGATTTACGGTAACGTTAATAGTTGAAACTGCAGGTGTACAAGGCCCCACGCCATCAGGGTCGTTGGTCACTAAAGTTAGTTGAACAACTCCAGATGTAATGGATGGTGTATAAGTGGATGTTAAAGAAGTGACATCGCTAAATGTTCCTGAGGAAGCCGACCAAGTGGACGATGTTGCACTTCCACCAATGATTCCAGCTAAATTAATTGTGGAACCAGAGCACATGGTAATATCTGTTCCTGCCGATGCGGTTGCTCTTTCCGTTACAGAAATCGGAAGTGAAAACGTTTGAGTGCAAAATCCACCGTTACTCAAACTTAAATCAATCGAGAAATTTCCACTATTGGGAAATGTAACAGTATATGGTCCTTGTCCAGATCCACTCACTATTGCACCCGTAGGCCAGGTCCAAATAAAACTTGAAGTAGGACAAGCTGAACCTGTAAAATTAACGGTTATAGAGGAATTTTGGCATATTGTTGAAGCAGAAACCGTGAAGATCGCAATTGGATTTGGACGAACGGTTAATGGGATTATTATTGCTGTCCCCACACAACCATTAAACGTTGGTGTAACCGAATAGGTAATTAATTGATCGGTGCATGAGTTATTGGGGATTGCGTAACTGATTGGATTACTTGTTCCAGAAGTGCCATCAGAACCCGACCAAGCAAAAGTAGTTCCTACACCTAAATTCGAGAGTACCTGAATAGAAGGTGAATTGGCAGTTGCCAAAGTTGGTCCAGAGCAAATGCTATATGAACCACCCAATGTGCTCACAACGGGTTTGGGTTTTACAATGATGGTTATTGGAAGTGTTGCTCCAGGGCAACCATTAGACGTTGGTATTACTGTGTAAACCGCAGTTCCATTTATTGTACTTGATGCTGTTAAAGTTTGATTAATTGAGGTTTCCGAACCACTTGAAGCCCCCGTAACATTTGTTTGAGCTACCGTCCAAGCGTAGGTTGTACCTGATAAATTACTGCTTAATGTTATTGCTGGTGATGCAGGCGAGCATATGGGTGTTGTGCCAGTAAAACTTGCAACGGGTAATGGATTTACCGTGACTGTAATATTTGTAGCGGTTCCAGTACATCCATTAAATGAGGGAGTAATCGTATAGGTGGCAGTTCCAGCTGCAGCAGAAGTTGTAGTTAAATTCTGAGCAATAGAGCTTCCTGAGCCATTTGAACCACCTGTAACCCCCGATTGAACTACCGTCCAAGAAAATGATGTTCCTGCAACTGCACTTGTTAATGTTAATGCAGTTGTTTGATTGGAGCAAATAGTTGTCGATCCAGAAGTTGTTACATTGGGAGTTGGATTGACAGTAATCACAACGGTTGAAGTAACAACAGTACAAGGTCCTCCAGCATCTGGGTCGATAGAGCTGAGGGTTAAGGTTACGGTTCCATTAGTAATGGAAGGTGTATAAGTTGATGTTATAGAACTTGCATTTGAAAAACTTCCCGATGGGGCCGACCATGTTCCTGTACTTG
>Ga0315907_10008896_pt1 | contig 10244 bp, 8 predicted proteins | sample LakEriMetagenome_3_FD_203525 | JGI IMG/M metagenome (GOLD analysis project Ga0315907, IMG submission 203525) | Freshwater fungal communities from buoy surface, Lake Erie, Ohio, United States - Buoy 12 MA123 | ecosystem: Environmental > Aquatic > Freshwater > Lake > Lake biofilm | place: USA...
GAACCGCCGGCTGCGCAGCAATGAACGCGAGCGCCACCAGTTGGGGGCCGATGTGTTTGAAACTCCACCGCCGCGCAAGGTGGACTGCCACTATTTGATCAGCGCCTGGAGCCCGGTGCCCGTCTCACTGGCCATCGACCCCACCCCCGACGAACATGCGCTGCTGGCCGAGGTAACGCGTGTGCTGGGTGCGGCTGACGAGCTGGATGTGGACGCGGTGTATGCCGCCGCGCTTCCGCCCATCGCACCACCGGCTTTGATCGCCGGTGAACGTTTTCCGCTGACGCTGTTGCCTGTCGAAGGTTTTCCCAAGATCGCCGAGTTTTGGGGAACCATGGGCCAGAACAGCCGCTGGAAGCCGTTTGTGTCGGTGGTGATCACGGTCACGCTGCACGAAACCCCGCTGCCTGCTGGCCCCCTGGTCACCACGGTGTTCAGCCACACCCTGCCCACCGATTCACCTGCTGAAGTGGAAACCCGTTTTCACATCGGCGGCACGGTGCGGCCCAATGCAGGCTCAAACGATGTGGTGCCGCTGGCTTTGGTGGAACTGCTCACCATGGCGGGCCTGCGCCTGAACACCGCCCGCACCGACGCCCTGGGCCGTTTTGTTTTTGCCGATGTGCCCGCAGGCGACTACCAGTTGCGGGCGCGGCTCACCGTGCTGCCGCCGCCTGCCATGCCGCCGCCACCGGCCACTGCTGTCTCACCGCTGAACCTCGTCACCGTGCCCTCACCAGGGGGTGGTTACGACATCCACTTCTGATGCCTCTTCCGCTCTTTTGCCAAACCCAAGGAGATTTTTGATGGCCACTTACAAGACACCCGACGTCTACATTGAGGAGTTCGAGCCCGCCGCACCGATTGCCGGCGTGGGCACCAGCACCGCGGCCTTCCTCGGCCCGTGCATCAGCGGCCCGCTGAACGAACCCACCGCCATCAAAAGTTGGGACCAGTTCAAACGCCTTTTCGGCTCAGCGCCCGTGCCGGGCATGCGGCTGTGGTACGGCGTGCGTGGGTTTTACGAGAACGGCGGCACCGAGTGTTATGTGACCCGGGTGTCCAACGCCGCCCACGGCCAACTCACCTTGAACGACATGAATGGCCAGCCCACCATCGTGGTGCGGGCGCGTCAAGCGGGTGTCACCACGCCGGGATTGACCATTGCGGTGAACGATGCGGTGCACAGCGTCAGCGCGGCCACAGCCCAGCTTTGCCGCCCCACGGGCAGCATCATCAGCGCCGTGGGGGGCAGCAACCAGTTGGTGCTCAGCTCCACCGCCGATGCGGCCAACTTCCGCCCTGGCGATCGCATCACCTGGGCCGGCGTGGTGGCAGCCGATGATGGTGCGGTGGTGGCACGTGTGAACGGTGCCAATGTGGAAATCCTCAAGCCCTTGTCGCAAAACTATGTGGCGCCGCTGGCCCTGCGTTTGGCCAATCCAGCAGGCGGCAGCGACGTGTTGCGTCTTGAGGGCGCACCCAAGGTGGCCCCGGGCATGGTGCTCACACTGAGCCAAGCCCTCCCCGCAGTGGTCACGGAAACCGTGGTGGTCAAAGCCGTCAACATCGAAACCCTGGGCGGCGGTGTCACCACCTACCGGGTGAGCTTGCGCAGTGGTTTGGTGACCGGCTTTGATTTCAGCGGTGGGCCGGTGACGGCGGAGTCGAGCGAGTTCCGGCTCACCGTCACGCCCGTGCCGCCCCCGGCTGCGGTGCCACCGCCCCGCGTGTACGACGAGTTGGGCATGGACCCGGCGCACCCGCGTTATTTCGCCAAGATCATCAACGCCGCCGACCCTGACATCACCGTCAGCCCCATCGATCCGCCCAATGTCACGGTTCCTCCCGCTAACAGGCCGATCACCTTGGTGGCACTGGCATTGCCTGCGGGCAACCCCGACGTGCCCGCCACCCTGACCTCGGTGGACTACAACAACGCCGTCGATGCGCTGCAGGCCATTGACGACATCAACCTCCTGGTGGTGCCGGACCGGCAAGACAGCGCCGTGCAAAACCACCTGATCGCCCACTGCGAGCTGATGCAGGACCGGTTCGCTGTTCTGGACACTGCGGTGGCTTTGTTGCCCTTCGGCGCGGCCAGTGCCCAGTCGCACCGCGCCGCATTGGCCTCGCCGCGCGGTTATGGCGCGCTGTATTACCCGTGGATCGAGGTGACAGACGACAAAGGGCTCAACACCCTCTTGGTGCCGCCCAGCGGCCACGTGGCGGGCATCTATGCACGCACTGACCAAGCCCGCGGGGTGCACAAAGCGCCCGCCGGTTTGGAGTGCAATGTGCGCGGCGCCTTGGGGGCCGAACGAACCATCTCGGCCATTGAACAGGGCGACCTCAACATCGGCGGCGTCAATGTGCTGCGCATCTTTGCCAACGGCGCGCCCCCCACGGTGTGGGGCGCACGCACCTTGGCATCCAACGCCAACTGGCAGTACATCAACATCAGGCGCTTGTTTTTGTACTTGGAAGAGTCGATTCAAGAAGGTTTGAAAGGCGCGGTCTTCGAGCCCAACAACCCGCAGCTGTGGCAGCAACTCAAACGCACCCTGAGTGACTTCCTCACCCGCAGTTGGCGCGATGGCGCGCTCTTCGGCCGCAAGGCAGCGGAGTCGTTTTACGTGCGCATCGACGAAGAGCTGAACCCCTTCTCCGAGCAGCAACTGGGCCGCCTGCATGTGGAGATCGGGGTGCGCCCCAGTTACCCCGCTGAATTCATCATCGTTCGCATCGGCATCTGGGATGGCGGTGCCTCCGTCGCCGAGTCCTGAACGCATTCGCCCAGTTCAATCCAGGAGCACACCATGGCCACCCGCAAAGACCCGCACAACAATTTCAACTTCATCGTCGAAATCGACGGCATCCAACGTGCCGCGTTCCACGAAGCCAGTGGACTCGATTCGTCCATCGACATCATCGAACACCGCGAAGGCGGCCGAAAGCCGGGGCCCGTGCTCAAGTTTCCGGGCCAGGTGAAGTTCTCCAACATCATGCTCAAGTGGGGCATGACAGACGACACCGAGCTGTATGAATGGCACCAGCAATGGGCCGAGGGCGATGCCGACGCACCGCGCAAAAACGGATCCATCGTGCTGCTGGACCGTCAGGGTCAGGAAAAAGCGCGCTGGAATTTCTTCAACGCCTGGCCCAGCAAATGGGCCGGCCCCACCTTCAACGCTGAGTCGGCCGATGTGGCCATTGAGTCGCTCGAGCTGGCCCATGAAGGCCTGGTTCGCGCCTGATCCCCCAAGGAGAACACCATGTTTCAAACCGAATTTGAATTCAAGTTGCCTTGTGGTTACCTCGATGCCGAAGGCAGCTTGCACCGCGACGGCGTGATGCGCCGCGCCACCGCCGCCGACGAAATCCTGCCACTCAAAGACCCGCGGGTGCAAAAGAACGAGGCCTATGTCATCGTCATTTTGCTGTCGCGAGTCGTCACGCGGCTGGGCACGGCGGCGGCCATCAACCCCTCGGTGATCGAAGGCCTCTTCGCCACCGACCTGGCGTATTTGCAGGGCCTTTACAACCGCATCAACCAATTACACGACGAGAGCGCCGCCTGTCCCCACTGCGGACACGAACCGTCGGTGGTCGACGGGGGAGGGCGTGCCTTGGGGGAGTTGTGCGCTACCCCCTCGATCAACTGAACGAGGAGGTGGCTTTCATCGCTTACCACTTCCACTGGTCGCCTGAGCAGATCCTGAATCTGGAACACCGCGACCGGAGGGGCTGGGTAGAACAGATTTCATCCATCAATCAACGCGCCAATGACACTTGACCTTGCACTTTTGCGCCACCGTCGCCAACAGGCGGCGGCTGTGGGGCTGCGCCAGCGGGCGTTTGTAGCCCGGCTGTTCGCATCCAGGCTGGCGGCGTCGCGCCCCACACCGATTGACCGCGTGCTCAGGCGCACGGCCACTTCATCCACCGTGCAGCGACTCACCGTGCACGCCTGGATGGTGCAGTCTGTGCTGCCTCAACACCACACCACCGTTGAGCGCCATCTGCGTCTAGAGACCCAACACAGCGCATCGCCGATCGAACGTTTGCTGCGAAGCCCAGAACGTTTACACGAGCGAACCTTGCTTGAGCGCCTGCGGCACCACACCCACACGCTGCTGCAGCGACACGCGACCGTGGCGCCGGTTGCGCGTGCTTTGCAACAACAGCAGGTGTCGGCCTCAATTGACCGCGGTGCAGCTTCACCAGCGCGGCCCGTGGCCTCCCCCGTGCCGCGGCTGACCACGACCTTGTTGACCACCAGCAGACCCAGTCCTGCCGCGCCACCACCTCGCACCCAGACCGTGGCTGAACGCGATGTTCGCGGCCCACGCTCACCCGGCTTGGCCGGTGAGCCCGCGGTCCCCATCGTCTTGCCCGCACAGGAAATGTCCCGTGTCACCGAGCATGTGATGCAGCAACTGGACCGGCGTTTTCTTTCCTACCGCGAACGAACCGGGAGGACCTGAGCCATGGCACTGGAAAAAGCCCAAATCACAAACACCGTCACCGGCAAAAAAATTCCGGTGCAGTTCAACCCCGAGGAATATGTGCTGCAGCGCGATGTGAACTATGCGCAGGCGGCGGTGCCGGGTTTGTCTGCCCCCATTCTGCAATTTGTCAGCGGCGCTCTGCAAACGCTGGAGATGGAGCTTTTCCTCGACTCGATGGAGCAGCACAAAGTCGGCAGCACTGTGATCAACCGCGCGCAGTCTGACGTGCGGGTGCTGGTCAAGCAGGTCACCGACCTGATGTCCATTCAGCCCAGCACCCACGCCCCGCCGGTGTTGCTGTTCACTTGGGGCTCCTTGGCTTTCACCTGTGTGCTGGCGCGCTGCACCCAGCGGTTTGTGATGTTCCTGGCCGACGGCACGCCGGTGCGGGCACGCCTGGCCGTGAGCTTCAGTGAATACCGCAACATTGAGCAAGAGGCCAAGGAGGTCAAGCGAGAAACCAGCGACTACTCCAAACGCCACGTGGTCTTGCAGGGCGAAACGCTGTCGTCGATTGCGGGGCAGGCTTATGGCGACCCCCGGCTGTGGCGCGTCATAGCCGCAGCCAACCGTCTGCAGCGTGCCCGGCGGCTCACCGCAGGAACGCGTTTGCTGCTGCCGAATCTGCCCTGGCGTGATCCCGAAACCGGCCAGGTCGTGGGCTTACTTTGAGCGTGGCAGACCCGAATGGACCGCGCCCGTTTCGCCCCTGAATTCAACCTGCTGCTGGACGGCCAGCCGGTCGCGGCTGAACTGCGTGCGTCGGTGATCGGCCTTCGATGTCAAACCGGCGTCGAGGGTCTGGATGAAGTGGAGGTGACCCTGGCCAACGAGCAGTTGCGCTGGCTGGACGAGCCGCGTTTCAAGTTGGGCACCGACCTGAGGTTGCAACTGGGTTATGCACCCGACCTGCTGACCACCGTGTTCGACGGCGAGGTGGTGGGGCGTGGTGCCACGTTCACCGCCGGCGGCATGCCCAGCATGAGCATCACCGCGCACGATCGGCGCTACAAGATGCGCCAGGGCAAAAAAATTCGCTGGTTCGCCATTCCGATTCCCAGCATTGGCAACCTGCCGCTGCCCGACCTGGCCACCGCCAGCTTGGCCACGCTGGAAAACCTGCTGCTGCCCATTTTTGACCCCGTGGGCGCGGCGCTGTCGATTCTGCTGGGCGGTGTGGACACCTTCGTGGCAGTGACCGACCCGGGTTCGGCGCAGAAGGTGATACGCAAACAGGCCAATGAAAGCGACTACGACCTGCTCAGCCACATCGCGGCTGAAAACGGCTGGGATGTATTGGTCGAACACGATGGTGCTTTGGGTGGACACCTGCTTCGTTTCACCTCGTCGCTGGACCGGCTGGACAGCGACTTCACCTATGGCTGGGGACGCTCGCTGCTGGACTTCGCGCCCCGCGTCTCCTCGGTCGGTCAAATTGCCCAGGTGGGCGGTTTTGTCTGGGTGCCCGCGATCAAGATGACGTTCAGCGTCAACCTCGGTTTTGACTGGGACCGCATGAGCCTGACGCTGTCAATTTTTCCCGGCGTGGTGCCCATCGGAATGGCCCCGGGCAACTACATGATTGACGAGCCACTGACCGCCACGTCGATCCCCCGCAAGCTCGTGGCCGAGCTGATTCCCAAACTGAACAAACGCCTCACCGCCAGCGGCACGGTGCTGGGCGAACCCAATTTGCGGGCGGGCAACGTACTGCGCATCGAAGGTGTGGGCGAAGAGTTTGGCGGCCTGTACCGCGCCACCGAAGTGACCCACACCTTGGACAGCGGCGGCTTTCGCACCCGCTTCGATGCACGCAAAGAAATCTGGTTTGGCTCGATTCCCCTGGCCGACCAGGGCGCGGTGCCGCTGCGCCTGTCTTTTTAACGAGTCAATGGCCAAGGAGTCCATCGCATGTTCAACGACCTCTTCAAGTTTGGTTTGACCCAGGATTTTTCCGGCAAACAGTCGCCGGATCAAAAAATCAATGGCGTCACCGTGGGTTCGGTGATCGACAACGTGGACTTCACCGGCGAGGCCCGCGTGAAACTTCGGTTGCCGTGGTTGCCCGGTGTGGAGCCTTGGGCGCGTTTGTGTGTGCTGATGGGCGGCATGGGGCGCGGTACCTACTTTGTGCCGCAGATTGGCGATGAGGTGTTGGTGGCGTTTCACCACGGCGATGTGCGTGAACCCTATGTGCTGGGCACCCTGTGGAACACGCTGGACAGGCCGCCCGCCTTGTTTCCAGAAGACCCCATCACCAAACGTTGCATCCGCACGCCGCTGGGGCATGAGCTGACCTTTGACGACAAGCTGCAAACCGTCACCCTGAGCAGCAATTTCTTGTCCACCGTGACCCTGACCGCAGACAAGGCGGAAATCAGCACACCCACTGCCCGGGTGACGATAGGCAAGCTCGGCGAGGTGACCATCAAGGCCACCACCGTGCTGAACCTGGAGGCGCCCGTCATCAAACTCAAAGCCGACGCCTTGCTCAGTGCCAAGAGCAGCGGCGTCGCCGAGTTCGGTGCGACCGGGGCTTGCGCTGTCAAGGGCGCTCCCTTGGCCATGAATTAAGCGCCATGAGCAACGCCCACCTCACCCCTGACCCCAAGGCCTTTCTGGGCCGAGGTTTCGCATTTCCCGTCACGGTTGACGCCCAAGGCGCGGTGGCGCTGGCCGAGTACGAAGAAGACATTCGGCAGGCCATCCACATCATCCTGGACACCGAACCCGGCGAACGTGTGATGCGCCCTGACTTTGGTGCGGGCTTGCGGGGGTTGTTGTTCGAGCCACTGAACAGCCACACCCTGGCCCTGGCGCGCCACCGGGTGGAACAAGCGCTGATCCTTTGGGAACCCCGCATCGACAGCATTGAGGTGCAGACCACCGCCGAGCCACCACGCGGCCTGATGACCATCCATGTGCACTACCGCGTGCGCGTGACCAACACCTTCTACAACCTGGTGTATCCCTTCTACGTGCAAGAAGGAAAAACAACATGAACCCTTGCACCATTCCTGCGCCCGTCATCACCGCCCGTGGGGCCGATGATGTGGCTGCGAGCCTGCTGGAGAATCGCCCGGGCTACACGCCCGAACGCACGGCGGCGGTGGATGCTGGCAGCGCGCTGGAGCGTGTCATCGCACGGCAGATCGAGGTGCAAAACCAGGGCCTCAACGCCATGCCGCAGCGGCTGCAGTTGGCCTATCTGGAGTCGCTCGGGGCCCATGTATTGCCCGCGCAATCCGCACGGGCACCGCTGGTGTTCACGCTGTCGGCCACCGCCTCTGGCGATGCCACTGTGCCTGCAGGAACACGCGTCGCGGCGGTGCTGCCACCACCACCCCCCGGCTTGGAAGGCGGCAGCAACCCGGCCGGGCCCGCCCCCGAATTTTTCACTGAACAAGAGATCACCGCCATGCGCGGTGCCTTGGTCACCTTGTACTCGGTGGACCCTCAGGGTGATACCTACAGCGACCACAGCCGGGACAACCCCGGTGGCTTTGCGTTGTTCGATACCCAGATGCCCACGCCGCACCGGCTCTACCTCGGACATGGGGAGTTCTTCAAGTTCACCGGCTCCGCGCAAATCGTGTTGTCGTTTGACTTTGCCAGTTCCACGCAATCCGATGCGACTGAGGTGCAACGGCCGTTGCTGCTGGACTGGGACTACCTCAGCGCCGACGGTTGGTTGCCCCTGGTGCAAGTCGAAGACGGCACACGCCGCTTCACACGCGACGGGAAAATCACCTTGGCCAAGTTTCACGGCCCCGAAAGCCAAGAAGGCGAGGTGGGCGGCCACAGCAGTTGCTGGATCCGTGCCACGGTGTCGGCCCGCACACCGCAGGCCCGCGTCGCACCGACCGCTGCAGGTTACCGACTGCGTTATGCGCCTGCAGGTGGAGCGCCTGCCCCCTCGGCGGGTGATGTGGTGGACATCGCTGGCAGTTTGGTCACCGTACTGGAGGTGCATGCCGCGGTGCTGCTGATTGACACGCTGCCTGCAAGCGCTGTCCCGGCAGCGGCCATGACGACCGTCGGCGGCGTGGCCTTGGGACAGGTGGTGTCGGTGACCCAACATTGGCGAGTTCCGGTGGACGATGCCCGTGACCTGCTGCCCGGAGACGCTGTTACCCTCGACGGTCAAGCCACCGCCCAGGTGGTGTTGACGGACGATGCCGCCGTTTACCTGGACCGAACCCTCGGAGGTTTGCAGCCAGGCCTGTCACTGGAATTGGCCCACGCCTTGCCACCGCTGCGCCCCGATGGCGCTGATGAAGCCGGGGCGCTGCCCAAGGTGGACACCATCCGTGCCCGCGTCGGTTTCGGCGAGAAAGACCTCACCGCGGACAGCGCTTACCTCGACGGTTTTTCGTTGGACGTGGCCAGCGACTTCCGTCCATTTGGCGCACGGCCCCAACGTTTCGCCACCTTGCATCTGGCCTGCAAAAAGGCGTTTTCGCGGCGCGGTGCCACCATCGAATTGCACTTCAGCTTTGTGCAGGCCGGTCGGGCTGACACCTTGCCGCAAGTGCGTGCCGAGTATTTCAACGGCAGCCGCTGGACGGAGCTGGGCGCCAACGAAGAGTATGTGGACGAGACACAGCACTTCACCAACGGCCCCGGTCCGAGCGGCCAGCCCGCACTGCCGCCGCAGCGTTTGGCTTTTCGCTGCCCGCCCGACTGGGCCGAATGCGAGGTCAGCGGCGACAAACAACTGTGGCTGCGTTTGCGCCTGGTCAGCGGCGACTTTGGCAGCTCGGCCAGCGTGACGGTCACGCCCGACCCGGCTGCCCCCAACGACCCGACCAAGTTCAAGGTGAACACCACACCAGACACCTTGCAGCCACCCATCGTGGCGCGTTTGGGCATCAGCTACCTGGTGTTCACCAACCCGCAGCCGCTTCAAGCCTGCCTGGCAGAAAACGACTTCGCCTACACCGATCACACAGAAGATGCCCGCTGGCCGCGTCGGCCCTTTTCGCCCTTTGTGCCGGTCAGTGACCGCGCCCCGGCGCTGCACCTGGGCTTCACCTCCAAGCCACCCGCCGCCTTGGTCAGCCTGCTGGTGCAGGTGCTGGAACCGGCTGCCGAAGGTGCAGCCCAGCCTCTGGTGTGGGACTACTTTGGTGAACGTGGCTGGACCGAACTGTCGGTGCGCGACACCACCTCCGGTTTGGCCCAAACCGGGCTGCTTCAGTTTGTGGGTGCGCCGGACGCACTGCCACGCGAGGGACTGGGCGGCAAGCTCTACCGCATCCGTGCCCGGCTCAAACCTGGTTTGTCGGTCCAACAGCAGGTGTTGCAATGTGGCGGCGTGTGGCTCAACGCCACCTGGGCCTCGCAAGGCCAGCGCGTCGAGCGCGAGCGCTTGGGCGTGAGCAGCGGCAACCCCGACCAAATTTATGTCCTGCCGCCCGTGCGTGCTGTCAAAGCTGCAGACGCCGCTTTTGTCACCGCGGCTTTGAATGCAGCCGACTTTGAACGTGCACTGGACACGCCCCTGGCCGGTGTGCCTGTGCTGGCGGGTGAAGAGGTCTGGGTGAGGGAGTGGACAGGCCGTGGCGACGATTGGCAAACCGCCGTGGCTGGCGTGGGCGAGCGTGACCTGCGGCTGGAGACCGATCCTCAAATGCCCTCCGTGGTGGTGGCTGCCTGGGTGCGGTGGCAGCCGCAGCCGCATTTTTTCAGGTCGGGCCCGCAGGACCGCCACTATGTTTTGGAGCGGGCACA
>Ga0315907_10008902_pt1 | contig 10239 bp, 2 predicted proteins | sample LakEriMetagenome_3_FD_203525 | JGI IMG/M metagenome (GOLD analysis project Ga0315907, IMG submission 203525) | Freshwater fungal communities from buoy surface, Lake Erie, Ohio, United States - Buoy 12 MA123 | ecosystem: Environmental > Aquatic > Freshwater > Lake > Lake biofilm | place: USA...
AAACTGTGCATGGCCATTCTCGGTGCCCTGGGCTCGTTGGAAAACCACGCCGACAGCACGGTTGTGTTCAACGAAGTGCACTATCATCCGGCAGATCGGGAGTCCCTTTTCGAGTGGGTCGAAGTGCACAACCAGATGGCGGTCAGCATGGACCTCACCGAGTGGCGGCTCGCTGGAGGTATCTCCTACTTGTTTCCTCAGGGAACGGTACTGCAAGGGGGAGGCCAACTGGTCATCGCCGCCAACCCGGCCGCGCTCCGACAACTCGGAGTCACCAACGTGGTGGGCCCCTTCCAGGGGCGTCTTTCCAATTCCGGTGAGACACTGGAACTGCGGAACAACAACCACCGGCTGATGGACGAGCTCTCGTATGGCACGGACTCGGAATGGCCCGTGGCTCCCGATGGCCATGGACCGAGCCTAGCCAAAGGGCGAGAAACCGCCGCCACGAGTTCCCCGGGCCACTGGCGTTCTAGCGCCCAAAACGGTGGGACACCGGGAACGCGCAATTTCCCAGCGACCACCCTGGGAAGCCTTCCGGTGCTGGTGACCGGTTCTCAGGTGTGGGATCAGCGGCTTGCCGCGTCGCCAGCTTTCGGAGTCGTCTGGAATCAACAGGACGACGGCGACCCGGCCTGGAAGCCGGCGACCGCGCCCTTTTTCGGCGGTGACGTAGCCACGCCGTCCGGAGCGGAGGTACCCATCCCCACCCTGTTTGCGACGGGCGTATCCGATTCCCGAAAAGCGCTCGCTCCCGGTTTGCGGGATCCGCACTACACGGTGGTCAGCTCGGCTCATCCGGTTTCTCCGGTTCCGCCCACCCCGGCGCTGGTGATCGAGGGGCATCCGGCCTGGTTGGCCAATGACGCGAACTCGCTGTGGCTCGGCCCGGTGAATCCGGGAACCGCCAGCGTCGCGGCCGGTGGTTACCGCTACCGCACCGGGTTCGATCTGAGCGCCTTCAATCCCGACTCGGCGAAGATCCAGATCCGGGCGGCGGCCGACAACCGGATCACGTCGGTGCTCCTCAACGGTCGCAGCATCGGCATGAGCTTCGAGGGATTCCAGGTGCTCAGCCCGACGTTCAGTGTGACCAACGGATTCATGGCGGGCACCAACACGCTGGAATTCCTCTGGGCCAACGATACGACTTCGCCCAATCCGGCGGGGTTCCGAGCGCAAGTTCAGGGTACGGCCCGCAGTCGATTTCATCCCGACAGCCGATTGGTCCCGTCCGTCGCCCAGGCGGCGTGGTTTCGCACCCGCTTCGTGGTGCCGCCCAGCCTGGCCCAAGCGCGACTGCGACTCCGGACGACCTACGACGACGGTGCGGCCTTCTACCTCAACGGCCGGGAAATTCACCGGGGCAACCTCCCCTTGGGTGAACTGCGCCCTGAGACTCCGGCCCTGGCGTCGCGGCCCGGAATCCCTGCACCGATCGAGGTGTTCCTCCCGCCCGGGGCGTTGCAAGTCGGTACGAACTTTCTGGCGGCCGAAGTGCACCAAGCGACCGACGGGCTCGGAGACCTCTGGTTCGAGGCGGAGCTGTCCGTCGTGGACGTGCCCGATCCATCGAAGTCCGGCGTGCGCCTGAATGAAGTGACGACGACGGGGCCAACATTCTCGGTTGAGATCGTCAATATCACCGACGAACCCGTTCCGTTGGATGGCTTTCGCATCACCTCCACGGGAACCGTATCGGGAAGCCGCGCCTTCCCGTCGGGAACGACACTGCCTCCGCGGGGACTCCTCGCCGTGTCGGCGTCGACCCTGGGCTTCAGTCCGGAGCGGGGTGACCATTTGCTCCTGCAAACTTCGGGTGGGGAATCGGTGGCCGATGCCCTGGTGATCGGGCCTCGGCCCCAGGCCCGCTTTCCCGATGGCTCAGGAGCGTGGCATTTCCCGGCCGCCCCCAGCCCGGGCCAGACCAATCAGGTCCGGCTGCAGCGCGATGTGGTCATGAACGAGATCTTCTACCATCCGCCCGAGGGCACGAACTCCGGGGCGTGGATCGAACTGTTCAACCGCGGTGATGCCGACGCCGATCTCTCGGGTTGGGCGATGACCGATGGCATCCGCTTTCGATTTCCAGCCGGGACCTTGCTTAAGGCGGGTCAGTTCCTGGTGCTCGCCGAGAACCCCGAGACTCTCCGCGCGGAGCAGCCCGGAGTCCGGGTGCTGGGGCCGTTCTCCGGTCGATTGGCGGGCTCCGGAGAACGCCTGGTCCTCAGCGATGCCGATGGCAATCCCGCCGACATGGTCGAGTACGCCGACGCCGGCCGGTGGCCGGAGGAGGCCGATGGGGGCGGCTCGAGCCTTGAGTTGCAGGATCCGTGGGCCGACAACGCCTCGCCCGAAGCCTGGGCAGCCAGCGATGAGTCGTCGCGATCGGTCTGGGTGCGGCACTCGTATCGCGCGAAAGCCGTCTCTGCTCCAGGACCCACGCTCTGGAATGAGTTCGTCATTGGGCTACTCGATGCGGGCGAATGCCTCATCGACGACCTCCAGGTCGTCGAATCACCGGGCACGGCCACAGCAGTTCCGTTGCTGAAGAACGGCGAGTTCGCGACGGGCCTCACCGCTTGGCGCAGCCTGGGTACCCACCGATTGAGTCGCGTCATCGACGATCCCGGACAACCCGGGAACCCGGTGCTGCACCTGGTAGCCACGGGGCCCACCGAGCACATGCACAATCACCTCGAGACCACATTGGCTAACAACAAGACGGTGGTGCATGGGCGCGAGTACGAGGTGTCGTTTCGGGCCCGGCACCTGAAGGGGTGTCCGCGGTTGAACACGCGGCTGTATTTCAATCGGGTGGCCAAGACCACCGAGCTTCCCAGGCCGACCCGCCACGGGACACCGGGGGCGGGCAATTCAAGACGGATTCCCAACCTGGGGCCCTCCTTCGAGGGCCTGAGCCACAGCCCGTCCGTGCCCTCGGCGGGACAGTCGATCACCGTGAGTGCCGTGGTCTCCGATGCCGACGGAATCGCCAGTGCCCGGTTGTTCTGGTCGGTGAACGGAGCCGCTTGGCAATCCAAGCCGGCCTCCTGGAATGGCTCGGGTCGGATGACTGCGGTGATCCCCGGTTCACCTTCTGGTGCGGTGGTGCAGTTCTACCTTGAGGCGACGGACGGCCGAGGAGCCGCCTGCTGGTGTCCTGCGGCGGGGCCTCGCTCGAGGGCCCTCGTGGGCGTGGCCGACGGCCGTGAACGACTCGGATCCCTGCACAATCTCCGCTTGCTGATGACACCGGCCGATCTGGCGTTGCTTCATGCCGAGACCAACGTCATGAGCAACGAGTTCCTGGGAGCCACCGTGATCCATGATGAGCAGGAGGTTTTCTACGATGTCGGCATCCACCTGCAGGGCAGCCAGCGTGGCCGACTGGATGCTGGTCGTGTCGGATTCACGCTCCGATTTCCGCCGGACCGTCTGTTCCGCGGGGTCCACTCGGGGATCTCGATCGACCGTTCGGGCGGCTACACCGGCGTGGGTGGCGATCAGGACGAGATCGTCCTCAAGCATGCCTTGCAGCATGCCGGCGGATTGCCCGGGATGTACGACGACCTCGTGCATGTAATGCCGCCGCGGTCCGATCTGACGGGAACGGCCCTGCTGATCTTGGCCAAGTACGGCGACGTGTTCTTGGACTCCCAATTCGAAAACGGATCCGATGGCGACGAATTCAAGCTGGAGCTGATTTATTATCCTACCTCGACGGTCACCGGAGGACGGGAATCCATCAAACGCCCCCAGCCCGACGAAGTGACGGGCGTGGACATCACCAACCTGGGCAACGATCCAGAGGTCTATCGATGGTTCTACCTGCCGGAGAACAACCGATCGACCACCACCCATGAGCCCATCATGGCCCTGGCCAAGGCGTTGTCGCTCACCGGAAGCGCCCAGGAGCAGGAATGCGAGCGCCTCATGGATGTGGACCTCTGGCTACGGGCCGTGGCCTTCCAATCGCTCTTCGGATTGGTCGACACCTACCCCTTCGACAATCCCCACAATTTCATGATCTACTTCCGCCCGGGCGACGGACGGGCCCTGCCCTTTCTGTGGGACATGGATTTCAACTTCGGTGCGGCGGTCGATTCGCCGTTGAACCGGACCACCGGCAATCTGGCTCGGCTCTTCAACCTTCCTGGCAACCAGCGTCGGTATCAGGCCCACCTGCTCGACCTGGTCACCACCACCTTCAACCTAAGGTACCTGGGGCCGTGGATCGATCATTTCGGCACCATGGCCGGGCAGGATTTCAGCGGCATCCGCGGCTACGTGGATCGCCGTTCGGCGTATGTCCGCAGCAAGCTTCCCACGACCATCCAATTCCGGGTGACGAATCCGGCGACCAATCCCTCGCTGGAGACCGGATCGACAGCGGTGATGCAGGGCACGGCGGGCCTGAACCTGCGGGAATTGGTGGTGGAAGGCCCCGAGGAAACCAACCGGGTGCGATGGATCAATGCCACCACCTGGCAGGCGACGCCCACCCTGCGATTGGGCCAGAACACGGTCCGCGTCCGAGGTCGGGATTCTACAGGAGCCCTTGTGGTCGATTCCGAGTGGGTGATCACCAGCAGTGCCGCCGGCGGTGGTCTCGATGCCGACGGAGACCAGGTGCCCGACGCCTGGGAGCGGAGCCATGCGCTGGATCCAGTCCGTGATGACCGGCTTGAGGATGCTGACGGAGATGGCCAAGACAACCGGGCGGAATTCCTGGCTGGTACCGACCCCAGGGATCGGTCGAGCTGCCTGCAACTCCAATGTGATTTTGGGGATGGCGGACCTTCGGAGGGGCGTGTGCGTCTGCGCTGGGGTGCCAAGGCCGGGCGCTCCTACACCGTGTTGGAAAGCCCGGTTTCAGAAGGCGCTGATTGGGGCTCCGTTGCCTGGAGACGCCATTCTAATCATCCCGCAGGAGCCGCTGATCACGCCGCCGAAATTCTCATCTCGCGTCCCAACCCCGGAGAATCCCGCCTCTACCGATTGGTGACCCCTTCCCAACCGTGACGGCTGCGGGCCCAAGCCAAACCTCCTTGGCCTCAAGGGTTGGCCATTCCGGGACTGGGGGGCAGGATTCGGAAGGTCTCGCTCTGCGATGCCGATCGTCCCCAAGCCTGATCTCGGGCCAATGGACCGAAGGTCACCGCATCGAGCAGCGCATTGAATCGGTCATCACGGTCCACCAACCACAGAGTTTCGCCGTCCCGGTTCAGCTTAAAATTGGCATGCAAACCGGGTGAATCGGCCGTGTCTTCATCCAACCAGATCAGCAGGTAACCCTCGGGCTCCAGAACGGCATCCAACGGGAACGCCCATTTCCGAGGCTTGGCAGGATCATCGCTCAAGTGACAACCCGCCAGGGACACCCGTTCCTGCGACAGGTTTCGCAGCTCGACGTAGTCTTCGAAATCACCCTGAGGGTCGCGGAGGACGGTGCCATTGTCGGCCACCAGTTCGTTGATCCTCACCGGCAACGATCCGCCCCCACCGGTGGCCACCGAATACCCCAGCGCCGCCCGCTCCGTCCGAGCCGGGAAAAACCGGGCCGTCCCCACCAGATCGGCAGCACGGGCCTCCACATAATATCGGACCTTCGTTCCTGCCGGGTAGGCAGGAGTCCTGGCGGTGTAGGTGCCATCGTTCGCCACGGCATCGTCGCCGGTGCCGTTGTCCGACATGCGGGCCGATTCAAACCGCCCGGCAACCCCCTGGCGGTAATGCAGCCACACCGAACCGACACGTCGACCCGGCATGGCGGCCCGAACCGTTGCGGTGATCACCGCGCCGGTGCTTGGCGCGGTCGGTGGCGGCGACGACACCGACTGGATCACCAGGGGAACCGCATTCAACTCGGCATGTTGCCTGAGGAAGGAGTATCGATTGGTGACGAATTGCTTCAGTTCCTTGAGCCCATCCCGGTACTCTAGGTCGCTCATCGGGCGGATGGGATCGGCCAGGATGGCCGCTTCGCTCATCGCCGCCAGCCGGTCGATCCACGGGGTGAGCACCCCGGGGTTGAACGATTCGTCGAGGACGGTCCGCATGTGGGCCAGATAGCGCTGTCGCCATTCCGGCACCGAAAGCAATTGTCTCAACAAGGGCCGCTCGGGATCCGCCTCCCCGTAGACCGGTGACAGTTCCGCGAACGAACTCACGAACGCTTCATTGCCATCGTGCTGGAGCGGATGGATGCGCCCGCTCTCGGGCTCAAAGTAGAAGCTGTAATCCGCCCCCTTGTGCCAGTAGCTGTCGTCCTCGGTGAAGAGGTTTTCAAGGACCAGAAACCAAAGCCAGGAATCCACCGCGAAGTACCTGTCCAGCACTCCTGGTCGCTGTGCCGGAGGCGTATTGTTGAGCACATCGATCGCCTGAACCAGTCGCTTCCACGCGCTCGTCGGGTTGGCAGTGGTCTTCAGTTCGTACCATTGCTGATAGTCGACGAGGTTGGTGCTTATCCATTGGAGTGAGGACGCCCCCTTGTTGGGGGTTCTCCAACGATCACCCGATGCGCTGGGGAACCATTCACGGATCAGGTCGCTGTCTTCCTGTTGGGCCAGAGAATAGACGCCCCGGTTCCGCCCGTTGATGAACAACTGGGCTATCCCGGCCCTTGGTCCGGGGGCATAGCGGGTGAAGACCCCGAAATAGACGGCCTCCCGCAGCAGGGTTGGATCCCCCCATGCGTTGTTGAGGTTCACGGTTTCGTACCCCAGTAGCCGGTTGGTCGGATTGAGAAAGTCCAAGGTGATATTGAATGAGTTCTTGGTCCGATCCGGCGCAAACGAACTGTACCCCTTGTATCGGGCGCCCACCCCTTCCATCACCTGCCCATTGTCGGACTCCAATCGGCATACGACGTTGGAGTCCGTGCCATGGGCCTGGATGAGCAATGCATTCCAATTCGGCTGACTGAACCGCAGGTGGAATGTTCGGATGAACGTATCGTCGAAGAGGCCTCCGGTGCGAACCGCTCGAAAGAATTCCGTGGTTCTGCCGGCACCTAGGATGATGGCACGCTCGGGGCCAAGTCCCTCCGGTCCAGAGGCCAGTGGGGTCGCGTCCGGATCACGGACCCAATTCGTGAGGTGGGTGGATGACTCGAGGAACCAGTCGTTTTTGGCCGAACCCACCAGCGAAATGCGCACGGCCGATTCGCTCCAAATGGCTCGAACCCCGGCCTCATCCGAGCGAAGTCTGGGGAAACCGTCCACCAGCCCGATCCCGCAGTAGATCATCACCCTGACCATCGATGTGATCATGGTCTGTGCCATTGGAAGCCAGCGGGTTTTGAACAGAGGTAGACGGGTATCGAAAGATTTCAGCTCCGTTCCATAGAGAATCATTCTGGTCCATTGTCCGACGGCGCCGTTGTTTCGGATGCACTTTTTGTGCATTAAAAAGGACCAAGATTACGTGAATCTGGTTCTAATGACGGAACGAGCATCGGCCTGCGACCCGATTGCTGCGATCTGTTTGCCGCCTTGCCCACCGCAGCCTGGGCGCATTTCTTCCGATCTGCACTCGCGTCTTCAGGGTTCGAGCTGAATTCTCTCACAGCGGCGAGTGGTGATGTTCCGACTAGCGGAAATTCACGGATCATCCGACGAACGTTCTTCCCGGTCACAGGCTGTGCGGAGAGTCATTCGTCCTCAGTGTGTTCGCTCTTTTTTCCGGCGAGCGCCTCAATCCCCCGCAATGCGGCCACAGTCACCACGATGCCCACTCCGAGAAGCACCGCGAGTCCGGTCTGACTCTTGGCCCACGGAATCAAGTCGAGGAGCGTCAAGACACTCCTGAAGATCAGGATTGAAGCTCCAATCAGCACCATCTCCAGCCAGATGATTTTTTTCATTTGATCGGTGGGGTTCGCTAACCCTACCGCTCGGGCTGAGCAAGGGCATTTTGGTGCGGTTGCTGCCGATCAAGGGCGGCTTCGCCAACCCCCAACTCTATTTCTGGGGAGAAGACAGCACGGGTGTGTTGACGCCATGGAGTCCCTTCGGAGTGGGTCTCCGGCGGAGTCATGACTGCCTTGGAACGAGGGATGAGCAAAATTCCGCACTCTGTGTCCCTAGCCTGAGTTGCCCCACGCGGCGGACGCACCCAGGCGGAGATGGTGGGCTCTAAACCGAGGTTCCGGCGCCGGAGAATCTTCTCTGCGAACTTGGGTTAGCCTATGACAGCCAGCGCCCCTATCGCTGGTTGGCCGGCGGAAATCTGACAAGGGTCCTAATACCGCGCTTGTCCGATGCCCTGCTACCCGCGGTCACTCGCGAACGCCTCCCTGTCTCATTCCGGGTCTCAGAACTTGCGCAGCTTGCCCTCGGGACCCACCACCCAGAACAGGTTTCCCTCGAAGAATCCGCTCTCCGCCACCAGTTGCCGAATACCGGCCGCCTCGAGCTCGGCCCGTTGTGCGGCGGAGACCTCGGGATCCAGCGCCGGCTCGAAGAGGAAGCTTTCGGTGAAGTTGTGATGCCCTGGGGAGTAGGTCTGAGAGGCCCCGCTCCGCAGGACCAACGGATCGCGCGTCAGACCGATGATGCGCGTTTCGATGAAGCCGAGATTGGGTGCGGTGTATCCGGCCGTCGGTCCCCGGGGTTCCGGGGGCCACAGGAACCGGGTCTCAACCCGCAGGCCACCGGGGCGCGAAAGCGTCCGTGACTGCGGGAGCGTCCCAGGGCCCGGCAGGCGCAGGGGCACGAGCCAGACTGTCTCGTTGGTGACCGTCCCGGGACCCTCCCAGGTCAACTCCGGCTGCGGTCTCTCGTAAGCGGCTTCGAGTCGTAGCGATCCGTCGAGGAGGGTGACCCAGGCCGAGCCGGGCGGGGTGGCAGAACGCTTCCAGTCGATCACCAGGCTGAGGGTGCGGCGCTGGCCTCCGGAACCCACCACCCAGGCGTCGCGCGTTTGGTCTCCTGATAGGGAATGAACGAATCCCGGCCAGGTCGTAATGGCATTGGTAAGGATCCAGCCGGCGCCGAGGTGCGAGGCGTCCCACGCAACCGTGGTGAAGGGCGGCGTGCCTAGACCGGCAGCGGTCAACCGGCGCGCCTCGGTCACCAGGCGCAGCTGGCACTTGAGCCGGTGTTTGGCGAAGACGCTCGAGTATTCGCCCTCCTCCACCACGAGCGTTTCGTCGGTGGGCATCAGGAAAGTCGTCACCGGCGGGGCCGGGGCATCGGCCAGCGGCAGCGGGCGCACCTGCTTCAGTTCGAGACGGCCCGGTTGCACCCGCTTGTACTCGAAGTCGAGGGCGAAGCGTTTGCGCGTGGGGTTACGCCGTGCGTACTCCTTGGCCACCGCCTCGAGCAGGGCGACCAGACGCCGGTAGTCACCCTCCCACGGCATCACATAGGCACCCAATGGCAGCCTCGAGGAGGATTGCCGTGAGGCCAGCGCCAATGATCCCCAGGACTGGTAGAAGTCGACGACCTCGGGCCGAGTGGCTCCATCCGGATTGGTAACCGACTCGGCTCCCGCCTGGGAGACCAGCTTACCATCGAAGGATACGCTGCCGAACGAGGCATCCCAGGTGACGGTGGCCACGCCGTTGGCCATCTCGATCTCGTCGGGGAAGGAATGGTGGACAAGCAATGCCATGCCGACTTCGGACTCCACGACGCCCCGGCGCCACCGTTCCAAGAAGGCGTTGTCGTTGTAGAAACTGGCATAGACACGCTGAATGGCTCGAAACACCCCGCGCTCTTCCGGTTCGGTCGAATCGCAGCCGCAAGGACCGGCCGCATCGGCATCGAGGTCGTCGGTGGGGCAACCGCTGAAGCTGTCGTAGAGACCCGCCCCAGTGAACTCGTCGCCGTCCTCAACGTTGGTCGAACTGCGGAAGCGCACCTTCCGGCGGGGATCGAAGCCCGCATTCGCCAAAGCCCCGAGGATGGCCAACTGCTGTGCCGGGGAGAATCGAGCATCGCGGGTGATGGTTCGGCGGATGGACTCCAGTCGGGGGGCGAGCTCTGCGATCTCGGGGTTCCGTTTGAGACCGGCCAACTGTGCGTCAATCTCGGCCCGGAGGGTGCGACCAGAAGGCAGGACCTGGGACAGGAACTGGTCCCAGAGGTCGAAGGTCAGGGCGATGGCGGGCTGGGAATTTGACGGTGCGGCCACCCGCAGCAGGCCGTAGTGCGCGGCCTTGCCGCCGACCCAGCGGACATCGGCCGGAGACAGGGGCGCGAGGTTGGTGATCGAGCCGAGCGTCTGCCG